>Ga0209343_10000496_pt1 | contig 55420 bp, 50 predicted proteins | sample RifCSPlowO2_02_FD_184026 | JGI IMG/M metagenome (GOLD analysis project Ga0209343, IMG submission 184026) | Groundwater microbial communities from Rifle, Colorado - Rifle CSP2_plank lowO2_0.2 (SPAdes) (version 2) | ecosystem: Environmental > Aquatic > Deep subsurface > Groundwater | place...
CATCAAAACCACGACCATTAAGGGCTGATCCAGCCTGGTTCGTCGTGCGCCCTCCCCGGCCAGACGAGCCGGGCAAGTCGGTCTGGTCTGGACCTGTTTATCTACTTGAAAGGGCGTTTGAAATGAGCAAGTTGGTTGGTTTGGTCGGCTGGCGCGGCATGGTCGGCTCGGTGTTGATGGATCGTATGGTCGAGGAAAAAGACTTCGACCTGATCGAGCCCCTGTTCTTCTCCACCTCCAACGCCGGCGGCAAGGCCCCGGCCATGGCGAAGAACGAGACCACGCTGCAGGACGCGCACGACATCGCCGCCCTCAAGCGCTGCGACATCGTCATCACCGCCCAGGGGGGCGACTACACCAGCGAAGTGTTCCCCAAACTGCGTGCCTCCGGCTGGAACGGCCACTGGATCGACGCCGCCTCCACGCTGCGCATGGAAAAGGACGCCGTGATCATCCTGGACCCGGTGAACATGCCGGTGATCAAGGACGCGCTGGCCAACGGGGGCAAGAACTGGGTCGGTGGCAACTGCACCGTCAGCTGCATGCTCATGGGCGTGGGTGCGCTGTACAAGGCCGGTCTGGTGGAGTGGATGAGCACCCAGACCTACCAGGCGGCATCCGGCGGCGGCGCCCAGCACATGCGCGAATTGCTGACGCAGTACGGCACGCTCAACGCCGAAGTGAAGTCTCTGCTGGACGACCCCAAGAGCGCCATCCTGGAAATCGACCGCAAAGTGATTGCCAAGCAGCGCGCGTTGAGCAGCACCGAAACGGCCAACTTCGGTGTGCCACTGGGCGGCTCGCTGATCCCCTGGATCGACAAGGACCTGGGCAACGGCATGTCCAAGGAAGAGTGGAAGGGCATGGCCGAGACCAACAAGATCCTGGGGCTGGGTGAAGGCTTCGGCTCCGCCGCCATTCCCGTGGACGGCTTCTGCGTGCGCGTGGGCGCCATGCGCTGCCACAGCCAGGCATTGACCTTCAAACTGCGCAAGGACGTCCCGGTCGCCGATCTGGAAGCCATGATCGCTGCCGACAACGAGTGGGTCAAAGTCGTGCCCAACAACCGTGAAGCGACCGTCAGGGATCTGACGCCGGTGGCCGTGACCGGCACCATGACCATCCCCGTCGGCCGCATCCGCAAGCTGGCGATGGGACCGGAATACGTGGGTGCATTCACCATCGGTGACCAGTTGCTGTGGGGCGCGGCCGAACCGCTGCGCCGCATGCTGCGCATCCTGTTGAGTGCATGAAACTGTGACAAGAGACAACCCCGACGGGGCCGAGGATCGGCGCGGTCCCGTTGTGCGGTTGCAACGCGTGTACGATCTCACGGTTCGCCGAGCGCTGCCTCGGAAACTCAAGCGAATTCTCAGCTTGTCACCGTAATGCGTTGATGTTATGGTCAATTCTCGGTTTTTTACGTCGAGGTTCATGTGCCTATTCACACCCGCCACACTCCCCTACAACCCACGCCCGCCCACCCCCGACACACCAGCGAGCGTGGCCTTGCGCGGTTACATGCGGTTGCAGCGGCGGCGGTGTTGTGCATCGGCCTGACGCAACATGGCGACGTCCAAGCCTTGGCTCTGGGCCGCATCGTGGTGCAGTCGGCCCTCGGGGAACCTCTGCGGGCCGAAATCGATGTCCCTGAAATCTCCGCCGAAGAGGCGTCTAGCCTGCGTGTCGGCCTGGCCCCGGGCGATGCTTTTCGTGCCGCGGGCATGGAGTTCAATCCCGCCCTGAGCGATCTGCGTGTCACTCTGGAACGGCGGCCAGACGGTCGCGCCTTCCTGCGGCTGTCCAGTGGCCGCCCGGTGAACGAACCGTTCATGGACATGATCCTGGAAGCGAACTGGGCCTCTGGCCGCATCGTTCGCGACTACACCCTGCTGTTTGACCCCCCCAACCTGCGCCCCGCCGCCGCAGCGCCGCTCGCTCCGGGCGTTTCTGCCCAACCGCGGCCATCGCCGGTGCCCCCATCCGCACGCCCCGTGGTGCCGCCCGCAGCCGTCGGCACTTCACCTGCGGTGCAGCCACCGGCCGCCCCGACTCCACCCGTTCAGGCCGCGCGCCCGGCACCTGCGACCGCTACCCCAAGCCCGGAACCGGGTTCGACACCGGCACCTGAAGCCGGTGGCGAAACTCAGGTGCGCGTCCAGGCTGGCGACACGGCAGGGCGGCTGGCTGCCGCCCACAGCCCCGCCAATGTGTCGCTGGACCAGATGCTGGTGGCCATGCTGCGCGCCAACCCCAAGGCCTTCATCGGAAACAACGTCAACCGCGTCAAGGCCGGTGCCGTGCTGGACATGCCCACCGAAACGGCCGCCAGCGCTGTGCCTGCCAGCGAAGCGCGCCAGATCATCGCGGCTCAAAGCCGCGACTTCAACGAATTCCGCCGCCGCCTGGCGGGCACGGTGCCCGACGCCGACGTGGGCACCGCGGATCGGCAGGACACCGGTCGCGTACAGGCCGAGGTGGAAGACAAGAAGCCCACCGCGCCGGCCCAGGACAAGTTGACCCTGTCCAAAGGTGCCACACCTGCGCAAACCGCCAAAGAAGACGCGATCGCGCAGGATCGTCAGGCCAAGGAGGCGTCGACCCGAGTGGCCGAACTCTCCCGCAACATCGAAGAGTTGGGGAAACTGAACCCCGCAGCACCCACTGCACCCGCCACACCTGATGCCTCTCCGGCCAGCCCGGCCACAGCGCCCGCCCAGACGGCACCGGACAGCGCCGCCATCACGGCGCCCAGCCCCGTGGCGGCCGAACCTTCGCCGCCGGCAGCACCTGAAGCCACGGCCGAACCGGCTCCTTCGGCCCCAGCGCCCGCACCCGCGCCGGCTGTGAGCAAGCCCCCCCCTCCGCCGGCACCTGTGGTCGAAGAACCCTCGTTCATCGATCAACTGCTCGACAACCCCTTCGTTCTCCCGGGTGCTGGCGCGTTGCTGGCCTTGCTGGCCGGCCTGGGCTTCTACCGCATGCGGCAACGCAAAAAGAGTGTTGGCGTCGACAGCTCATTTCTAGAAAGCCGCCTTCAGCCCGACTCGTTCTTCGGCTCCAGCGGTGGCCAGCGCATTGACACCGCTGAAGCCACGGCATCGGGCTCATCCATGGTGTATTCGCCCAGCCAGCTCGATGCGGCCGGGGACGTGGATCCGGTCGCGGAAGCCGATGTCTATCTGGCCTATGGCCGCGACCTGCAGGCCGAGGAAATCCTCAAGGAAGCCATGCGCAGCGCGCCCACCCGCGTGGCCATCCACAACAAGTTGCTCGAGATCTATGCCAAACGGCGCGACGCCAAGGCTTTTGAAGTGGTCGCCACGGAAGCCTATGGTCTCACCCAGGGCCTGGGTTCCGAATGGGAGCATGCCTGCGAACTGGGCAAGGAACTGGACCCCAACAACCCGCTGTACCAACCCGGCGGAAGCCCGGTGGTGAAGGGGGGTGGCTCCGCTGGCAGCACGTCCAACAACACCATCCCATTCGCCAGCAGCACGCTGACACAACAAGATGGCCCCGGGGCCGACTTGAATGCCGACCTCGATCTGGACCTCGATCTCGATCTGGACGCTTCTCAAGGCGTCCCTTCGTCGCTGGCCATGCTGCAAGCCGAATCACCGGCGCCCCGGGCCGGCGCTGCCATGTCCGCACTGGATGACCTCAACGAAACCGATGCACTCACCCGATCGGTGGAGGAAAAGGCCGGTCCCTCGTCCATGTCCATGGACTTTGACCTGGACTTTCCATCGGAACCTGCCGCGCTCACCCGAGCGCCAGCGCCCTCTGCCAACAACGGTGCGCTGATGCCGTCGAAGAACGAGGTATCCGCTTTTGGTGAAGACGAAATCCTGCCCGATTTCACGTCGGACAAGCCCGTTGCACCGGCACCGAGCACCGTGGGCGCGACCGCCTCGGCGGCGCCCGAGATGCTGTCGTTCGATCTCAACGAGATCACCCTCGATCTGGACGATTCGCCCAACACGGCGCCTTCCGAGCTGGGCGCCCTGACCGAAGAAAGCCCTCTGGTGACCAAACTCTCGCTGGCCGAAGAGTTTCGTGCCATCGGTGATCTGGAGGGGGCCCGGTCGTTGGCCGAAGAAGTGCTGGCCGAAGCATCGGGGACTCTCAAGAACAAGGCCAGCACCTTCCTCGCCGATCTCACCTGACGCGCGCAGCCCACCATCGATTGACAACCGGTTTGCCCAGCGTTCATCCGCCGTCGGACCCACCGTCTGGAACGGTGCCTGGTACTGCGCGGATCGCGTTGGGCGTCAGTTACCACGGAGAGGCCTACGATGGCTGGCAGAGTCAGCCCAGCGGTCGCACCGTGCAGGACCGTCTGGAGCTGGCGCTGACCCAGTTCACCGCCCTGGACGGCATCTCCACTTTGTGCGCCGGCCGCACCGACGCCGGTGTGCACGGCCTGATGCAAGTGGTGCATTTCGACTGCGCGCTGAACCGGCCGGAAGCCGCATGGGTCCGCGGCACCAACCGTTTTCTGCCACCCGACATCGCGGTGCAGTGGGCGCGGCAGGTACCACACAGCTTCCATGCCCGTGCGAGCGCGCGCTCGCGCCGCTATGCGTATGTGCTGCTGGAGTCTCCGGTGCGCCCCAGTGTGGACGCCGGCCGGGTGGGATGGGTGTTCCGCCCTCTGCAACTCGAGACGATGCAACACGCCGCCCAGGCGCTGCTCGGTGAGCACGACTTCACCTCGTTTCGGGCCTCGGCCTGCCAGGCCCACAGCCCCGTCAAGCAGATGCTGCGCGTGGACATCAGCCGGCGTGGCGCCTATTGGCGCTTCGAGTTCGAGGCCTCGGCCTTCCTGCACCACATGATCCGCAACATCATGGGTTGCCTGATCATGATCGGCAGCGGCCGGCGCCCCCCAGGCTGGATGGCCGAGGTGCTGGCCGCGAAGAGCCGGGAGGCCGCAGCGCCCACTTTTTCCCCTGATGGCCTGTACTTCCTCGGGCCGGTGTACGATGAATCGCTGAACCTGCCGACCCGCACACCCGCTTTCGACTGGCTACCCTAGCGAGGGCGAACAGCCACGCGCCATGCCCCTGCACCGCACCCGCATCAAGATCTGTGGATTGACCCGCGAGGGCGACGTGGACGCCGCCGTGCGGGCCGGTGCCGATGCGGTCGGGTTCGTGCTGTACCCCCAGAGTCCGCGATTCGTCCCGCCCGAGCGTGCGGCTGAACTCGCAAGCCACCTGCCCCCCTTCGTCACCCCGGTGCTGCTGTTCGTCAACGCCAGCCCCGAATACATCGCTCAGGGACTTTCGGCCGTACCCAACGCCCTGCTGCAGTTCCATGGCGACGAGACACCCGCCGACTGTGGCGCCGCCGCCAGGCCTTTTCTGCGCGCGGCGCGCATTCCCGCCGGTCCTGACGGCGCGGGCTTTGATCTTCTAAAATACGCACAGGACTTCGCCGCTGCCCAGGCCATCCTGCTCGACGCCCACGTCGAGGGTTTTGGTGGCGGTGGTCTTTCCTTCGACTGGACAGCATTCAATTGGTCACATCCGCTTCTAAACGCCAGCTCTCGCCTCGTTTTGTCTGGTGGACTCACGCCTGCAAACGTGACCGATGGCATTCGCCGCGTACGGCCTTGGGCCGTTGACGTGAGCTCCGGGGTCGAAGTCGCCAAAGGCATCAAAGACCCCGACAAGATGCTCGCCTTCGTGGCCGCCGTGCGCGCGGCCGACCTGCTGTCATCCCGCCCCAGCTGAGCCCCACCCGACGGGGCTGCTCGGGCCATCGAACCGAGAACACCCCATGGACACCTACCAGCAACCCGACGCCAGCGGCCACTTCGGCATCTACGGCGGCAGTTTCGTGAGCGAAACCCTCACGCACGCCATCAACGAACTGAAGGCCGCCTACGCGCAGTACCAACACGACCCCGAGTTCCTCGCCGAATTCAGGAGCGAACTCGCCCATTTCGTGGGCCGCCCTTCTCCGGTCTACCACGCCGCGCGCATGAGCCGTGAGCAGGGCGGCGCCCAGATCTTCCTGAAGCGCGAAGACCTCAACCACACCGGCGCGCACAAGATCAACAACGTCATCGGCCAGGCCATGCTTGCCAGGCGCATGGGCAAGCCGCGCATCATCGCCGAGACCGGCGCCGGACAACACGGCGTGGCCACGGCCACCATCTGCGCGCGCTATGGCCTGGAGTGCGTGGTCTACATGGGCAGCGAAGACGTGAAACGCCAGAGCCCCAACGTCTACCGCATGAAGCTGCTGGGCGCCACCGTGGTGCCGGTGGAGAGTGGCAGCAAGACGCTCAAGGACGCGCTCAACGAGGCCATGCGCGACTGGGTCGCCAACGTGGACAACACCTTCTACATCATCGGCACCGTGGCCGGACCACACCCCTACCCCATGATGGTGCGCGACTTCCAGAGTGTGATCGGTGAGGAGTGCCTGGTGCAGATGCCCGAGATGCTCAAAGCCGCGGGCTGCACCAGCGAACAACCCGACGCGGTGGTGGCCTGTGTGGGCGGTGGCAGCAACGCCATGGGCATCTTCTACCCCTACATCAACCACGAGCAAACGCGCCTGATCGGCGTGGAGGCCGCCGGCGAAGGCCTGGAGAGTGGCAAGCACTCGGCCTCGCTGCAGAAAGGCAGCCCCGGCGTGCTGCACGGCAACCGCACCTATGTATTGCAGGACGACAACGGCCAGGTCACCGAGACCCACAGCGTGAGCGCCGGGCTGGACTATCCCGGCGTTGGCCCGGAGCATGCGTTCCTGAAGGACATCGGCCGCGCCGAATACGTCGGCATCACCGACGCCGAAGCTCTGGAGGCCTTTCACTACCTCTGCCGCACCGAGGGCATCATTCCGGCGCTGGAGTCGAGCCACGCCGTGGCCTACGCCATGAAACTGGCCAGGACCATGCGCCCGGACCAGTCCATCCTGGTCAACCTCTCGGGGCGTGGCGACAAAGACATCGGCACCGTGGCCGATCTGTCCAGTGCCGACTTCTATTGCCGCCCCAGCTGCCGGGGCCAGTCCGTCAAAGGTGGCGCTGAAACCGCCGTCGTGAAGGTGTCCAAATGAGCCGCATCGAAAAAACCTTCACCGATCTCATGGCCCAAGGCCGCAAAGCCTTGATTCCCTTCGTCACCGCCGGTTTCCCCTATGCCGACATCACGCCCGATCTGATGCACGGCATGGTCGAGGCCGGCGCCGACGTCATCGAACTCGGCGTGCCGTTTTCCGACCCTTCCGCCGACGGCCCGGTGATCCAGCGGGCTGGCGACCGTGCGCTGGCGCTGGGCATTGGCCTGACCCAGGTCATCGCGATGGTGAAAACCTTCCGCGAGCGCAACACCACCACCCCGGTGGTGCTGATGGGATACGCCAATCCGATCGAACGCTACGACCAGAAACACGGTGCCGGCAGCTTCGTGCGCGACGCCGGGTCGGCTGGGGTGGACGGCGTGCTGGTGGTCGACTACCCGCCCGAGGAGTGCGAGGACTTTGCCGCCGCGCTGCGCGCCGCCGACATGGACCTGATCTTCCTGCTGGCTCCGACCTCCACCGACGAGCGCATGGCGCAGGTGGCGCGTGTGGCCAGCGGTTATGTGTACTACGTCTCGCTCAAGGGCGTGACCGGCGCCGGCACGCTGGACGTGGGGCAGGTCGAAGCCATGCTGCCGCGGATCCGGGCGCACGTCAGCATCCCGGTGGGGGTCGGTTTTGGCATCCGCGATGCCGAAACCGCCAAGGCCATCGGAAAGAGCGCCGACGCGGTGGTGATCGGCAGCAAGATCATCCAGTTGATCGAGGACGAACCACACGAAAAAGTGGTGGCGGTGGCGGCCCATTTCCTGCGCACCATACGAAAAGCGCTGGACGCATAATCCGCTGACCTTTGCCGGGCCCGAGCGGCCCGGCCCCCTGCGTAGGAGAACCCGATGTCCTGGCTCGAAAAACTGCTGCCCCCCAAGATCACCCACACCGACCCGACCGAGCGCCGCAGCGTGCCCGAAGGCCTGTGGATCAAGTGCCCGAGCTGCGAGGCCGTGCTCTACAAAAACGATCTGGAGAAAAACCAGAACGTCTGCCCGCATTGCAGCCACCACCACCGCATCGGGGCCCGGGCGCGGCTCAATGCCTTCCTGGACGCCGAGGGCCGCTATGAGATCGGGCAGGAGGTGCTGCCGGTCGATGCGCTGAAATTCAAGGACAGCCGCAAATACCCCGAACGCCTGAAAGAGGCGCTCGAATCCACCGGCGAAACCGATGCGCTGATCGTGGTGGGCGGCGCGGTGCAGGGCATCAGCCTGGTGGTCGCCTGTTTTGAGTTCGACTTCATGGGCGGCTCCATGGGCTCCGTGGTGGGCGAGCGCTTCGTGCGCGGCGTGGAAGAAGCCATCGCGCAGAAGGTGCCCTTCGTCTGCTTCACCGCGACCGGTGGCGCGCGCATGCAGGAGGGCCTGCTCTCGCTCATGCAGATGGCCAAAACCAACGCCTCGCTCACCCGCCTGGCGAAAAAGGGGCTGCCCTACATCAGCGTGCTCACCGATCCCACCATGGGGGGCGTGTCCGCCGGCTTCGCCTTCCTGGGCGACGTGGTGATCGCGGAACCCAAGGCCCTGATCGGCTTTGCCGGCCCGCGGGTGATTGAAAACACCGTGCGCGTGAAGTTGCCCGAAGGCTTCCAGCGCGCCGAATTCCTGCAGACCAAGGGCGCCGTGGACTTCATCTGCGACCGCCGGGAATTGCGCACCACCGTCGCCAACACGCTGGCCATGCTGCAGCGCCAGAGCGCGGACGCGGTGGTCAGCGATTGAATGCCGAACCCGCAGCGCTCACCCTCTCGCTGCTGCCCCTGTTTCCCCTGCAGACCGTCCTGTTTCCGGGCGGCTGGATGCCACTGCGCATTTTTGAGGTGCGCTATCTCGACATGATCAGCCGCTGTCACAAGGCGGGGGCACCGTTTGGTGTGGTGTGTCTGTCCGAAGGTGACGAGGTGCGCCGCATCGACCCGAATGCGGCACCCGGTGGCGCGGCGTTCGCCCGGGAAGTGTTTTACCCGGTGGGCACGCTGGCCCAGATCGAACAGCTGGAGCGGCCCCAGCCCGGCCTGCTGATGATCCACTGCCGCGGTCTGCAACGCTTCCATGTAACCCACAGCCACCAATTGCCGCATGGCCTGTGGGTGGCCGACGTGCGGCTCGACCCGGCCGAACCGGTGATTCCGGTGCCGGAACACCTGGTGCCCACGCGCGACGCCTTGCAGCGTTTGCTGCACAACCTGCAGGAACGCGACCCCCAGGGCATGAACGAAGTGCCCCTGCAGCCGCCCTACCATTGGAACGACTGCGGCTGGGTGGCCAACCGCTGGGCCGAACTGCTGCCGGCACCGGCCGAACTCAAGCACCGCCTGATGTCGCTGGACAACCCGCTGCTGCGCCTGGAACTGATTTCCGACCTGCTGGACAAGATCGGCGTGGAGCGGTGAGCCCCCACGCTCCGCCGCTGCGCGGGTCGCTGCCCCCCAGGGAGAGGCTGATCCGGCTTGGGGCGGTCCGGCGCCGGATCGCTGAGCCCCCACGCTCCGACTTACGGCAACAACGAAAGCGCCTGCATGTAGCGCTCGCTCACCATCAAGGCGTCCCACTCTAGGGCGGCCGCGCGCGGCAGCAAGGCCAGGCGCCGGTCCTCGCTCGCCGGGTTGGGCTGCCAGCGGCCTTCGATCACGGCCCGGGACAAGGCGTCGATGGCGGTGTCGATCGGTGCGCCGCCGTCCACCACGCTCTGGTTGCACAACACCACCATATCGCCACCCGCGGACAAAGCGGCCAGCGCGGCCTCGGCGAAGCTGACCTCGCGGCCATCGATCTGACGCGCTGCGGCCATGCTCAGGTCATCGCTGAAGATCGCACCGGTGAAATGGAGCTGACGGCGCAGCACCTCCTGCAGCCAGCGCGGCGAAAAACCGGCCGGCCGGCTGTCCACCTTGGAGTAGATCACATGCGCCGGCATCACCGCCTGCAGACCGCTGGAGAGCCAGCCGTAGGGTGCCGCGTCTTCGGCCAGGATGGCTTTGAGGCCACGCTGGTCCACCGGGATCGCCAGATGCGAATCCGCCTTCACGAATCCGTGACCGGGAAAGTGCTTGCCGCAGTTGCCCATGCCACTTTGCTGCAGGCCCAGCATCAGGGCCTGGGCCAGCAGGGTCACCACGCGCGGATCGCGCGCAAAGGCGCGGTCGCCGATGACCGAGCTCTCGCCGTAATCCAGATCCAGCACCGGCGTGAAGCTCAGGTCCACGCCGCAGGCGCGCAACTCGGCCCCCAGCACATAGCCCGCCGCAGTGGCGGCGTTGCAGGCCCGCAGTGCCGAAGAACCCTCCATGTCGCCCAGGCGCCCGGGTTGCCCCCACAGCGCGCCAAAGGCCGCCATCGGCGGCAGGTGGGTGAAGCCGTCGCTGCGAAAACGCTGCACGCGACCGCCCTCGTGGTCCACGGCGATCAGCAGGTCGGGCCGCACGGTCTTGATCTGGCGGCACAGTTTCGTCAGCTGGGCGCGGTCTTGCCAATTGCGGGAGAACAGGATCACGCCGCCCACCAGGGGGTGTGCCAGGCGCCGGCGCTCGGCGGTGGTCAGGCCGTGGCCGGCGACGTCGATGATCAGGGGGGCGTGCTGGTGCATGGTGGGTTCTCGGTTGGCGCGGTATTGGGTGCATCGGTTTCGACCACCACAAAGCTGGCCGCATAGTCGCTCTCGTCGGTGACGGTCACATGGGCACGCAGCCCCCGGGCTTCAAACCAGGCCCGGAGTTCGCCGTGCAGCACGATCACGGGCTGTCCGCTCGCCAGGTTGGTGATCTCGCAGTGCCGCCAGGTCATGGGCATGCGCATGCCCAGGCCGATGGCCTTGGAAAAGGCCTCTTTGGCGGAAAAACGCGTGGCCAGGTAGCGCAGGCCCCGCTGCGGCCAGCGCGCGCTGCGCTTTTGCCACACCAGGAACTCCGCGTCGCTCAGCACCTTGCGCGCGAAGCGCTCCCCCTGGCGCTGCCAGGTGGCTTCCACGCGTCGGATGTCGCAGATGTCGGTGCCGATGCCGAAGATCATGGGCCGACACGTTCGTCATGGCTCTGGGGCTGGCGGTTGCCCAGTCCCGCGGATGAATCCGCGCCGCCGAACGCCTCGTCGATGCAGCGCCGGTAGTCGGCCACGGTGGCGCTGTAGCCCAGCTCCAGCGCATCGGCAATCAGGGCATGACCGATCGAGACTTCGCTCACACCCGGCACACCGTGCAGGAAAGCCGTGAGGTTGTCGCGGTTGAGGTCGTGGCCCGCGTTGACCCCCAGGCCAGCGTCCAGCGCCGCCTGGGCGGCTGCGCGGTAGCGCTCCAGCTGGCTGGCCCGCTGCGGCGTGTGCCAGGCTGCGGCATAGGGCTCGGTGTACAGCTCCACCCGGTCGGCGCCCACGGCCCTGGCCGCGGCCATCGCGGCGGGCTCCGGGTCCATGAACAGACTCACGCGCGCACCCAGTGCCTGCGCTTCGGCAATGAGCGGCCGCAGGCGCTCGGCATCTTGCGAAAAGCTCCAGCCGTGGTCGCTCGTGAACTGGCCCTCGCTGTCCGGCACGAAGGTCAATTGGTGCAGCGGCAGTCCGCGAGCACACACTTCGCGTGCCACGTCCATCAGGTTGTGAAACGGATTGCCCTCGATGTTGTACTCGCGCCCGGGCCACGCTTGCAGCACCTGCGCCAGATCGAACACATCGTGCAGCCGGATGTGCCGTTCGTCGGGTCGCGGATGCACGGTGATCCCACCCGCTCCGGCCTGCAGGCACAGCGTGGCCGCCCGCGTGACGGACGGGATGCCCAGGTGCCGGGTGTTGCGCACCAGGGCCACCTTGTTGAGGTTGACCGAAAGCGCTGTGCGGCTGGAATGGAGGTGCGGGTCCATGGACATGGCGAATGGGGCGGCAATGTGGAATGAAGTGAAGGGAACTCAAGCCAGCGGGTCGGCCGCCAGCCCCGCCGCGTTCGGAGAACCGCGTGGCCGGCTCATGGCCTGCACGTCCAGCATCAGCTGGCGCGTCTTGAACACCCGCACGCCGCTATGGTAGTGCAGCAAGCCACGCAGTTGCGGCTGCAAGGCCTGCTGGCAGCCGGCGCAGGCACGCAAGGTGGCCACGAAAGGCCCCGCCTCGTCCATGGCCGTCTGCAGCGCCAGCCATTGTTCACCCGAGAGCGCATGGGCATCGTCGTCGTGCGCTGCACGCAAGCCACTTTCCGGCACCAGCACATAGGGGTCTGTCGCGTTCAACCCAGCCAGGGTATTGCCCTCATGGGCCAGACCGGGCAACAGACCGATGTCGCGCAGCAGCAGCAACTCGAACGCGCGCAGGATGAGCTGCTGGGCGTCGGCACGTTCGGCCAGCAACTGCACCGCAAAGGCGTAGTGGTCAAACAGCCCCGGATGCGGGTCATCGCGCGCCAGCAGGCGCATGAGCAATTCGTTGAGATAACACCCCGAGAGCAGCGCCTCGCCCGTGGGCATGACGTGACCACCCTGCCATTGCGCGGCCTTGAGCGTGCGCACCTCGGCCTCGCCGCCCCAACTCAGGTGCAGCGGCTGCAGTGGCAGCAGCACCGGACGGAACTGGGAGGTGGGGCGTTTGACGCCCTTGGCCACCAGCGCGATACGGCCATGGTGGCGGGTGAAGGCTTCCAGCACCAGGCTGGATTCGCTCCAGTCGTAGCGGTGCAGGATGAAAGCGGGTTCTTCGGAAAACCGGCGCGTCGCCATCACACGTCGAACACAGGACCGGCGGCCCGGCACGCCCGCAACGGTCCACCCCGCAACACGGCCAGCCTCCTTGGGAGACAGCGACCAGCGCAGCGATGCCGCGGTGGGAGCCGCATCATTCGTAGCCGAAAGATCGGACCCGCGCGTCGTCGTCCGCCCAGCCCGAGCGCACCTTGACCCACAGCTCCAGATACACCTTGCAGTCCCAGAGCTTTTCCAGCTCCTGGCGCGCTTCGGTGCCAATGCGTTTGAGCTTCTCGCCCTTGTCGCCAATGACCATGCCCTTGTGGCCCTCGCGCTCGACCACGATGGTCGCAGCGATGCGCTTGAGTGCGCCCTCTTCCTCGAACTTGTCGATCACCACGGTGGAGGTGTAGGGCAACTCGTCCCCGGTGAGGCGGAAGAGCTTCTCGCGCACCATCTCGCTTGCCATGAAGCGCTCGCTGCGGTCGGTCAGATCGTCCGGATCGTGCATCCAGGGCTGCAAGGGCAGGTATTTTTCGCAGATCGCGAACAGGCGCTGGATGTCTTTCGGGTGCTTGGCCGACATGGGCACAAACTCGGCAAACGGGTGGCGTTCCTGCATGGAACGCAGCCAGGGCGCGAGATCACCGCGGCGATGCACCAGGTCGAACTTGTTGGCCACCAGCATCACGGGCACATTGGCCGGCAACAGATCCAGCACCTTGGCGTCGGCCAGGTTGAAGTGACCCGCTTCGACCACGAACAGGATCAGATCCACATCGCTGACCGCGCCCAGCACCGTCTTGTTCAGCGCCCGATTGAGCGCATTGCCGTGCCGGGTCTGGAACCCCGGCGTGTCCACGAACACGAACTGGGTGGGCCCCAGGGTCCGCATACCGGTGATGCGGTGGCGCGTGGTCTGCGCCTTGCGAGAGGTGATGCTGACTTTCTGGCCCACCAGTGCGTTGAGCAGGGTCGATTTGCCCACGTTGGGCTTGCCCACGATGGCGACAAAGCCACAGCGCTGGGTGGCGGGATCGATGGGCTCGGGTTCGCTGGCCTCGGGGGCCGCAGACGCGTCGGGATCGGTTTGCGCCAACCCAGGTGCATCGGCCCCCGACTTGCCCAGAGCCCGCGCCAGCATGGCGTCGAGCTCGGGATTGGCAGCGGGCGCGACGGGCTGGGAAGGGACGGGCGAGGGGGCGGGTTTTCGGGACATGGATTCGTGCGGACGGATCAACGCAAAGGTGAGGGAAAAGAAACGGACGCGCAACGGCGTCAGGAACGGTTGCTCTGCGGACCGGCCATGAGGTGTTGCAACATGGCCGCAGCGGCAGCCTGCTCACCGGCACGGCGCGAAGCGCCAATGCCACGCTCGCTGCGCCCGGTTTCGGTCACGGTGCACTCCACATCAAAAGTCTGTTTGTGCGCCTCGCCCAGCGTGGCCACCACACGGTAAAGCGGCAGCTTCATTTTGCGCGCCTGCAGCCACTCCTGCAATTCGGTTTTCGGGTCCTTGCCCATGGCGCTCATCTGGGCATTGAGCTCAATGCCGCTGTAGAGCCGGTGCACCAGCGCGGCGGCCACTTCAAAGCCAGCGTCGAGGTACACCGCGCCAATGATGGCTTCGAGCGCGTCGGCCAGGATCGACGGGCGCTTGTGCCCCCCCGAACGCTTTTCGCCATCCCCCAGCCGCAAACCGGTCGCCAATCCCAAACCGACGGCGATCTGGAACAGGGTGTCTTGTTTGACCAGATTCGCCCGCACGCGGGAAAGATCGCCTTCGGGCAGCTGGCTGAGCTTCTCGAACAGCAGGCCCGAGATGGCCAGATTGAGCACCGAGTCCCCCAGAAACTCCAACCGTTCGTTGTGGTCGGACGTGAAGCTGCGGTGGGTCAGCGCGCGCTCCAGCAGGCGCGGGTTGGAAAAATGGTGGTTCAGGCGTTGCTGCAGCGCCTGAAGCTCCGGATTCAAGGCCACTGGCAGCCTGTTGGTCGCCCCGCTTGCTGCACGACAATCACTTCGAACGGCCTTCGTACTTCATGACCAAATAGGCCGGCCCTGTCAGATGAATGTCGCGGTTGTAGGCGAAAGAAACCACGACCTGGCTACCCTCTTTGCTCACCACAAGGTCCTTGCCGGTGATCGACGTGATGTCGTCGATCTGGGCCGCCTTGTCGAAAATGGTACGCACTTCGGCCACGGTCTCGCCCTCAACAGACTTCTGCACCGCCTTCTGCACGGCGAGGAATTCGATGTAGGTCGGCACCACCTGGGCCAGGACCACGCCGGCGAAGGCCAGCAAAATACCGACCACAATCAGACCGAAAAAGGTCAAACCGCGTTGTTGTTGTTTCAGTTTCACGTGTGTCATCCTCCAGCAGAGCTTGATAAACGGGTCACTCGAACGAACCGATGCGTCCCAGATCACCGAAGTTCATCCAGACAAAAAAGGCTTTGCCCACGATGTTCGCTTCCGGCACGAACCCCCAGTACCGAGAGTCCTGCGAATTGTCCCGATTGTCACCCATCATGAAATAGTGGCCCTTGGGCACCTTGCACACCACACCTTCCACGGTGTAGTTGCAGTTTTCCCTGAAGGGGAAGTCCGTGGTGCCCTGCACAAAGGCCGGACGATCATCGTCGTTGAGGGTGTTGTACTGGCGCTCCCCCAGGGTTTCACGAAACTGGTGCGCATAGCGCATGGCGTCGGAATCGAAGAACTCGGGTTCAACACTGCGCGGAACCGGCTTGCCGTTGACGGTCAGCTGCTTGTTGACATAGGCCACCTCGTCACCGGGCACCCCGATCACACGCTTGATGTAGTCCAGACTCGGCTGGGGCGGATAGCGGAACACCATCACGTCGCCGCGCTGCGGATCGTTGTTGGAAAACAGCTTGGTGTTGAAGACCGGCAGACGCACACCGTAGTGAAACTTGTTGACCAGGATCAGGTCACCCACCCGCAGCGTGGGGATCATGGAACCAGATGGAATCTTGAACGGTTCGAACAGAAACGATCGCAACACGAACACGGCCAGGATCACAGGGAACAGACCCGCCGTCCAGTCCAGCCACCAGGGCTGCATCAGCAATTTCTGGCGTGTCGGTTCGATGTCGGCGGCCTCGCCCTGATGGAATCCCTGCTGATTCAAGGCCAGCTTGCGCGCATTGTGCTCGTCGAGCACCCGCTGCGCGGTGCGCTTGCGCTGGGGCAGAAACACCAGCTTCTCGGCGACCCAGTAGACGCCGGTGACCAGTGTGGCCAGCATCAACAACAGCGCAAAATTGCCTTCGACCATGCCCGTGTACCAGGCCCCCGTGTAGGCCGCGAAAGCCGTCAGGATCACCGCGGTGATCGCACTCATGGCGGCCTGCATCAGTCCTGCACCTGCAAAATAGCGAGAAAAGCCTCCTGGGGCACCTCGACCGAGCCGATCTGTTTCATGCGCTTCTTGCCTGCTTTCTGTTTTTCGAGGAGTTTGCGTTTGCGGGTGATGTCACCACCGTAGCATTTTGCCAGCACGTTCTTGCGCAGCGCCTTGATGGTCTCGCGCGCGATCACGTTGCCACCGATGGCCGCCTGGATCGCCACATCAAACATCTGCCGGCTGATGATCTCGCGCATCTTGGCGGCCACCGCGCGACCGCGGTACTGCGACTGACTCCGGTGCACGATGATGGACAAGGCGTCCACCTTCTCGCCGTTGAGCAGGATGTCGACTTTCACCACGTCCGAAGCCCGGTATTCCTTGAACTCGTAGTCCATGGACGCGTACCCACGGCTCACCGATTTGAGCTTGTCGAAGAAGTCCAGCACGATCTCGCCCAGCGGCATATCGTAGGTCAGCATGACCTGCTTACCGTGGTAAGCCATGTTGAGCTGCATCCCGCGTTTCTGGTTGGCCAAGGTCATCACCGCGCCCACGTATTCCTGCGGCATGTAGAGGTGCACCGTCACGATGGGTTCGCGGATTTCCTCGATGCGCCCCTGGTCGGGCATCTTCGACGGGTTCTCGACCATGATGACCTCGCCATCGGGCTTGACCACCTGGTAGACCACGCTGGGCGCGGTGGTGATCAGGTCCTGATCAAACTCCCGCTCCAGCCGCTCCTGCACGATCTCCATGTGCAGCAGACCCAGAAAGCCGCAACGAAACCCAAAACCCAGTGCTTGCGAGACCTCGGGTTCGTACTGGAGCGAGGCATCGTTGAGCTTGAGCTTTTCGAGCGCGTCGCGCAGCGCGTCGTACTGATTGGCCTCGGTCGGGTACAAACCCGCAAACACCTGGGGCTGCACTTCCTTGAAGCCTGGCAGGGCCTCGGTGGCAGGCCCCGCGTTGTTGGGCAGCTTTTTCTCCAGCGTGATGGTGTCGCCCACCTTGGCCGCCTGCAGTTCCTTGATGCCCGCGATGATGTAGCCCACCTCGCCCGCTTCCAGCGATTCGCGCGGCTCGTTGGCCGGCGTGAACACACCCAGGCTGTCGGCGTTGTAGACCGTGTTGGTCGCCATCATCTTGAAGCGCTCGCCCTTGAGCAAGTGGCCATCGACCACGCGCACCAGCATCACCACGCCCACATAGGCGTCGTACCAGCTGTCCACGATCATGGCGCGCAACGGGGCATCCGGCTTGCCCTTGGGCGGGGGGATGCGCGCCACCACCGCTTCCAGGATGTCCTCCACGCCCATGCCGGTCTTGGCCGAACACGGAATGGCATCGGTGGCATCAATGCCGATCACATCCTCGATCTCCGCTTTCGCGTTGTCCGGGTCCGCGTTGGGCAGGTCCATCTTGTTGAGCACCGGCACCACTTCCACACCAAGGTCGAGCGCGGTGTAGCAGTTGGCCACGGTCTGCGCTTCCACGCCCTGGCTGGCATCCACCACCAAGAGCGCACCTTCGCAGGCCGAGAGCGAGCGGCTCACTTCATACGAGAAGTCCACGTGCCCGGGCGTGTCGATCAGGTTCAGGTTGTAGACCTGTCCGTCGCGCGCCTTGTACTTGAGCGCCGCGGTCTGCGCCTTGATGGTGATGCCCCGCTCCTTCTCGATGTCCATGGAGTCCAGCACCTGCTCGCTCATCTCGCGGTCGGACAGGCCACCGCAGAGGGAAATGATGCGGTCGGCCAGCGTGGACTTGCCATGATCGATGTGCGCGATGATCGAAAAATTGCGGATGTGATTCATCAAGAAGACAGCTCAAACACGGGGGAAAGCCGCCCGTGCACGCGGCAGCGGGCGACCATAAAAAAGGGCGCGTCAGCTGTTGACGCGCCCGTAACCAACAATCAATGGCAACTGCGATAGTTGGGGTTTCATTGTAGGCAAAAAGCCTGGAAAGCAAACCGCCAAACGCCGCGAAACCGATTGTTGCAACGCAGCAACGTCAAACTTATCCACAGCTTTGTCACAGGAAAATTGCACAACGTGTGAGGCAGCTGTGGACGACCTAGGGACATCCTGTGCGGTTCCCACATCGTGAAGCGATGGGGTTCGACGGCACGGGAATCCATCCCGAACAGGTCCGATTTTATCGAATTCGGTCAACAGAAACACGATATTTGTCAGTAATCACTAACATTTCAACACGTTCCACCGTCTGGCGGGCCGAAAGATCGTGTGTGGCGAATCGACCACCGGAGCCTCAAGCCCCCAAATCCCAGTAGGGACAGGGGGTTATTTGACACTGCTGGGGTGGTTTCGAGGATGTGCGGGGTTCAGCGCTGCGGGCGGATCACAGCGTACTGCGCCCACTCACCGCGCCGGAACAGCACATTGACCGGACGGGATTTGTCGAGCCGAGCCACCGCCGCTTCAAGCTCTTTTGCACTGGCGACTTCGGTGTTGGCGATGGCCACAATCACGTCCCCCTCACGCAGGCCCGCCTTCGCAGCGGGCCCCTCCGCAGCCTCGACGCGCACCCCGCCCTTGACGTTCAACTCCTTCTTTTGCGCAGGGGTGAGTTCGGCCAAGGTCAGGCCCAGCGATTGCGCGGCCCCCAGAACAGGTGGCTTGGGTGCGTCGGGCGCAGCGGCACGGCGCTGTGGCTGGTCGGGTTCAAGCTCGGCCACCGTGATGGCGAGTTCGCGCTGGGCGCCCCGGCGGAACACGGTCATGCTGCTCTTGTTGCCGGGCTTGGTGTTGCCCACCAGGCGCGGCAGGTCGACCGACTTGTCGATCTCCTTGCCGTCGAATTTCAGCACGATGTCACCCGGCTCCACACCGGCCTTGGCCGCGGGCGAATTGGGCTCCACGCCGCGCACCAGCGCGCCACGGGGCTGTCCCAGCCCGATGGACTCGGCCACCTCTTTGCTCACTTGGTCGATCTGCACGCCAATGCGCCCTCGCGTCACCCGGCCGCTGGTGCGAAGCTGGTCAGACACCCGCACCGCCTCGTCGATGGGAATGGCAAACGAAATGCCCTGAAAACCACCCGAGCGTGAATAGATCTGGCTGTTGATGCCGACCACCTCGCCACGCATGTTGATCAATGGCCCCCCGGAATTGCCGGGGTTGATTGCCACGTCGGTCTGAATGAAAGGAAGGAAATCACCGGTGTCGCGCTTCTTCGCACTGACGATGCCCGCGGTGACTGTGTTTTCAAGACCAAACGGCGATCCAATGGCCATCACCCACTCACCCACCCGCAGGCGGTTGATGTCGCCGATCTTCACCGCGTTCAGCCCCGTGGCTTCGATCTTGACCACCGCCACGTCGGTGCGTTTGTCGGCTCCGACCAGCTTGGCCTTGAACTCACGCTTGTCTGTCAAGGTGACGATCAGCTCGTCGGCACCATCGACCACATGCGCATTGGTCATGATCAGCCCGTCCGAACTCAGGATGAAGCCCGAGCCCACGCCGCGCGGCTGCACCTCGTCGGACGGCCCCCGCTCCTGACGGGGTCCGCGTGGCGTCATGCCTGGGGGGATGGGAATGCCAAAACGCTTGAAAAACTCCAGCATCTGCTCGTCGGCGCTCGAACCCGTGTCCGCGCTGGCGCGCTCCAGCGTGCGGATGTTGACCACCGACGGCCCCACCAGGTCCACCAGATCGGTGAAGTCGGGCAAGCCCCGCACGCTGGGTGCGACCGACGGGAGCGTCTGCGCCGAGACGGACTGGGGCGACCACAGGGTTGCCGAACCTCCAGCAACGAGTGCGGCGGTGGCCAGGAAGGCCAACACAGGCGTGCGGGCCAACATCGGAAGCGTCATGGTGATCCTCTACACAAAGGCGGATAGACAACAAAGTCTGTCGAAGTGAATCGCGGCAGAACCCGGTTAGGGCGAGTCCGGCTTTACCGCGTTCGCTCCAGAGACCGGGCGAAAAGACGAAGTGTCGCGGGCGGAACCTCTCCCAGCGCCGTGAGCCAGTGGTCGCCGATGCGGCGTGTGACCGAATGCGTGGCCCCGGAAACGGACGATTTCTCCTGGCCATGACGCTGCGCGTCGAAAGCCTCGACAAACAACGAGACCGAAGCCAAGCCGTCGGAGAACACCCACTGCATCGGTGCAGCATTTTCACCCTGCGCTTCGCCCCCGTCCCGGATGTAGCAACTCATGGAAAGGAAACCGGGCACCGGTTCCTTGAGGCGCCACCCCTCGGCTTCGGGAGTCGTCTTCTTGAGCACCGGCGCGTGCACATCGTAGCCCCGGGTGTCGTTCATCAGGCGGTTGAGTTTGTCCATGCGCACGGGCGCATCCAACTGGAGTTCGGAAAACGCCACCTGTTCCAGCACGGCACCCTGCTCGCCCAGCGTCTGCAGCCTCACCACCAGGCCCGTCTTTTTCTCGGACCAGATGCGGTAGCCAAACCGCAGATGGTCCTTGGGCACGATTTCCACCACATCCGCCAAATGCCCCGCCACACGCTCGACACCGGTCTCACGCACACCATAGTGCTCAGGGATCGCGTTGCTCGGCGTGCGCAACAGTTCTGGAAACAAGCCCAGCGATTCGCGTTTTTCCACCCAGGCGGTCCTGGATTCGGGCACAAAGGTGATGACGTCGTTGTTGCGGCGAATGGTGGTGCGGGGAGCGCCGGTCAGCGTCTCAACGCGTTCCATCTGCTGAGCACCGTCGCACACATGCCAGATGCGGGACACCGACATGACCGATCCCGCCGACACCACGAGCGTGCCCATGTAGGCACGCTGGCGCGACGCTTCATGCATGCGGGTGAGCCATTCGTTGATATTGCGTGTCGCCGGGGCCGCCTGGGGTACGGTCTGCGCCTGCAAAGGCGTCAAGAACCCCGAAGCCAACGCGACGAGGGCCGCGGCACTCCAGCGCCGCCAATCCATGGGTGAGCACGAGCTCAAGGCAAAGATCATGGTGATTCAGCGTCCCGGCTCGTCGTAAGTGGCGTTGCGCAGGAATCCTGCGGGCATTTGCAGGGCCGACATGCCGCCGTTCTGACGGTGCTCGGCCATCAGTGCCTCCAATTGGGCATCGCGGATCACCGGACCCTGTGTCGTGTTCACGACCACGGCCGCACCGCTCGCAGGCGTGGTCGCTGCCACGGCTTGAGTGGACGGTGCGATCTCGCGGGAAGACTCGGGTGTTGTCAACGCCAGCTGAGCCCCTTCACTGCCGCCACCTCCCGCACCCGCGGCTGCATTTCCCAGGACCGTCCAGCTCACGGCCATGACCGCCGCCAACGAAGCGAACCCTGCCACCAGCTTCCAGCGAAAGACGGCATCGTTGGCCGCCGACACCTGCGGATGGCCCGTGGGAGAAATCCGGGCGAGGTGTTTGGACGCCGTGGATAACTCCGTTCTCTGCGCTCCGGTTTCGGTCTGCAGCTTCACGTGGATGCCCGCCAGAAAAGCCTGCGGGGCCTGACTGGAGACGGCCATCCCGGAAGATCGCAGCACGTCGCCAATCACCTGGTAGGCATGCCAGCTCGCACGAACATCGCTCTGCTCAGCGAATCCCGCCAGCACCCGGTCGAGTTCGGCCTCGCCAATCTCGCCGTCAACCAGTGCCGACAGGCCACACTCGTCGACATTCAGCGCCTGCGGCTGGCTCGGCGCCTCCACAGCCCGTACCGACGATGCGGGCGACTTCGGGACTTCTCTTGCGGCATTCATTGTTGACTTCCTGACTTCTGGAACTGCGGGTCGTGACATCCATACAATCGGCCAAGGCGCTACCAGCGTTTGCCCGTCTGGCGCTCCAGCATCGGCTTGATGCGATTCGAAATCGCCTCTCGCGCCCGGAAAATCCGCGAGCGCACCGTGCCAATGGGGCAATCAAGCGCCTGAGCAATCTCTTCATAGCTCAGACCCTCGATTTCCCGCAGGGTGATCGCCATGCGCAACTCCTCGGGCAACGCATCCATGGCGGCATTGACCGCCTGCGCGATCTCCTTGCTGGCCAGCACCGCTTCGGGCGTCTCGGTATCGGCCACACTGGAATTTAGTTCGCGTTCCGACGAGGAAGTTTCATCGTCTTCGGCCGATTTCATCTGCGACTGGAAAACCAGCGGATCGCGCTTGAGCTCCATGAGCTGCTTCTTGGCCGTGTTGACCGCGATCCGGTAAAGCCAGGTGTAGAACTGAGCATCCCCCCGGAACTGGGCCAGGGCACGGTACGCCCGGATGAAGGTCTCCTGGGCAATGTCCTGCACCAGATCGGCGTCGCGCACCATGCGACCGATCAACCGCTCTACCCGGCGCTGGTACTTGATGACCAGCATGTCGAACGCTCGCTGCTCGCCGGCCAAGGTGCGCTGCACAAGCATGACATCGCTGTCGGGCGGCGGCGGAGCGGTGTGGTCTTCGAGAGTCATGCGCGCGGAAATATAACCCAATCGTCTGCAGAGCCCCGCCCTGCGACACGCCGCATCACAACTGAGCCGCCATCAGCGCCCGACGAAAATCCCCCCAGCGAGGCGGATCGCTCGCACGCTCCACCCACACCCAGCTGCCGGCCGCATCGGGATTGCGAAGCCGCAGCAGCACACGGTCCTGCAAGTCCAGCGCCAGCTCCAGCCGCCGCAGAGGCGCTCCTTCGCGATACGCGTCGCTGCGCCAGCGCCAGAGGCCCTTGCGTGAAGGCTCCTCGTCCAGGCTGGCCTGCGCGTCCCAATGCAGATGCCCGACTGGTGAGCGCTGCCAGCTGCGCCAGGCGAATCCCACCCAACCCACCCACAACCCCAGCCCCGTCAGCGCAGTCCACTGGCGACCGCTCATCCCTGACGCAGGTGGCGCCTCGGCCCCGTACCACCACCATATGGCCAGCACCAACAGACCCAAAACACCCAGCAGCACAAGCAACAGGCCATGAAAAAGACAACGCCCCACCGGATAGACCACCGATGGGGCGTTGCGCATGGCTTGGAGAAAGATGTGCCAGAACGGATCAGACGCGGCGGAAAACCAGGGTCCCGTTGGTGCCACCAAATCCGAAGTTGTTCTTCACGGCCACATCAATCTTCATGTCACGCGCCGTATTGGCGCAGTAATCCAGGTCGCACTCGGGATCCTGGTTGAAGATGTTGATGGTCGGAGGACTCTTTTGGTGGTGCACGGCGAGCACGCTGAACACACTCTCGATCCCCCCCGCCCCACCCAACAGGTGACCGGTCATGGATTTGGTCGAGTTGATCACCGTCTTTTTGGCATGCTCGCCAAGCGCGGCCTTGATCGCCTTCGTCTCGTTCACGTCGCCCAGCGGCGTGGACGTACCGTGCGCATTCAGATAATCCACCTGATCGGCGTTGATCCCGGCGTTGCGCAATGCATTGACCATGGCGCGGCGCGGACCGTCCATGCTCGGCGCCGTCATGTGACCCGCGTCAGCACTCATGCCGTAACCAATCACTTCGGCATAGATCTTTGCGCCCCGGGCTTTGGCGTGCTCATATTCTTCAAGCACCATCACACCAGCGCCTTCACCCAGCACAAACCCATCACGGTCCTTGTCCCAGGGACGAGACGCCGTTTTCGGATCGTCGTTGCGGGTGGACAAGGCACGCATGGCAGCGAAACCACCCACCCCAAGCGGTGAAACCGTCGCCTCAGATCCACCAGCCACGATCACGTCGGCGTCGCCGTACTCGATCTTGCGAGCCGCCTCGCCAATGCAATGCAGACCGGTGGTGCAAGCCGTCACCACAGCGAGATTCGGCCCCTTGAAACCGAACCGCATCGACACATGTCCAGCGATCATGTTGATGATGGACGCCGGCACGAAAAACGGGGAAATCCGGCGCGCGCCGCGATTCGCATACTCGGCATGGGTCGCCTCGATCATTGGCAAACCACCAATGCCCGAGCCGATGATGCAACCGATGCGGTTGGCAAATTCCTCGTCCAGTGCATCGCCCACGGGCAAACCCGCATCTTCCACCGCCTGCTGGGCCGCGGCGATGCCGAAATGGATGAAGGTGTCCATCGCGCGCGCATCCTTGGCGCTGATGTAGGACTCCAGATCGAAGTTCTTGACCTCGCCCGCGATCTTGCAGGCGAAGCTTGATGCATCAAACTTTGTGATGAGGTCGATGCCGGATTTTCCGGCGAGAAGATTGGCCCAGGCCTCGGCCACTGTGTTACCCACAGGACTGATGCAACCCAGACCGGTCACGACAACGCGACGTCGGATCATTGACTACCCCCACGCCTTTCACGGCGTGCAATGCACTGCCCCCCCAGGGAGCTGAAACCCCTTGGGGCGACCTTGCGGTGGCTCATGGATGGCTCAGGCCTTCTGGTGGGCCATCGCGTAATCGATGGCGTTCTGCACGGTGGTGATCTTTTCCGCGTCTTCGTCCGGAATCTCGATACCGAATTCGTCCTCCAGAGCCATCACCAGCTCGACCGTGTCCAGCGAGTCGGCACCGAGGTCGGCAACGAAAGCTTTTTCGTTGGTGACCTGGCCTTCTTCGACACCGAGTTGTTCGGCAATGATTTTCTTCACACGTGCTTCGATATCGCTCATAAGTCCCTCTGAGGGTGGTTGAAATACAGACCGTCATTTTAGCCGGGCTAGGGAGGTATCCCTAGGCGGCCCGCCGGACGGCTTTTGCGGCGTTTCAGATCAATGGGGCTGCGGCCAGACCGGAATCAGGACATGAACATGCCGCCATTGACGTGCAATTCCTGCCCGGTCACATACGCGGCCTGCGGGCTGGCCAGATAGGCTACTGCATGCGCGATGTCGGCCGGCTTGCCCAGATGGCCCAGCGGGATCTGACTCAGCAGAGCCTTTTGCTGCTCTTCGGGCAGCGCAGCGGTCATGTCGGTTTCAATGAAACCAGGCGCCACACAGTTGACCGTGATGTTGCGGCTGCCAAGCTCGCGCGCCAGCGCACGCGTCATGCCCGCAACGCCGGCTTTGGCCGCGGCGTAGTTGGCTTGCCCTGGATTGCCCGACGCACCAACGACACTGGTGATGCTGATGATGCGGCCGTAACGCTGCTTCATCATCGGGCGGATCACGGTACGGCTCATGCGAAACACGGCCTTGAGGTTGGTGTCGAGTACCGCATCCCAGTCGTCGTCCTTCAGACGCATGGCCAGCATGTCACGGGTGATGCCGGCATTGTTCACCAGCACCTGAACGCCACCATGGGCCTTGACGATCTCATCGACCAGCGCCTCACCTGCGGCGGCATTGTTCACATCCAGTGTCGCACCCCGGCACCCCGCCGCCGAGCCGGCCACGCCGGACAGTGCTGCGGTGATCTTGGCCGCCCCCTGGTCGCTGGTGGCGGTCCCGATCACGATCAGACCACGCGCAGCGAGCTCATGGGCAATCGCCGCACCGATACCGCGCGAAGCGCCTGTCACCAGGGCCACCTGGCCCGCAAAGTTCACTTCAGACATGGATTCGCTCCGTGGTTCAGGCCAAAAGGGTTCGCACATCGGCCAGCGTGGCCGGATCGTAGAGAGACACACCGCTCAACTCGGCGTCGATGCGCTTGACCATGCCGGCCAATACCTTGCCCGGCCCGCACTCCACCAGGGTCGTGATGCCTTGATCCTTGATGGCGCGCACGCACTCCACCCAACGCACCGGACCAAAGGCCTGGCGATACAAGGCGTCGCGAATCGCTTCGACGTCGGTCACCACCGACACATCGACGTTGTTGATCACCGGTATCTGCGGTGCAGCCATCGACGTGGCGGCGAGCTGTTCTCGCAACTTCTCTGCCGCCGGCTTCATCAGACTGGAATGGAACGGAGCCGAAACCGGCAACAGCAAGGCACGCTTGGCACCATGGGCCTTGAGCACCTCGCAGGCCTTGTCGACCGCTGCCTTGCTGCCTGCGATCACGGTTTGCGCCGGATCGTTGAAATTGACCGCCTCGACCACTTCGGCACTGCCCGCACCGAACGTCGCCTGAGCCTCGGCACAACCGGTGATGACTTTCGCGACATCCAACCCCAGGATGGCGGCCATGGCTCCCGTGCCGACCGGCACGGCTTCCTGCATGGCTGCGGCGCGAAACCGCACCAGCGGAGCAGCCTGCGCCAGCGTCAACACACCGGAGGCCACCAGCGCCGAGTACTCACCCAGCGAATGCCCGGCGACCACAGCAGGCAACGCACCGCCCTCGGCACGCCAGACGCGCCACGCCGCCACACCCGCCACCAGCATCACCGGCTGGGTATTGGTGGTCAGGGCCAGCACTTCCTTCGGCCCTTCCTTGATCAGACGGGCGACATCGTCACCCAAGGCATCGGACGCCTCCTGCAAGGTCTCCAGCACCGCCGGATGTTCGCCCCAAGCGTCCATCATGCCAACGGACTGCGAACCCTGACCCGGAAAAACAAAAGCAAACTTCTTCATGGAATATGGAATCACTCGTTGGCAAAAAATGGTCGTGGCTCAAAGGTCCAGCAAGACCGCACCCCAGGTGAACCCGCCGCCCACGCCCTCGAGCAGGAGGGTGTCGCCCTTTTTCACCTGTCCGCCGCGCACCGCGTGGTCCAACGCCAGCGGAATGGAGGCCGCCGAGGTGTTGCCATGCTCGTCAACCGTGACCACCACCTTGTCCATCGGCAACTTCAGTTTTCTCGCCGTGCTCTGCATGATGCGGATGTTGGCCTGGTGGGGGACCAGCCAGTCGATATCGGCAGCGGTCTTGCCGGCTTTGTCGAGAACCGCGCGAGCGGTGTCTTCAAGCACGCCAACAGCCAGCTTGAAAACCGCCTGACCATCCATCTTGAGCAAGGGGTCGCCGAGCACACTGCCACCCGACACATGGCCCGGGACGCACAGAATGCCGGTGTGTTTGCCATCGGCATGGATGTCGGTGGACAGGATGCCCGGGGTGTCGCTGGCTTCCAGCACCACCGCCCCGGCACCATCACCAAACAGCACGCATGTGGTGCGGTCGTTGAAATCCAGAATGCGGCTGAACACCTCGGCACCCACAACCAGCGCTTTGTGGGCGCTCCCGGTCCGGATCAAGGCATCCGCAACCGTCAGGGCATAGATGAAGCCGCTGCACACCGCCTGCACGTCAAACACCGGGCAACCGGCAATGCCCAGCTTGTGCTGCAGGATGGCCGCCGTGGACGGGAACACCATGTCAGGCGTGGACGTCGCCACAATGATCAGATCAATGTCCTCGGGGGCAATGCTGGCCGCCGACATGGCCCGACGACACGCGTCGGCTGCGAGATCGCTGGCAAAGACACCTTCGGCGACAAAATGGCGCGCCCGGATGCCGGTGCGCTCCACAATCCATTGATCGCTGGTCTCGACCCCGCGCCGTGCCAGCAATTCAACCATATCGGCATTGCTCAGGCGCTGTGGGGGCAGGCTGCTGCCGGTGCCGGTGATGCGGGCGAAGCGTGTCATGCAGAAGTGGAACTGTATTAGGGGGTGGAAATACTCTTGAACTCGCCGGACACCTGCCCCACCGCGATCAGAGGGGCGGCATGGGCGATGCGCTCGCGCACGTTGTCGAGCAAATTGTTGTGGGCCGCATCATAAGCCCGGCACAGAGCCTGCTCAAACGCGAAGGCGTCGGCCGAGCCATGGCTCTTGAACACCAACCCCCGCAACCCCAACAGGGCAGCACCGTTGTAGCGACGGTAGTCAGCGCGCCTTTTAAATGCCGATAACACCGGATAAGCACAGATAGCCGCCAGTTTCGTCAACCAGCCGCGAGAAAATTCTTCTTTGATGAAGCCAGCGAGCATGGTGGCCACGCCTTCGCTGGCCTTGAGTGCCACGTTGCCAACAAAACCGTCGCATACCACGATATCGGTCGTGCCCTTGAAGATATCGTTTCCTTCGACATTTCCAAAGAAGTTCAAATCACCCGTGCTGGCCGCGTTACGCAGCAGAACGCCGGTCTTTTTGATGATTTCACTGCCTTTGATGATTTCTCCGCCCACATTGAGCAACCCCACGGTGGGCTCCGGCCGCCCCGTAATCGCCACCACCAAGGCCGAGCCCATCACTGCGAACTGCAACAGGTGCTCGGGGGTGCAGTCAACATTGGCACCGAGATCGAGCACGGTGGTGGCCCCGCCACGGGCATTGGGCAACTGGGATGCAATGGCCGGGCGATCAATGCCATCCAATGTCTTGAGCACATAGCGGGCGATCGCCATGAGCGCCCCCGTATTGCCAGCCGACACGACCGCCTGAGCCGCACCATCCTTCACCTGCTGGATCGCCACCCGCATGGAAGAGTCTTTTTTGCGGCGCAGCGCCACCTCCACCGGATCGTCCATGGCCACCACCTCGCTGGCGGCAATCACGCGACAGCGCGCGTCACCCAACACCTGCGGCCACGGGGCAAAGTCGTCGGGCTTTCCCACCAACAGCAACCGTGCCTGCGGATGACTCGCCAAAAAAGCTGCACAGGCTGGCAGGGTGGCCGCCGGACCAACATCCCCACCCATGCAATCCACAGCAACGGTGATCATGACAACATCCTGGTGGTGGCACTCACGGCACCACAACAATGAAAAAAGCCCGCATGGAGCATGCGGGCCTGCGCCTGGATAGGCCCTCAACCCCCGATCGCGACACCGCGGCGAGGGCTGGAGCAGCCCGTCACATCAGGCTTCGGACTTGTTCTTCAGCACCTGGCGGCCACGGTAAAAACCGTTGGGGCTGATGTGATGGCGCAGATGAACTTCACCGGTGGTGGGCTCCACGGCAATGCCGGGCACGTTCAGCGCATTGTGCGAACGGTGCATGCCACGCTTGGAAGGGGACTTTTTGTTTTGCTGAACGGCCATGGTGGGCTCCTGAAATCGGTTGGGGTCAAACGGGGTGGCCAATGGGGTGGCCAACATGCCAAAACACCCAATCAACCAGCTGAGACAGCTATCGTGCGCCTGACCCGAGTACACAAAACGTACAAATGGATGTGAGCGCAAAGCCAAGCATTATAGCCCGAAGGCGGCCAGGGGTCAAAGGCCCTCGATCTTGGCGCGGCTTCCGGTCGAGGCGGCGACACCGCGGGTGCGCATCACTTTTTTAGCCGAGCCAGCTCGGCAAAGGGATTTTTCCGCTCCGGCTCCTCATCGGTCGCAGCAACCGCCGGGTCCGCCACCTGCATGACCACAGGCACCGGACAGGTTTCGTGCATGGGCACCAAGGGCAGCTCCATCAGCAATTCGTCTTCCAGCAGCTCGTACAGACTCGGGCGAGGCTCCAGGGCAAGCACGTCTTCATCGCAATCGTCGTCTTCGGCACTGGCTGTGGCTTCATCCACCACAAAACGAAACCAGCGGTCAACGGTCAATGGCACCTCCACGGGTCCCAGGCAACGTTGACAGGTCAGCGACACCGCTGCGTCGGCTCGCAGATGCAGCCAGACAGCAGGCGCACCACCCGTGGCATGGGGGCGAAGCTCACCTTGCGCCCGCCACCGAACCCGCTGGGCCGGAGCCTGATCAGCCATTCCATGTTGCTCACCGCTCAGGCGCTCGAACCGGGTCAACGGGTCATCAACCTGAAGATGGGCGTCCGCCTGGGCAAAGGCACGCACGTCCAGCCGGTCGGCATTCCATGCCATTTTGGGGTTCTCTTTCATCCTGGCAGTGTAAAAGAATGCAGGGAGAATACTGGCATGTCCTCGCACCGTCCCATCCCTCCTGCCCAGGCCTCCCGCCCCCTCGTCCTCGGCTCCACATCCCGCTACCGGCGCGAGTTGCTCGCGCGCCTCGGGTTGCCTTTCGAGGTCGCCAGTCCACAGGTCGACGAAACGCCCCTGTCCGGCGAAAAGCCCGCCGATCTGGCGATGCGACTGGCGCTGGCCAAGGCCCGCGAGGTGGCGCGGCGTCATCCCCACGCGGTGGTCATTGGCTGCGATCAGGTGGCCGACCTGCACGGCGAGCCGCTGGGCAAACCCGGCACCCACGAGCGCGCCGTGACCCAATTGCAGCGCATGCGCGGCGAAACGGTCATTTTTCAGACCGCGTTGGCCGTGGTCTGCCAGGACACCGGTTTTGAGCAGAGCGACATCGCGGCCGTGCGCGTGGTGTTCCGCCAGCTCGATGACGACGAGATCGAACACTACCTGCGTGTGGAGCAGCCCTACGACTGCGCCGGTAGCGCCAAGAGCGAAGGACTGGGCATTGCCTTGCTGGAACGCATCGACAACGACGACCCCACCGCGCTGGTGGGTCTGCCGCTCATCCGCACCTGTCGCATGATCCGCGCTGCCGGGGTGCAGGTCCTGTGAAAACCGGCGCCACCCCACCGGGCACGCTGTACCTCGTGCCCACGCCGCTGGACTTTGGCACGACGCCCCCCGACTCCGGACCAGCAACCACGACCTCGCCCAGCCAGTGGTTGCCAACACAGACCCTGGCCGTCGCCAGCCGACTCACCCACTGGATCACCGAAAACGCCAAAAGCACGCGCGCCTTTCTCAAACGCGTGGATACCGTCGTTGGGCTCGGGGCACCGTTGCAAGCACAGCAGATCACCGAACTGCCACGTGTGGCGCATAAAAAGGGGGACCACGCGCCACAAGCCGACGACGAGGCCCAGGCCCGCGCGCTACTGGCGCCCGCCCAAAGCGGCCACGACATCGGCCTGGTCAGCGAAGCCGGCATGCCGGCCATCGCCGACCCGGGCAGCTCCATCGTGCGCGCGGCCCATGCCATGGGCCTGCGTGTGGTACCGCTGACCGGTCCGGTCTCTCTCATGCTTGCGCTGGCCAGCAGTGGCCTGAACGGGCAGAGTTTCGCGTTTGTGGGTTACGTTCCGCAGGAAGCGAGCGAACGCGCCAGGCGCTTGCGCGAACTGGAGGCCTTGGCGCTCAAGACCGGACAAACGCAGATCTTCATCGAGACCCCCTACCGCAACATCGCCCTGCTCCAAACCGTCTTGCAGACTTTGCACCCGCACACCCGATTGGCCGTGTGCTGCGGGCTCACGCTTCCGCAGGAGGTGACCCGCAGCGCACTGGTGGGTGACTGGAAAAAACGCGCCCTTGGCGACGGACTGCCGTTGGAGGCCCCTGCGGTATTTCTGATCGGTCGCTGAATCAGCGGCGGCGAGAAATGCCGGCTGGCCGCCGATTCAGCCCAGGGCCTGCTGCATGTGTGCGCGCACCGCCGCACTCAACTCCGGGTTGGCCAGTGCCAGGTCGATCGTGGCTTCCAGGAAACCTTCCTTGCTACCGCAGTCGTAACGCGTTCCCTCGTAGCGGAACGCAAAGACCTTTTCGGTTCCAATCAGGGCGGCAATACCATCGGTCAGCTGGATTTCGCCACCCGCACCACGCGGCTGGCGGCGAATACTGTCGAACACCGCCGGCGTGAGGATGTAACGTCCGGCCACCGCCAGCGTCGACGGTGCGACCTCTGGCAATGGCTTTTCAACCATGCCAAAGACTTCCGCCACATTTCCGCTGGCGCCCCTCACATCCACCACGCCGTAGCGGCGGGTCTCCGAGCGAGGCACGTCCTGCACCGCCAGCACCGTGCCCGGGTCGCGGTCGTAGGCCTGCACCATTTGCTGCAACACGGTCGGCCCGCCCCTGGCCTGGTCCCGGCCCATCATCAAATCGTCCGCCAGCAACACGGCAAACGGCTCGTCACCAACCAGCCGCTCCGCGCACAACACCGCATGGCCAAGGCCGAGGGCGCGCGGTTGACGCACGTACACACAGTCCATGTCGTCGGGTTTGATGGCATGCACCAACTCCAGCAGCGCACGCTTGTTGCCCGCCTCCAGCTCGGCCTCCAACTCATAGGCGGTATCAAAGTGGTCTTCGATCGCGCGCTTGTGACGACCCGTCACGAAGATCATTTCCCGAATGCCCGCGGCGTACGCCTCTTCCACCGCATACTGGATCAGTGGTTTGTCCACCACGGGCAGCATCTCTTTGGGAATGGCTTTGGTGGCGGGCAAAAAACGGGTACCCATGCCCCCAACGGGAAAAACAGCTTTTTGAATCTTCATTGACATTTCCAGACTTTGTTGTGTTCAACCATGCCCACCGCAGCGGACGCGAAACCGGCTCAGTCCCTTGAAAAATGGGGCAACCCATCCAGGCAAAGAGCCTTCTTGTCGGCATCCGATCTTGCGAAGCCCTGACCAGCGCAATGGACTCCACGAAGCGTGCGCAGTTCCGCGCGAGAGATTTGGTTACTTGAGTTGCACTCCGGCGGAGCGCGCCGCCATGAAGATGCCCTGGCCCATGCTGGCGCCAAGCTGCCTGGCCAGACGCAAACCAACATTTTCGCGCTGCGTGTAGTCCACGATGTCTTCCGCCTTGACAATCTCGCGCGCCACGGAATCCAGGCTGCCCAAGCCATCGGCCAGGCCCAGGGCCACCGCCTGCTGGCCACTCCAGACAAGCCCGCTGAAGGTATCGGGCGACTCCTTGAGGCGATCACCCCGGCCGGTTTTCACCACGGCAATGAACTGCGCGTGAATCTCGGCCAGCATGCCCTGGATGTAGGCGCGCTGCGCTTCGTCCTGCGGGCTGAACGGGTCCAGCATGGCCTTGTTGGTGCCAGCCGTCATCAGGCGGCGCTCGATGCCGAGCTTCTCCATCAAGCCGGTGAAGCCAAAGCCATCCATGAGAACGCCAATGCTGCCAACCAGACTGGCCTTGTCCACATAGATGCCGTCGGCGGCGGCCGCGATGTAGTACGCGGCCGAGGCACAAGTCTCTTCCACCACGGCATAGACCTTTTTCTGGTGCAAGGCCTTGAGACGTGTGATTTCGTCGTTGACGATGCCGGCCTGCACCGGACTGCCACCGGGGGAATCGATCAGCAAGACCACCGCCTGTGCGCCCTGGTCTTCGAAGGCGGAGCGCAAGGACGCGATCACGTTTTCCGCACTGGCTTCGGCATCCGATGCAATCTCGCCCCGGATCTCGATCACCGCCGTGTGGGGCGTGCTCACGGACGCACCAACGCTGTTCGCGCTGTAAACCATCCAGGCGATGAAGCCAAAGAACGCCAGCCACAGCAGGCGCGAGAACAGCCTCCAGCGCCGCGCGGCCTGCTGCTCCCGGATGGTGGCGAAAACCAGCTTTTCGAGAGTCGCACGCTCCCAGGCCACGCTGCCCTTGCCGTGGTCCACACCGGAGCCCCTAGGCAGGCCCATGTCGTCGTCGTTCATGTTCAAGAGGCTCTCAGAATTCAACAGGTTTGAGGTTGTATTGTGATCGCCAATGCACGACGCCATCGTGCTCGACCAGCGCGATCTTGATCAGGCCACCCCGACAGGGTCCCCCCTGACATTCACCGGTATCGGGCTGGTAGATGGCACCATGCGTCGCGCAAAGCAGCCAGCGGCCACTGTCATCGAAAAAGCGCTCAGGCTGCCAGTCCATTTCCATGGCCACGTGGGCACAGCGGTTGAGGTAGGCATGGACCTGCCCCTTGAAGCGGATGGCAAACGCGCGACAGGTCTGCCCCGCATACACGACATCGAAGGAAACCGCCCGGCCTCCGTCGACGAGATCGCCACTGCCGCAGAGCGGAAAAACCGGATCGCTGCCCAAAGATGGCATGACGTCGCCAGACTCAGGCGTTGGCACTGAGCCAGTCGTGCAGCTCGCGCACCGAATGCGCGACATGCAACGGGGCCAGCGCGCCAAACGCTTCGAACCCGTGAGCCCCATAGCTCACACCAATGCTCGCGCACCCCGCGTTGAGCGCCATCTGCAGGTCGTGGGTGGTGTCGCCAATCATCAAGGTGCGCGCGGGTGCGACGTCAAACTCACGCATGAGTTCGTGCAACATGACCGGACTGGGCTTGCCTGCGGTTTCATCGGCCGTGCGCGAAGCGTCGAACAAGCCCTGCAGCTCCACGGCTCGCAAGGCCTCGTTGAGCCCGCTCCGGCTCTTTCCCGTGGCCACTGTCAACCAGTGGTGCCGGCTCTTGAGTTCGGACAGCAGAGGCAACACACCTTCAAAAAGGCTGATGTCGTGCTGACGCGCCAGGTAGTGGTGGCGGTAACGCTCCCCAAGCTGCGCGTATTTCTCGCGCGGTACATCGGGCGCCGCATGGGCCAGCGCCTGCATGAGCCCCATGCCGATGACGTAGCTGGCGGCCTGATCACTGGGCACGGTTCCACCGACGTCGCGCACAGCCGCCTGAATGCAGCGCGTGATGATGGCGGTGGAGTCAAAAAGGGTGCCATCCCAGTCAAAGGCGATGAGGTCGAATTGGCGCGGGCGCATGGTTTCAGGGTGAACGGTGGATGCCTTGCATTATCGGCGCCACCCCCAAACTCCTCGGGCGACAACGGCACAGCCACAAGACAAAGGGCACCCGAAGGTGCCCTTGGCGGAGACGGCGGTGGTTCCGTCAGATACGAAAGTCTTCGATGCTCTTGCCCGAAGCCAGCACGGCGCGCACCCACTCGGGCTTGCGCCCCGGGCCGCCGGCCCACAGTTCGCCATTGGGACCGCGGTACTTGGCCGGAGCACTGGACTTGGACTTGCCAGCCTTCTTGCCACCCGTGGCGCCGCCCAGGTCGGCCACCGTGATGCCAAATTGTTTCATTTTGGCCTTGATGTCGGCAATGACAGTGGACAGTTCATCCTTGCGGGCCTGTTCGGCTTGCGCCATCAGGGATTGAGCCTGCGCCATGAGTTCGGAATAGCTTGCCATTGGATTTCCTTGTTTGTGTTAACCGGTATTTTCAGCATCCCAACGATGCTATGTGCCATTCTAATACCTATTTTTCAATCCGCATCCATCTTTCAAGTTCCGGGGGCAATTCAATTTGTAACTCCAATGGCTCACCGGACATCGGGTGCGACAGCCGGAGCCGCCAAGCGTGGAGAAACATGCGCTTGAGACCGGATCTGCTCAATAGCCGATTGAGTTCGAAATCACCGTACTTGTCATCGCCTGCAATCGGATATCCCGCCGTGGCCAGGTGCACCCGGATCTGGTGCGTGCGCCCGGTCTTGATGGTGACTTCCAGGAGACTGAACCCATCGGGCGATGCGGCTTCAAGACCCGCAGGTGCTGGGATATACCGAGCCACCTTGACCAAGGTGAGCGATCGCATGCCATCCGGATCGTCCTTGCCCACCACTTTGACGCGCCGCTCGCCATCGGCCAGCAGGTATTTGTGCAGGGGCTGGTCCAGCACCTTGAGTTTGGCGGGCCAGTTGCCTTTGACGAGCGCCAGATAGGTCTTGCCGGTTTCGCGTTCACGAAACTGATCCTGCAATGCCTTGAGCGCGCTTTTCTTTTTGGCGATCAACAGGATGCCACTGGTTTCCCGGTCCAGCCGGTGCACCAATTCGAGCAGACGGGCCTGCGGTCGTGCCTGCCGCATTTGCTCGATCACACCAAAGCTGACGCCACTGCCACCATGCACCGCCACGCCGGCGGGTTTGTCGATGGCCATGAACGCATCGTCTTCGTACACCACGGGGAATTCGCGCGCCGGAGCGGGATTGGCCGCTTTTTCTTCAGCGCGTTCGGACAACCGAATCGGTGGAATGCGCAACACATCACCCGCAACCACCCTATCGTCCGCGCCCACCCGCCCTTTGTTGCGCCGCACTTCGCCCGATCGGATGATGCGGTAGATGTGGGTCTTGGGCACCCCTTTGAGGACCCGGATGAGGAAATTGTCGAGCCGCTGACCTGCCGACTCTTCGTCGACGGTGAGGTATTGAACGGCCACGGGAGCCGGAGTGGAAGACTTGAAACTCAAGGAAGTGCCGCCAGAAAATCGGGCCCCACGAACCGAAGGAGCGCACTATAATGTGCTGCGCCAGTCGTGTGCTGTAAGTGATTGATTTGCTTGAGTTTAAGGCAGTCACCGCCAGCAGGCCTCCCCGCTTTGAATACCTGGGAGCCGATTGGACAATCGTTGCCACCCGCCGCACCCGGATCTGGCTGCCGCCCCCGAAGCACTTTTTGAAGAGGCCGGGTGCCGCGCCGGTCAGGTGGAAGCTGCGGGCGAACCCGTCAGAAAACTGCGAACCCGAATACGGAATACCCCAATTGCCCAGCCCCGCTTCAGAGACGCCAAAGGCGCTTCGAAAACCGGCTGGGTGAGGATGAAGTGAAGCCAGAGACATCACCGGCAAGATTCATGTCCCAGACAGCCATCAAGCCCTCCCTGTTCACCCAAGTCCACGCGCCTACGCCCTGACCCGGCGGTTCGACGTGGTGCGCCACCGGCGTGCCCGACCTTTCGAACGCTCTGCCTGCATCCCTGGTGAAGCCAGGTGGCAGCGGGTCATTGGCTCTCCGGCAATTCCTCCCCCGTTTGCGCTTTTCCGCTGGTTCACGGCAGGTCGGTGCCTGGGTCTGTCCCGGTGCCATGTCAGTGTCAGTGAAAAGGAAAACGCATCATGAAACGGATGTTGATCAACGCCACGCAGGCCGAAGAGCGCCGCCTGGCGATCGTGGACGGGCAAAAACTGCTCGACTACGAAATCGAAATCGAAGGGCGCGAACAGCGCAAGGGCAACATCTACAAGGCGGTGGTGACGCGCGTCGAGCCCTCGCTGGAAGCCTGCTTCGTCGACTACGGCGAAGAGCGCCACGGTTTCCTGCCATTCAAGGAAATTTCGCGCCAGTATTTCGCCGCCGGTGTGCCCGTCAACCAGGCGCGCATCAACGACGTGATCAAGGAAGGCCAGGAACTGCTGGTCCAGGTGGAAAAGGAAGAGCGCGGCAACAAGGGCGCGGCACTGACCACCTTCGTCAGCCTGGCCGGCCGCTATGTGGTGCTGATGCCCAACAACCCGCGCGGGGGCGGTGTGAGCCGTCGCATCGAAGGCGAAGACCGCCAGGATCTCAAGGCCGCGCTCGACCAGCTGGAATACCCCAACGGCATGAGCATCATCGCGCGCACCGCCGGTATCGGCCGTGAAGCGCCCGAGCTGCAGTGGGACCTGAACTACCTGCTCAAGCTGTGGAACGCCATCGACGGCGCTGCCAAGGGCGGCAAGGGCGCCTACCTGATCTACCAGGAATCGAGCCTGGTGATCCGCGCCATCCGCGACTACTTCAACAGCGACATCGGCGAGATCCTGATCGACACCGACGACATCTTCGAGCAGGCGCACCAGTTCATGAGCCACGTGATGCCCGAGCATGGGCACCGTGTGAAGCGCTACCGCGACGACGCACCCCTGTTCTCGCGCTTCCAGATCGAACACCAGATCGAGACCGCCTACAGCCGCACGGTGAATCTGCCTTCGGGTGGCGCCATCGTGATCGACCAGACCGAAGCGCTGGTGGCGGTGGACGTGAACTCGGCGCGCGCCATCAAGGGCGGCGACATCGAAGAGACCGCCACCCGCACCAACCTCGAAGCCGCCGACGAAGTGGCGCGCCAGGCCCGCCTGCGCGACCTCGGCGGCCTGATCGTGATCGACTTCATCGACATGGAAGAGTCGAAGAACCGCCGCGAAGTGGAAAACCGCCTGCGCGACGCGCTGCGCCAGGACCGCGCCCGCGTGCAGTTCGGCGCCATCAGCAAGTTCGGCCTGCTCGAAATGAGCCGCCAGCGTCTCAAGCCCATGCTCAGCGAGGGTTCGTCCATCCCCTGCCCGCGCTGCGGTGGCTCGGGCCACATCCGCGACACCGAGAGCTCGGCGCTGCAGATCCTGCGCATCATCCAGGAAGAATCGCTCAAGGACAGCACGGCCGCCGTGCTGGTGCAGGTGCCGGTCGAAGTGGCCAGCTTCCTGCTCAACGAGAAGCGCACCGAGATCACCAAGATCGAACTCAAGCAGCGCATCAACGTGCTGCTGGTGCCCAACAAGTCGCTCGACACCCCCAACTACAAGCTCGAACGCCTCAAGCACGACGACCCGCGTCTGGACAACCTGGACGCCAGTTACAAGCTGGCCGACGAGGTGGACGACGTGGCCAGCTTCACGCGCCGCAGCCAGGAACGCACCAACAAGCAGGAGCCGGTGATCAAGGGCGTGCTGCCCGACGGTCCCGCTCCCGTGGCAGCCCCCAAGCCGGAAGCGCCGGTGGCTGCAGCTCCCGTGGCCCCAGCGCCTGTGGCACCCGCGGCCAAGGCCCCGGCACCGGCCGAAAAGGGTTTCTTTGGCTGGCTCAAGGGCCTGTTTGGTGGCGCCTCGGAACCGACTCCAGCGGTTACCGAGAAGCCCGCCGTGGCACCGGCCGCCAAGGCCGGAGACCGCGAACAGCGCCCCGATGGTCGCCGTGATGGCGGCCGCGACGGCCGCGGCCGTGGAGGTCGCAACGGTGCCGAGGGCCGCACCCCGCGCGAAGGCCGTGAAGGTGGCCGTGGTGGACGCGGTGGCGAAGGCCGCGGCGTGGAAGGTCGCCCGGAAAGCCGTGAGGGCCGCGAAGGTGGCCGCACCGGTGAACGCCGTGGCGAGGGCCGGGTAGAGGGTCGCGGCGAAGGCCGCGGTGAATCCCGTGGCGAGGGCCGCAACGGTGGCCGCCGGGACAACCGCCGCGAGGCCGCACCGGTCGACGCCGCGCAGGGCGCTGAACAGCTGCTGAACGCCGCACCGACCGCGGGCGCCGAAACGCCTGAAGCAGCCGAAGCCCAGCGGCGCGAACGCCGCCCACGCAACGACAACCGCCGCCGCCCACAGGAGGGCACCGATGCGGCGCCGCAAAGTCTGAACGAAGCCGCCGCCCAGCGCGTGGAACAGGACGCGCAGGCCAATGCCGAAGCTTCGGCACCCACCGCCGAAGGTGGCGATGCCGACAACGGTGGCCAGCGCGCGCCCCGTGAACGCCGCAGCCGCGACCGTTATGGCCGTGACCGCCGCGAACGTGCTCCGCGCGATGCCGCCGCCCCGGAAGGCGACGACGGCACCGCTTCGAGCGCCCCGGTGAACCCGAGCGAGTACGCCGTGTCCGAGGCTCCGGTGCGCAGCAGCTACTTCAGCCTGCCGGTGGAGCCCAACCCCGCCCAGGCCGTCGTGGCACCGGTGGTGGAGGTGGTTGAACCCGTGGTCGAACCGGTTCCCGTGCTGGCCGCCGCGCCGGCGCCCCGCCCGGTGCCCGCCCCCATGGCACGCAGCAGCGCTCCCGCTCCTGCGGCGGCTCCCGTGGCCCATGGCCTGCCCAAGGTGCAGCCGTTCACGGTGTCGATCGACGAGCTGAACCAGGTGGCTCATGCCAGCGGTCTGGAGTGGATCAACTCCAACGCCGACAAGGTGGCCCAGGTGCAAGCGGCCATTGCCGCCGAACCCAAGCCGATCCATGTGCCGCGCGAGATCAAGCCGGTGGTGCTGCCCGACGACGGTCCGCTGGTGCTGGTGGAGACGCGCAAGGACCTGCGCAACATGCCGCTGCCGTTCGAAGCCCAGTGAGTCCCCGCCCTGCTGCTGCAGGGCGCCCCGCTCTCAACAAAAAAACGCCGGTCGATTCGACCGGCGTTTTTTTGTGCCCCATGAAAACCCGGCGCGGATGCCCGGACCGTGCTCAGCACCGGGCGCGCCCCTAGGGCGATCGATCAGTTCAACAAAGCGGCCTTTTTCCAGGCCCCCTGCGCGGCGGCCTCGTCGCCCCGTTCTTCGGCCAGCCGGGCCAGGGCGCACCAGGTGCGGCGCAGCAGGGTGGGCTCAATCAGGCTGTGGCTCGCCTGACCCAGCAACTGGGCGGCCTTGCCCCAGAGTTGGCGCTGCATGCAGGCCTGCCCCGCGAGGTATTGCAGATAGGCGTTGTTGGGCAACTGGCGCTGGGCCTGCTCCAGGCGTGCCAGCCAGGTGGCGTCGAGCTGGGCGAGGCCCGGTTCCAGTGCCAGCACCAGTTGGCGCTGCTGTCCTGCGTCCAGGGCCTCGAACCCCTGCCACACCGGGTCCAGCCAGGTCCGGGCCAGGTCCGCTGCCTGCACACGGTCGGACTCGCCGACCAACGGATCGGCCACCAGTTGGTTGGCGCGTTGCGCGGCCGCCAACGCCAGCTCGGGCACAGCGTGCTCGCTGGCGTCCAGCCCGTTCCAGACCTCCTGCAACTGCGGCAGGTCGTGCGCCTCGTGCAAGGCATCGAGCACCAGCCCTCGCACGATGCTGCGCGAAGCCTCGGGCGAAAACGCGCGGTGCTTGGCCAACAGGCGCGCTGTTTCCAGCGCCTCGGCGGTGGCCCCACCGAGCCGCGCGACACGCAGCTTCAGGCGCAGCGCCTGGGTGCGACGCGCCGCGCCCTGCGGCAGTTCGGCCAGGCGGCTGCGCGCGGCATCGTGGTCGCGATCTTCCACCGCCCAGCGCACGGCACGCAACAGCGCACCCTCGACGACTTCGGGTGCGCTGCGGGCCAGTCTGGAGTGCAGTGCGGCCTGCAGGTTGGTATCGCGCCGTTCGCGGTTCTGCAGCGACTGCGCACTCTCGGCCAACAACAGATGCGCCAGCAATTGCAGCTGATCACGCCGGGGCCAGGAGGCCGATGTGGCGGATTTCAGCTGGTCCAGCGCCTGCTGGGCCGCCGCCTGAGCCCGCACGAACCGGCCCGACAGCTGGAGCGACAAGGCGTCCATCACGGCGCCCACCACCGCCCGCTCGATCTGCTGGCTGCGCCAGCGCTGCGCCTTCGCGGGCAGGTCGCGCAGGGCCCCGAAGGCCCGCAGGGCCAGGTGCAACAGCACAAAGCCCGCGACCAGGGCAAACAACACGAAGTTGAAGGAAACGTCAAAGCGGTAGGGTGGCCAGAAGAGCGTGAGCGTGGCCGCGTTGTGTCCGACCAGCAGGGCCAGCGCCACGGCCAGCGTGGCCAACCCGAGCAGCCAGAACACACTGCGCATGGCCCCGCCCTGTCGTTTGCCGGTCATCAGCGCCCTCCGGCGGCAGCGGCCAGCGCGGCCAGGGTTTCGTCGGGACGCGGCAACTCGTTGTCCACGAGGTCCTTGCGCAGTTGCGCGAGCGCGCTCCGCGCGTCCCCCACCAGCGGCGAGGTGGTTTCGAAATAGCGTGCCAGGGCCACCTCCACCGCCTTCACATCGGCCTGACTCGACGTGAGGTGTCGGGCCAGCAGGCCCAGGCGGGCGTTGAGCAATTTGAGCTTGAGGTTTTCGCGCAGGAAAAACGCCTGTTCGGGCGCCATCAGGGCGGCTTCCGGGCGGTCGATGCGACTGACGCGCACCAGTTCGCGCCCACTGCGCGTGACGTCGGCCCAGATGCGGGCCCAGAGGGACTGCCAGGCCAGCGACACCCGGTCCCAGCCCTGGCTCGGCGCATCGCCATCGGAGGACGGCAAGACCTCGGTCGATGCGGTCGCGGTGGCATCGCTGCCCACCACGCTTGCCGCGGGAGCCGCTGGCTTCTCTGGCGCCGCTTTGCCCGCCTTGGGCGCGGCGCTTTTGGCTGCCCCCGCCACACGGGCGCGAGGCCCCACCTCGTTGAGGACCGGCCATTCATCCACTTGGCGCGCCAGTTCGTCCAGCCGCAGGACCAGGCCAGGAATGTCGGCCAGCGGGGCCTTCTGGATGCGGTCGATGTCCCGCGCAATGGCGCGCTGCACCGGGTTCAGACGGGGTTGGGCCGCGCGAGCGATGCGCTGGTCGGCCGCCTGCAGCGCGGAGATCAGCGGCTGGGCCGTGCCGGTGAGCTGGGCCTGCTGCTGCGCCAAGCGCAGCGCCGACTCCAGGTCCTGGACCAGGTTGTCGTCGCGCGAACGCGAGAGCGTGAGCATCAGCTCTTCGAGCTGGCTGCGCTGCAGGCTCACCTCGGACAGCCGCACCTCGGCCACCGCCAGCCGGGCCTGCAGCTCCTGCGTCAGGGCCTCGGCCTGCGCGGCCAATCGGCGCGCGTCCGCGGCCTGCGTTGCGCTGTCCTGGCTGCGCCGCGCAAGTTCCTGCTGGGTGGACCCGAGCTTTTCCCACAACAGGCCACTCATGATCAGTGCCAGGGTCGCTAGCACCATGGCCAGCACCGCCGCCCAGCGACCAGAGCGAGGTGCCGCAGCCACCGGTACCGCGGTGGGCATCACCGGGGCCGCGCCGCCAGCGGCGGAAGGCGCGGAAAGAGGGGTATCGGGTTGGGTCTGGCTCATGGGCGGCTCCAGTTCGATTCTAGAGTGCGCAGCACGTCGGGCAGGGTCGGGCGGGTTTCCATCACCCGGCCAAAGCCGATCGCGCGCGCGGTGGCCGCGATGCGGGGGTGCGTGACCAGCGCTGCCGCGCTTGACCAGTCCTGTTCGGGTGCGGCGGCGTGCAGGTGCTCCAGCGCCTCTGAACTGCTGAACAGCCAGACGCTGCCGGTGGCGCTGGCGGCGTCGACCTGTGCACGTCGGGCACTGTCCCACACCGGCGCATGGCGCTCGTAGGCCACGCAGGCGTCCACCCGGGCGCCCGCGGCTTCACAGCGGCGGATCAGCCAGTCACGGCCGTTGCCGGCCAGCGTACCAGCGCCCGGCTCGGCTGGCGCATCCAGGGACGCGCCACGCACGATCAACACCAGGGAGTCGGCACGCAGCTGGGGCGCGACCACCGGCCACAGGGCCTCGGAATCGAACTGCGCCGCATCGGCCGGCGGGGCGTCGATCTGCGCGGCCCCCAGGCCCAGCGGCGCCAGCGCCTGGGCGAGCACGCGCGCGGTGCCGGGCCCCGGGGCCCAGAACCGGGTGTGCATGGCGTCGGGCGCTCGCGCGGGCGTGGCCGGCGACCAGAAGTGGCCGACCGCGGCGGCGCTGACGAACATGATGGCGTCGGCCTCAAACCAATGGGCTCGCCAGTGCGCCAGCGTGGCCAGCTGCGCCGGGTCGTGGGGATCGCTGATCTCGATCAGCGGCAGCGCCTGAGCCGGCCAGCCCTGGGCCCTCAGGGCCTCCACCCAGACAGCTGCCTCCGACGCAGGCCGCGTGACGATGAGCCGCTCCAGCGGGCTCGCCTCGGGCCGCTGGACGGGTGCCGCGGTCAAGGCTTCAAACCTCCACGGCGGGAGGCCGAGCTCCGGCCGCGCGCAGAGCCTCGGCCACACGCTGGCCCAGGGCCTCGGCCTGCGCCAGACCGTGCACCGGAGCCTGCTCGCTCACCCGCACCACACCTTGCAGGCCTTCAGGGTCGCCCCAGGCGGCGTCGAGCCGCAGCTGGCCCGACTCGGCCGCTTCCCACTGGGCATAGGCCGCCAGCGGCATGGAGCAACTGCCGCCCATGGCACGCGACACCGTGCGCTCGGCCGCCACGCGGTACCAGGTGGGCAGGTGCACCAGCGGCGCCAGTGCCTCGATGAGATCGGTCCGGTCGGCCCGCACCTCGATGCCCAGCGCGCCCTGCCCGGCAGCGGGCAAGGAGTCGGCGGGTTCAAAAACGTGGCGGATGCGCCCGGACAAGCCCAGGCGCTTGAGGCCGGCGGCGGCCAGCACGATGGCGTGGTATTGGCCTTCGTCGAGCTTGCGCAGGCGGGTGTCCAGATTGCCGCGCAGCGGCTCGATGCGCACGTCGGCACGGCCGAGCGCGTCGAGCGCTTCACGCAACAGCACCAGGCGGCGCAGGCTGGACGTGCCCACCACTGCCCCCTGGGGCAGCTCGGCCAGCGAAGCGCACACCGAAGACACCCAGGCGTCGCGCGGGTCCTCGCGCTCCATCACGCAGGCCAGCACGAAACCCTCGGGCAGGTCCATCGGGACGTCCTTGAGCGAATGCACGGCCATGTCGGCACGCCCCTCTTCAAGAGCCACCTCCAGCTCTTTCACAAAGAGCCCCTTGCCACCCACCTTGGACAGGCTGCGGTCCAGGATCTGGTCGCCCTTGGTGGTCATGCCCAGCAGGTTCACCCGGTGCCCCCGTTGCTCCAGCAGCGCCTTGACGTGCTCGGCCTGCCACAAGGCGAGACGGCTTTCCCGGGTGGCGATGGTGATGGACAGCGCGGGGGGGGTGTTTGAAATCGACACGGCGAAGGATCACAAAAGATCATGCCCGTAGGGGGCGTTTCCGTACCCGCTTGGTAACGGGAAGGGCAACTTTGGATGCTAGCATGGCCGCTGCCAAAAATACCAGCAACCCCCACCCGACACGCCCGCCATGAGCCGATCGCCAGCCCGTCCCGTCGCCACCTCCCCCGCCCGCCCCGCCCCCACACGGAGCGCCACACGGGCCGACAAAGACCAGCCGCTGATCGACGACATCCGCCTGCTCGGGCGCATTCTGGGCGACGTGATCCGCGAACAGGAAGGACAGGCCGCCTTCGATCTGATTGAACAGATCCGCCAGCTCTCGGTGGCGTTCCGGCGCCACGCCGACCAGTCGGCCGACAAGTCGCTCAAGAAGCTGCTCAAAGGCCTCAGCGGCGACCAGACCGTGAGTGTGATCCGCGCCTTCACCTACTTCAGCCACCTGGCCAACCTGGCCGAGGACCGGCACCACATCCGGCGCCGCGCCGTGCACGAGCGGGCCGGCGATCTGCAGGAAGGCAGCCTGGCCATGACGCTGCAGCGGCTGAAAAAGGCCGGCATCGCGCCGGACCAGATCGTGCAGACGCTCGCGCAGGCCCACATCTCGCCGGTGCTCACCGCCCACCCCACCGAAGTGCAGCGCAAGAGCATCCTGGATGCCGAGCGCGCCATCGCCCATCTGCTGGCCGAACGAGAACACCTGCTGCCGCGCGACCAGGCCGACTTCGACGCCCAGCTGCGCGCCCACGTGACCCAGCTCTGGCAGACCCGTCTGCTGCGCTTCACCAAGCTGACCGTGGCCGACGAGATCGAAAACGCGCTGAGCTATTACCAGGCCACCTTTCTGACGCAGATCCCCCGCATCTACCGCGACCTGGAAGAGGGCCTGGGCGACAGCGTGGCGCCGTTCCTGCGCATGGGCCAGTGGATCGGCGGCGACCGCGACGGCAACCCCAACGTCACCGCCCAGACGCTGGAGCTCGCCCTGCACAGCCAGGCCGACCTGGTGCTGCGCCACCACCTGACCCAGGTGCACCTCCTGGGCGCCGAGCTGTCCGTGTCGGCCATGCTCGCGCGGGTCAGCCCCGAGATGCAGGCGCTGGCCGAACGATCGCCCGACACCAACGCGCACCGCCAGGACGAACCCTACCGCCGCGCCCTCACCGGCATGTACGCCCGCCTGGCCGCCACGCTGCAACAGCTGACCGGCGGCGAGGCCGCACGCCACGCCGTGGCACCGCAGCAGCCCTACGGAAACGCCGGTGAGTTCCTGGCCGACCTCCGCACCATTGAAGCCTCGCTGGAGGCGAACCACGGCGCGGCCCTGGCACGCGCGCGCCTGCACCCCCTGATCCGCACCGTCGAGGTGTTCGGCTTTCATCTGGCCACCATCGACCTGCGCCAGAGCTCGGACCAGCACGAGGCGGTGGTGGCCGAGCTGCTGGCCACGGCGCGCATCGAGCCGCACTATGGGCAGCTGGACGAAGCCGGCAAACGCGCCCTGCTGCTGCGCCAGCTCAACGACGCGCGACCGCTGCGTGTGCCGGGCGCGGCCTACTCGGCCCACACCCTGGGCGAACTGGCGATCTTCGAGAACGCCCGCAGCGGGCGCGAGCGCTTTGGCGCGCAGGCCATCCGCCACTGCATCATCAGCCACACCGAAACCGTGAGCGATCTGCTGGAGGTTCTGGTGCTGCAGAAAGAAGCCGGCCTGATGCGCGGCCTGCTGCAGGAAGACGCGCGCTGCGACCTGATCGTGGTGCCGCTGTTCGAGACCATCGAAGACCTGCGCAACGCCGCGCCCATCATGCGCGACTACTACGCCCTGCCGGGCGTGCGTGCCATGGTGCAGCGGGGCGCGACCGACGGATACAGCGAGCAAGACATCATGCTCGGCTACTCCGACAGCAACAAGGACGGCGGCATCTTCACCAGCAACTGGGAGCTCTACCGCGCCGAGACCGATCTGGTCGAACTGTTCGATGCGCTGAACCTGGACGCGCCGCAGAAGATCGGCCTGCGCATGTTCCACGGGCGTGGCGGCACCGTGGGGCGCGGCGGTGGCCCGAGCTACCAGGCCATCCTGGCCCAGCCCCCCGGCACGGTGCGTGGCCAGATCCGGCTGACGGAACAGGGCGAGGTGATCGGCTCCAAATACGCCAACCCGGAGATCGGCCGGCGCAACCTGGAAACCCTGGTGGCCGCCACCCTCGAAGCCACGCTGCTGCAACCCACGCGCAACGCCCCCAAGGCCTTTCTGGACGCCGCGGCCGAACTCTCGACCGCCAGTATGTCGGCCTACCGCGCGCTGGTGTACGACACCCCGCGTTTTGCCGAGTATTTTTTCGCCGCCACGCCGATCCGAGAGATCGCCGAGCTCAACATCGGCTCGCGCCCGGCCTCGCGCAAAGCCACACAGAAGATCGAAGACCTGCGCGCCATTCCCTGGGGCTTCAGCTGGGGCCAGTGCCGCCTGACACTGCCCGGCTGGTACGGTTTTGGTTCGGCCGTGCAGACCTTTCTGCACCGCGACGGCCCCCAGGGCGTGGCGAAACAGAAGGCCCTGCTGCAGAAGATGGTGAAACAGTGGCCGTTCTTCAGCACCCTGCTCTCCAACATGGACATGGTGCTGGCCAAGAGCGATCTGGCCCTGGCCTCGCGCTACGCCGAACTGGTGCCCGACAAACGCCTGCGCACCAAGGTTTTCACCGCCATCGAAGCCGAATGGCATCGCACCGCCGACGCGCTCTCGCTGATCACGGGTGAGAAACACCGGCTGGTGAACAACGCGGCGCTGCAGCGCTCCATGCGCCACCGCTTCCCCTACATCGACCCGCTGCACCACCTGCAGGTGGAGCTGGTGCGGCGCTACCGCGCGGGGGAGAACCAGGCCGATCGCGACGAAAAGGTGCGCCGCGGCATCCACATTTCCATCAACGGCATTGCTGCGGGGCTGCGGAACACGGGGTAACTCCCCACGCCGGCCCCAGTGAGCCGGCACCCCCCAAAAGGGGCAACACCCGCGGCCGGGCGAAGCCCGTCCCGCGGTGTTCCGGGTGCCAGTCACCTCATTCGTTTCAGGTTTTGTTTCTCGGGTCGGCACGGTGGTCTCGTCAACCCTAAAATGGATCGGTGACCCACATGCTCAACGCCGACCTCCACTGCCATTCCATCGTCTCTGACGGCACCCTCACGCCCGAGGCGCTGGCGAAGCGTGCCCAGACCAACGGGGTGGAACTCTGGTCGCTGACCGACCACGACGAAATCGGCGGTCAGGCCCGCGCCCTGGCCGCCGCCCAGGTGCTGGGGCTGCGCTACATCACCGGTGCCGAGGTGTCGGTCACCTTCGCCGGCACCACGGTTCACATCGTCGGGCTGGGCATGGACCCGGACCACCCTGGGCTGGTGAACGGTCTGCGCGCCACGCGCGGGGGACGCGAGCAGCGCGCCCGCGCCATGAGCGACGACCTGGCCCGCGTGGGCATAGCCGGCGCCTACGAAGGCGCCCTGAAATACGTGGACAACCCCGAGCTCATCTCACGCACCCACTTCGCGCGCTACCTGGTGGAAGCGGGTGTGTGCCGCGACACCAACGAGGTGTTCCGCAAGTTCATCACCGAAGGCAAACCCGGCTTCGTGCCGCACCGCTGGGCCTCGCTGGGCGATGCGGTGGGCTGGATCACGCAGGCCGGCGGCATGGCGGTGATTGCCCACCCGGGGCGCTACAAGCTCACCGCCAACGAAGAGTTCGCCCTCTTCACCGAATTCAAGTCGCACGGCGGCCAGGGCGTGGAGGTGGTGACCGGGGCCCACGGCCAGGCCGACTACGTGAAGTACGCCGGCTATTGCCACGAGTTCGGTCTGGCGGCCTCGCGCGGCAGCGATTTCCACAGCCCCGAAGAGAGTCACACCGATCTGGGCAAGCTGCCCGACCTGCCCGGCAGCGTCACGCCGGTGTGGGAGCTGCTGCAGTCGCGCATCCACTGATGGGCGCGCCATCGTCCCCGCGCGGGAACGCGCACGCGATGCTGGGCATCGTGTTTCTGGTCAGCGCCACGGCCTGCTTCGCCGTGCTCGACACGGCCGTGAAATACGTCGGGGCCTTCGTCTCGGTGCTGGTCGCGGTCTGGTTCCGCTACACCTTCCAGGCGGTCGCGGTCACGGCCGTCATGCTGCCGATGCGCGGGCGCTCGCTGCTGCGCACGGCCCACCCGCGCTTTCAGCTGCTGCGAGGGGCCTTGTTGCTGCTGGTCAGCGTGCTGTCGTTCATCAGCGTGCAATACATGCCGGTGGGCGAGTTCACCGCCATCGTCATGATCACCCCCCTGGTGGTCACGCTGCTGGCGGCGCTGCTGCTGAAGGAGCGCGTGAGCGCCTTGCGCTGGGTGCTGGTCACCGGAGGGTTCGTCGGCGCTCTGCTGGTGGTGCAGCCCGGAGGCGACGTGATCGGCTGGGCCAGCCTGCTGCCGCTGCTGATGGTGTTCACCTACGCCTGGTTCCAGATCCTCACCAGCCAGATGGCGCGCACCGAAGACCCCATGACCATGCACTTCTACACCGGCTGGGTGGGCGCGCTGCTGGCCAGCGCGGCGCTGCCCCTGGCCTGGCAGGTCCTGCCCGACGCGCGGACCTTCGCCCTGCTGTGCCTGGTCGGCCTGATGGGCACGGTGGGCCATTTCCTGCTGATCCTGGCCTTTGCGCGCACCCGGGCCTCCACGCTCACACCCTACCTGTATGCGCAGATCGGTTTCGCCATGTTCTGCGGCTGGCTGGTGTTTGACCACGTTCCCGGCCGGCTTGAACTCGCCGGCATCGCCATGATCGTCTTGTGCGGCGCCAGCGCGAGCTGGCTCACCGCGCGCGACCAGCGCCTGCCGGTGGACCAGCCGGAGGCCTGAGCGCGCCTCGCCAGCCTGGCGACACCGAAGCACGGCGTGGCGAGCGTCGTCACAATACGGGCATGTCCCAGTATTTCGAAGTCCATCCCGACAACCCGCAGCCGCGTCTGCTCAAGCAGGCGGTGCAGCTGCTGGAGCGCGGCGGCGTGCTCGCCGTGCCCACCGATTCGAGCTACGCCCTGGTCTGCCACCTCGACGACAAGGCCGCGGCCGACCGGCTGCGCCGCATCCGCCAGGTGGACGACAAGCACCACCTGACCCTGCTGTGCCGCGACCTGAGCGAACTCGCCAGCTATGCCAAGGTGGACAACCGCCAATACCGCCTGCTCAAGCTCGCCACGCCCGGTCCCTACACCTTCATCCTGGAGGCCAGCAAGGAAGTGCCCCGGCGCCTGAGCCATCCGTCGCGCAAGACGATCGGCCTGCGCGTGCCGCGGCACCACAGCCTGCTGGCGCTGCTCGAACTGCACAACGGCGCGCTGCTCGCCACGACCCTGATCCCCCCGGGCGAAACGGCGCCGCTGAACGATGCGCAGGAGATCCGCGAACGCTTCGAGCACGACATCGCGGGCGTGATCGACGCGGGCGCCTGCGCGCTTGAACCGACCACCGTGATCGACCTCACCCCCATGGGCACCGGCGGCGAACCCGAGGTGGTGCGTATCGGCCAGGGCGCCCTCGAACCCCTGGGCCTCTGAAAGCCGCCAGCCGGTCGCGCCAGCGACCCCGGCCCCGGGCCGGCCACGCCCATCTGGGACAATAGCGCTTTGCCCGCCGCCCGCCATGGATTTCGCCCAGATCGTTCAGACCATCGCCCTGTATGCCATCCCCGTGCTGTTTGCCATCACGGTGCACGAAGCGGCGCATGGCTACGCGGCACGCCATTTCGGCGACAACACGGCCCATGCCCAGGGCCGCATCTCCCTCAACCCGCTCAAACACATCGACCCGGTCGGCACGATCGCGATGCCGCTGCTGCTGTACTTCGCGACCTCGGGTGCCTTCCTGTTCGGCTACGCCAAACCGGTACCGGTCAACTTCGGCCGGCTGCGCAACCCGAAGCGCGACATGGTCTGGGTCGCCCTCGCCGGCCCGGGCGCGAACCTGGCCCAGGCCATTCTCTGGACCCTGCTGATCTATGTGCTGGTGGCCCTGGGCGTGGAAGAACGGTTCTTTCTGGAAATGGCCCGCGCCGGCGTGCTGGTCAACCTGGTGATGTTCGCCTTCAACTTGTTTCCGCTGCCACCGCTGGACGGCGGCCGCATCCTGGTGGGCCTGTTGCCCTGGAAGCAAGCTGAGCTGGTCTCGCGCGTCGAGCCCTGGGGCTTTTTCATCGTCATGGCCTTGGTGATCAGCGGCGTGGTCGGCAACCTCTGGCTGCGCCCGCTCATGATGTTGACCGGCAGTGCCATCGAAGTGCTGCTCACGCCTGTGCGCATGCTGATTCTTTAATTCCCCGCTTTTCCCTCCGCCCATGAAAACCCTGCGCGTCCTCACCGGCATCACCACCTCAGGCACGCCCCACCTGGGCAACTACGTGGGCTCCGTGCGTCCCTCCGTGCGCATGAGCCTGCAACCCGATGTGCACAGCTACTATTTCCTGGCCGACTACCACGCCCTCATCAAGGTCGGCGACCCGGCGCGCGTGCAGCGCTCCACGCTGGAGATCGCCGCCACCTGGCTGGCCTGCGGCCTGGACCCGGAGAAGGTCACTTTCTACCGCCAGTCCGACATTCCCGAAATCCCCGAGCTCACGTGGCTGCTGACCTGCGTGACCGGCAAAGGCGTGCTCAACCGCGCCCACGCCTACAAGGCCTCGGTGGACAAGAACACCGCCGCCGGCGTCGACCCAGATGCGGGTGTGACCGCCGGCCTTTTCATGTACCCGGTGCTGATGGCGGCCGACATCCTGATGTTCAACGCCCATCAGGTGCCGGTGGGCCGCGACCAGATCCAGCACATCGAGATGGCGCGCGACATGGCGGCCAGCTTCAACCACCTGTACGACGAACACTTCACGCTGCCAGAAGCCGCCATCGAGGACCATGTGGCCACCCTGCCGGGGCTGGACGGCCGCAAGATGAGCAAGAGCTACGACAACACCATCCCGCTGTTCGTGCCGCGCGAACAGCTGCGCAAACTCATCATGGGCATCGTGACCGACTCGCGCGCGCCCGGCGAGCCCAAGGACATCGAAGGCTCGGCGCTGTTCCAGCTCTACCAGGCCTTTGCCTCGACGGAAGAAACCGCCGCGCTGGCCAAGGCCTACGCCAACGGCATTGCCTGGGGCGATGCCAAACAGATGCTGTTCGAGCGGCTGGACCAGGAAATCGCGCCCCTGCGCGCGGTGTACGACGAACTGATCCAGAACCCGGCACAGATTGAAAAGACCCTCAAAGCGGGTGCCGAGAAGGCCCGTGCCGTGGCCACCCCGTTCACGGCCCGGCTGCGCCACGCCGTGGGCCTGCGCCAGCTGGACGCCACGTCGTCCACCGGCAAAGCGATCAAGGCCGGAAAGGTCGCTGCCCCCAGCTTCAAGCAGTACCGCGAAGCGGACGGACAGTTCTACTTCAAGCTGCTGGACGCCAAAGGACTGTTGCTGCTGCAGAGCACCGGATTTTCCTCGCCCAAAGACGCCGCGCAGACCATCGCCCGGCTGCAACAGGGTGGCAGCGTGGTGCTGCCCGAGCTGCAGGCGTGCCTGAGCCTGCACGCCGATACCCAAGCCGTGAGCGAGGCGCTCGACCATTTCGCCCACCCCTCGGACTGAAGGGGGCGAGGGGTGGGGTGGCGAATGCGCCACCCTGCGGCGGTTGCGCCTCGGCCTAGCGCCGCCTCGGGCTCAAAAAGCCAAAAACAAGGGCAGCATCCGGACACTATTCGCTATCGCCAAACCCCTGCAATGCCGATATGCTGTCACACTGAAACCAATTATCTACAGCACACCCCGCCATGAGTATTTTTGTCATTGACGATCACCCGCTGATGCGCGAAGCCGTCGTCATGCTATTGCGCCGCCTGCGTGCATCCACCCAGGTGATCGAATTGGAACGCCTCGCCTCGGTGAGCAAGGCGATCACCGAACATGGTGAGCCCGAACTGGTGTGTCTGGACCTCAAGCTGCCCGACACCAACGGTGTTTCGGGCGTGCGTGAAATACGGCAGATGCTGCCCGACACCTCGCTCATCGTGCTGTCGGCCTCCCCCGCCTCCGATTACGAAGACCTGGCCCGTGAGGCCGGTGCCGACGCCTATGTGGAAAAATCCGCCGGCGCGGCCCAGATCGGCAAGGTGCTGCGCGAGTTCCTGGCCGACGAGGTCGAAGACGAGAACGCGCCCACCATTCCCGAAAAACTGTCCAAGCGGCAGAAACAGCTGCTGGTCATGCTCGACCGGGGCCTGAGCAACCGCGATATCGCCGAACAGCTGCAGATCAGCGAACACACCGTCAAGGTGCACCTGTGGCGCCTGTTCAGGCGCCTCAACGTCAAGAGCCGCTCGCAAGCCAGCCATCTGGCGCGTACCGCGGGTCTGCTCGACCTCTGAGACGGCGGCGGCCTGAAGAGGGCCGTGCGCCTGACCCCCTGCCGGTTCAGCGCAGGTCCATGAACTCCGAGTTCAACACCACCGTCGGCACCAGTTCGTCCGGCTGACTCTTCTGGGTGTAGGCCGGCAGCATCAGGCGAAACACACTGCCCTTGTGCTCCACCGAGGTCAGCGCCAGCTGGTAGCCCATAAGGGTGGTCAGCTTGGAGACGATGGTCAATCCCAGGCCCAGGCTGTCCTCGGTGCCCTGGTGTTGCGACACCCGGAAAAACTCCTGAAAGATCGCCTGCTGGTGCTCGCGTGCGATGCCCACCCCGGTGTCCCACACCTCGAACACCAGCATGTCCTCTCGGTGACGCAGGTCCAGCAGGACACCTCCCCGGTGGGTGTGGCGCAGCGCGTTGGAGAGCAGATTGCCCAGGATGCGGCGCAACACCACCGGGTCGGCCCAGATCGTCGTGGGACGCGTGTGGGTCTTGAGCTTGAGCGACTTGCCCGCCGCGACGGGCTCGAACTGCAGGGCCAGATCGGCAAACAGCTGGCGCACGTCCACGTGCTGCAGGCGCACCTTGTAGTTCCCCGCGTCGATGCGGGTCAGATCGAACAACGAGTCGAACAGCTCGTTGATGGCCCGGGTGGACTGCAGGATGCGCGGCGAAATCTCGCGCGCCATCTCGGGCTCGGTGGCCAGCCAGTCGGCGTACAGGCTCAGCGCATGCACGGGTTGGCGCAAGTCGTGCGCGGCGGAAGCCAGAAACCGGTTCTTGGTGGCCACGGCGCGCAACGAGGCACGGGTCTGCAGCGTCAGCGAATCGATGAGTTCCTGATTCGAGAACTGCAGCTCGAAGCTGGAGCGGTACACCTGATGCAACCGCCGCCCCGCGATCAGCAGCAGCCACCAGAACACCATCAGCAGCGCCATCAAGGCCAGGCCGGTCTCCAGCGCGCCAGTCTCCCCCACCGCGCGGATGGTATTGACCATCAGCCCCAACATCACGGACAGCAGCAGGGCATGCACGTAGGCCCGAAAAATGGGCAAATACGCGCTGTAGGAGGTCAGCGCCAGCAGCCCCTGACCGAGCACCATGAGCCCATAGACAAACTGCGTCGTCGAACTGACCTGCTGGTAGGTCAGCAGAACGCCCCCACCCCACAAGAACCCCACAACGGCCCAGGACCACTGGTAGCGGCGAACGAAGTCCAGGCGCTGAGGGCCTTCGCTGCTGTCGTGGCGCAGGTGGTAGATACCGATCAGACGGTAGCGGTAGACCAACATCGCCACCAGCAGACCGATCCACGCGAGCAGGACCCACAGGTCCACCTCGCCCGCCATCAGAAACACCAGCACGGGCAACGCCATGCCGGCCGCCAGCAGCGAGGGCACCATGTTGTCCATCAGGACCGAGATCAGCTGGGAATTGACCCATTGGTCGCGCACCTCGACGGTAGCGGGCACGTGCTGGTAGGTGGCAGGCTGGGTGTCGACGAGCATGGGCGGTGAGGGTGCGTGTGGCGACATTGTCGCACCCGGTGTCGTTCCGTGAACCACCGGAAAGGCACCGTCCGAGGTCCTGCTAGAATCATGGGCTTCGACACTGGAGAGATGGCAGAGTGGTCGAATGCACCGGATTCGAAATCCGGCGTACAGGTATTCCTGTACCGAGGGTTCGAATCCCTCTCTCTCCGCCAAATGCAAAAGCCCCGCACTGCGGGGCTTTTTCTTGGGCGCGCCGCAGGGGCTGGCGCGTCACGCGGCGGTCAGACGCTCCATGCCGCCCATGTAGGGCCGCAGCGCCTCGGGCACGGTCACACTGCCGTCGGCGTTCTGGTTGTTCTCCAGCACCGCCACCAGCGCACGGCCCACCGCCAGACCGGAGCCGTTGAGCGTGTGCACCAGCTCGTTCTTGCCCTGGGCGTTCTTGAAGCGCGCCTGCAGGCGGCGCGCCTGGAAGGCTTCGCAGTTCGACACCGAGCTGATCTCGCGGTAAGTGCCCTGCGCCGGCACCCAGACTTCGAGGTCGTAGGTCTTGCTGGCGCCAAAGCCCATGTCGCCGGTGCACAGGCTCATCACCCGGTACGGCAGGCCCAGTTTCTGCAGGATGGCCTCGGCGTGGCCGGTCATGGCTTCCAGCGCCTCGTAGCTCTTTTCGGGGTGCACGATCTGCACCATCTCGACCTTGTCGAACTGGTGCTGGCGGATCATGCCGCGCGTGTCGCGCCCAGCGCTGCCGGCTTCTGAGCGGAAGCACGGCGTGTGGGCCGTCATCTTGATCGGCAGCTCGGCCTCGGCCAGCACGGTGTCGCGCACGACGTTGGTCAGCGTCACTTCGCTGGTCGGGATCAGGTACAGCGCCTGCGTGTCGGGCATCTCTTCGCCCTCTTGCCCGCCCTTTTTCACGGCGAACAGATCGCCTTCGAACTTGGGCAACTGACCCGTGCCGCGCAGGGTTTCGCCGTTGACGATGTAGGGCGTGTAGCACTCGGTGTAGCCGTGCTCCTGCGTCTGCACGTCGAGCATGAACTGGGCGAGCGCGCGGTGCAGGCGGGCGATGGGGCCGCGCATGAAGGTGAAACGCGAACCCGCCAGCTTGACGCCGGTGTCGAAGTCCAGGCCCAACTTTTCGCCGATGTCCACATGGTCGCGGACTTCGAAGTCGAAGGCCTTGGGGGTTCCCCAGCGACGCACTTCCACGTTGCCCTCTTCGCCCGTGCCCACCGGCACGCTCTCGTGCGGCAGGTTGGGCACGGCCAGCAGCAGGTTCTGCAGCTCGGCTTGAATGACCTCCAGCCGCGCGGCGGAGCTTTCCAGCTCGGCCTTCATCGCGCCCACCTGCGCCATCACCGCGTCGGCCTCGGCGTGCTGGCCCTTGCCCTTGAGCATGCCGATCTGCTTGGACAGGCTGTTGCGCTGGCTCTGCAGCTCTTCGGTGCGCGTCTGCAGCGTCTTGCGTTCCGCCTCCAGTGCGCGGAAAGCGTC
>Ga0209343_10000499_pt1 | contig 55318 bp, 53 predicted proteins | sample RifCSPlowO2_02_FD_184026 | JGI IMG/M metagenome (GOLD analysis project Ga0209343, IMG submission 184026) | Groundwater microbial communities from Rifle, Colorado - Rifle CSP2_plank lowO2_0.2 (SPAdes) (version 2) | ecosystem: Environmental > Aquatic > Deep subsurface > Groundwater | place...
ATTAAATATTCCCGCGAAGCGGGGCAAAACCTAAAAGCCCTATTGGATAAAATCGCTGGATTCCGGCCTGCGCCGGAATGACGACTTTTTATTTCTCCGCCAGAAATATCTCCAGCAGATCATTCAAAAACCGTTGCCCCATCTGCGTCGGCGCAATGCGCTGGTGATCACGGAATAACAGGCCGCGCCGCTCGGCTTCTTCCAGTTCGCGGCGAATACTGCTCAGCGGCAGGCTGGTGCGCTCCTGGAACAGCGCAGCTTCAAAGCCTTCATTCAGACGCAGCGCATTCATCATGAACTCGAACGCCAGTTCGTCGCGCGGGACTTCATGCTCGCTATGCAGCGGCGCATCCTGCGCCACCTGCTCCATGTAGGCCTGCGGCTGCTTGTGGCGCACTTGGCGAATCACCTTGTCGTGAAAGCTCAGTTTGCTGTGTGCTCCCGCGCCGATGCCGAGATAATCGCCGAACTGCCAGTAGTTGAGGTTATGTTTGGCGCGGTGATTCGGTTGTGCGAAAGCGGAGGTCTCATAGTGCTGGTAGCCGTGCGCCGTCAGCAACTCCTCGATGCGCTGCTGCATGTCGCTGCTCACATCGTCGTCCGGCAACGACGGCGGGTTGAGATAGAACAGCGTGTTCGGTTCCAGCGTCAGGTGATAGCAGGACAGGTGTTGCGGCGCAAACGTCAGCGCGGTTTGCACATCCTGCAACGCTTCCTCCAGAGTTTGGCCCAGCATCTGTTTGGGAGTTTTATCCTGATTGTTACCGGGCAATGCATACATTAAATCGAGGTTGATGTTATCGAAATGCCGCTGTGCAATTTTAATCGCGCGCTTCGCTTCATCGGCAGAGTGAATGCGCCCCAGCGCTCGCAGATGCGCATCGTTGAAGCTCTGGATGCCCAGCGACAGCCGGTTCACGCCCGCCTCGCGGTAGGCCGCGAATCGCCCCGCCTCCACCGTGCCGGGGTTGGCCTCCAGCGTGATCTCCGCGCCGAGGTCGAGCGGCAGCAGCATGCGCGCCTGGCGCAGAATCTCCGCAACGCTCTCGCCGCTCAGCAGGCTGGGTGTACCACCGCCGAAGAACACCGTGTAAACCTTGCGCCCCCAGATCAGCGGCAGCGCCAGCTCTAGGTCGCGGATCAGCGCCGCGACATATTCCCACTCCGGGAAAGAACCGCGCGCCTCGTGCGAATTGAAGTCGCAATACGGGCATTTGCGCACACACCACGGGACGTGGATGTACAGCGACAGCGGCGGCAAGGCCTGAAAATTTACGGCTTGGAATTTGAAAGCAATGGGTTGCAGGGGGTGACTGGTCATTCACCGCTGCCGAATCGAAGTTTCTCCAGCAACACCCGCAACGCCTTGCCGCGATGGCTGATCGCGTGCTTCTGCTCGCGCTCCAGTTCCGCGCTCATCTTGCCGAGTTCCGGCAGCCAGAACAGCGGGTCGTAGCCGAAGCCGCCGTCTCCGCGCTCTTCATGCGCGATCTCGCCGTGCCATTCGCCTTCGGCGATCAGCGGTTGCGGGTCATCGGCGTGGCGCAGCAGCACCAGCACGCAGTAGTAATGCGCGCGGCGATCCGTCACGCCTTGCATGTCCTGCAGCAGCTTCTCGTTGTTCTTCTGGTCGGATTTCGGGTTATCCCCGGCGTAACGCGCGGACTGTACGCCGGGCGCGCCGCCCAACGCTTCCACGCAGATGCCGGAATCGTCCGCCAGCGCGGGTAGGCCGCTTTCGTGGCTGACATGGCGCGCCTTGGCGAGCGCATTCTCGATGAAGGTAGAGTGCGGCTCTTCGGCCTCTGCGATGCCGAGCTGCGCCTGCGTCAGCACTTCGATGCCGAGCGGTTGCAGCAGGAACTGGAATTCGCGCAGCTTGCCGGGATTATTGGAGGCGATGACGAGTTTTTTCATTCTGAGAGTAACCCTCAGTCCACGAAAGACACGAAATTCACGAAAAAACCCCTTGGTTACCCATGGAAACCCTGCCTGCTCGTCGAGTAATAACAGGAATCATCTGGTCACTTGTGGGTGTTCGTGTTTTTTCGTGTTTTTCGTGGACAATTTCCGAATTCAGTTTGCCAGCGCAGACCGCTGCATCCCGATCAACTGCTCGATGCCGGATTTTGCCAGCTCCAGCAGCTCGTCCATCTCGGCGCGGGTGAAGGCGTGGCCTTCGGCGGTGCCCTGCACTTCGACGAAATGTCCGTTGCCCAGCATCACCACGTTCATGTCGGTGTCGCAGGCGGAGTCTTCGACATAGTCGAGGTCGAGTACCGGTATACCCTCGTAGATGCCGACAGAGATCGCGGCGATGAAATCCTTGAGCGGGGTTTCCTGAATCTTGCCTTTGCCCATCAAACCGCTCACCGCATCGTGTAGCGCGACGAATGCGCCGGTGATGCTGGCGGTGCGCGTGCCTCCGTCTGCCTGTATCACGTCGCAGTCAATCTGGATGGTGCGCTCGCCGAGCTTTTTCAAATCCACCACGGCGCGCAGGCTGCGACCGATCAGCCGCTGGATTTCCTGCGTGCGCCCGGATTGCTTGCCCTTCGCCGCTTCGCGCCCCATGCGCTCGTTGGTAGAGCGCGGCAGCATGCCGTATTCGGCCGTCACCCAGCCCTCGCCGCTGCCTTTTTTGTGCGGGGGGACTTTTTCGTCCACGCTGGCAGTACAGATTACCTTGGTGTCGCCGCATTCGATCAGCACCGAACCTTCGGCATGCTTGGTGTAATGGCGGGTGATGCGGATTTCACGCAATTGGTGGGGTAGTCTTTGGCTGGGGCGCATGGCGGATATTCAATAAAAATTGGTTGATGGGTTTCAGAAAATATAATTATTAAATTTTCAGGATATGGCAAATGGGTTTTCGGTATCGTGTGCAGCTTCGCCTTCTCCCCAGCGTACCGCCAAGCCTGTGACGTTGTCCGACTTGCCGTTTTCGCGCTCCAGGGCACGCACGACCAGATTGTCCAGCGCATCTTCAACAGGCATTGAAGCAAATGCTTCGGCGAATTCCTCGTCGACAAACGGCTCCCACAGGCCATCGCTGCAGAGCAGAAGCACATCACCGGGTTGCAGCGCGACAGTTTCGCCGGGCTCCACATAAAATATGCTTTCCATGCCGCCGAGGCAATTGATGATCTGGTTTCGTTGCGGATTGACGCGCGCTTCTTCGGCGGAAATCACGCCCCATTCCACCCACTGCTGCACCATTGAATGATCGCGCGTTTTGAATAATACCGTGCCACTACGCAGCACATAAAGGCGCGAGTCCCCGGCATGCCCGCAATACATCTTGCCGTCCTGAACCAGTGCGGCCACACAGGTCGACCCGGGAAATCCGCCCATTGCCTTGTCGTGCGGAAACCGCATGATCCGCTCGTTTGCAATACGCATGGTATCCGAGATAAATTTCTTGGGGTCGGCGATGCCCGGCTGAGCCTCGCGTTCAAACGATTCGGCAAAAGTCCCGATAGCCGAGTCTGCGGCCAGTTCGCCGTGCAAATGCCCTCCCATGCCGTCCGCCAGCACCAATAGCAACGCATCACTGCTGTAGGCATACGCGGCGCGATCCTGATTGTATTTTCGGTTGCCGATGTGGCTGGCCTGGTGTATCGAAAAATTCATATCCGGGCAAAAAATTTAACAAGCCGTAATCGTAATATAATGCGCCCATTCAGCACAGCCTTTTATTGGGGGCTTTACCATGATTCTGAGCATGACCGGCTATGCCACCGCCAGCGCCGAGCTCGACAGCGGCTCGCTGACACTTGAGCTGCGTGCCGTCAACCATCGCTATCTGGACATTCAATTGCGCATGCCGGACGAATTGCGTGGCTTCGAAAGCGCGCTGCGAGAGGCGATTTCGGCGCAGTTGCAGCGCGGCAAGGTGGACTGCCGCATCAACTACGCGGCGCGTACCGCGCAAAGCGGTGCAGCGCTGAATCGCGACCTGCTGCAGCAGCTTGCCGCATGGAACAAGGAGGTGCAGGATACCCTGCCCGATGCGCGCAGCCTGAGTGTGGCCGATGTGCTGCGCTGGAATGGCGTACTCGAAACACCCAGCGCATCCGCCGACGAATTGCGCGCCGCGCTGCTCGACCTGTTGCAAACCGCATTGCAGGAGTTTTCCGCGTCGCGCGCGCGCGAAGGCGAAAAGCTCAAGGACTTCTTGTTGCAGCGCGTGGATAAAATCGAAGCGTTGCGCAACGGCGTAATGCCGCATGTCCCCGCCGCAATTGCCGCTTACGAGCAAAAACTCGCCTCACGGCTGCGCGAGGCGATACAGAATGCCGCAACACAGGATATGTGGGACGAGCGCATCCGCCAGGAGATCACGCTGTTCGCCAGCAAGATCGACGTCGACGAAGAACTGTCGCGGCTGGCCAGCCACCTCACCGAAATGCGCCGTATCCTTGCGCAAGGGGGTGCAGTGGGCAAGCGGCTGGACTTTTTGATGCAGGAGCTGAATCGGGAAGCCAATACGCTCGGCTCGAAATCGGTGGATGCGGAAGTATCCCGCAGCGCGATGGAAATGAAGATTCTCATCGAACAGATGCGCGAACAGATTCAGAATCTGGAATAAATCCCAAATTAAAAATCTGGAGTAAACCATGTCAGGAAATCTATTCGTCGTCAGCGCGCCTTCCGGCGCCGGAAAAACCAGCTTGGTGCATGCGCTGCTCAATATCAACCCGCAGATCGATTTATCTGTTTCCTACACCACGCGCGATCCGCGCCCGGGAGAGCAAAATGACAAAGATTATCATTTTGTCAGCCGCGCGATTTTTCTCGCGATGGCGAAGCGCGGCGAGTTCCTGGAAAGCGCGGAAGTCTATGGCAATCTTTACGGTACGTCGCAAACCTGGATCAGCCAAGAAAATGCCAAGGGGCGCGATATCCTCCTTGAAATCGACTGGCAGGGCGCTGCACAAGTACGCCGACTGTTTCCGAAATGCATCAGCATATTCATCCTGCCGCCTTCCATGGAGGCGCTGGAACAACGCCTGAAAGGGCGTGGAAAGGATAATGACGAGGTGATCGCCAAACGCATGGCGGCGGTACGCGAGGATGTCGCGCATGTGGCCGAGTTCGATTATGTTATTATCAACGACAACCTGAATGAAGCATTGCGCGAACTGAATGCTATCGTGCTTTCCGCCAGATTGCGCAGCGCCGCACAATTGACGCGTTATCAGACTCTCATTAACCAGCTACAACATCCGGAGTAACCCATGGCCCGTATTACTGTCGAAGAATGCCTCACGCAAATCCCGAACCGCTTTGAGCTGACGCTGGTCGCCGCTTATCGCGCACGCCAACTGTCAAATGGCGCGAGCCATCTTGTAGGGGAAAGCAATGACAAACCCACCGTCATCGCGTTGCGTGAAATCAGCGAAGGCAAGGTAGGCAAGGAAATTCTCAACCGCGGCCAGGCATAACCGGGCATTTAAAAACTACTGCGCTCGGCATAGCTGTGTTGCTCAAGGACTCAAAATGCTCATTTACCCAAAAGTAAACTCCGCTTTTTCGTCCTTTCGCGCCTTGCCCTGTCATCGCTCGCTACGTTTTTCAACGCCCCGTTAATATCGTGAGGCGGCATGGCCGACGCAGATCTGCTTATCGAGGAAGCATCCGCCTATCTTAAACCGCAAGACGTTGCATACGTCCGCGATGCGATAGCCTTCGGCCACGCCGCGCACCAGGGCCAGACGCGCCAGTCTGGCGACCCGTATATCTCCCATCCGATCGCCGTCGCGCGCATCCTCACCACTCTGCACCTCGATGTACAAGCGATCATCGCGGCGTTGTTGCACGATGTAGTGGAGGACACCGATATCACCGCCGAACAAGTCGCCGAAAAGTTCGGCAAACCGGTTGCTGAACTGGTCGATGGGCTAAGCAAGCTGGACCGGATCCAGTTTGTAACCCGCGAGGATGCCGAAGCAGAAAATTTCCGAAAGATGCTGCTGGCGATGGCGCGCGACGTGCGCGTCATCCTCATCAAGCTGGCTGACCGCTTGCATAATATGCGCACACTCGGATCCATGCCGCATGACAAAAGCGAACGCATCGCCCGCGAGACCATGGAAATCTACGCGCCGATCGCCAATCGCCTCGGCCTGAACGACATTTACCACGAGTTGCAGGATTTAAGTTTCAAGTACCTGCACCCCAACCGCTATGCGGTATTGTTCAAGGCGCTCAAGGTGGCACGCGGCAACCGCCGCGAGGTTGTCGGCAAGATACTCGATGCGATACGGCAGCGGCTGGCCGAATTCAACATTCAGGCCGACGTGACCGGCAGGGAAAAAAATATCTACAGCATCTACAAAAAGATGCAAAGCAAGTCGCTGGCATTTGCCGAGGTGCTGGATATCTACGGTTTCCGCGTGCTGGTCAACGATTTTGCTTCCTGCTACGTGGCGCTGGGTGCGCTCCACGGGCTGTACAAGCCGATTCCCGGCAAATTCAAAGATTACATTTCCATCCCGAAGGTGAACGGCTACCAATCGCTTCATACCACGCTGTTCGGACCCTTCGGCACGCCTATCGAAATCCAGATACGCACGCACGAGATGCACAGGATCGCCGCTGCCGGCGTGGCCTCGCATTGGCTATACAAAAGCGGAAATTTTTCGATCAACGACCTGCACAAAAAAACCCACCAATGGTTGCAGGAACTGCTGGAAAGCCTGAGCCAGAGCAGCGATTCTTCGGAATTTCTTGAACACCTCAAGGTGGACCTGTTCCCCGACGAGGTATATGTATTCACGCCAAAAGGTAAAATACTTGCGCTGCCGCGCGGCGCGACCGCGGTGGACTTCGCTTACAGCGTGCATACCGATATCGGCAACCATTGCATTGCCGTCAAGGTCAATCATGAACTGGTGCCGTTGCGCACTGAACTCAGGAACGGCGACCGAGTGGAAATCGTCACCGCGCCGCATGCCAAGCCGAATCCTGCATGGCTGGGTTATGTGGCCACCAGCAAGGCGCGCAGCCACATCCGCCATTTCCTCAAGACCATGCAATCGGGGGAGTCCGCACAATTCGGCGAGCGGCTGCTCAACCAGGCGCTGCAAGCGCTTGGGGTCAATCCGCAAGATATGGGCGGGGCACATTGGGACAGGTTGCTCAAGGATACCGGTTTAAAATCGCGCCAGGACATACTGGCCGATATCGGCCTCGGGCGCCGCCTGAACATGGTTGTGGCGCGGCAGCTTGCACGCGTAGGCGAAACTGTGCCCAAAGAGACAGCAGCCAATGCGGTCATCACGATACAAGGAACGGAAGGAATGGCAGTGCAGTTCGCCAAGTGTTGCCGCCCGATTCCCGGCGACCAGATTATCGGTGTGATTAAGAGCGGGCAAGGCCTGGTGGTGCACACCCATGACTGCCCGGTATTGCGCAAGGGGCGTAGCGGCAGCGAACAATGGCTGGATGTGGTGTGGGATAAAAACATCACACGCCCCTTCGAGGTCGGCGTCAAGCTGGTGGTTGCCAACCAGCGCGGTGTGCTGGCAAAAGTCGCCGCCGCGATTGCCGAAGCGGAATCCAATATCGAAAACGTCAATTTCACCAACGAAGGCGAATACACCGCGCTGCATTTCACGCTGCAAGTCAACAACCGCCTGCATCTTGCCAATATCATACGTAGCCTGCGCAAGATACCGGAAGTGATGCGCATTATCCGGTAGCGTGCAATTTTACTGTGTCACAAAGCGCTGAAGGGCGCATTGCGGCGTTAAAATCGGACTCAAAATGCTCATTTACTCCATGTAAACTCCGCTTTCTCGCCCGATTTTGCCTTGCACTGCATCCCTTGATCGCTTTGTGACACAGTAAAAAAAGAACCTTATCCCATTGCAGGATCGGTGGCAGGCTGGCTATGCTGCACCAATAACGCTTCTACTGCGGCAGCATCGGCATGCGTTTCCAGCTTTCGGCTGCCATCGAACCGCGCGTTTTCCGGAAGCAGCACGAGGTGTATCTGCACACCGGATTCGCCGGTCAAGGTGTAACTCGGCACGGTCTCATCACGCCCCCCGAATCGAATTTTCCATTCACCGTCCTTGAACGCCATATTGTTTTTGAGCAAAAATAACAGCACTGCCTTTTCATCGTCGCTGAACAACATCAGGTTAATATCCGATTGCTCTCCCGCCGTGCCGCTTAATACCGAGCCCGTAAGGCAAGGGTGGAACTGTGCCAGCATGCGCATGGCAGCGAGAGCTTCTTCGCGAAGGCGGCGCAATATGCCCGGATGTGTTTCATGCTGGAATAACTGGCGAAAGCTGCGCAATGCGGCATCTATCTCCTCATTGCTGGGCAGATGGCGTGTATCGCCCGCGCCCAATTGTTTGGCAGCCTTGCGCTTGGCATAGGCATGATCGGTGATGCCATCCTCAGCCATCAACTTGGCGGCCCGATGCGCCAATTGTTCGCGCATCAGATCGCGTTTGCAAGCATGTTTCCTGGATGCGGGCTCTTTGGTCACAGTGTGCGGTTGGTCAAAGGAGTTGGTCTTTGACGATGTCTGCCGGTTTAATTTCCTCACCAGTACTGGGTGCAGGCGAAATTTGCTCGGGCGGCATATTCTCTTGATAGAAATACTCGACCAAGCGCCCATTCCTATCGAGATATCCTTCTTCGTTGATACGCAGTGCGACCATGCCGTCTGGCATGGTGTATGCAGCCTGCGGCACATCCTTGAGCGCTTTTTCCATGTAGCTCATCCATATTGGCAAGGCTGCACCGCCGCCGGTTTCCTTGTCACCCAAGCTACGCGGCTGGTCGAAACCCATCCAGGCGATGCCGACCAAGGTTGGCTGGAAACCGCAAAACCAGGCATCGACAGAATCGCTGGTCGTTCCGGTTTTGCCTGCCAGATCCTGGCGGCCAAGCTGCACGGCTTTGACAGCGGTGCCATATCTCACAACATCCTGCATCATGCTGACCATCGTGAAGGCATTGCGCAGGTCGATGACCCGATCCGCATCCTCGCCCGCTATGGCCGGTTTGGTTTGGCTTAGCACATTACCTCGCGCATCTTCGATGCGCTGGATGAAGTAAGGTGTGATGCGAAAACCGCCATTGGCAAAGATCGAGTAGCCGGCCAGCAACTGCAACGAAGTGGCGGAGCCGGCTCCCAGCGCCATTGTTAAATAAGGCGGGTTTTTGGCTGCATCAAAACCGAACTTGGTGATGTAGTCCTGCGCATATTGCGGTGTAATGGATTGCAGGATGCGGATCGAAACCATATTTTTGGATTTGGTCAGGGCGTGGCGCATGCTCATCGGCCCTTCAAATTTTTCATCGTAGTTCTTCGGTTGCCAAGGCTCACTGCCGGTTTGCTCGGCATCGAACATCAAGGGCGCGTCATTGATTACCGTGGCGGGTGTCAAACCCTTTTCCAGTGCGGCGGAATAAATAAATGGCTTAAGGCTCGAACCCGGTTGCCGCCATGCTTGCGTGATACGGTTGAACTGGTTGTGGCTGAAGTTAAAGCCGCCGATTAACGCATGGATGGCGCCATCGCGCGGATCCGCAGAAACAAAGGCAGCTTCCACTCTCGGAAGTTGGCTTATTTGCCATGTGCCTTTTTCATCCTTTTGCAGCCGTATGATCGAGCCGCTGATAATGCGCTGGTTCAACGCAACTTTATTGCCCAAGGCGCGCTGCACAAACTGTAACGCGTCACCGCTGATTTCGGCAATTTCACCACCCTTGCAATAGGCGCGAACCAGGTTCGGCGATGCCACCAATACGACAGCAGGAATCAAGTCATCGTTGTCGGCGATATCCTGCAGCGCTTCTTCAAGTTGATCATCATTGCCGCCCTTTTTCAAATCGACAAAGCCTTCCGGACCACGGTAGCCGTGGCGACGGTCATATTCCAGCACACCCTTGCGGACAGCCTGATAAGCGGCAAGCTGCTCCTTTTGCCGGATGGTGGTGTAAACCTTGAAGCCCTGCGTATACGCGTCCTCTTGATATTTTTCATAAACCGCCTGCCTGACCATTTCCGAAATGTAGTCCGACTTGACCCCGAATTCCTGATTCCCGTGCTTGACCACGATGGGCTGTTGTTGCGCGAGCTGCAGTTGCTCGTCATTAATAAAATTCAGTTCATGCATGCGGCGCAAGACGTAAAATTGGCGCAATTTTGCACGCTTAGGATTGACTACCGGGTTATAGGAGGAGGGCGCCTTGGGCAAACCGGCGAGCATGGCAGCTTCGGCGATGGAAACCTGACTGAGTGGTTTGCCCAAGTAGATTTGGGCAGCCGCCGCAAAACCATAAGCGCGCTGGCCAAGGTAAATCTGGTTGCAATAAAGTTGCAGAATTTCATCCTTGCTCAAATTGCGCTCAATCTTGAAAGCGAGCAATGTCTCGTTGAATTTCCGCATCATGGTCTTTTCCTTGGACAGGAAAAAATTGCGCGCCACCTGCATGGTGATCGTGCTGGCACCCTGCTTTGCGCCGCCTGCGGTAAAATTGGAAATGACTGCGCGCAGCACCCCCGAATAGTCAACCCCGCCATGTTGGTAGAATCTGTCATCCTCGGCTGCAAGAATGGCTTTTTTCATCATATCAGGCACTTCGAAAATTTTGACAAATGCGCGCCGCTCTTCGCCAAACTCGCTGAGCAGCATGCCTTCTGCGCTGTAAACGCGTAATGGGATTTTTGGACGGTATTCGGTAAGCACTTCCAGCGATGGCAAGGCAGGGTAAGCCAGCATAACCGCCAAGCCAAGCAATATTGCCGGCAGCGAAAACAGAGTCAGCGTGACAAGAACGGGTAAAATCCAGCGGCGGGAAGACATGTTAAAGTTGCTCAAAAATAGGTAATGGCGATAGGGTGCGTGGAATTATATCGGCTCTGCGGCTGCAAATAACCTATTAAAAATAGCTTTACAGAATTTATAGTTATTGCTAGGATTTAATCCACTTTATACGGAAAAGCTCGAAATGGCCTATGAGTAAAGTGAATTTTAACATTCCGCTGGACTTTTTGCAGACAAAGACTCCACCCATGATAGGCGTGGATATAAGCTCGTCTTCAGTCAAGATGGTCGAGTTGAGCGAGATGCCCAAAAAAGGCGGGATCATCGTAGAACGCTACGTGATTGAACCTCTCCCGAAAGACGCCATTAGCGACGGCAATATCAATAATCTGGAAGCCGTTTCGGAGAGCATCGAGCGTGCGTGGAAAAGGCTGGGCAGCCGCATCAAAAATGTCAGTCTGGCGCTCCCTGCAGCAGCGGTCATTACCAAAAAAATTCTGCTGCCCGCCGGTATGCGTGAAGAGGATCTGGAAAATCAAGTCGAATCCGAAGCAAACCAATATATCCCCTTCGCGCTGGAAGAAGTCAATTTGGATTTTCAGGTAATCGGCCCCGCCCCGAACGACCCGGAGGAAGTTGAGGTATTGCTGGCCGCCTCGCGCAAAGGGAACGTTGAAGACCGTGTCGCCGCAGTTCAAGGTGCCGGTTTAAGGGCATTGGTTATCGATGTCGAACCCTACGCGGCCGAGACGGCTTTTGAACATATCCGAGCCCAGCTGCCTGATGGCGCGACGGATAAATGTGTCGCACTCGTCGATATTGGCGCGAGCGTGATGAACGTCAATGTGTTGCGCAACGGGCAGTCAATATATTCGAGGGATCAGCAGGTCGGCGGCAGCCAATTGACACAACAGATTCAGGGAACGTTCGGCTTGTCTCCCGAAGAGGCAGAATCGGCCAAGCGCAATGGCGGATTGCCGGATAACTACGAGAGCGATGTCTTGTCGCCTTTCCGCGAAAACGTGGTGATGGAAATTGCCCGCGCCCTGCAATTCTTTTTCACCTCGACACAGTACGATGAGGTGGATTACATTGTGCTCGCAGGCGGATGCGCGGTATTGCCTGGCCTGGACGATGCGGTGGCAACGCGTACCCAGGTGAGCACCATGGTGGCCAACCCGTTTGCACTGATGACACTGTCGAGCCGCATCAAACCGCGCCAGTTGCAAACCGACGCGCCATCTTTAATTGTCGCATGCGGCTTGGCGATGAGGAGGTTCGACCCGTCATGATACGCGTAAATTTATTACCGCACCGTGCCGAAAAACGCCGTGCCCGGCAGATCCAGTTTGCAGCACTGAGTGTAATTTCAGTGGTGCTAGGGGCATTGTTGGTGGGGTTTGTTCACGGTTATTTCAGTAACCGGATATCCTATCAGGAAAGACGCAATGAATACCTGAAACAGGAAACTGCAATACTGGATAAGCAAATCGCGGAAATCAAGAAGCTGCGTGAAGAAACGCAATCCTTGCTGGAACGCAAAAATGTTGTGGAAAATCTGCAAAGCACGCGTTCCGATGTGGTGCATCTGCTGGATCAGATGTTGCGCATCCTGCCGGAAGGCGTTTATCTCAAAACTCTCAAACAGACAGGCAACAAGATCGATATATCGGGTTATGCGCAAACCAATGCGCGCATCTCGACGCTGATGCGTGCCATTGATAGCTCTCCTTGGCTTAGTTCACCCTCTTTGGGGGTAATACAGGCATCAAGCGCGAACGGTGCACGCGTAAGCGAGTTCACGCTAACATTCAATTTGCTGTCTCAAAATAAAGATGCGGCCGCAGGAACCACGGCCAAACCCGCTGGCACAAAGGGTTGAACGCCATGATGAAATTAGATGACCTGAAAAATCTGAACCCCAAGAACCCTGGTTCTTGGCCGTGGCTCGCAAAGATTATTGCCTTTTCTGCCCTGTTTCTTATTGTGGTGTTGGCCGGCGCATGGTTTGACTGGCAAACCCAGTGGGAGGATTTGCAAAAGATCGAAAGAGAGGAAGCATCGCTCAAGGAGACTTTTCTGGCAAAGAAAAAAGAAGCGATTAACCTGGATCTGATCAAGAAGCAACTGGAGGAAACAAAAGAGTCCTTCGGCGCACTGCTCAAGCAATTGCCCAGCAAATCCGAGATGGACGCGTTGTTGACAGACATCAACCAGGCTGGCTTGGGGCGCGGCTTGCAGTTCGATTTGTTCCGCCCCGGCGCAGAGAAAGTGACAGGGTCGTTTGCCGAATTGCCCATCACGATCAAGATTACCGGTAATTATGATGACATCGGCAAGTTTTCGAGCGATATCGCAATGCTGCCGCGTATTGTCACGCTTAACGATATTTCAATAAACCCCCTCGGCACAAACGGCCTGTCCATGGACGCTACCGCAAAAACATTCCGTTATCTGGATCAAGAAGAAGCATCTTCCCAGAAAAAGGCCGACAAGCCGTTGGTAAAACCGGCTCCAGCCCCGGCGAAATCAGGCGGACACGGGTGAGGTGCCTAATGAAATCAATTAACCTTGTGCTTATTTCATTATTGCTTGCAGGCTGTGTCGGCGAGGAGTTTCAGGATTTGCGCGATTTCGTCAAGAATTCGGGAAAGGACATGCGCGGAAAAATTCCGCCCCCCCCGGAAGTCAAGCCGTATGAGCCATTCGCCTACAGCAACGAGGGCGCATTATCCGATCCGTTCAAGATGCGCAAGCCGAAATTGAGTTCCGACAGCCGCGCCGGAATCAATCAGCCGGATCTGGATCGCCCAAAGGAAGCGCTGGAAGAATTCCCGCTCGAAAACATCAGAATGGTCGGCTATCTTTACCAGAAAAAAGTTGGTTATGCGGTGGTTCGCGCTCCTGACGGCAAGTTGCATCGCGTCAAAGCAGGCAACTATATCGGCATGAACTTCGGCCTGATAAAAGAAGTGGCCGACACGGAAGTCATCATCAAAGAGATGGTGCAAGACAGTACCGGTGACTGGACAGAGCGCATGAGCAGCCTGAAACTGGTCGAATGAAACAAGCGTTTCGTCTGACATGGGGGGTTCCCCCAATATTTGCGACAGTGAGTAAGTTAGGCAAAGCCTAGCTTGCACAATGAGAAGATGGTTTTTTGTTTGTTTCCGGTTCATCCGGCTTAGGAGTAAGACAATGAGACAACTTAATATCGTAGCCAGATTGATGTGCATACTCGTTGCGTTTGGCATGCTATGCGCACAAGCACAGGCTGATTCGCAGAATAGCATCACCGCGCTGAACGTCAGCAGCGGCGGTAACGGAAAAACCGTCATCAGGGTCGGACTGGCACAGCCGCTGGCTAATTTGCCTGCAGGGTTTACCATCAATACCCCGCCGCGTATTGCTTTTGATTTCCCGAACACTTCCAATGGCTTGGGTAAATCCATCCAGGACTTCAACGAAGGAGATTTACGCAGCGCCAATATTGTTCAGGCTGGAAACCGTACCCGTTTGGTGGTTAATCTTAATCAAATGCTTACTTACGACACCCGGATCGACGGCAGCAGTGTGCTGATCACCTTACAGGGGAAGACTACCGGTAGTATCACAGCCAGTGAAGCCTCGCGGTTTGCCGAAGCCAAACCCGGCGCACAAAAACACTCACTGCGCGACATTGATTTCCGCCGCGGCAAAAATGGCGAAGGCCGCGTTCAGGTTGACCTTTCCGATTCCGGTATTGGTATAGACATCCGCCAGCAGGGCACAACACTGATCGTTGATTTCCTTAAAACCAGCCTGCCGCGCAATTTGCAGCGCAAACTGGATGTGATCGATTTTGCAACCCCGGTGCAAGGTGTCGACACTTTTGCGCAGGGAAATAACGTGCGTATGGTGATCGAGCCCAAGGGCCAGTGGGAACATGCCGCCTACCAGACAGACAACAAATTCATCATCGAGGTGAAGTCGATAGCCGACGACACCAGCAAGCTGACAAAAGGCGCTCAAGTCGGCTATGCGGGTGAAAAATTGACGCTCAATTTCCAGAAAATCGATGTTCGGGAAGCGCTGAATGTGATTGCCGATTTTACCGAATTGAACATGGTGATCAGCGATACGGTAAGCGGCAACCTCACCCTGCGCCTGAAGGATGTGCCGTGGGATCAGGCGCTGGATATCATCTTGCAGAGCCGTGGGTTGGACATGCGCAAGAACGGCAACGTGATCCAGGTCGCGCCCCGCGACGAGATCGCGGCAAAGGAAAAAATCAGCCTGTCCGCGAAACAGGAAATCTCAGAACTGGAGGAATTGCGCACCGAGAGTTTTCGGCTCAGCTACCAATCGGTTGGCGAGATGATCGCCTTGCTGACCAACGCGAAGCAGCCCGTCCTGTCGAAGCGTGGAAGCGCCGTATCAGACGCTCGTACCGGCACGATATTTATTCAGGATACGCCCTCACGCTTGGAAGAAGTACGCAAAATGATCAAGCAAATCGACGTTCCTGTACGCCAGGTGATGATCGAGGCGCGTTTCGTTTATGCATCTGACGACCTTACCAAAAATTTGGGGGCCAAATTGGGTTATACTGGCCCGGCGGCCGTGGCTGGTGGCGCCGGGAGCTTTCACCTAGGTAGTGCCGGGGGAACGCGCAGCACCATTACAAAGGCGGGGAGCAACGTGGATTTGCCTGCCACCTCCATCATGGCGCTTTCGCTGTTCAACCCTGCGGCAACCAAGTTGCTGAACCTGGAGTTGGCGGCATCGGAAGTCGATGGCACCTCCAAAAATATTGCCAGTCCGCGCGTGGTAACCAAGGATAAAGTGGCCGCTACCGTCTCGTCTGGTACACAAATCCCCTATCAGCAGGCCTCCAGCAGCGGAGCCACAACGACAGCCTTTATAGCGGCTACGCTAAGCCTTTCTGTGACACCACAAATTACGCCGGATGACCATATCAACATGATGGTAAACGCTTCACAAAATTCTCCGGGTGCCAACCTTGGCGGCGGCAGCACACCGAGCATCAGCACACGAAATGTAACTACGGAAGTGATGGTTGAAAATGGCGGCACCGTCGTCATTGGCGGCGTATTTACCCAAGATGTCTCTGATGCCACCAACAAGGTGCCGGTGCTGGGTGATGTGCCTGCTCTCGGCTGGCTATTCAAAAGCAATACCAAAAGTGACAGTAGAACAGAGTTGCTGATTTTTATAACGCCTAAAATCGTACAGGACGCACTCAATCTGCATTGATTTTCTGAAATCTGATCAGGCAAAAGCCCGACAGCAAAAGCCCGGCCAAGCCCGGGCTTTTGTTTTTATCGTTTACAATATGCGGCATGCAAAGCAACCAAATAAACAGCCAGCCGGAAAGCTGCCGCAAATTTTCTTCGGGCAACCTGATTCTGGTGGGTATGATGGGATCAGGCAAGACAACAATGGGCCGCGCACTGGCCAAGCACTTGGGCAAAATCTTTGTGGACAGCGACGAAGAAGTGCAGAAACGCACCGGCGTGACGATTCCGCATATATTCGATATCGAGGGCGAAGCAGGCTTCCGCCAACGCGAGAGTACAGTTATCTACGACCTTGTCAAACGCGACAGCATGGTCCTGGCAACCGGCGGCGGTGCGGTGCTGGCGGAGCAAAACCGGGCAATATTGCAGCAAAACGGCATCGTGATCTACCTGAAAGCGAGCGTACATGACTTATGGCAGCGCACAAGGCATGATCGTAACCGCCCGCTGCTGCAAACGGCCGATCCCCACACCAGATTAAAGGAGCTGCTCCAACAGCGCGACCCCTTATACCAAGAGGTTGCGGATATCGTCATTCAAAGCGGCAGACAAAGCGCACACTCGTTGATGTTGCACTTGGTGGAGGAAATCGATAAATTCACAGAGGTACAGCGTACCGTACCTAAACAATATTAACCGAGAGATGATGCAAACACTGACTGTAGGATTAGGGGAGCGCAGTTATCCGATACACATCGGCAGCGGCCTGCTCAGCTGCACAGACCTGCTATTACCCCACTTGCCGCACAAACGCGCGGCGGTCGTGACCAACACCACGGTGAAAAAGTGGTATCTTGAACCACTACGCACCATGCTGCAAAGCCACGGTGTGGAAACCATACCGATCATCCTGCCGGACGGCGAGCAATACAAAAACGCAGAAACACTGGGGCAGATTTATAACTCCCTGCTGGCCAACCGCTGCGAGCGCAATACGCCGCTCATTGCCTTGGGCGGCGGTGTCATCGGCGACCTGACCGGGTATGCCGCCGCAACCTATCTGCGCGGCGTGCCGTTCATCCAGATACCGACTACGCTGCTCGCGCAGGTCGATTCCTCGGTGGGTGGCAAGACCGGCATCAACCACCCGCTGGGCAAAAACATGATCGGCGCGTTCTACCAGCCGCAGGCCGTTCTGATTGACTTCGCCACGTTGAACACTCTGCCAGAGGAGGAGCTGTACGCGGGCGTCGCGGAGGTCATCAAATACGGTTTGATACGCGACCTGCCGTTTTTTGAATGGCTGGAGCAAAATATGGAGAAGCTGCTGGCACGCGATGCTGGGGCTTTACAATACGCCATTGCGCGCAGTTGCCAGAACAAGGCCGACGTGGTTGCCGCTGACGAACGCGAGAGCGGTGAGCGCGCCTTGCTCAACCTCGGACATACCTTTGGACACGCCATCGAAAATGGTATGGGATATGGAGTTGTGCTACATGGCCAAGCGGTGGCGGTGGGCACCATGATGGCAGCCGATCTGTCGCAACGTCTAGGCTGGATCAGCACGGAAGATGTTACACGCATTCGGCGCCTGCTTGAGCGTGCCAATTTGCCGGATACCGGGCCACCCTCCTTGAAGCCAGAGTTATATCTGCAACTGATGGGGTTGGATAAAAAAGTAGTCGGTGGAAAGATACGCTTCGTGCTGCTCAAGTCCATTGGGCATGCCGTGGTTTACGGCGATGTGCCGGAAGAGTTGCTGCTGCAAACCCTGAATGCCTGCGTCAAACATGACTGAGCCGATGACATATAACTTGGCGCCTTACGCTGTTTCCGAGGCGAATTCGCTCGGGCGGAAAGTTGCGGAAGCCGCACCGAATACACGGGGCGAGTTCCAGCGCGACCGCGACCGCATCATCCATTCCGGCGCATTCCGCCGCCTCGAATACAAGACCCAGGTATTCGTGAATCACGAAGGAGACCTGTTTCGTACCCGCCTGACGCACAGCATCGAAGTGTCACAAATCGCCCGCTCCATCGCGCGCCGCCTGCGTCTCAACGAAGACCTCGCGGAAGCAATTTCCCTGGCGCACGACCTCGGGCATACGCCGTTCGGCCATGCCGGCCAAGATGCGCTGAATGCCTGCATGAAAATCCATGGCGGTTTCGAGCACAACCTGCAGTCTTTGCGTGTAGTGGATCTGCTGGAAGAACGCTATGCCTCATTCGATGGTCTAAATCTGTGTTTTGAAACACGCGAGGGCATCCTCAAACACTGTTCGCCGGAAAACGCCGCGCAACTCGGCAGACTGGGCGAACGCTTTCTGAAAAACCGCCGCCCCTCGCTGGAAGCGCAGATCGCCAATCTCGCCGATGAAATTGCCTACAACAACCATGATGTCGACGATGGTTTGCGTTCCGGGTTGATTTCGCTGGAGCAGCTAGCTGCAGTGCCGCTGGTGGCGTTTCATCTGCATGAAGTCCGCCGCACCTATCCCGGTTTGCCCGAGCGGCGCGTGGTGCATGAGACCGTGCGGCGCATGATCAACACACTGGTATCGGATTTAATCCGGCAAAGCGAACATAACATCGGCTCGCAAGACCTAGCCACAATCGAGGATGTGCGCAACGCTCCCGCCTTGATCGCATTCAGCGCCGAAATAAACGAACAGCAACACGCGCTGAAACAATTCTTGCGCACCAATTTATATCGCCATTACCTCGTGATGCGCATGAGCGCCAAGGCGCAGCGCATCATCGGCGATTTGTTTGGCGTCTTCATGTCGGATAGCCGCCTCTTGCCGCCGCAACTACAGCCGCAGGCTGGCCATGATGAACCGGATCGTGCGCGTGCAGTTGCCGATTACATTGCAGGAATGACCGACCGCTATGCCATTCGCGAGCATCGCCGCATATTCGCGGTGGAAGAAATGCCTGTTACGTTCTGAATAAACATTCAGGCTCTGCACAATCCTGTCAGATAGCGCGCCCAATCAAAGCATGGCCCAGGGTCGGTCTTGCGCTGCGGCGCAATATCGCGGTGCCCGGCAATACCGCGTATTGGATAAGCTTCGCGCAATACGATAGTCAAACGATTAAGCGCAGCATATTGTCCGGCAGTAAATGGCACGGTATCGCTACCCTCCAGCTCTATACCGATGGAAAAATCGTTGCAGCGGGATTTGCCTTGCCAACAGGATTCTCCCGCATGCCATGCACGCTTCAAACAGGAAACAAACTGAATAATCTGCCCGTCGCGGTGTACAAAAAAATGCGCAGAGACCTTCAATCCGGAAAGGGTTGCATAATACGGGTGCGCTGCCGCATCCAGAGTGTTGGTGAATAACCGCCGCACCCCATCGCCGCCAAATTCGTCCGGCGGCAGGCTGATGTTGTGTATCACCAATAGTTCGATTGCGCCTTTCGGGCGGTCGTCACAGTTCGGCGACGAAATGTATTCGCCGCCAACCAGCATCCCTTGCGTATCAATCCGCATCGTTCACATCGCTTGGACCTTTGATACTCAGCCGCTCCATCCGGTAGCGCATGGTGCGAAACGTCAAGCCCAGCAGCTTGGCGGCCGCCGTGCGATTAAATCCGGTCTGCTCCAGCGCCTCCAGCAAGGCCTGTTTCTCGACTCGATCCAGATATTCCGGTAGCGGGTATTTGCTGCCGTGTGGTGCGTTATCGGCCTGGTTATGCTCCACGGGCACCAGCAATAGATCCTGCTCTTCGATCACCCCTCCCATGCACAGCGCCAATGCTCTTTCGATGATGTTTTCAAGTTCGCGCACATTGCCCGGGAAGCTGTAACCCTGCAACGCATGCAGCGCTTTATCGGAAAAACGCGCCTCCGCGTTGCCGCGTAAGCGCTCTAGGATACGTTGCGCGATCTCCTGTATATCCTCGCGCATCTCGCGCAGCGCGGGCATCTGGATCGGTATCACATTCAGGCGGTAATAAAGATCCTGGCGAAATTTTCCCTGGCGCACGCATTCGGCCAGATCGCAGTGCGTCGCGCTGATGATGCGCACATCAACCGCCTCCTCGCCGCTCCCCCCGATCTTGCGCACACATTTCTCCTGTATCGCGCGCAACAATTTGACCTGCATATCCAACGGAAGATCGGCCACTTCGTCGAGAAACAACGTCCCGCTATGCGCCGCTTGAAAAAACCCCCCACGATCCTTGTCCGCCCCGGTGAACGCGCCCTTCTTGCAGCCGAAAAATTCGCTTTCCATCAGGTTGGCCGGGATCGCCCCGCAGTTCACCGCGATAAACGGCTGATCGTGCCGCGCACCGCTTTGCACGATCAGGCGTGCCGCCAGTTCCTTGCCGCTGCCCGATTCGCCGCTGATATGCACCGGAGCCTGGCTGCGCGCCACACGCTTGATCAGGTCGCGCACCTTCTGCATCGCGGGCGAATGGCCAAGCAGCATCTTGTCGCCGGACGGGCCCGCTTGCGGCAGCTTCAGTGCGGATTTCACCAGGGCGCGCAACTGGTCCAGCGAAACCGGTTTGGCCAGATAATCGAATGCGCCCGCCTTGAGCGCAGTAATGGCATTTTCCATATTGCCGTGAGCGGTAATCACCGCCACCGGCACATCCAGATTGTTTTGCACGATATGCTGCACCACTTGCAAACCATCGCCATCCGGCATCCGCATATCGGTCAGACACAGGTCATAGCGGCGCGTCGCCAGCTTCGCCAGCGCCTCGCGTACATTGCCTGCCCTGTCTGCCTCCAGACCCATCTTGCGCAATGCCAGCTCCAGCAATTCCAGAATATCCGGTTCGTCATCCACGAGCAAAACCGTGGCGCTTTTCGCCCGATGGTTATTCGCCATGTTTATGATTCTCCGCCATTTTCATTCAACTCACCAAAGGTTATACGGAAGCATGCGCCTGTCGGTTTATCCTCTGGTTGCACCCCTTGCCCATGATATTCCAGTGACGCACCATTTGCATCGCACAATTCCTTGGCAATATACAGCCCCAGGCCGGTGCCCTCAGATGCGGTAGTAAAGAACGGCTCGAATAGCCGACCCTGATGTTCAGCGGGAATACCCGGCCCATCATCCTGCACGTCAAGCACCACCCGATCATCCAGCATACTCATCGTCAATGTCAGGCTGCCATGTAATCTGCGCCCATAACGCAGTGCGTTACTGCACAAATTCCACAGCACCTGGCGCAAATGACCGCGATCAAAGGAAACATCAGTACCCGGCAATCCCGCCAATACGATCACATCCGGCTCAAGCCGTTCCGCCAAATTAAATTCTTCCACAAAAACGCGCAACATCACCTCCAGCTCAAATACCTCGGGCTGCGCGCGGTCTCGCCGATTCAGCTGCATCACGTCTTGAACAATCCGGTTGATACGCTGCGTGTTATCCATAACAATTTGCAGCAGCCGTTGATGCTTGGCATCGACCTGCTCTTCTTGCAGCAGCTCTGCCGCATAACTAATCGCCGACAACGGATTACGCACTTCATGCGCGATGCTGGCGGTCAAACGTCCAAGTGCAGCCAGCTTGATCTGTTGCGCCTCCGCCCGCACACGCTGCATATCTTCCATAAAAATCACCACGCCATTTGCGGTGTCTCGTTCAATTGCAACAAAGCGTAATCTGGCATGCACCCCTACATCCAGCTGCAAACCGCCCTGATTCGCGAGGCCGGTTTGCTTCCACAGTGCATATTGCCCGAACAGCAATGGAAAATTTTCCGCCAGTGAACTTCCTGATATCGCGTTGTGACGAAGCAAGCGCGCAGCGCTTTGGTTCATCTGCATGATCACGCCCTGCCCATCCACCACCAGCACGCCATCCTGCATGTCGCGCATCACCAACCGGTTCGCCTCTGACAAGCTTGCCAGATCATGGCCGCGGCGTTGCGCCAGCTCCTGGCTGTCCACGGCATATTTCGCCAGCGTGTGCGCCAGCCAAGCCACCGCAAAATAGGACATGCACAGCAAGCCGACCTGAACATAATGTGCCACATCAGCATCGCCGTAAAGAACGGCATATGAATGTTCCAGTAGCGCGGCAATACTTGCCAGTGCGGCAAAGAACAAGGTGATTTTTCCGCGGCTGATCATTCCCGCGGCAGCCAGCGAGACCAGCAGCAGCAAACCGATGCTGCTCTGAATCCCGCCACTGGCGTAAGAAAGCAATGACAGGCATGCAATGTCGCTGCCCACCTGCCCTGCCAGGTTCCAGGTGAACCGAGGCCATCGAAACCGCAACGGGATAAACGAAATTGCCGCTGCCGCTACATATATCAGGCTTGAAACAAAAAACAACATCCAGTTGCGTGCACCCAACGACAATGTCGCACCAAATGTGACAGCAAGAAATACAAATAAACAGGCTAATGTCAGCCGGTACAGGTTGAAATAATTCAGGGAACGCCAATAATCGACAGGAAGGGGCTCCACAACGACTCTATCGGTCACGGTATCCATCACGATGTTCGGTGCCACAAAAGAAATGCCCCCCGGACTGGATACTCTCGCCTTTTGGCAAATGTACGCCGCAATGCGCGCAACACACCATATCTTCGGCAATTTTTTTATCTTTCCGGGGCTTATCCTTGCGGTAAGCCCTGATCAGCAGATAAATTACAACAACAATGGCAATCAACAATAACAAACGGCTCATTTGAGCACACCCCCAACAATGGCCTGAGAACGTTTTTTAAAAGTTACTACGCGCCCGAATTGCGGCGGTGCGCGGTGCTCTGAATCCTCATGTACTCAAGTACATTCCGGTTCCTGCGCTCCGTACGCCTTGCACTTCGGCCTGCTCGCTACACTTTTAAAACACGTTCTGACGGATGAAGACATATGCTTCACGCTCCAATTAATTCCACTTCTACTTCAAAAAAACCATCCGGCGGACATAGCCTGCCCTACAAAATGCACGATTGATCTGGAATTGGTATAACGTTCGCTTGAAGCATTTTCGTAGGCTTCATCATTTCGCCACGACAACACGGTTCTTGCCGGTTTTCTTGGCTTCATACATTGCCTTGTCGGCGCGCCCGATAACATCTTCCTGCGATTCTTCAAGCGCGCGTTGCGCAACTCCGGCACTAAAAGTCACCAGCACGCGGTCGTTTTCATGCAAAAAGAATTTCTTGGTCAACTCGCGCTGCAAACGCTCTACGGTAGCGGCGGCTTCTTCGAGCCCGACTTCCGGCAGGATGATGATGAATTCTTCGCCGCCGTAGCGCGCTACCGAGTCGCTGGGGCGCAAAGTTTCCTTGATTACGCTGCTCAAGTGAACCAGTGCCTGATCACCCGCCTGATGCCCGAGCGTATCGTTGAGGCGCTTGAAATTGTCGATATCGAGCAACGCAACACATAACGGATGGTGGCCGCGATCGGCGCGGGTGGCCTCCCGCTCAAAAGCGGCATCCATACCGCGCCGGTTGAGAGCGCCGGTGAGTTGATCCTGCTGCACCAATTCGCTGACCTGATTGAGTTCCTGTTCCAGTTCCTTGATTTTGGCCTGCGCTTCTTCCACTTGCTTGCGCGTCCCGACCAACTCTTCATGCGAGCGCAGCGCGCTGGCCTGGATGATACGCGTATCCTGCATGATGTCTTCCAGCAAGTGGCTTAACTCGGTGATGTTATTGGTTTTACCGATCTTTTTGCTATAGCCTTCGATCTTCTGATGATATTCACCGGTGCTTTCGGTAATCTCCCCAAGCCGATCAATAAAACTGGCCATCAGGTTTTTAAGGGTGGATTTGGCATCATTCAGGCTTTGCTTGAGCATACCCTGCTTGATAACGGCATTGCGCAGGCTGCGTTCGGCATCGGCGATGACGCGCCTGTCCAATGGCTGGTCGATGATGTCCTGCAAAATGGCTATTTGTCCGAACAACCATTCCTCGTCATCGACCATTTCGCCGATATTTTCCACCAACAGCCGCAACAGTCGCATCAATCCATCGTGAATTTTGGCGCTATCTCCGGCGTGCAGTTCAACCTTTATCCAGAATTGGCGCAGTTGTTTTTCCAGTGTGGCAAACAGCTCTGGCGTTTTGCTGCTGCGCACCTGGCTGACCAGATTCTGCACATTCGACGCCAGATCCGGCAGTGTACTCAGTATGCTTTCCAGTGCTTGCGCCAGCAATTCCGAGAGCCTGTCGAGCATTTCGGCATTGCTACCGGGGGTATGGATTGAAGAGGGAATGCCAATCTGTGATGGTGTTGCCGCGCCAAGCGCCGCAGGTTCAATCTCGATAGCGCCGATCGCAACCTGTTGCTCCTTCCACGACTTGATCAATCCGGAGAGTTTTTCGAATAAGGCTTCCGGATTCGCCGCAAACCGCGATAACACATTTTCCAGCGCTTCTTTTTTGCGGGAAATGGTCAACCCCTTGTGTGTGGTTTCCAGTTGGCGCAACAAATCGCGTATCAAATCTGCCCATGACTGAACCGCCTCGCTACCACCCGTTTTGGGCAGTACTTTTTCAATTTCCCTGAGGCATTGCTCCCATTCCCCCAACCCGATTACCCTTCTCAGTGCACTGCTGACAGAAGTGAATTTAGGCGTATTCTCAATCCTGTCTGCAATGCCCCGCAGGACTTTTTCCGCGCCGTCATTTTCTTCACCCGCAACCCCGCTGATTTCGCCATATATCTTGGCGTAGTTATCCGGCGTCGGTGGAGTCTTGCGAGACGCCAGCGTCTTGAGTGTCTCGCGTGCGAGATCGGATGGGCTTTGGTTTGATTTATTCATGTTTCAACAAATAATTTCCGCATATTGATATCTCCGGCGAAACCCGATTTATTGCGAGTACACAAATTGCATCACTAAACCGCAACCCACTCATGCCCTTTTCCTTCTTCGTTTCTTCAACAAATGCACTATCGATGATGAACGGCGGTGGTGCAAAACACAACATCGCCGCAATATAGTCCGCCATGATCGAAACTTATATCTGGCGATTATCAAATACCACTATCCTTATGATGCACTGAATAACGAAAAAGCATTTCCTTACTTCTGTGCATCTACCAGGTCATGCGCAATGGCATAGTGAACTGCCTCGGCATTATTTTTGAAGCCCATCTTTTCCAGCATACGCGCGCGGTATACGCTCACGGTCTTTGGGCTGAGCACCATGATTTCGGAAATCTCGGTTAGCGACTTACCGGAGGCCATCAGGCAGAGCGTCTGATATTCGCGGTTGGACAAGTTCTGGTGCATCATCTCTTGCGATTCACCGATCAGGTTGCTCAGCAATTGTTCAGCCAACGGCGCGCTGATATATTTTTTGCCGCTGATAACCTGCTGAATCGCGCCAATCAGCTTTTCCGGCGCGCTCTGCTTGTTGATGTAACCCATCGCGCCCGCTTTTAATGCGCGCACGCCATACTGCTCTTCCGGATACATGCTTAGCACAATTATCTTGACATCGGGTTGCCCAGCCTTGATCTGCTTGAGTACGTCTATGCCGTGCTTATCCGACAAGGAGATATCTAGCAGTACCAAATCAAAGTGATTTTCGCGCACCATGTTGATGGCCTGCAGGCCGGTTTCCGCCTCGCCGGCGATGTGCAAATCCGGGCACTCTTCGAGCAGCATCTTCAAACCCTTGCGGATCAGTGCATGATCGTCCACTACGAGAATGTTGATCATATTGTCGTATCGCCAAAAAGCGCCTGCTGCGGTGTTTCTTCCATGAGCGGAACAAAGATGGCAATTTGCGTCCCCTTGCCCAATGTGCTGGCTATCTTGACCGTACCACCAAGATGCGCGACGCGCTCATGGACACCGCGCAACCCGAATGAGCGCGGCTTATTGCGCGCCGCCTCGCTGAACCCGACTCCGTCATCGGAGATAATCAGCTCGAGATGGTCGGTTCCCTTGACGATCTCGATCTGTACATGCTTTGCATGGGCATGCTTCAGGATGTTGTTCAAGGCTTCCTGGCAAACCCGGAACAGTGTGATGGAATGCGCTTCAGGCAGCTCGATGCTTTCCTGGGATTTGATAACCGTGCAAGAAATGCCGCTGCGCTTGCTGAACTCCTGCGCCTCGATTTCAATCGCCGCAATAATGCCGAAACAATCGAGAAACCCCGGTCGCAGGCTGTGTGCAAGATTGCTCGCTGAAGTAATCGCCCTGTTTACAAGCTCCTCTATGGTTCTTACCTTATTGGCAAGTGCATTGTTGTCTGCAGGCAGGCGTTGCACCATCCACGACAAATCCATTTTGATTGCGGTTAACAAGCTACCGATTTCATCGTGAACTTCGCGCGCAATTCGCAGGCGCTCCTGCTCTTTTGCATCCTGAATATGCGATGAAAGCTCCAGCAACTGCTGCTGAACCCGTTTAACCTCAAGTTCACTCAGCTTGCTTTGCGTGGTATTGAGTACGATGCCTTCCCATCGCGGCAAGCCGCTTGGCGTTCCCTGCGGCGTGGCGCCCAGACTGATCCATTTGGTTTCACCGTCCGGCAATATGATGCGCCCCTCCCAGTTCCAGAAGCACATGGTTTGCGCCGAAATTTTCAGGGTTTCAAGAAGCGAAGGCGCATCCTCAGGGTGGATAAGGTTCAAAAAGCAAGCCGGGTCGTTTTGCAGGTCATTTGCAGGAACCCCGAACAGCGTCAAACAACCTTCGCTGACATAGGGAAAAGTAAATGACCCGTCTTTTTGCAGCTCGATCTGGCAAGCCATCCCGGGCAAGTTGGCAATGAATCCCTGCAGCTTGTCAGGAGATGGGCTGGTCGACGAATTAAGAGAATTTGTTGGCATCGAATTCAGTAAGCTGGTAAGTTATCCCATCATAAAAATCAAGGCTACTACATTCGCGGCAAGTGAGACTACTACAACGAAACAACTACATCAATAATAAGCGCTGACAGTTTTTGGGTCTCAAAAGTTTATGCTTCAGGCAAATACCCGGTTTACAGCGAAATATACAACCGGAAATAGAGTAAAAAGTCTTTACACGTACGGCGGATAGCGGGAAAATCCGCCATGTGTCATTAATATTAACAACCTGGAGCGTGAGCTATGGCAAATATTAGGATAAAAACACGATTTGGCGAATTAAGCGTTGACCCAGCGCAAATAATCACATTCCCGAAAGGAATACCCGGCTTCGAGAATTGCACAAGATGGAAGCTGTTTCACGAAATTGACGATCAGGGCAATTTACTGAACGGCAAGGTTGTTCATCTCCTGTCGATAGACGATGGCGATATATCCCTGCCTTTAACGGATCCGGCCTTATCCGGTTTTAATTACAACCTAACCCTGACGGACGAGGAAGTTGCCGAAATTAAACTCGATGATCCGTCTGATATTCTGGTGCTAACGGTATTGTCGGTTAAAAATGACACCCCGCAGAATGGACTCAAAAAAGTCGCGGGGAACATGTATGTGAATATCGCCGCACCCATCCTGATCAACACCCAATCCCGCATCGGGATGCAAAAAATACTGTCCGGCAATGGCTCATGAAATCTCATCTTGACGCATATTGATTAACGTTGCTTGGGCTTGGATTGTGGCGATGCCCATAACCAGCCGCTTTGCATACCGGGCACATATCCGGTACCCGCATCCATCCAAAACTCACCTTACCCATCAAGGGTAAGGAACTCATGAGTTGACTTATCAGGCACTTCCAATCCAGCAGGCGCAGCTCAAGCCACAACGACACCTGTTTGAATCAGAATCGGTATTACAATACGCATCCATAGTTTCAAGCAAAATGAAACGCTATGCGTAAAATTGTGCTGATGGAGAAAAACATGGAAAGAATAATTTGCGTAATCGGTAACAAGGGGGGGACTGGCAAGACCAGCATTACGCATATGTTGTGCCACGGCCTCGGGCTGCTCGGCAAGCGCTCGATTGCCGTCCTTACCGATGCCGCACGCGAGCCTTTGTCCCGCGGGATCCGGCGCTATACTCCGCTAGACGGTCGATCACCCGACAAACTGCAAGAAATTATCGAAAAACTGGAATCCAGACCAAAGTGGCTGGCGGTCATTGACGGCGGCGGAAATCGCCCTGAAATGGATCGAAAATTCTATGAGATGTCCGGGTTTGTCCTGCTGCCATTCCGCGAATCGCATGAGGATATTCGCACGGTGCGCAACGACCTCGACACCTTCCCGGAAGCATATGGCATTCCCTCGCAATGGCCGACCAATCCGTGGCAACAGATGGCCGCTGAACGTACGCTGGACGAAATGATGCAGGACTACCGCCCGCGCCTGCTTGATCCTGTTTATGCGGTGAGCGCCAGCAAACTGCTGCTCGAAGATCAGGTGCCGCCCAATCTGCCGACAATGCTGAATAATGTTTGCCGCAGCCTGGCCTGGCAGGTGCTGGAACGGCTGGATTTGCCCGAACAGGATGAATCTCCACCGCAACCATAAATCCGCATTAATTGTGCGACCTCGCGCAGGCAGTTACAATGGCGGCATGTCAGATTTCAATCTTACCGATCATTTCCTGATTGCCATGCCAGCCATGCAAGAGGGATTTTTTGCCGGTACGCTGACCTACATATGCGAGCACAACGAGAACGGTGCCTTGGGCATCGTGTTGAACCGCCCGATCAGCCTCACGCTGGGCGAAATGTTCAATCAGATCAACATTCCGCTGCACCAACCCAAACTTGAAAAAATGCCGGTGCATTTCGGCGGCCCGGTGCAAACCGAACGCGGGTTCGTGCTGCATGATATGCAAGGGGAATGGCAGTCCACGTTGCGCATCAACGACCGGCTGTCGCTGACCACGTCCAAGGACATTCTGGAAGCGGTCGGCGAAGGCAAGGGGCCGCACAACCTGATCGTCACGCTGGGCTATGCGGGCTGGGCGCAGGGTCAGTTGGAACATGAAATGACCGAGAACACATGGCTGACGATGCCGGCCTCCGAACATATCATATTCGACTTGCCGCCGGAAGGCCGCCTGCCTGCGGCAATGGCCTTGTTCGGGGTGGATTACGCTTCGCTGGCGGAGGATGTCGGACATGCCTGAGGGGGCAGTCACGCACACCTTTACTCCTCAGGACACAATCCTCGCATTCGATTTTGGCACCAAACGTATCGGGATTGCTGTAGGCAACACCCTGCTGCACCGCGCCAACCCCCTAGCCACCATCGATGACGAAAAAACGGATACACGCTTTGCTAAAATAGAAGCGCTGCTCGGCGAGTGGCGTCCGAGTGCGCTTATAGTCGGCCTGCCGTGCAACGACGACGGCACGCCGCACGAGTTGACCGCCTTGTGCAGACGCTTCGCCAACCGCCTCAAGGGGCGGTTTAAATTGCCGGTGATTTTGGTCGATGAGCGTTATACTTCGCACTCGGCAAGCGCGCAGTTGAACGAGAAAGGCGTCCATGGCAAGAAGCAAAAAGCCCTGATCGACCAATACGCCGCGCAACAAATTTTGCAGGCATATTTTGACGAACCCGCAGCGGGAATGACCGTATGAAAAATCCGCAACTGAACAAAAATGGCGAACTCCAGCACTTGCTGACCACCGAGGGCTTGCCGGTCGCGATCGTGCGCGACATCCTCGACAAGGCAACTGTATTTCTCGATGCCGCAGAAGGGCGCGAGATCAAAAAATTTCCGCTGCTGCATGGCAAATCGGTATTCAACCTGTTTTTCGAAGACAGCACCCGCACCCGCACCACCTTCGAGATCGCTGCCAAGCGTCTGTCTGCAGATGTGGTCAACCTCAACATCGGCTCATCTTCCACCAACAAGGGTGAAACCCTGCTGGATACCGTGAACAATCTGTGCGCGATGCATGCAGACATGTTTATCGTGCGCCACTCACAGAGCGGTGCCGCCCATTTGATCGCCCGGAACGTCGCGCCGGATGTGCATGTCATCAACGCCGGCGACGGTCGTCACGCGCATCCGACACAGGCGCTGCTGGACATGTTCACCATCCGCCATTACAAAAAGGAATTCCATAATCTGCGCGTGGCGATAGTGGGCGATGTTCTGCATTCGCGCGTCGCTCGCTCACAGATACACGCGCTGACCACGCTCGGCGTCCCCGAGGTGCGTGTCATCGCGCCCAAGACCCTGCTCCCGGCGATGGTGGAACATCTCGGCGTACAGGTCTATTGCAATATGGAACAGGGCTTGAAGGATGTCGATGTAGTGATGATGCTGCGCTTGCAGAACGAACGCATGCTGGGCGCGTTGCTCCCATCGGCGCAGGAATATTTCAAACACTATGGCCTGACACAGGAACGGCTGGCGCTAGCGAAACAGGATGCCATCGTCATGCATCCGGGGCCGATGAATCGCGGCGTCGAAATCGACTCCAGTGTAGCGGACGGAACACATTCGGTCATCCTGCCGCAAGTCACATTCGGTATCGCAGTTCGCATGGCAGTTATGAGTATGCTGGCTGGAGCAAAGGTATGAATGTCCATATCAAAAACGGTCGCCTGATCGACCCCAAAAACAAAACCGACGCGCAACAGGATGTGTTCATCGCCGAGCGGCGCATCGTCGCCATCGGCAAAGCGCCGCAAGATTTTGTGGCGGAGCGGGTGATTGATGCCAGCGGATTGATCGTGATGCCAGGGCTGGTAGATGTCGCCGCGCGTTTGCGCGAGCCGGGTTACGAATACAAGGCCACGCTGGAATCCGAAATGACCGCAGCGGTAGCAGGCGGTGTCACCTCCCTGTCCTGTCCGCCCGACACCGACCCTCCGCTGGACGAACCGGGGCTGGTGGAAATGCTCAAGCACCGTGCCCGCTCGCTGAATCAGGCGCGCGTGTTTCCGATCGGCGCCCTGACCTACGGCCTGAAAGGCGCGGAACTCACCGAAATGATCGAACTGACGGATGCAGGCTGCAAGGCGTTCAGCCAAGCCGATGCACCACTGACCGATACACGGGTCTTGATGCGCGCCATGCAGTACGCGGCAACCTTCGGCTACCGTGTGTGGCTGCGCCCGCAGGACTGCTTCTTGGCCAAAAACGGCGTGGCGCACGACGGCGAAGTCGCCACACGCCTCGGTTTGCCGCCTATCCCGACCGTGGCTGAAACCATCGCGCTGTCGACCATGCTGCAACTGGCGCGCGAGACCGGCGCGATCCTGCATATCTGCCGCATCTCCAGCGCGGCAGGTGTAGAGATGGTTCGTGCAGCGAAACAACAGGGACTGGCGGTGACCTGCGATGTGTCCATGAACCACATACACCTGACGGAAATGGACATCGGATTCTTCGACTCCAACTGCCACCTGAGCCCGCCGCTGCGCAGCCAGCGTGACAGGGAAGCGTTGCGTGTCGGCCTGCTGGACGGCACAATTGACGCGATCTGTTCAAACCATTCTCCTGTGGACGACGATGCCAAACAATTACCGTTTGCCGAAGCCGAAGCGGGCGCAACCGGCTTGGAGCTTCTGTTGCCGCTAGTGCTGAAATGGGCCGAACAGGGAAAAGTGCCGCTGCTGGAAGCACTGTCCCGCGTGACCATCAACCCCGCGCAAATGCTGGGGCAGAAAGTTGGCCACCTGTCGATTGGCGCGCACGCGGATATCTGCATATTCAACCCGAAGACAAGCTGGAAAGTCGAACCAGCCGCACTGAAGAGCCAAGGCAAGAACACACCGTTCAACGGTTATGAGATGCAAGGTCGGGTGTGTTACACGCTGCTCGACGGGCAAGTTGTCTATCAATCAGCTGCCTGAAAAAACGCACTCCATTTGCCGCCCTGAACTGACGCGCTTTCCCGTTGCAATCAATGTACTTCGATCGTGTTGGAGCAGGCCTTCATGAATATCGACGACGCCCTCAGAAAAGAAGCTGGTTTGTGTGCCATATTTCGCGCCATGCAATTGTTTACCCTCAGGGATTAACCGCAAAGGAGCAGTCATGTCATTTGTCTTTCAGATTGGTGCAGGAGCCTCACAGGATCGCCTCGAAAAACTTATAGCCCTGCGTCTGCAAGCCGGAATAGACAAGGATGAAATCGATACACGCATTTGGGATTTGTTTGGCGAAACATGGTCCATCATGTTTACCGACTTGTCCGGATTTTCGCGGCGCTCCGCCAAATTCGGCATCATCCATTTTCTGCAAACCATTTACGAATCTCAGCGCCTCCTGGTTCCGGTAATCGATAAATTCGATGGCATTCTGCTCAAAATGGACGGCGACAGCATGATGGTGCTTTTCCGTAAACCGGTCAAAGCAGTCGAATGCGCGATCGATATGCAGCACGCACTCAAAGACTACAACACTGCAAAACCGGATGAAGAAAAAATATTGCTATGCATTGGAATCGGCTATGGCACGATGCTACTCATCGGAAACGATGTTTTCGGCGCACAAGTCAACGCCTCTGCGAAACTTGGCGAGGATACCGCCAAGGCATATGAAATCCTGGTGACCGACGCAGTCAAGGATGCCATCAGCGAACAGGGCGGTATAAGCTACAAGCCGATAGACGTCGTACCATCCGGTGCCCATTCAGCTTATAAGATCCAGTACCGGTAATATTGTTTCAGGCTAGGTCAAGCACAAACACTGCGCCAGCGTTAGTCGGTGTTTGCACCTTGTAATAATAGCGCCGTACTTAATCTGCTTTTTAAGCGCAAATAAATAAATCAATAAAACCGAGGCCTTAGGGTCAGAATATTTCATAGTAAAATACGATTGTCGTATTTTTCACTACAGCATTTATTTCAATCCCATTCATGAACCCACTACTCGACTTCTCCGGTCTGCCGCGCTTTGCGGAGATCAAGCCCGAACATGTCGCACCGGCAATCGACCAGTTGCTGGCGGAAAACCGTGCGCTGATCGCGCGGCTGCTAGAAAATGATGCACAGCCGAACTGGCAGGATTTCATCGTGCCGATGGAAAACGCCAACGAGCGGCTGTCGCGCGCGTGGGGGCCGGTCGGACATTTGAACGCGGTGATGAATTCGCCGGAATTGCGCGAGGTGTATAACGCCACGCTGCCGAAGATCACCCAGTATTACGCCGAACTCGGCCAGAATCTCGCGCTGTTCCAGAAATTCAAGGCATTGCACAACAGCCCTGAATTTTCAGGCTTGAGCGCGGCGCGCAAGAAGATCATCGAGAACGAGCTGCGCGATTTCCGTCTCGGCGGCGCGGAGTTGCCGGAGGATAAGAAGGCGCGCTATCTGGAGATTCAGGAACGTCTGGCGGAATTGTCATCGCGCTTTTCCGACAATATCCTCGACGCGACCAACGACTACACGCTGGTGATCGAGAACAAGAATGAGCTGGGCGGCTTGCCGGAGGATGTGCTGCAGGCGGCACAGGAGGCTGCTCAAACAGCGAATAAATCAGGCTGGCTGTTTACCTTGAAGGCGCCATCGTATATGCCGGTCATGCAATTCGCCGACAACCGCACCTTGCGCGAAAAGATGTATCGCGCCTATGGCACGCGCGCCAGCGAATTCGGCAAGGCGGACTGGGATAACACCAAGCTGATGGACGAGATCGTACAACTGCGCGGCGAGGAATCGCGGCTTCTGGGCTTCGCCAACTTTGGCGAACTGTCGCTGGCAGCCAAGATGGCGGAATCGCCGCAACAGGTAGTCGAATTCATGCGCGAACTGGCGCAACGCGCGCGCCCCTTCGCCGAAAAGGATCTGGCGGAACTGCGCGAATTCGCACGCGCCGAATTAGGCTTGCAGGAATTGCAATCCTGGGACGTCGGCTATGCCAGCGAGAAACTGCGCGAGAAACGCTATGCCTTTTCCGAGCAGGAAGTGAAGCAGTATTTCCCGGAAGATGCGGTGCTGCCCGGCATGTTCAGGCTGGTGGAGACGCTGTATGGCTTGCAGATCAAGGCCTCCGTCGCGCCGGTATGGCATGACGACGTGCGCTTCTTCGACATTCGCGATGCGCAAGGCCAACTGGTCGGCCAGTTCTATCTGGATATGTACGCGCGCAACAGCAAGCGCGGCGGCGCATGGATGGACGACGTGATCACGCGCCGTCGCCTTGGGCCTGATACACCGACAACACGGGGCATCCAGACGCCGGTCGCCTACCTGAACTGCAATTTCTCCGCGCCGGTCGGCGGAAAACCCGCCGTATTCACCCACGACGAAGTGATCACGCTGTTCCACGAATTCGGCCACGGCCTGCATCATCTGCTGACCGAGGTGGAAGACCTCGCCGTATCCGGTATCAACGGCGTGGAATGGGATGCCGTAGAGCTGCCCAGCCAGTTCATGGAGAATTTCTGCTGGGAATGGGACGTGCTGCACGGCATGACGCGCCATTCCGAGACAAATGAAAAGCTGCCGCGCGCATTGTTCGACAAGATGCTTGCCGCGAAGAATTTCCAGAGCGGCCTGCAGACGCTGCGCCAGATCGAATTCGCGTTATTCGACATGCTGATGCACAGCAACTTCGAAGCGGGTAGCGCAAACGGCGACCGCAACACGTTACTGGAGAAGCCAGCCGGTTGCGAGAGCGGTCGCCCAGCCGCTCCTCCCGCACCGGAGGGCTCCGCCCCACCGTGTCGGAGCGGCATCCTGCAACTGCTCGACGAAGTGCGCGCCGAAGTGGCGGTGCTGATCCCGCCCGCGTTCCACCGCTTCCCGCACAGCTTTTCGCATATCTTCTCCGGCGGCTATGCGGCGGGCTATTACAGCTACAAATGGGCGGAAGTGCTGTCTGCCGATGCATACAGCCTGTTCGAGGAGAACGGCGTGCTGAATCCCGATGTAGGCGCGCGCTTCCGCAGCGAGATACTGGCGGTGGGCGGCAGCCGCGGCGCGATGGATTCGTTCAGCGCGTTTCGCGGGCGCGAGCCGAGCATCGACGCCTTGTTGCGGCATAATGGGCTACTCGAAGCATGAAGGAGGCAAAATGAAACGCATCGTTTTGTTATTGATCTGCCTGACGATCATTCCGTTCGGTGCGCAGGCAGGCAAGCTGTTCCGTTGGGTAGATGCGAAAGGCAAGGTGCATTACGGCGATTTGCCTCCGGTCGACGCGACGCAGGTAATCCTCATCAAATCTCCAGCAGACACCGAGCCTGTAGAAGACATGCCTTATGAAACGCGCCTTGCCCATCAGAATTTCCCGGTCACGTTGTATGTCGCTGACAACTGCACCGATCCTTGTGATCAGGCGCGCAGCCTGTTGAGCAAGCGCGGTATTCCGTTCAGCGAGAAGAAACTGGTCACCCAGGAAAACATCGACGCTTTCAAGGCACTTTCGGGTTTCGACAGCGTGCCCGCGTTATCGGTAGGCAGGATTTTCTTGAAAGGTTTTCAAGCCAACCAATGGAATAACGAGTTGGACATCGCTGGTTACCCAAAGACCGCGCCATTTCGCTTGCCTGCCGCATTACCTGTACCTGTGACACTTCCCACCTCCTCACCTGCTGCTGCAAGCGAGGTCGCGCCGGTTAATTCCGCTACACCATGAGGCTGTCGACTTGGAACGTCAATTCGCTGAAAGTGCGCCTGCCGCAGGTGCTGGGCTGGCTTGCCGCTAACCCAATCGATGTATTGTGTTTGCAGGAAACCAAGCAGCAGGACAGCGATTTCCCTCAGGCTGAATTGCAGGCGGCGGGCTACCACAGCGTTTTCAGCGGGCAGAAGACCTACAACGGCGTGGCGATCCTGAGCCGCGAACCTGCCAGCGATGTGCAGGTGGGCATACCGGGTTTCGCCGACGAACAGAAACGCGTCATCGCCGCCACGATCAACGGCATCCGCGTGATAAACGTGTATGTGCCCAACGGCCAGAGCGTCGATTCCGACAAATACCAATACAAACTTACATGGCTCGCCGCATTGCGCGGCTGGCTAAAACAGGAGCTGGCACGCTACCCGGAGCTGGCGCTGCTGGGCGACTACAACATCGCGCCGGAAGACCGCGATGTCTACGACCCGGCTGCATGGCAAGGGAGCGTGCTGGTCAGCGAGCCGGAGCGCCGGGAGTTCCGCAACTTGTTGCAGCTCGGGATGCGCGACAGTTTTCGCCTGTTCGAACAGCCCGATAAATCCTATTCCTGGTGGGACTACCGCATGATGGCGTTCCGCCGAAATCTGGGGCTGCGTCTCGACCACATTCTCGCCAGCGAGTCGCTCGCGATGCAATGCAAGAGTTGCCTGATCGACAAAGCCCCGCGCAAACTGGAGCGCCCGTCGGATCATACTCCCGTAGTAGCCGAGTTCATGCGTAACGCCGAACAGGCCAAATAACCTTTTGCGAGATTCCCCTGTGGCTATTCTGGTTGAACAAGCCTGCGCTGCGTGCTAGTCTTTCCCTACAAGATTATGGCTCTCTCTGATTACATCCACACCTTTGGTCAATACCTGTTCGCGCTGCATGGCGAGCGGATACACAAGATCGCCCTCGATGCCGGTTTCACCTGCCCAAACAGGGATGGTGCGAAAGGTATCGGCGGTTGCACGTTCTGCAACAACAGCTCGTTCAATCCCAATGGCCGGGAGCCGCAAACACTGGAATCGCAACTCGACAGCGGGCGGCGGGCCATTGCAAAGCGTACCCGCGCAAAAAGATTCATTGCCTATTTTCAGGCTTACACCAATACCTACGCCGATGTAGCGGAACTGAACACCCTCTACCGCCATGCATTAAAGCAGCATGATATCGTCGGGCTTTCAGTCGGCACGCGGCCTGATTGCGTATCCGCTGAGGTGCTCGACCTGCTCGCCGGATACCGCGACGAAGGGCTTATCGTATGGCTGGAGCTGGGACTGCAATCGGCCTTCGACGATACGCTGCGCCGTGTTAACCGCGGCCACGGCCTGAAGGAATACCGCGAGGTGTCTGCCAAAGCGCGGCAGCGCGGGATTTCCTTGTGCACCCATCTGATTCTCGGCCTGCCCGGTGAAGATGAATCGCATTACCACGCCAGCCTCGACACCGTGCTGGACATCGGTGTGGACGGGCTCAAGCTGCACCCGCTGCACGTGGTGAAACATACCGTACTTGCCAATCAGTGGCGGCGCGGCGAATACCGGCCATTGCAGCGCGAGGAATATATCCGGCATGTCTGCGACCTGATTGAGCGCACGCCGGAACATATTGTGTTCCATCGTGTCACAGGCACCGCATCGAAAGATATCCTGCTGGCACCGGAGTGGTGTTCGCAAAAATGGAACGTGCTCAACGGCATCGAACATGAACTGGCACGGCGCGGCAGCCGCCAGGGATGTTTGGCCAAAGGGCATTTATTGGAAACAACTGATCGAACCTCCCCTCTTGACGGTAAGGTTCGCGCGGTGGACGGTAAAGGCGCAACGGGATGCCAAGCGCCTTTCCGGCGCCCCGCTGAAGAGGAAATACTGTATGCAGCCTGACAAAAAAATCGAACTGGTGTGCCCGGCGGGTAGCCTTCCGGCGCTGAAAACGGCGATAGACAACGGTGCGGATTGCGTCTATATGGGTTTTCGCGACGATACCAACGCGCGCAATTTCACCGGCCTCAACTTCAGTTTTGACAACGCGAAAGAAGGCGTTCGCTACGCCCATGCGAAGGGCAAGAAGGTATTGCTGGCGCTCAACACCTTTCCACAGGCCGATAGCTGGCCGCGCTGGACGAAGGCCATCGACAATGCAGCCGAACTGGGCATAGATGCGGTGATCCTGGCCGACCCCGGCCTGATGCAGTATGCCGTAAAAACCCACCCCGGCCTGCGCCTGCATCTTTCGGTGCAGGGCTCCGCCACCAACTACGAGGCGATCAATTTCTACCACGAGATGTTCGGCATCCAGCGCGCGGTAGTGCCGCGCGTGCTGGCGCTGGCACAGGTCGAGCAGTTGATGGCCGGCACCCAAGTGGAAATCGAGCTGTTCGGTTTCGGCGGCCTGTGCGTCATGGTGGAAGGGCGCTGCGCGCTGTCTTCCTACGCCACCGGCGACTCTCCCAACACGCGCGGCGTGTGTTCGCCGCCCAAGTCAGTGCGCTGGCAGAAAACACCCGATGGGCTGGAGTCTCGCCTGAACGGCATTCTCATCGACCGCTACGGCGCTGACGAGAACACAGGCTACCCGACACTATGCAAAGGCCGCTTCGATGTGGAGGGTGAAACTTATTACGCCATCGAGGAGCCCACCAGCCTCAATACCCTGGAGCTATTGCCGGAATTGATCCGCATGGGTATTGCCGCGATCAAGATCGAGGGGCGCCAGCGCAGCCCCGCCTATGTCGAGCAAGTCACCAAAGTATGGCGCCAGGCTATCGACAGTTGCCTGCGCGATGCCAGGGCATTTTCCGTCAAACCGGCATGGATGACCGAACTCGGCAAGGTTTCTGAAGGACAGCAACAGACGCTTGGCGCTTACTATCGCCCCTGGAAATAAATGGTAACCTTTATAAATCCGTTTTTCGGGCGAATCACTGTGTCGCGTGCTCGCTCATTCCTCGCCTATCCATCCGATATGTCTCGTCATTCGCTGTGCGGCTCCTTGCGTTTCATCCCGCAAAACGAATTTCTAAAGGCTCCCATATCATGAAATTAGCTCTTGGCCCCATTCTCTATTACTGGGATCGCGACACCATGCTCAATTTTTACGAAGAGATGGCCGACGCGCCCGTGGATATCATCTACCTCGGCGAGACCGTCTGCTCCCGCCGCCACCTGTTGCGCCTGCAGGACTATATGGACATGGCGGAACGGCTTGCCGCCGCCGGCAAGGAAGTGGTGCTTTCGACACAGACCCTGATCGAATCTGAGAATGACCTCAAGACCCTGCGCAAGATCGCCGATAACGGAAATTTCCGCGTGGAAGCCAACGACATGGGCGCGGTGCGTCTGCTGGCGAACAAGGTGCCGTTCGTGGCGGGTTCGACACTGAATGTCTACAACCCGCAAACCCTCGATATGCTCGCCGGGATGGGCGCGACCCGCTGGGTGATACCGGTGGAAATGTCGCGTGAAGCACTTGCGGCAGTGCTGCACAATCGTCAATCGACACCTGAAACCGAGGTGTTCGCTTACGGACGCCTGCCGCTGGCCTTTTCTGCGCGTTGCTTCACCGCACGCCACCACAACCTTCAGAAAGATGACTGCCAGTTCAAGTGCCTCGATTACGAGGACGGGCTCACGCTGAAAACCCGTGAGGGACAGCCCTTCCTGAACCTCAACGGCATCCAGACCCAGTCAGCCTTGGTATACAACCTGATCGGCGAACTGGATACGCTGCAAAGCGCAGGCGTCGACGTGGTGCGCATCAGCCCGCAGGCGCATCATACCGGCGAGATACTGCATCTGTTCCGCGAATGCATGGAACAGCGCCTTGCACCTGCGCAGGTCTTGTCACAAGTCGAAAGCCTGATGCCTGCTGCATCCTGCAACGGCTATTGGCACGGCAAGCCCGGCCTGGATTTCATCCGTAGCGCGCAGCCAGCCGCCGCAAATACGGTTGCCGTGTCGAACGCTTTATTAAAATAGTGTCGACACATCCGTTTTGACGCCTATCCTGCTCCTGCAATTTGTTTCACAGCACCCTGAAATTCTGCGACAATCCGCGCCACTTCATTACCCCGCCCGGGAGTAAACCATGAAATTTCGCTTCCCTATCGTCATCATCGATGAAGATTTCCGCTCCGAAAATGCCAGCGGCTTGGGCATTCGCGCCCTGGCCGATGCCATTGAAAAGGAGGGGCTTGAAGTTCTAGGCGTCACCAGCTACGGCGACCTGACCTCGTTCGCGCAGCAGCAGAGCCGCGCCTCGGCGTTCTTGCTGTCTATCGACGATGAGGAATTCGGTACGGGCAGCAAAGAAGAAACCGAAGTGGCGCTAAAGAGCCTGCGCGCATTCGTCGAAGAGATACGCTTCAAGAATGCGGACATTCCGATCTACCTGTATGGCGAGACCCGCACCTCGCGGCACATACCCAACGACATCCTGCGCGAGCTGCATGGCTTCATCCATATGCACGAAGACACGCCGGAATTCGTCGCGCGCCACATCATCCGCGAAGCCAAATCCTATCTCGATTCGCTGGCCCCGCCATTTTTCCGCGCCCTGCTGCACTACGCGCAGGACGGCTCCTACTCCTGGCACTGTCCGGGGCATTCCGGCGGTGTGGCATTTTTGAAGTCTCCGGTCGGGCAGATGTTCCACCAGTTCTTCGGCGAAAACATGCTGCGCGCCGACGTGTGCAATGCGGTAGACGAACTTGGGCAACTGCTCGACCACACCGGTCCGGTCGCCGCCTCCGAGCGCAACGCGGCGCGCATTTTCAATGCCGACCACCTGTTCTTCGTCACCAATGGCACCTCCACCTCCAACAAGATCGTGTGGCATTCCACCGTTGCGCCCGATGACATCGTGGTGGTGGACCGCAACTGCCACAAATCCATTTTGCACGCGATCATGATGACGGGCGCGGTACCGGTGTTCCTGACACCGACGCGCAACCACTACGGCATCATCGGACCGATCCCGAAATCCGAGTTCGAACCGCAAAATATCCAGAGAAAAATCGATGCCAATCCGTTCATCAAAGACAAGACCAAAAAGCCGCGCATCCTGACCATCACGCAGAGCACCTATGATGGCATCATCTACAACGTGGAGATGCTGAAGGAGATGCTGGACGGGCGTATCGACACGCTGCACTTCGATGAAGCCTGGCTGCCCCACGCGACTTTCCACAATTTTTACAAGGATATGCATGCCATCGGCAGAAACAGGCCTAACGCCAAGGAGTCGATGATTTTCTCCACGCAGTCCACGCACAAACTGCTGGCCGGACTGTCGCAGGCTTCACAGATACTGGTGCGCGAACCGGAAACGCGCAAGTTGAACCATCATGTATTCAACGAAGCCTACCTGATGCATACCTCGACCAGCCCGCAATACGCCATCATCGCCTCCTGCGACGTGGCGGCGGCGATGATGGAGCCGCCGGGCGGCACCGCGCTGGTGGAAGAGAGTATCGCCGAGGCGATGGATTTCCGCCGCGCGATGCGCAAGGTGGATGACGAGTTCGGCAAGGATTGGTGGTTCAAGGTGTGGGGGCCGGATAAAATCGCCGATGAAGGAATCGGCTCGCGCGAAGACTGGATGCTGAAGACCGGCGACAAATGGCACGGTTTCGGCAAGCAGGTATCCGGCTTCAACATGCTCGACCCGATCAAGGCGACCATCATCACGCCGGGGCTCAACCTCAACGGAAACTTCGACGAGAGCGGTATTCCCGCCGCAATGGTCACCAAATATCTCGCCGAACATGGCGTGATCGTGGAGAAATGCGGCCTGTATTCCTTCTTCATCATGTTCACCATCGGCATCACCAAAGGCCGCTGGAACACCCTGCTTACCGCGTTGCAGCAGTTCAAGGACGACTACGACAAGAACCAGCCGATCTGGCGCATCCTGCCCGAGTTCGCGGCCAAATATCCGCAGTACGAGCGTGTCGGTCTGCGCGACCTGTGCCAGCAGATTCACGACATCTACAAGGCGCACAACGTGGCGAAGATGACGACCGAAATGTATCTTTCCGACATGCAGCCCGCGATGAAACCGTCCGATGCGTTCGCCAAAATGGCGCACGACGAAATTGAACGTGTGGAAATCGACCAGCTCGAAGGGCGCATCACCGCAGTATTGCTGACTCCCTATCCGCCGGGTATCCCGTTGCTGATTCCCGGCGAAATCTTCAACAAGACCATCGTGGAATACCTGAAGTTTGCACGCGATATCAACCAGAAATTGCCGGGCTTTGAAACCGATATTCACGGCTTGGTTGCGGAAGACGTGAATGGGGAAAAATGTTTTTTTGTGGAATGCGTAGTTTGACCAAAAAATATACTGAAGCCGCTCATTCATAAAAATAAGCCGCTCATCGCATACAGGTTGAATGTACTGTGATAGTTCAATAACCTGCAACCACTTGGCAAACTTACTGAAAGGTAAGGACGCAAAGTCACCGGCCTAAGGGAGACTATGGCAGCGGGACCGCGACACGGATGCTCGTCCGTGTGCATGGAACAGCCGCCCCCGTGTCATTTAGAATATATAAATCAGTTGCTTGATGACTTCTGTTGCCCATCAAGCGACCAAAACGACAACTACAACATGAACCGATCAGACCTTCACACCCGCTTGTCCGAGCTGCACCCTCAACTCCACGCCAAGGACGTCAAGCTTGCCGTCGAAGTTATCCTGGATACCATTTCGGCCACGCTATTGCGCGGAGGTCGTGTCGAGATTCGAGGCTTTGGCTGTTTTGGCTTGAATTACCGCCCGCCGCGCCAAGGGCGAAACCCCAAAAACGGCGACAAAGTGAAAGTGCCTGCAAAATACGTGCCGCATTTCAAAGCAGGCAAAGAGATGCGCGAGCGTGTTGGCCAAACGATTTCCGGGCCGAGTTCCGAGCCTTTGGCGACTGCCGCTTTCAAAAATTATCAACCTGCTGGCTTCTTAAAAACCACGTCGAAGGCTGTATAACCCGCCTCCCCATGCCGATCATGAAGGGGAAAATGGAAATCTTTCCTACGGCAAAAAATAGTGCTGCTTATTTGTAGTAGTCGTGATTTGTTCTGAAAGGCAGTGTCAGAAATTAACTCTCAAAATCGTTTAGGTTGGAATCGCGAACGCCCGCTTTCAGGCGAGCAATTCGGCAACATGAAGTTCGGCCGCAGCCATGAGCGGAACCTCAGAGGGGATTCGGCGATCTTCTGGTTATCGGCCTGAGCGGAAGTTTCAGGCAGGTCGAGCGATGTCTGTTATGCGTGCGATAGCAGACCTATTAGACACCTCTGCTGGCACCCTTATGGGGAGCGAGTATTCGGCAAGATACGTCGGTCATTTCAATTGACATAGTCACTCGTTTTTGCTTAAATGATTCTAATTCCGAAAAGGAGAGATAAAAATCTCTGGGGCGGAAGGTGCAATGACCGGCGCCGGGAGTGGCTTAGTATTGGATCTCACAGCATGCTATGCTTTTTCCGGAAATCACGCCCATCACTGTGTTGTGAGAATCGTATAACTGAATTCATGTACGAAAGTACGGAAAAATGGGGCTAATGCTCCATTTTTTTTGCCCTTAAGGAGGTGGGATATGATTAGTGATAAGTGGGGCGAAATTCTCAAAGAGGCCATTGAGTCCGGCGTTGCTGAACACCAGCACGCGATCAGTGGCGCTACTCTTCGCGAGAAAATTTCTAAAGTCGCCCAAAACAAAAATGAGACCTACCCTCCTGACCCCAAGCAACGACTTGGTGACTTCTTGGCGTTATTTCCAAACGTTGTTGCTATTAGGAAAAGACAGGGGCAAGACTTTCTAGTTGCACCTGCAGATAGGCCTGAATTGTTAGTCATGCTTGACAATGGTCGTGGCAAATCGACAGGCGGTATACGCAAGGATTTGTTCGAAGCATTTACTTTCTTGAAGGAGGGAGCGGCTCCTTGGTATAACGCAAATACCGACTCCGTAGAATGGGTTCCAATCGATGCACCAACGCCAACCGATGCCGCGCTCAAGAAAATTGCACCTGCCTCGTTGAGTGATGCCATTGAGGAGAGGCGTGTATTTATTGAAACATTAGGTGACGAGGCGATGAAGACATCACTCAAAGCATCTTTGACTGAGGCAAATAGTCTTTCCGCTTTTTCAAAGAATATTGCTAAGCATGGCTTACAACCTCAGTGGCATAGCTTTAGGTTAAAAACGCTAGCAGAGCGAATCACAAAATGGAGCAAAGAGGCTGGTATTCCATGGAATAATTCGTGGCTCACGTCGTCCCAAAGCGGGCAGGATGTAAATGCAATTTATCAAGAGGCAGGAACCGAAACCTCACGGCAATGGCGTCAATCGATGCTTACCTTGATTCAATCTCTAGATCATGCAGATCTTTCAAGAATATCTATCCCACTAGATATTGTTCTGAAATCGATAACCTACCGTCGCTAAAATACGATGGCGACTGCAATACTTGCAGGACTCACTAATCCGCAGATACAACGCATTAAGGCGGCCTTGCGCGCCAATGGCACTTCATACAGCCGCTCATGGCATATTGAGTATTTTGCGGCGCCAAAAAATCAACCTGAAATTGCTGAAATTGACATTCCAGCCCTTCTTTCCAAGGCTGCAGCCGCGCATGGGGCTCATATTATTGGAATATCGAAACAGGATGGGGCAATTAGAGGGCGCATTCGAAATCGCATAGGAAAGTTCTTTAGATTTGTCTGGCTTAATAATGAGCTGCTGAGTCACATTGGTCCGGATACCCAGAGCTTCATCGCTGCAATAAATGCAATTCTCACTATAGAAGATTGTTGGGAACAACAGGTGAAGCCCAAGAAAGTTGACTCTCCCTTAGTTCTACCCGAACTTTGTTTCTCGTCAAACGTTAACATGTGGGAACTTGCAGAGCAGTATGGGGACATTAACAATATCAATGGTGCTGCGATGGCAATCCAGCGGTTTCATAGCACCTATTGGCGGGCGACCTCGCCAACCGGACACCACAAAAGCCAAAAGCGGTGGATTGACGACAAGGACTTGGTTTTCGATCATCTAGGCGCTCGGCACGGCGGTGCCCCGTTTCCCCGGAATTGGAAGTATTCGTTTCTCTTGGAGGAGAACTTTCATTTTGATGTGACGAAACGTAGTGAAGAAAAATTCGCAATTCGAGACTCTAATAACACCGTACACCATCCCCCTCTAGGCGGGCACGTGAACATAGACTCCCATGGCTGGAGCATCTAGGTAATTGACTACCCCAAGGCTTCAATAAATTTGTTCACCGAACCGTTCGTGTAATTTCCGGAACATTGCGGACATATTGAGGTGCAGCCGGGCACGACCGCAATGGCCGAGAATCCGCCCTTCGAGTTGCGTTGTCAGAGTGGCTGTTCGGTGCCGTAGCAGATAATCAAGAATGGCCGGTTTCAGGCAGTGTAAATCCACATGATCTGAAAGTGATTGAGCAGAATTAAATGCTGCAATCTGGCAGTTTGTGTCAGATCAAGTTTGAACTACTACAGCTTATTGCTTCATTTTGCAGGGCATCGATCCCATTTTGCGATGCATATCCTTCAGCTGGGCACGCTGTTCAGGCGTCAGTAGCTCCTCCACACGATTCTGGTTATCGATCATCGCCTCGATCATCCTGCGCTTAGAGTCGAATATATTCTGATACACTTTTCCGATAGCCGATGGGGCGCGCTTTTCAGCACCATACAGGTCGCGAAGTTTCGCCGATTCATCCATAATCAGCCCCATTGCCGCCCAATGATTGCGCCTTAATTCATCGGACAGTTTATTGATTTTGGAACGCTGCTCATCATTGAGATCAAGCGCCATAATCCTGCCGACATGCGGCGATTCCATCATTGCCCCGGCTTCGTGACCACCCATCATGCTGCCCATATGCCCGCATTCCTGGTCGCCCTTCATCCCTTTCATGTGGTCACACATTTGGCCGCCCATATTCCCGCCGCCAGACTTGCTCATCATCCCTTTCATATGGTCGCACATCTGGCTATCCTTGCTACCACCTGATTCTCTAGCCATCATGCCGCCCATACTTCCGCTGTCAGGTTTACTCATCATGCCTTTCATGTGGTCGCACATCTTGTGATCCATCATGCCGCCTTTAAGCGCATTCTGAGTGGTCGGTTTGATAGATGGTTTGGATGCCGCCGATTTTGTGGCGGGAGAATCTGCTGCAAATGAAAGGCATGAATAGCCGGTGCATAGCCCAAAGGCCAAAAGAAATGTTGTTTTTTTCATGCTCATGATTGATCTCCGATGATTGTGTGATTTAAATTCAGATTCAGGATACCGCGTTACCGGCCATTCCCGTGCATTTTAACAGCTTGGCTCGCCCTCGATTATTCAAGCCATGCAGTTTGCCGCCATCAGGGGTAGGCCACCTTCACATTTTCCGGCTTCAACAAGTCGCGCAAATCGCGCAGCAAATCGTCGTGCAGCGTCACCTGCCATGGTTCGCCGAGGCGCAGTTGGCAGCTAGCCTCATCGTTGCAGTAGTATATCTGCACCGTACATTTTCCATCACGGTATGGTGCGAACAATTTCTTGAGCTGTGCGACGCTGACATTGCCGTTGCAGCGTAATGCCAGTTGCTGCGCAAAATTTGAGCGCGCCGAAGCGAAATCGAACAATTCTTCCCCGCTGACACGCACGTTACCCGAATACTCGTCCAGACTGGCTTTGCCGCGCACCACCAGCAATTCATCGTCCCGTATCCAGGGGCGGCTGCGTTCGTATTCTTCATTGAACACGGTCATCTCCACCTGCGCGCTCCCATCGTCCAGCATGATGATCGCCATGCGCCCGCGCCGGGTCTGCTGTATCCGCGCTCCCGCCACAATGCCCGCCAGCACAACCGGTACGCCACGCCGCGCATTTTGCGTATAGCCTTTGTTGTTCGATGCCCCGACAAATTGCGGCGTAAGGTCGCCCAGCTTCACCTTGATGAAATTGGCCAATTCCGCCTCGTATTCCTGATAGGGATGGCCACCCAGATAAAAACCGAGGCTGCTCTTCTCATGTGCCAGTTGTTCGCGCAGCCGCCAGCGCGGTACATCTGCATGCTTCACCGTCAATGCGACATCCGTCTCGTCGTCGCCGAACAGGCTGTTCTGGTTCGCCGCGCGCGCCTGCTGGTCGGCGCTTGCCAGCGCGGCATCCAGCGTCGCCATCAAACACGCACGGTGGTCGTTGATGCCGTCGAACGCGCCCGCGCGAATCAGCGCTTCGATGGTGCGCCGGTTGACGACACGCTTGTCCACGCGGCGGCAGAAATCGAATAAGTCCTTGAACGCGCCGCTTTCGCGCGCTTTCACAATATTGCCGATAGCCGCCTCGCCGGTGCCCTTGATGGCGCCGAGCCCGTAAGCGATGGTCTTTTCATCCACCGGGGAGAACGCATAACCCGAGCTGTTCACATCCGGCAGCAGTATGTGCAACCCCTGCTGCAGGGTGTCGAGATAAAAGATACGCACCTTGTCGGTGTTATCTAGGTCGCCAGACAGCGTCGCAGCCATGAAAGCGGCCGGATGGTGCGTCTTGAGGTATGCAGTCTGGTAGGCCACCAGCGCATAGGCGGCGGCATGCGACTTGTTGAAGCCGTAGCCGGCAAATTTCTCCATCATGTCGAACAGGTTGCCGGCCTGCTCTTTCGACGTGCCGCCCTTGAGCGCGCCGTTGACAAAAATCTCGCGCTGTTGCGCCATTTCCTCGGCTTTTTTCTTGCCCATCGCGCGGCGAAGCAGATCGGCTCCACCGAGGCTGTAGCCGCCGACGATCTGCGCCATCTGCATCACCTGCTCCTGGTAGACCATGATGCCGTAAGTCTCGCGCAGGATCGGTTCCACCGCATGGTGCGGGTATTCGAATTTTTCCCCGTGTTTTCGCCGCACAAAATCCGGGATCAAATCCATCGGACCGGGGCGGTAGAGCGCCACCAGCGCGATGATGTCCTCGAAGCAATCCGGCCTGGCCTGTTTCAGCATGTCCTTCATGCCGCGCGATTCCAGCTGGAAGATGGCCGTCGTATTGGCGGCCTTTAGCAATTCGTAGGTCGGCTTATCGTCGAGCGGCACGGTTTCCAGCGAGAACGGTGCTGCGCCACCTGACAGCCGCGCGACATGGCGCATCGCCCAGTCGAGAATGGTTAATGTGCGCAAACCGAGGAAGTCGAACTTCACCAGCCCGATTGCCTCGACGTCATCCTTGTCGAACTGGCTCACTACGCTGGCCTCGCTGTCGGCGCAATACAGCGGGCAGAAATCGGTGAGCTTTCCCGGCGCGATCAGCACGCCGCCGGCATGCATGCCGACGTTGCGCGTCAAGTCCTCTAGCCGCCCTGCCAGCTCCAGCAGTTCCGGCACACCTTCTTCGCGCTCGGCGATGGCGTTGATCTCCGGCTCCATTTCGCGCGCCTTTTTCAGCGACACCGGCTTTACACCCTCCAGCGGAATCGCCTTGGAGAGGCTGTCGCACAGCCCATAGGGAAAATCCATGACCCGCCCGACGTCGCGTATCACTGCCTTGGACGCCATCGTGCCGAAGGTGGCGATCTGCGACACGCACTCTGCGCCGTATTTTTTCTTCACATAGCCGATGACACGCTCGCGCCCGTCCTGGCAGAAATCCACGTCGAAGTCCGGCATGGACACGCGCTCCGGGTTGAGAAAGCGTTCGAACAGCAACCCGTAACGCAGCGGGTCGAGATCGGTAATGCCGAGGCTGTATGCCACCAGCGACCCCGCGCCCGAGCCGCGCCCCGGGCCGACCGGCACACCGTTATCTTTTGCCCAACTGATAAAATCCGCCACGATCAGGAAGTAGCCCGGGAAGCCCATCTTGATAATGGTCTCGGTCTCGAATGCCAGCCGCTCCTCGTAGGCCGACAGTTTCGAGATGCGCTCCGCCTCGTCCGGATAAAGTAATTCCATGCGCCGCCGCAGGCCCATCGCCGCTTGCCCGCGCAGATAATCATCCAGCCCCTGCCCATCCGGCGGCGCAAAATCCGGCAGGTGCGGCTTGCCCAGCACAAGAGAAAGATTGCAGCGGCGCGCGATTTCCACGCTATTCTGCAACGCTTCCGGCAGGTCGGCGAACAGCTCCGCCATCTCGGTCTGCGTCTTGAAATATTGCTGTGCGGTAAATTTTTTGGCGCGGCGCTTGTCGTTCAGCACATAACCTTCGGAGATGCACACGCGCGCCTCATGCGCCTTGAAATCAGCGGCGGCGAGGAATTGCACCGGATGGGTGGCAACAACCGGCAGGCCGAGCTTGGCGGCCAGTTGCGTCGCGGCATGCAGGTAAGGCTCTTCGTCGGCGAATCCGGCGCGCTGCACTTCGATGTAAAAACGGTTGTTGAACAGCCCCGCCCATTCCTGCGCAAACTGTTTGGCCTGTTTCGCGTTGCCGGACAACAGCGCACTGCCGACATCGCCAAGGTGCGCGCCGGACAACGCGATCAGCCCAGTCGTGCCCTCATGGAACCATTCACGGCGCAACTCGGCGCGGCCGCGATACTGGTTTTCAAGATAAGCGCGCGACAGCAGACGGCACAGCAGCAGGTAGCCTTCGCTCGACTGGCACAGCAACAGCAGGCGATATGGCCGGTCGCGGTCGGCATCGTTTGTGATAAACACGTCGCAACCGGCGATGGGTTTGAGGCCTTTCCCGCGCGCACCCTGGTAAAACTTCACCAGCCCGAACACGTTGTTCAGGTCGGTCAATGCCAGCGCGGGCATGCCAGCGTTCTGGGCTGCGGCGACCGCTTCATCCACGCGCACCATCCCATCTGAGATGGAATATTCGCTGTGCAGCCGGAGATGGATGAAAGATGGTTGCGGCATGGTGTAACGCTCAAAAATCGAGTACTGATTTTAGCACTCTATGACCTTCATGATTGACTATGAAGGGAACCTCTATGAAGCAGTCTCTTACGGTCTGTTAGAATCCAAAAGATGCATCCTCCCCTCACCCAGCAACGCGAAAAATACCTGCTGCTCACTCTCGCTGGTATCCAGTTCAGCCATGTGCTCGATTTCATGATCATGATGCCGCTCGGGCCGATCCTGATAAGCGCCTTCGGCATCAATACGCATGAGTTCGGCTTGCTGGTCGCGTCTTACAGCTTCAGCGCCGCGCTGTCCGGGTTGTTCGCCGCTACATTTATCGACAGGTTCGAGCGTAAACGCCTGTTGCTGGCCATTTTCGCACTGTTCGGCCTGGCGACGCTGGCGTGCGGTCTGGCTCCCGGCTATGCCACCCTGCTGATCGCGCGCAGCCTGGCCGGCGCATTCGGCGGCATGCTGGGGGCGCTGGTGCAGACCATCGTCGGCGACGTAATCCCGTTCGCCCGGCGTGCGCGCGCCAGCGGCGTGGTGTCGGCGGCATTTTCAATTTCCTCGGTGGCGGGCGTGCCGCTGTCGCTATGGCTGGCCGAATATTTCCAGTGGCGCGCGCCGTTCGTATTCATCGCCATCCTGGTCGTGCTGTTCATTCTCATCGGTGCGCGAGCGCTACCCGAGTTGAGCCATCACATCGGTAGTGAAAAACAAAAACACCCGTTCGCGGCGATGTTCGCCGTGTTGCGCGACCCAAATCACCTGCGCGCCCTGCTGTTTTCCGGGCTGCTCATCTTTTCCGGCTTCACGGTGATTCCCTACATCACCATTTATGCAGTAGGCAACGTCGGCATCGCGCAACAGGATATTCCGTACATTTACCTGTTCGGCGGCATGGCCACACTGATTACCGCGCGGCGCATCGGCCGTTGGGCCGACCTGCGCGGCAAGGTCAAAATCTACCGCCTGGTCGCCACCGCCGCGCTGCTGCCGCTGCTGGTGGTGACGCACGTCGGCACCGTACCGCTCTGGCTATGGCTGATTTGCACCACCACATTTTTCGTACTGGTCTCGGGACGCATGATCCCGGCGATGGCAATCATCACTTCGGCGGCGCAGCCCAAATTGCGTGGCACCTTCATGTCGCTCAACGCCACCACGCAATCACTCGCAATGGGTTTCGCCACCACGCTGGCCGGCTTCATCATTACCCAGGGCGATAACGGAAGGGTCATCGATTATGCAACGGTGGGCTATGTAGCAATGACGGCAAACGCGCTGGCGATCTGGTTCGTCGCGCGCATCGCAATGCACGGCCAGCATGAGGTAGTACCGGATGTCGCGCCTAAGAACCGTGTTTAAATAAATGGGGGATATGAATTGCTCCGGGAGGTCGCCAGTTATCCCCTTTTATCTTGGGACAATTCGGCCACGCGAAGTCTTGTTGCAAGAAGTACCCAAAATAACGTAGAATTCGCGCCCTTTCGCTAGGCTAATCACTTTATAGGTTTTTTATGGTCATAATTCGTCTTTCACGTGGCGGCTCCAAGAACCGTCCGTTTTTCAATGTAGTAGTGGCAGACTCGCGCAATCGCCGCGACGGTCGTTTCATTGAGCGCGTCGGCTTTTACAATCCGCTGGTAGCTGAAGGCCAGGAAGCGCTTCGCATCCAGCTGGAGCGCGTGAGCCATTGGCAAAACAGGGGGGCGCAATTGAGCGACACCGTTGCCAAGCTGGTCAAGCGTGCCGGTGCCACTGCAACTGCATAAATCCGACGGTATAGGCTCCATGGTGATCATGGGGCGCATCGCAGCCGCACACGGTATTCGCGGGTTGGTCAAAATCCAGCCGTTTACCGAATTCGTCGACAGCCTGCTGGATTATGGATCCTGGTGGATCGGCCATGAACACGGGCCGTGGCGCGAGGTGAAAATAGAACAGTGCGAGGCACACAGCAAAACGCTGGTGGCACAATTGCCGGATTGCCCGGATCGCACCGCAGCCGAGAAATTAAAAGGCCTGTTGGTTGCCGTGCCGCGCAGCAGCTTGCCAAAGCAGGACGAAGGCGAATATTACTGGTCAGACCTGATCGGGCTCGCTGTAGTAAATGAAGCGGGCGTGCCGTTGGGCACAGTAAAAAACCTGTTGGAGACCGGCGCAAACGAAGTGTTGAGCGTACAGGGCGACAGCGGCGAAACCCTGATTCCGTTTGTGGCCTCGGCCATCAAGCGGGTGGATTTGAAAAACAAGACCATCCAGGTGGATTGGGCTCTGGATTATTAAGCGGATTACCTGGGATGATCTTCGATGTCATCACGCTCTTTCCGCAAATGTTCGATGCGCTGACGCAATACGGCATCACGCGGCGCGCGGCAGAACAGGGCAAATTTGTTTTACAGACGTGGAATCCGCGAGATTTCACAACGGATAATTACCGCACCATCGACGACCGCCCCTACGGCGGCGGCCCCGGAATGGTGATGCTGGCAGAGCCGCTGGCGGCAGCAATCGACGCAGCCAAGAAACGGCAGGCATCAAGCGGCGTAACGAAGAGCCGCGTGGTGTATCTGTCGCCGCAAGGCAGGTTGCTGACCCATGCGGTGGTCAAGGAATGGGTGGCACAGCCTGATGAAGGGCTGATCCTGCTGGCGGGGCGTTATGAAGGCGTGGATGAGCGCCTGTTGCGCCAGTATGTGGATGATGAGATTTCCATCGGCGACTATGTGTTGTCCGGTGGCGAGTTGGCGGCAATGGTGTTGATGGATAGTCTGGTGCGGCAACTGCCTGGCGTATTGGGCGATGCGGAATCGGCGGAGCAGGATTCGTTTGTGCAGGGCTTGCTGGATTGCCCCCACTACACCCGCCCGGAAGTGTTTACCAACTCGGAATTTTTTAATGGTGAAGCCGTGCCCCCGGTGTTGTTGTCCGGCAATCATGCCGAGATACAGCGTTGGCGGCTTCAGCAGTCGTTGGGCAGGACGTGGTTGCGCAGGCCGGATCTGTTGGCCGGGCGTGATTTGACAAAAGAGGAGTCTGGGCTTCTGGCAGCGTTCCAGAAGGAACAAGACCCGATAACCAAGGAGTAATAAAAGTGAACTTGATCGAAACATTGGAAAAAGAAGAAATCACCCGTCTGGGCAAGACCGTCCCCGCATTCGCACCCGGCGACACCGTCGTGGTCAGCGTGAATGTGGTCGAAGGCGAACGCAAGCGCGTTCAGGCTTTCGAGGGTGTCGTGGTCGCCAAGCGCAACCGCGGGTTGAATTCCGCATTCATCGTGCGAAAAATTTCCGCCGGCGAAGGCGTGGAACGCACCTTCCAGACCTATTCCCCATCCATCGCCAGCATCGAAGTGAAGCGTCGCGGCTCCGTTCGCCGCGCCAAGCTCTACTACCTGCGCGACCGCTCCGGCAAGTCGGCGCGTATCAAGGAAAAACTCGCCGCAAGGTGAGTTTTCAGAGAAGGCTCATGCCTGCGCCAGCAGGCGTTATGCCGGAACTAAAAATTGGCCGCGCGCGCTTAAACGCGAACAGGGTTTTCGGCATCACAAAAACGGGAGCTTAGCTCCCGTTTTTTATTTGTGCGCTATCATCGCGGCATGGACTATCAGGCAAAACTAAAAGCACCATTCGGCGTACTCGGCATCCGCTGCAGCGGCGATGTGCTGACCGGCATCGACTTCCTGTCGGCAGGCGATAAACCGCAACGCGCGACCAGCGCGTTCGCACAAATCGTGTGCGAACAGTTATTGCATTATCTGGAAAACCCCGACGCGCAGTTTTCAGTGCCGCTTGAACTGAACGGCACACCGCACCAGAAAAAAGTCTGGCAGGCCATGCTGGCCATCCCGCGCGGACAGACGCGCAGCTATGGCGAGATCGCCGCCGAGCTGAAATCCTGCGCGCAGGCCGTCGGTCAGGCCTGCGGCGCAAACCCGATCCCCATCATCATTCCCTGCCATCGCATCGTGGGCAAGGGCGGGCTGGGCGGCTTCGCCCGCCACACGAGCGGCACGCACCTGGACATCAAGCGCTGGCTGCTGGCGCATGAACACGCCATCCCCTCTCCCCTCGCGCACCCGCAAGGAGTAGGCCGTGGTTGTAAGGCCGCTGAAGCGGCAACAACCACGCACGGAGAGGGGTAGGGGAGAGGGGGATGAACAACACCGAACTCCTCGACGAATTCTGCGACAACCTGTGGCTGGAAGACGGCCTGTCGCGCAACACGCTGGACAGCTATCGGCGCGACCTGACCAAGTTCGCGCTCTGGCTGGAAAAGCACCGCGACGCCTCCCTCCTGCAAACCACGCACGCCGACATTCAGGGCTATCTCGGCTATCTGTATATCCAGAAAGCTAGGCCCAGCAGCACCGGGCGCGCCATCTCCAGCCTCAAGCGCCTGTTTCGCTACCTGCTGCGGCAAGGCAAGATCACCACCGATCCCACCTTGCAGATCGATACGCCCAAGCTGCCGCGCAACCTGCCCAAGAGCCTCACCGAACAGGATGTCGAGCAACTGCTCGACGCGCCGGACACCCAGATCCCGCTCGGCCTGCGCGACCGCACCATGCTCGAGGTGTTGTACGCCACCGGCCTGCGCGTCTCGGAACTGGTCACGTTGCGCATCACGCAGGTGAGCATGGACATGGGCGTGGTGCGCGTGATGGGCAAGGGCAGCAAGGAACGCCTCGTGCCGCTCGGCGAAGAAGCGCTGGACTGGCTGCGCCGCTATCTCGCGGACGGGCGCGGCGTGCTGCTGGGCAAACAGATGACCGACGCGCTGTTCGTCACCGCGCGCGGCGAAGGCATGACGCGCCAGATGTTCTGGTACCTCATTAAGAAGCACGCGAAAACGGGCGGGCTGAACAAGTCGCTGTCGCCGCACACCCTGCGCCACGCCTTCGCCACCCACCTGCTGAACCACGGCGCGGACTTGCGCGTGGTGCAGATGTTATTGGGCCATGCGGATATTTCCACCACGCAGATTTATACGCATGTGGCGCGTGAGCGGTTGAAGCAGTTGCATGCGAAGCATCATCCGAGGGGGTGATGTCGCCGTATCTCTTTTTGAGATATAATTATTTATATGCACATCATCACCCATCGCCGGATTGTGGCAGCACAAAAAGCGTATCCGCAATGTGCCAGTGCATTGGATCAGTGGTATCGCCTTTGCAAAAAAGCCGAGTGGCGCAATTTTGCAGAATTGCGAATGCTCTTTCCCGGCACCGATAAAGTGGGCGATGTATTTGTGTTCAACATCGGAGGAAACAAACTGCGCCTGATTGCCGCGATTCACTTCAACACGGGGCGAGTGTTTATCCGGGCAGTCTTGACGCACAAGGAATATGACCAAGGAGGCTGGAAATGAACGCACGACTTAAGGCAGCCATACAACACTGGGGCTATGTCGCGCCACTGCTGCAACCTGCGCGCAATAAAAAGGAATATGCCGCTCTGGTCGAAGCGCTCGATGCGGCTCTCGATGCGGGAGGTGCAAACGAAAACCACCCGCTCGCCCGGCTGGCGGAATATCTGGGGGAGTTGATTGCCGAATACGAAGCCAAAGACAAAATGCCGCCAAGAGCGACCGGAGCCGAGGTCTTGCGTTACCTGATGCAGCGCGATAGCTTGCGCCAGATTGATCTACCCGAGCTGGGCAGCCAGGGTGTCGTGTCGGAATTGCTGTCCGGGCGGCGCGATTTCAATGCCCGCCAGGCCAAGGCGTTGGCAGCGAGATTTGGAGTTTCGGCGGCGATGTTTTTGTAATCTTTGCGCTAAGTCATAAACAACACCAACACCGCCGGGGGTAGCACGGCAATTACTAAAGCCGTTCGCCCTGAGGTATCGAAGGGCATAGCTCGCTAAAAACAAAGTCAAAACCGCCGGGGGTAGCCCGGCAGCTAGTCACTTTTTCTTGCTTCGCCAAAGAAAAAGTAACCAAAA
>Ga0209343_10000500_pt1 | contig 55247 bp, 51 predicted proteins | sample RifCSPlowO2_02_FD_184026 | JGI IMG/M metagenome (GOLD analysis project Ga0209343, IMG submission 184026) | Groundwater microbial communities from Rifle, Colorado - Rifle CSP2_plank lowO2_0.2 (SPAdes) (version 2) | ecosystem: Environmental > Aquatic > Deep subsurface > Groundwater | place...
TGCGACGCCTCCTGCCATCCTACGCCTCGACCTCTCTCCGTCGCCGCCTCCTGCGCCGCGACATTGCCAACAAACAAGATTGTCCCGACCAAACTGAGTGCCGTCAGACGCGCGAGAAATCGCTTCATACGTACCTCCTTGTAATCAACCGCCGCCTCGGGTGCAAGAGGCGAAAAATGGGGGAATTCGACTGGGAGCAATTTAGCAAAAGACATCCTCGATTGCAAGGGGGAAAAAGCCCTGTTTCCGGGACGTAGGGCTGTGAGAGGCCAAGAAAACATCCCGGACCGACCCGGGGTAATCCTCCTGATCCAGCGCGAGGGGAGGAAACTTTATTGAGTCTAGCCGCATCTATCGAAAATGAGTGGCCAGCTATTCGACCATGTGGAATGTTTTTCCGTGGTATAATCTTGACAGATTTGGGACGCTTGCTTTCCCGGCGCGATCTCCAAATGATTGGGAGGCGGTAAGAAAATGAGTGACTTTTTGCAAACCATGCAACGACGCAAAGTGATTTCCACGCTCGCGGTCTTGTTGACGCTGGCGATCGGTATCTTGATCGGCACGTTGATCTCGCGGGGGGTGCGCGCGGCCCAGCGGCAGGCGAAGGCCCCGGATGCCCAGGCCTTGGACCTCCCCTCGCCGGTCCAGCTCTCGACCGTGTTCAGCAGGATTTCCAAAGACGTGGCGCCCGCGGTCGTGAACATCAATACCGAATCCACGATGCGCCCTCAAGCGCAGGCACCTCAGCGACGGGGTCCGCAGCAGCAGCAACCGGACCCGTTCGGGAACTTTTTCGACCGGTTCTTTGACTTTGGACCATTCGGAGGGCAGCAGCAGCCGGAACTCAAGCAGAAAAGCTTGGGGTCGGGTGTCATTGTTGACAAGAATGGTTATATCCTGACGAATGAACATGTTGTCGGCCGGGCGGACAAGATTAAAGTGAAGTTGCTCGATGATCCCAAGCTCTACGACGCCCATGTTGTTGGGACCGACCAGGAGACCGACCTGGCGGTCATTAAGATTGACGCGGATCATCCCGTGCCCTTTGCCAAGGTCGGCAATTCCAATGGCGTCGGCATCGGCGATTGGGTGCTGGCGATCGGGAGTCCCTTTGGCCTGGAAGAGACGGTCACGGCCGGAATTATCAGCGCCAAGGGACGGGATTTAGGCTCGCAGTTCCAGCGCTTTATCCAGACCGATGCGGCCATCAACCCCGGCAACAGCGGAGGTCCGCTGGTGAACATGAACGGCGAGGTGATCGGGATCAACACCGCCATTGCCACCGGGACCGGCAGCTACGCGGGTGTGGGATTCGCACTTCCTTCCAACGTAGCCGTGGACGTCTATAACCAGTTGGTGAAGGCGGGCAAGGTCACGCGCGGCTCGCTCGGAGTCACCTTCCAGCCGGAGCAGAGTCCCGTGCTGCTGCGGACGTTCGGAGCCGAGAGTGGAGTCGTAATCACGGGCGTCCAACCGGATGGCCCAGCGGCCAAAGCCGGTCTGAAGCAGGGCGACGTCATCGTGTCGGTGGACGGCACGCTGGTCAAGACCGGGGACGACTTGGTTGCCAAAGTAGCCGGCACGCAGGTCGGCAAAGAAGTCACTGTCCGCTACCTCCGCAATAAGAAGGAGGAAGAAACGAAGGTGGCGATCGGGGACCGCTCCAAGGTTTTTGCCGAGTTGCTCAACCCGAGTGAAGATCAGGGCAGCCCGGGCGCCGAGGGTACCGAAGCCAAGTTCGGCATCTCGATCCAGAACATCACTCCGGAGACCCAGACCCGGCTGGGGTTGGACGATACGCGCGGCGCCCTGGTGACGAGCATCGAGGAGAACAGCTTTGCCGAGGAGGTCGGGCTCCAGCGCGGAGATGTGATTCGGGAGATCAACCAGCAACCCGTGAACCGGGTGGATGACGTCTCGCGCATCCAGCGCGGTCTCAAACCCAAGTCCGACGTCGTCTTCCTGGTCCTGCGGAACCAGCGGGGCCAGTCCATGACCCTGTATCTGGCCGGTACCTTGCCGTAACGGCCGGGTCCGGAGTGCCTTCTTCTCCCCGGAACAGTTTCTGCGCCGGGGAGATTCGTTTTGGGTCGGGGAGGAAAATGGCGCGACGCTTCCTGATCTTGCTTTCATTGTCATTGGCGTTCCTTCTGCCGTCGTGGGGGGGCCAGACGCAGCCAAAGGCTCCCGTCCGGCCTGCTCCGAGCGGCGCAAAGCAGCCGGCCAAAGCGCCTGCCGTCAGCAACCCGCCGAAGCCAGCCGCCGCTCCCAGCACCCGAGCGAGAAGAACCGCAGCCCGGAGACGCCCCGCTCGAACGGCTCCTTCTGCCGCGTCCCGCGCGCAACTCCGTCCCACCCGTGAACGCTATGCCGAAATTCAGACGGCGCTGGCCCAGGCAGGCTATTTTCAAGGCTCCGCCAACGGCGACTGGGCACCAACGAGCGTGAATGCCCTGGCCTACTTCCAAAAAGACCAGGGGCTGGAACCCACCGGAAAGATTGATGCCCCGAGTCTGATCAAGCTGGGGCTTGGCCCCAAGTATGACACCCCCCCGCAGGCGCGCAATGCGGACCCCAGTCCGCCTCGATAGCTTCCCACCTTTTTCGAAATCATCAACCCGACGCCGGAATGGTACTATTGCGGATCGCTCTGGAAGAGATTTTCCGGACGGTAGGCTCCGTGATACCCTGTGTTGATCTCAATTCGGCGATTGAGATTGGCACCGGCTGCGGCAAGGCCGGCAGAGCCGCGCTCGATCCGTTCTCGGAGTGGATGGCGGTCTACATTGATTAAAGCGGCAAGCTGCAACGGGCGCAAATTGGTTTGTAATCTGCCCCATCCCGCGAAAGAGAAGAAAAGCCGATGAGCAGCCAGTTGTTCCGAACCAAGTCGCTCGCCCTTCTGCTCGAGGAGATGAAAGGGGAACAGCGCCTGCGGCGTGTGCTGGGCCCGGTGGCGCTGACCAGCCTGGGGGTCGGCTGCATCATCGGCACCGGCATTTTCGTCCTGACGGGCGTCGCGGCGCATGACAAAGCGGGGCCGGCCTTGACCCTGAGCTTTGTGATGGCGGGGATGGCGTGCGTGTTTGCCGCGCTCTGCTACGCCGAATTTGCCTCGATGGTTCCGGTGGCCGGCAGCGCCTATACGTATGCCTACGCGACCTTGGGCGAGCTGATCGCCTGGATCATCGGGTGGGACCTGGTGCTCGAATACTCGGTGGCGTCGGCCACGGTGGCCCACGGGTGGTCGGCCTACTTCCGCGACTTCCTCGGGCTGCTAGGCATCCGCGTGCCGCCGGAGTGGTCCGGCGCTCCGTTTGATTACGCCGCCGGAGGCGAAGGCTTCCGCCTCACCGGCGCGTACTTCGACGTGCCGGCCGTGGCCATCGCCGTTCTCGTCACCATCATCCTCGTGAAAGGCATTCGGGAAAGCGCCAGCGTCAACGCCGCCATGGTGATTACCAAGGTGGCCGTGGTCTTCTTTGTAATCATCGTCGGCGCTTTTTACGTCAACCGCGACAACTGGCAGCCGTTTGCTCCCTTTGGTTACGGCGGACTGTTCTCGAGCGGCGAGCCGAAAGGAATGCTGGCCGGAGCTGCCCTGGTTTTCTTTGCGTATATCGGGTTCGATTCGGTCTCGACGCACGCCGAGGAAGCCCGCAATCCGCAGCGCGACGTCCCGATCGGCATCCTCGTCTCGCTGGTGCTCTGCACCATCCTGTACATCGCCGTGGCGTTGGTCCTGACCGGCATGGTCCGCTACGACCAGATTGACATTCATGCGCCCGTCTCGAACGCCTTCATCCAACGAGGCATTACCTATGGGGGCTACTTGATCTCGCTCGGGGCCATGACCGGAATTACCTCCGTGCTGCTGGTCCTGATGCTCTCCCAGCCGCGCGTCCTGCTGGCCATGGCCCGCGACGGGTTGCTCCCGAGAAGTTTCTTTGGAGCCATACACGACCGCTTCCGGACGCCCTGGAAATCCACGATCCTGACCGGCATCTTCGTCGGCACGGCCGCCGCGTTGATCCCGTTGCATATACTCGCGGAATTGGTCAACATCGGGACGCTGCTGGCGTTTGTGATCGTGTGCGCCGCCGTCCTGGTGATGCGCAAGACGAATCCGCACGCTGAGCGCCCGTTCCGCGCTCCGCTGTTCCCGTGGGTGCCGATCCTGGGCATTCTGTTTTGCCTGACGCTCATGTTTTCGCTCGGATGGCACAACTGGCTCCGCCTGTTTGTGTGGCTGATGATCGGCATGGTCATCTACGTTGCGTATGGCCGCCGGCATAGTGTGTTGAGCGACGAAGCGCAAGCGCGGGCGGCGGCCCGTCCGAAGCCGGGGATGCCGTCGCATGGGATTGGGATTTAGAAGAAGGAGTCAGAAGTCAGGAGTCAGGAGTCAGAATGAAAGCAACTCCGTGATTCAGTGGCTTCCAGGAACCGTTGCCCCAGCTTGGGAGACGGGATACAATACCTAACGTAATACGAAAGCTTGATCGAAAGGCTTGGCATGGAAACCGTTACCGTTTCCCCAAAATTTCAAGTGGTAATTCCACGCGCCCTGCGGGAATCCCTGCGCATTCGGCCTGGGCAGAAAGTCCAGATGATTCTGTACAAGAATCGTATTGAACTGATCCCGTTGCAGTCAATGAAAAGGGCAAGGGGGTTTCTCAAGGGCATTGATACCACTATCGAGCGCGAAACTGACCGGTTATGAATGTCGTTGATTCTTCGGGCTGGCTCGAATACTTCGCCGATGAATCGAACGCCGCCTTCTTCGCCCCGGCGATTCAGGCTGTCTCCGAGTTGGTGGTTCCATCCATCAGCCTTTATGAAGTATTCCGAAAAATACTCCAGCAGAAGAGTGAAGAGGAGGCTCTTCGGGCGGTTGGGTTGATGATGCAAGGCTCGGTAGTGGATTTGACTTCGGCGATTGCCCTCAGCGCCGCTCTCCTCTCCCTACGATTGAAGCTGCCCATGGCGGACAGCATGATGCTGGCGACAGCGCAAGCGTACAACGCCACGTTCTGGACGCAAGACGCCGACTTCGAGAACATTCCGGGCGTGCGATATATTCGAAAAGGATAACGAACCATGCATGCCGCTCCAATCCTGATTGTTGTGCTGTGCGTGCTCGCCATCGGGTACCGCTATTACAGCGCGTTCCTGGCGGCGAAGGTGGCGGTGCTGGACGACACGCGCGTCACGCCGGCCCACCGCCTCTACGACGGGCAGAACTACCATCCCACGCACAAATGGGTTTTGTTCGGGCACCATTTTGCCGCCATCTCCGGCTCCGGGCCGCTGGTGGGTCCGGTGCTGGCGGCGCAATTCGGGTATCTCCCGGGGCTGATCTGGCTGGTCATCGGCGTGGTGCTGGCCGGAGCGGTGCAGGACTTCTTGGTGCTGGCTGCGTCGCTACGGCGCAACGGACGCTCTTTGGCAGAAATTGCCCGCGAGGAGATCGGCTCGCTGGCGGGCGGCACCGCGGCTCTCGCCATCCTGTTCATCATCTTCCAAGCGCTCTCGGGACTGGGGCTGGTTGTGGTCAAGGCGCTCGGCGGCGAGCGGTTCGTGCGCCCCGACGGCACGGTGATCGAAATTGCGGGCAGCTCCTGGGGAACCTTCACGATCTTTTGCACGATTCCGATCGCGCTGTTTATCGGCCTTTATCTCTATCGCCTCCGCAAGGGACATGTGGTGGAGGCGTCGCTGATCGGGGCCGCACTGGTTCTGGTGGCGACTTGGGCGGGGAGCTACATTCCCGGCTCGCCGCTGGCCAGCATCTTTGACATGAGCCAGCGCGAGGTGACTTTCGCGGTGATGGCATACGGGTTCCTCGCCTCGGTCCTGCCGGTTTGGGTCCTTCTGGTTCCCCGCGATTACATCAGCGCGTTCATGAAAATCGGAACGGTGGTCGCGCTGGTGGTCGGGGTGTTGCTCGTGAATCCCCAGTTGCAAATGCCGGCCGTGACCGCGTTCGCCGACGGAGGCGGGCCGATCGTTCCCGGGAAAGTCTTCCCGTTTGTGTTCATCACCATCATGTGCGGAGCGATCAGCGGCTTCCATGCCCTGGTCTCGAGCGGCACCACGCCCAAGATGGTGAACAAGGAGTCCGACGCCCGCGTGATCGGCTACGGGGCCATGCTCATTGAGGGGTTGGTCGGGGTCATCTGTTTGATCGCGGCCACCAGTCTCGCCCCGGGCGACTATTTTGCGATCAACACCGACCTGCGGGTCGCGCCCCGGTTCGAGGCCAGACTCACCGAGATGGGCTTCACTCCGTCACAGCTTCAACACTACGAGCAGCAAACCGGAGAGCAATTGCAAGGCCGCTCCGGCGGCGCGGTTTCGCTCGCCGTAGGCATCGCGCAAATCTTTTCCGGAATCCCGTTCTTTGCCGCACTGGTCAGTTTTTGGTACCACTTCGCCATCATGTTTGAGGCGTTATTCATTTTGACCACGATTGACGCGGGGACGCGCGTCGCGCGATTCCTCTTGCAGGAAGTCGGGGGGAAAGTGTGGCCGAAATTCGGCCGGCCGGATTGGGTCCCGGCGTCGGTCATCTGTTCCCTGCTCGCGGTGAGCTGCTGGGGCTACTTTATTTTGACCGGGAGCATTGACACCATCTGGCCCATGTTCGGCATCGCCAACCAACTGCTGGGCGTGGTGGCGCTGTCGGTGGCGGGAACCGTGATGGTCAACGGCGGGCGCGCCCGCTATCTGTGGGTGGTCGTCCTGCCGATGGCCTTCGTTACCACCACCACCATGACCGCCGGCGTGCAACTGATCCAGCGGTTCCTCGAGATGGCCCGGTCGCCCGTACCTTCCGAATCCTTTCGAGGCTATTTGAACGTCTTCCTGATCGCGGCGATGATGGTCTGCGTCGCCATCATCCTGACCGAAGCGATCCGCAAATGGATCGGGCCCGCCGTGCGCACCCCGCTTCCCACCGGGGAAGCCGCGCAGCCACTCTAAGAGCAGTAATGAGTGACAAGTGAGGAGTGGGTAGTTTCCGAACGGACTATCTGGTGACCCCCTTGTGCTTGTCACTCGTCACTTCTTACTTTTAGCTGCTCTTAAATTCTCTTTCGCAATGGGGGGCAGTAGTGTAAACTCTTTCTTCCACCCTTATTTATCCGGGGACGGAATCTCGGCCAGGTCAGGCGATTGAACTGGCCAGCGCCGGGACGTGGCCCGGAAGCTCTCGAAAGGATGGATATGGTCAGTACTCCAGTTCGGCGCCCGGTCAGTACGGTGATTCCCTTTGCGCTGGTTCACGCCGGGGCCTTGGGCGCGTTGTTCGTGCCGTTTCAAACCAGCTATCTGTGGCTGCTCGCCGCTTTATACTTCATCCGGATGTTCGGCGTGACGGCGGGTTATCATCGCTATTTCAGCCATCGCTCCTACAAGCTGAGCCGTCTGCCGCAATTCCTGCTGGCGCTCCTGGCCCAGACCTCCGGGCAGAAGGGAGTGCTGTGGTGGGCGGCGCACCACCGCTTCCATCACCAGAACTCGGACCAGGACTCTGATATCCATTCGCCGATCCGGCACGGGTTCTGGTGGTCGCACGTGGGATGGATCCTTTCTGCAAAATATGAGGACTACGACCCGGCCCTGATCAAAGACTTTTCAAAATTCCCGGAGTTGCGCTTCCTCGACCGCTTCCACTGGCTGCCTACGCTGCCGTTGGGTCTGGCCTGTCTGCTGCTCGGCGGGTGGGGGGCGTTCACGTGGGGATTCCTGCTTTCGACGGCGCTGCTGTATCACGGGACGTTCGTCATCAATTCGCTGGCGCACGTGTGGGGCACGCGGCGGTTTGAAACCCCCGACCAGAGCCGCAATAATTTCTTCCTGGCGTTGATCACCATGGGCGAAGGCTGGCACAATAACCACCACCAGTATATGTACGCCTGCCGCCAGGGTCTGCGTTGGTGGGAAATTGACGTGACGTACTACCTGGTGCGCTTGCTGGCCTGGCTCGGCATCGCGCGAGAGATCCGCGAAGCGCAGCACCCGGCGGCCGGAAACGTCGCGGCCTGAGCGGAAGGGCCGGCTTCGGTTACAGCGCGGCAATTTGCAGGGGCGTTTGCTCTTCGTTGCGGTGCACGACATCCACCCGCATCCGTTCTGGGCGCTGCCCATCGTCAGCATCGGCGGCGTCAGCGTCCGCGAGATGATGGGCTACTGCCTGCTCGCGCTGCTGATCGCCTTCCCGCTATTCGGCCTGGCCTTGCTGGTGTCTTGATCCGAGCCGCGTGCGCCTGCAAGCGGTGCTCCAGGACGGCAACCTCAGTTACGCCGATGGGAATTTGAAGGCTTGCTCCTGGAGGCGCGCAGGCCCTTTTGTGCTGGATCGAAAAAACACTTGCAGGGAAGGAAACCCCTGCTACAATTGCCCCGACCAGCGCCTGTAAATCCCGTTCTCTAGCCCGCGAACGAGGCGCTTTATGAAATCGCTAAACACATCGCAGATACGCAGAAGAGTGCGGATCGAGCAGCATGTGGAGGGTCGGGGGAGGGTTGGCACCGTCACTGCGACCATTTCGGAGTTGGATAGCTCGTTCGCCGGAGCAGTTGGCGGCGGGTTTGACGTGAGGTTGGCAGAACGTGTTGGCTTTCGGGTCCACCCTGATTACGTGCTGACGCGTTCCGGGGACGAAATGGGAAATCACTTCCGCTTATCTACGGGGATCGTGTTCCGGTTCGGATCGCGGTAAAAAACACTCAAGCTCGACCGCCTCGACGCCGAGCAAGGCCAGAAATATTGGGGGGAAAGGAGGATAGAGATGAAACAAGCTATTCGTCTGTTTGTAACTGCTGTGACAATAAGCATCCTAGCCACGGCTACTGTACTGGCCCAGGTTAAGAAGCCCATGACAAACGATGATGTCATACAGATGGTGAAAGCCGGTTTTGCAGAAGACACCATTATCAAAGCAGTTGAAACGAGCCAACCCGGATTCGACATATCCGTACAAGGTCTCCTTGCGCTCAAGGAGAGCGGGGTGAGCGAGAAGATTATCACGTCTATTCTTTCAGCCCAGGGGACGCAAGAGACCGTCAAAGCATCGGCGTCTATCGGATCGAGTGGCGTTCCCCAGGACAGGCCTGTACCGAATAGCAGTTCGCCTCAAGCGCAGGGAACGAGCGCGGCAGCAGATCAGAAAGCCGCTATCTACGTCTATCGCTATAAGCAGTTCAACGGCTCCGCGCTCGAACCGTCCATCTTTGTGGACGATCATGAGGTGGCGCGGATGGACAACGGGCGGTACTTCATCCTGCAACTGCCGGGTGAGACCCACACTTTCAGATCAAACGATAAGCAGTCTGGAATTGAAGTCGACCTGAAGCCTGGCGAGACGTATTTTCTTAGGGTTGAAATTGCAGCTGGATTCTTCAAGGGGCACGGCCGACTGGTACATATGATGTCGGATCAGGGACAATTTGAAATCAAAAAACTCCAATACCTCGGCTCCGACAAGATCAAGGATAAGAAGCTTGTTCTGCCACGCCCGCTCGACCCGCCTGTTAGGTGAGCACCTCGGACACATCGCAGTTGCGGAGGAGGATGCGAGCGGTGTTTGAGCGTCCGGCCTCGATTTGCTGCCAGTGCCGGGCCGGGGGCATAGCAAAATTCGTGCCATCGCTCTTGCTTTGTGCTACTATTGGGCCAGTTTCCTTCGTAACCGGGAGGCTTTTCATGCGAAGGCTCTCTATTGCAACTCTCGCTATACTTTCGTTTTCGGCAACGCTCCCCGCCCAGCTTACAGAAAGGGCAGCGGTTCGCGTCGCATACGAGTTACTGCAACGCGCTCCCGACTTGCCCAAAGCTGAGATTATTGTGTGGCAGAGTCCCCAGACCTACATGAACGCTGCGGCCGATCCTCAGCGCCACAGAATCTACTTTGATGCAACGCTGGTCCGGTTTCTGTCATACGATCCCATGCTTCTTGCGTTTATTCTCGCTCACGAGCACGGCCACCTGCTCGCGTCAAATTGCCAGGCAAGCGCCGTCCGATTGTGGAGCCACCTGATTGCTGGCGCAATCGCGGGGGCGCTGTCTCAAAAGGGTGGTGGAACGCGGGCGCTTGGGGCACTTTCGGGCATGACGAACGCGCAAGTTCGGATTTGTGAGGAGAATGCGGACGTTGCCGCCGTCCATTTTATGCGAGAAGCAAACTTAAACCCCCAGGCAGGCATTGCCCTATTTGCCAAAGTAATGCGGCTCGGCGAACCCATCAACAAAGCAGCAGCCTATTTCATCGCTAACCATCCGGTCGGACCAGAACGGATGGCCCGACTTGCACTGGCAATTGCGGACAAAAGGATTCCAGATATAGTTCCCCTGTTAGGCGGAAACTTGCCAAAGCGAAGCCAGGACACCGAGCCAAAACCCTCCATAAAAAACAGTCGCATTGATCCAACCGCGCCCACCGCGAGCGCCACGCCGGACACGCCAACCAGAATCGGTCGTTCTCAACCGGAATTGCCAGCGGAATCAGCGGTCCTCGAAACTCCGCAAAACCAAAGCCCTGATTATTCCGTCCAAGCTAGCCCAGAGCAAGCCACAACAGCAGCAGCACCGGCCCTTAATACCACGGGCGGGACAGGACTCGGCGGGCAAGCCGCTTCCGCTCAGCCAAAACCACTTACCAATTCCGGTGTCCTTCAGATGGTGAAGGCGGGTTTCAGGGAGTCAGTAATTATCAAGGCAATCGAAGCGAATCACAGTGCCTTCGACACCTCCGCACAGGCCCTCATCGGGCTAAAGGATGCTGGCGTGAGTGAGAATGTCGTAGTGGCAATGCTTTCTAAAGAGGGAAGCAAGAGGGCATCTCCACGGGTTGCCCTTGATGCCGTTTATCAAAAGTCATTCGAGACTTCTCATGACGAAAATGCAATAGCTGCTAATCAGCCATTGCGAGATTCTCCCACGGCGGCGACCCCAGAGCAGCTAGCAGGCCCATTTGCCAGTGAGCAGGCGACAACTTCGTTTGCTGACTCCCCAAGCCTAACGATCAGTGAAGGCAGCGTCGAACGCCTTAAGGGCAAGGGAATGGTCTACATCTATCGGCGAAGCTCATTGTCGGACTCGGTGCTCAATCCCACGGTTCTGTGTGACGGGTTCGCGTTAGCCCGCTTAGAAAAGGGCCAATTTTTTGCGATTGAACTTGCTGAGAGAATCCATGAATGCTGGTTGGAGGGCAGTGCTTCTTCAAAGAAAGCACTGAAGGTTGTTGTGTCTTCCGCCACTCCAATGTTTCTTCGGTATGAAAAGAGTTACTTTGGGGTTGCACAGTTGAAGGCCATTGATGCCGCCAGTGTGAAGAAGGACTGGGAAGACCTAAAACCAATTGAAAATGACGCCATTAATGACCCGCGTGTTGGAGCCACTCTTCCCTGGTAACTGTCGTACAAAAATTGGGCAGGCTAGCACTTGGCCTCTCAGAAAAGGCGAGTAGGTAGCCACGGCAAGCGCTTTCCTTGCCGTGGGCTTGTTCTTGGTTTTCGGAATTTACAAACCCAAGGCAAATTGGAACTGCCAATTTGCCTTGGCTACTAGCTGATTGAAACCACCGCTTGCTGGCGCGCGCGGCTCGGGTTCCCTCGTCCTGCTTTTTTTCCCCACCGACTTGCTTTAGACTGAATTGCAAGTATGGAAGCCTCACCAGTTGAAAATGCCGTCCCGGAACGGGCCAGCGGGCGCGGGGCGTCCGTGAGAACGGTCGCAGTCCAAGGGCTGAAATTGTTGGTCGCCGTTGGAGCCGTCGTCTACCTGGTCGAGCGCGGGGACATTGCCTGGGAGCCGCTGCGGGCGTCGCTCCGCCGGTGGGAGCTCACGCTGCCGGCCTTCCTGCTGCTGGCGCTGATGCCGCTGGCGCAACTCTGGCGCTGGCAGAGCCTGCTGCGGGCCAGCCAGCTTCACCTGCCCCACCGGGAGGTGTTCTCGTTCCTGATGGTCTCGAAATTTTTCAACATGGCGTTTCCGGGCTATATCAGCGGGGACATCCTCCGCGGGTTCTATGTTTCGCGGAGCGCATCGGGGAACCGGGAATCGAGCCAACCGAGAGAACCGAATTCCCGCGTCGGGACTCCGGTGGTGGTGGCGAGCATCGTGCTCGATCGGATCGCGGGGCTGATCCCTTTGTTTACTCTTTGCCTGATCGGATTGCTGGGGTCGCTCTCCGACTCGATCCCCCGCGAGGTGATCCTGTCGGTGGGGACTCTGGCGACGGTCGGCCTGCTGGCGCCGCTGCTGCTGTTCGTGCTGACGTACCGGAAGCCGGAACTGCCGGCGTTTCTGGTTCGTCTGGTTCGATGGCCCCGTGTGGAGCGTTTTTTTTCGGCGCTCTATGGGGGCGCCCACCGCTATGCCCGGAATCTGAAACTGATCCGCAATATCCTCGCCATTTCTTTTTTGAATCAGGGGCTGGCCATTTCGAGCTTCATCCTCTTTGGATGGGCGCTGGAGCTGGAGATACCGGTAATGACCTATCTGATGCTGGTGCCGCTGGGGCTGTTGGTGACCGCCATTCCGGTCAGCCCGGCGGGATTAGGCGTGGGCCAGGTGGCCTTCCTGGCCTTGTTCCATCTGGCAGAGACTTCCCAGGGGGCAAACCTGTTCACCCTCTACATGGCCTCGTTTGTCGTGATTAATCTGGCCGGGGCCGTCCTCTATTTATTCCCCCGCATGGAAGCAATCCAAAGCGCACCCGCCTCCAAACAGTAATCGTGCAAGGAATCCGCCGGTGTTGCGGGCGGCCAATGCGAATCCATACCGAAATCGCGGGCAGCTCGGGAAAAAACAGGGGTCTATGGCCAACCGGTGCAACCCACCGGGGTCGCCGTCGTAAATGCCCCGGTGGCGTCTTCCCGGATATTCCTGGAATGATCTACGCAGAAGGCTTTCACACCGGTGGAATTGAACGCGGTCGGCACCCCGACCGCTGCAAAGGTCGAGTTCGGACTCGCAATGGTGGGAACGGCGAGTGGCGCATAGTATGTGAACTTATATCCGCTCTTGATGGGGTTGGCAGTAGCCGGATTAACTCCGGAAGCGACCGAATCGATCAAGTCCGCGCAATTGGAACCCACCGTGGCACAGGCGCCTCCCATCGGGCCCAGGTTGGCAAGGATGCCCGCATATCCGATGCTATACACGGTCGAGTAGATCGCATTCGCCGTTGAAATCTGCCGCAGCGATGCGGCGGCCGAGGCTTCATTGGCGGCCATCTTGGACCGGAGCAGATTGGGAACGGCTATGGCGGCCAGGATCAGGATGATTGCGATGACAATCAGAAGCTCAATCAAAGAAAAGCCGCGTTCTTGGTCCCGAGTGCTCAGATGTCCCTACCCCCTTCGTTCCGAGAGACAACCTTCCGAACGTTTTGTATCCTTGCAACCCACAGGCCGATCATTACTCTCTTTCTGACAGATCGGCTTCGGAGTGGCTATTCTATTGAAATTGGCGTGACTTAGCAAAGGATTTTTCCTCCGGAGGAGCGAAAAATAGATGCGGTGACCAAGACAAGATGTGGCTCGGAGCGCCGTTTTTTGTCATCCAAACTGACTTTTTTTGCTGATGCTCCGAGGCCTTCTCCAAGCCGCTCCGTTGCGTTTCCAATCTGTGGTTCTGGTGAGGCGGGTTATCTCGGTGCGCTGAATTGGGGCTTGCTGCTCTCCTTGTAGTTGTGACAGCCAGGACTCATCAGAGGTTTCCGGAACACTTTGCCGACGAAAATTTGGGTCGCCTTTGCCCGGCGCGGAATCAAGAAAAGTGCATTTTTCGCTTGAACTCGGCGAAGTAATCGAGTATCAGTAACCCTCTGGCCTTTTGGAACTCTCCCTGCCTGGCCTGCCCTCCGGCGCCTTGGCTCAGGAGGGAGCGGCGTCCAGCGACCCGGCTCCTGACGGCCCGCAGGCTTCCGGCGGACGGGCAGAGCCTCCGAAAGGCCGCGAGTCTTCGTCAGTGGATGCAGGCGGGAGACGGTCCCCCCTGGGACGGTCGGACCGCGCGCAACGGTACGGTTCTATGAACGTGCATGTGTTCTTTCATGATCGCTGCTTTGATGGCGCAGCCTCCGCAGCGGTCTTTACCCGGCTCTACCAGACGTGTGTCCATGCGGGCGCCGAGTTTCGCTACACCGGTTTGGCCCACCGCGCTTCCCAACTGTTTGATGAAAATCTGTTCGACGGGGATGAGAATGCCATCGTGGATTTCAAGTACTCCAACTCGCCTCGGCTCGACTGGTGGTTCGATCACCACCAAAGCGCGTTCCTCTCGCCGGAGGACGCCACCCATTTCCAACAGGACCGCAGCGGCAAAAAATTCTACGACCCCAGCTTCAAATCGTGTACCAAGCTGATTGCTTCGATCGGAAGAGAGAAATTCCGATTCCCAAGCGACGACCTGGAGGAACTGATTACCTGGGCCGACATTGTGGACGGCGCGCTGTTTTCCGACGCCGAAACCGCGGTGGCGATGAAAGCCCCGGCACTGAAGCTGACCCTGGTGATGGAAGCGGGCCCGGACGGCGAGATGGCCCGCTGGCTGATTCCGCAGATGGCGCATCGCTCCTTGGCCGACATCGCCGCCGAGGAACGGGTCACACGTCCCTTCCAGCCGCTGTTTGAGCGTCACCTCCGCTCCCTCGATCAGATTCGCGCGGTCGGAAAGTGCGACGGCGGGGTGCTCTTTTTCGATCTCACCAGCGCCGGGATCGAAGTCTATAACAAGTTTGCGCCCTACTACCTGTTTCCGGAGTGCGTGTACAGCGTGAGCATCTGCCCCTCGCACTTCCGCACCAAAATCTCCGTCGGCTCCAATCCCTGGAACAAGGCCGCGGCCCTGCACAACCTCGCCACCATCTGCGAGCGTTACGGCGGCGGCGGCCACCCGCGCGTCGGCGCTATTTCGCTCGAACCCAACCAGCTCGACCATGCCCGCCAGATCACCCGCGAGATCATCAAAGAGTTGAAACAGCCGCCGGGGGCATAAAGGATGGAGTCGGAAGTGGCTTCGCGTAGCTCATGATCTCGGTTGCCGAACTGGACAGGATAGCCCGGGCGCGTCTGGAAGATGCCAAGGCGCTCCTGCAAGCCGGGAGGTTTGACGGCGCTACCTATCTCTGCGGTTATGCTGTCGAGGTTGCCCTCAAGGCACGAATTTGCCGTACCCTGAACTGGCCGGAGTTTCCCAACACGAATAGAGAGTTTGAGTCCTACAGAAGCTTTCAGACGCACGACCTGGACGTGTTGCTGCGTTTATCGGGACAGGAGGCCAGGATTAAGGGCCAGCATTTGAAGCTGTGGAGTGAAGTAGTGCGCTGGAAGGCGGAATGGCGTTACAATGTAATCCGTACTATGGAAGGGCCTGATGATCTGCTAGGATTCGCGTATGGTATTGCAAAAAGCCGCGAAGCGGAAGCGATGATCCAGGCGGCTGAGGCCTTGCTGAAGATACTATGAACGATATCGCAGAAAAGTTTGCCTCTTTGGAGGCAGTGGTTTCAAAGGAGAGGGGGGATTTCTCCCTGTTCGCGCTGTTTCTGCGCGAAGACGCGCCGGATCGCTGGGACCTGCTGGTGGCTGCGCCTTGGGCAAGCCAGAAGAGAGATGAAACGGTTGAGTATTTGGTGAATGAGATCAAATCACATCTGGGCCCCCAGGAATTGATCAACCTTTCCCGAATTCTGGTCGTGGAACCCCATGACCCGAAAGTGCAGGAGTTTACAAAAGCCTTTCCCGTGGAACACGGGAGATTGGAAGTGTGGGACAGCATCATCTTTGGACTTCCGATTCGACATGGGTTCATCATCACCGCGAAAAGCCCCGAAGTTCCGGTCGCCAAGTAGCCGCCTCCCGAGTTGAAACAGCCGCCGCAGTGAGCGCCAATCATCATACTTTCATGCTACCCTTCCGGGATGGATTCTCATTCTGGATAACAGAAACGCAAGCCCGGCTGCGCAAGAGCCTTGCGAGAAGGGGATGAACTATGGGGATCATGCCAGTTGTCAGGAAACTTCGGGGGGCGGAAATAGCCGCCGCCGTTCTTGCGCTCGTGTGTTTAGGCGCGAGCACTGCGCCGGCGTTGGCTCAGCAAACTTCCGGCGAGGCCGTTTACCGCAGCCGGTGCGCGCGATGTCATGACCTGGTGGACCCCCGGATTCCGCATCGCGACGTGGTCGGGCAAATGTCCGCGGCGCGGATTCTGCGGAGCTTGGACTTTGGCGCCATGATGAGCGTGGCTTATGTGCTGCGCCGCGATGAGCGGGAAGCCGTGGCCGCCTATCTCGGAAAACCCGGCGGGGATGCTCCGCCGTCCCCTCAGGCATTTTGCGCCGACCGCAGCGTGGCAATTCCCGCCCGCCCGCAACAGCAGTGGAATGGATGGAGTCCGGCCTCGGAGAACACCCGCTTTCAACCCGGCGCGGCGGCCGGATTGACGGCCGAGCAGGCGCAGCGCCTCAAGCTGAAATGGGCCTTCGGTTTTCCAGGCGACGTCAACGCGTTCGCGCAGCCGACCGTCATAGCCGGGAATCTGTTTGTCGGGAGCGCGGCTGGCGTGGTGTACTCGCTCGCCGCCGCGACCGGCTGCATCCGCTGGGTCTTCCAGGCCAACGGACCGGTGCGCTCCGCGATTCTCGCGGTCCCGCAAGGGAACCGCACCTCGTTGTTGGTCGGCGATCAGGTGGGATGGTTCTATTCGCTCGATGCGGGAACGGGCCGGCTTCTGTGGAAGCGGAAGATTGAGGATCACGAATCGGCCCGAATCACCGGCGCTGCGGTCGCCTACCAGGGCACGGTGTTTATCCCGGTCGCTTCCTGGGAAGAGACGCGAGCCCTCGGCCCCGAGTATCCGTGCTGCACCTTCCGCGGCAGTCTCGTGGCGCTCCGCATCCGGGACGGCTCGCCTGCCTGGAAATCCTACATGATCCCCGACACACCGCGCGTGACCGGGAAGACGCCGAAGGGAAACACACAGCGGGGACCGTCCGGAGCGGGCATATGGGCCGCCGCAACGCTCGACCCCGAGCACGGCCTCCTTTATGTGGCCACCGGCGACAACTACTCCTCGCCGGCCACGGAGTTGAGCGACGCCGTCGTGGCGCTCCGCCTCGATACGGGCCGCATCGCCTGGTCGCGGCAATTGACGCCCGGCGACGCCTTTAATTCGTCCTGTTCGCGGGGAGACCGCGTCAACTGTCCGGAGGAGGACGGGCCGGACTACGACTTCGGCTCTTCCGCCATGCTGGTGCGGCTGGCAGAGGGACGCCGTCTGCTGATCGCGGGGCAAAAGTCCGGCGTGGTTCATGCGCTCGATCCGGACCGCAAAGGCGAAATCGTCTGGCAGACCCGCGTCGGCAAGGGAGGCATCAATGGCGGCGTGCAGTGGGGCATGGCCGGCGATGCGCAGCGGGTCTACGCGGCGACCTCGGACGTGGTCCGGGTTCCCTTCGCCACTCCCGACCCGCTCGACCCGCGTCCGGGCAGTTTGGACCCGCGGCAAGGCGGCGGACTCACGGCGCTGCGACTGAACGACGGAAGCAAAGTTTGGTTTGCGCCTCCGCCTGCTTGCGAACGGAGACCCGGTTGCAGCCCGGCGCAGTCGGCGGCAGTGACGGCCATTCCCGGCGCGGTCTTTTCCGGCTCGCTCGATGGCCACCTGCGCGTTTACGCAGCGGACGACGGCAGGGTTCTGTGGGATTTCGACACGGTCCGCGATTACCAGACCGTCAACGGGGTCCCGGGCCGCGGGGGAGCGATTGACGGTCCTGGCGCCGTCGTCGTGGGCGGGATGGTCTTCGTCAATTCCGGCTACGGACGCAACGGCGGAATGCCGGGCAACGTCTTGCTGGCCTTCGCCCCGGAAGATTGACCCGCAGGACCTGCCAACGCCAGGGCATTTGCCCCGCTTGTGTAGATCGTCCGAGAATAGCCCCGAGAGGGGCGACCTGTGAATAGCCGCAGGTTTTAACCTGCGGAACCAGAGCCAATAGGAAATTCAACCCCGCCAGGGGTTGCCCGGCATGGCGTGAATGTCCGGCCCCTTCGGGGCCGGGATCGCGTTTGCGAATCCGTTTCCGTAGGTTGCACCTACGGCTACTCATGGAATTGCCCTTCGGGCAAGGGAGAACGAACGACAACGGGCACCCACCATGTTCGGTTTCGGCAGAGCGTCGGCACGGTCCTTTTCCCCTCCAATTCCGCCAATCTGCCCTATAATGACTAGCTCTTAGAAGGAAGGTCCCGTGTCATTCGAACGCGAACTGATCGAGCAGCGCCGCGAGAAACTGCGGCGGATTGAAGCCCTGGGCTATCCGGCCTATCCCCATCGCTTCGACTCGACGCACACCGTGGAGCAGATTGTCGCCGCTTATGCTTCCACGAGCGCCGAGGAGTTGGCTCAATCGAAACCTGCCGTGCGCGTTTGCGGGCGTCTCACCGCGCTGCGCGGGCACGGCAAAGCCGGCTTTGCCGACCTGTCGCAAAGCGGCTGCCGCCTGCAAGTCTACGTCCGCAAAGATGCGGTCGGTGACCGCGCGTTTGAGCTTTACCAATTGCTCGATCTCGGAGACTGCGCCGGCGTTGAGGGGTATCTGTTTCGCACCAAGACCGGCGAGCTTTCCGTCCACGTCACCGACCTGAGCTTGCTCGCCAAGGCGATGCTGCCGATGCCGGAGAAGTGGCACGGCTTGCAGGACGTGGAGGCGCGCTACCGGCAGCGGTATCTCGACCTGCTGGCGAACGCGGAGGTCAGTCAGACGTTTCGGACGCGGAGTAAATTGGTGCGAGCCTTGCGCGCCGCGATGGACCGGCGCGGCTATATCGAGGTGGAAACGCCGATGATGCAGCCGCTCGCCGGAGGCGCCGCCGCCCGCCCCTTCCGCACGCACCACAACGCGCTCGACATTGACCTCTATCTCCGCATCGCCCCGGAGCTTTATTTGAAGCGCCTGGTCGTGGGCGGCCTCGACCGGGTTTATGAGATCAACCGCAATTTTCGCAACGAAGGCATCTCGACGCAGCATAACCCCGAGTTCACGATGCTCGAGTTCTATCAGGCTTACAGCGACTACCGCGACCTGATGGACCTGACCGAGCAGCTCATTCCCGAAGTGGCCTTCGAGGCCGCCGGGACCGCCACAGCAACCTTCGGCGAACTCACGATTGATCTCACCCGCTTCGCCCGCTACTCGCTGCGCGAGGCCATCTGCGAGTTCTGGCCCGAGGCGGCAAGCCGTCCCCGAGTCGAAGATTTTGCCGACCCGCCGCGCGCCGCTGCCGTCATCGAGACCTGGAATCGCCTTCATCCCGGCCAGGAGCGGCTCCCAGCCCCGGCGGAGTCCGCATCTGCTCCCGGCGGAGCTTCTCTCGGGGCAACGGTGGTGGCGTTGTTTGAGGCAGTCTGCGAGCGGAAGCTGATTCAGCCGACGATTATTTACGACTTCCCGGTGGAACTTTCGCCGCTCGCCAAGAGCAAGGACGGCGAGCCGGGGTGGGTCGAGCGCTTTGAGTTGTACATTGCGGGGATGGAAGTCGCCAACGCCTATAGCGAGTTGAACGACCCCGAGGAGCAACGCCGCCGCTTCGAGATGCAGGCGGCGCTGCGCGAGCGAGGCGACGTGGAGGCGCACGCCATGGACGAGGACTACATCCGCGCGCTCTGCTACGGGATGCCGCCGACCGCCGGGGAAGGCATCGGCGTGGACCGCCTCGCCATGCTGCTGACCAACTCCCGCTCCATCCGCGACGTGATCCTGTTCCCGCTGCTGCGGCCGGAGAAATCGCCCGGCACAACGGAGGAGTAGGCTGACCGCTTAGGATTCATTTGATTCTGTCCTGCGCAGCAACTCGGCCCAGAGTTCCGGCTCGACTCGTTGCGGCCCCGGCGAGAGCGCCTTGCCGCGCTTCCCATGCCGGGGGAAGACCAGTTTCCTGTACGTGACCTTTCCCAGATACCGTTCGGGTTCCGCCACCAGCAATTGCGAATGAGGCCGCCCTATGACTTTCATGCCGGCGCTGCGCAGCAGGGGCTCCAGCGCCCCATAGTTGGGAATCCACCAGTTCGTGGGGTCGCCGTTGTAGAGCTGTTCGATGAAAGACATGCGCGGAAAGGCGGGATCGTTGATGATTTGATCGTCCGCGCCACGCTCGTAGTTCCCTTTTTCGACAGGGGTCTCTTCTTCAGAACCGATCAGGTGGGATTGAAAGAACATCCGCCGCTTCGTCATCTCGGCAAGACGATCCAGCGCCAGCACGGGATATTTCAAGTGATAGAACAGACCCAGGAAGAGCACATAGTCAAAACGCTCTTCGGTGGTGAGGCAGTAGGTGTGGATATCCTCGTTCACGATTTCCATTTTGACGCCGAACTGTTTGGCCACGAATTCCGCCTGCCGCGCGAACTCAACGTAGGATTCCACCAGGACGCACTTTTTCGCACCCCGCAACTTCATCTGGACGGAAAAGTAGCCCGCGTTGCCGCCCACATCGAGAACAGTTTGACCCGAAAGGTCTTCCGGCACATACGGCTCCAGCAAATTCCACCTCGTTTCCGGCCGATAGGATGGCTCTTGCCCGTTGCCGGTCAAGACCCCGCTCGGAAGCGCAAAGTGCTGATACCACCAACCGAGGTTACGCACTTCTTTTTCGATTTGCTCGCGGCTCTTAAGTTTCTTTGAAAAAAACATGGGGCCTCCTCCGTGAAGAGAACGATCCAAATTGTCTGACGCTCGTTGATTCCTGGGTAACGAAACAATTCTCCTAAATTATGCCCGGCCCTCTCCGTTGAGTTCAAGTTGAAATGACGCGGTACGAAACGAGCCGATTAGGGCAAGGAAAAATCTTTTTGTCCGTTCTGCCCTACAATGAGGGTTGAAGAAATATCCCGTTCGAGCCGATAGTAAAGGAGCAGGCCGCATGAGTTTTGAATCGTTTGTGGCGTTGCGGTATTTGCGGGCCAAGCGCAAGGTGGCGGTCATCTCGGTCATCACGGCGATCTCGGTGCTCGGCATCGCCGCGGGTGTCACGTCGTTGATTGTCGCCACGGCCATCAACAACGGCTTTCGGCACGATTTGCAGGAGCGGCTGCTGGGGGCGATGGCGCACGTCAACTTGCAGCGCAAGGACGGGAACGGGATGGAAACCTGGCGCGACCTGCTGGGGCAGCTTCAGTCTGCCCCGGACGTGGTGGCTTCGGCCCCGGCTCTCTATGGGACCCTGCTCGCTTCGCACGGAAACCGCTCCAGCCAGATGATCCTCAAAGGCGTGGACCCGGATGCGGAATTGAAAGTCGGCAATTTGCTGAACAGCATTCGAGAAGGCTCGAGTGACCCGCTGCGCAAGCCGGTTGCGCCCAACGAGGCTCCGCCGGTGGTGATCGGAAAAGTCATGGCCGATTCGCTCGGCGCAAGGCCCGGCGACAGCATCTTGCTCACCAGCCCGCAAGGCCACCTGACGCCTTTCGGGATGGTCCCGCGCTACCGCTACTTCCGGGTGGTCGGCGTGTTTGATTCCGGCTTCTACGACTTCGACTCGACGTGGGCCTTCACGAGTCTCCCTGCCGCGCAGCAGTTGCTCGGCTTGGGCGACGTCGTCTCGGTGCTCGAGTTCAAGCTCGACGACATTTACCTTGCGCCGGAGGTTGCCCGGGCCATCGAGCAGCGGGCCGGCACGGACTACGCCGGCAGCCACTGGATGGAGCAGAACCGCGCCCTGTTCAGCGCCCTCCAGCTCGAAAAGACCATCACGGTGATTACCATCGGCCTGATCGTTTTCGTCGCGGCGTTGAACATCCTGATTTCGCTCGTGATGATGGTGATGGAGAAATACCGCGACATCGCGGTGCTGGTTTCGATGGGCGCGCGCCGGAATCAAATCCGCAATATCTTCCTGCTGCAAGGCGTGCTGATCGGCATGGCCGGGACCGCGCTCGGCTTGATCGCCGGCTACACGCTGTGCTGGCTGGGGAGCCGGCATCAATTGATCCGGCTCGATCCGAACGTCTATGCGATCAGCTTCGTGCCGTTCGATGCTAGAATCGTGGACGGCGTGTGGGTGGCCGCCGCGGCCCTCGTGATCAGCTTTCTGGCGACGCTCTATCCGGCGCACAATGCCACGTCCATCGCGCCGGCGGAAGCGCTGCGGTATGAATAATTCTTATCCCTTCGATTGAGAAATCTGATGGACGGACGGCGGCGCGCGACTCCAAAACCGGAGGGAGAACCCCCGTACCGGCGGCGGAACAGGAGCCGCTGGAAACGAATTCCCTCGAGGGAGCATCCAACAGAGTGGCGATTTTATTGCGCACGGAGAACCTGACGAAGGTTTTCCGCTCGGGAAATTCGGATCTGACGGTGCTCGACAGCCTTGATCTGGAAATCGAGGCCGGCGAGATGATCGCCGTCGTGGGGGAGTCCGGTAGCGGGAAAAGTACATTGCTGCACATCCTGGGCGCGCTGGACAAGCCTTCGACGGGTGAGGTATACTTTGATGGGAAACCATATTCGCGGTTGTCCGAGGCGGAAACGGATCGCCTGCGGAACCGGGAATTCGGTTTCGTCTGGCAGTTGCATTGTTTGCTCCCGGAGTTCACGGCCCGGGAGAATGTAATGATGCCGCTGTTGATCCGGGGCAGGAGCAAGCAGGAAGCCGGAGCGAGCGCGGAACGGTTGCTGGAGCGGGTGGGCTTGCGGCAGCGGGCCTCCCATCGAGCGGGCGAACTCTCCGGGGGCGAGCAGCAACGCGTGGCTCTGGCGCGGGCGCTGGTCAGTGACCCGAAAATCCTGATGGCGGATGAACCGACCGGGAACCTGGATGCCAGAACCGGCGAAGGGACGATCCAGTTGATGCAGCAACTTCACAAAGAAGGCCGGTTGACCACGGTGGTGGTGACGCACCACCCGGGCTTGGCGCAGCGCTGCGACCGGGTGTTGAAGCTGGAGAACGGCCGGTTGCAGTCAGTTTCCTTTTCCCCCACGATGTAACCCCGCGCCGGCGGCGGTTGCAGGAACTGCGGAAGCGACACCATGTTTGAACGGTACACAGAAAAAGCGCGGCGCGTGATTTTCTTTGCCCGGTACGAGGCGAGCCAGTTCGGCAGCCCCTACATCGAAACCGAGCACCTGCTGCTGGGCCTGTTGCGGGAAGACAAGGCGCTGACCAACCGCTTCCTGCGCTCCCACGCCTCCATAGACTCGATCCGCAAGCAGATCGAAGGCCACGCCACGATCCGGGAAAAAGTCTCGACCTCGGTGGACCTCCCTCTCAGCCACGAGTGCAAGCGCGTCCTGGCCTACGCCGCCGAGGAGGCCGAGCGGCTCTCCCACAAACACATCGGCACCGAGCACCTGCTGCTGGGGCTGCTCCGGGAAGAGAAGTGCTTTGCGGCGGAAATCCTGCGGGAGCGCGGGTTGCGGCTCTCGACCGTTCGGGAAGAATTGGTCCGTTCGCAATCGGACAAGGTCTCCCAGGCGCGTCCGAAGGAAAGCTCGCTCTTGAGCGAATTCAGCCGCGACCTGACCCAGGCCGCCATGGACAACTCGCTCGACCCGCTGATCGGCCGCGAGGGGGAACTGGAACGCGTCGTCCAGATCCTCTGCCGCCGCACCAAGAACAACCCGGTCCTGATCGGGGAACCCGGGGTCGGCAAGACGGCCATCGTCGAGGGCCTGGCGCAGCGGATCGCCGACGGCGAGGTCCCGTCGTTCCTCTCCGACAAGCGCATCCTGGCGCTCGACCTCTCGCTCATCGTGGCCGGCACCAAGTACCGCGGCCAGTTTGAAGAGCGGCTGAAAACCATCATGAAAGAGTTGATGGAGAACCAGAACTGCATCATTTTCATTGATGAGCTGCACACGCTGGTGGGAGCCGGTTCGGCCGAAGGCTCGCTCGACGCCGCCAACATTCTGAAACCGGCGCTCTCGCGCGGCGAAATCCAGTGCATCGGCGCGACCACGCCCTCCGAGTTCCGCAAGACCATCGAGAAGGACCGCTCGCTCGAGCGGCGCTTCCAGGCCGTCAAAGTGCCGCCGCCGAACGAGGGCGAAACGATCAAAATCCTCTTCGGCATCAAGGACCGCTACGAGAAGTTCCATGCCGTCACTTACACGGACGACGCTTTGAACTCGGCGGTGTACAACTCGAACCGCTACATCCCGGACCGCCATTTGCCGGACAAGGCCATTGACCTGATTGACGAGGCGGGCGCGCGCGTGAAGTTGCGCCAGACCAGCCTGCCCGAAGAGCTGGCCGATATTCAAAAGCGCATCAAGTTCATCGTCCACCGCATGGAGAACGCCATCGCCAACCATGAATTCGAGAAGGCGCGCTTCTATAGCGACGAGGAACGCAAGGAGCGGGAGAACCTGCGGGTGATGCGCGAGAAATATCATCTGGACGAGTCCACCAGCGGAACCGTGACCAAGGAAGACATCGAAGAGGTGGTGGCGCGGTGGACCGGGGTGCCGGTGACCTCGATCAAAGAAGAGGAGATGGCCAAGCTCCTGCGCATCGAGGAAGAGCTTCACAAACGCATCATCAGCCAGGACAAAGCCATCGCGGCGCTGGCGCGCGCCATCCGGCGCTCGCGGGCGGGCCTGAAGAACCCCAACCGGCCGGTGGGCTCGTTCCTGTTCCTGGGGCCGACCGGCGTCGGCAAGACGGAAGTCGCCCGCAGCCTGGCCCAATTCCTTTTTGGCAGTGACAAGGCGCTGATCCGCTTCGACATGTCCGAGTTCATGGAGAAACACGCCATCTCGAAGCTGATCGGGTCGCCGCCGGGCTACGTGGGCTACGAGGAAGGCGGCCAGATGACCGAGCGCGTCAAGCGCGCCCCCTATTCGGTCATCCTGCTCGATGAGATCGAAAAGGCCCATCCGGACATCTACAACATTCTCCTCCAGGTGTTCGAGGACGGGCAGCTCACCGACGGCTTGGGGACCACGGTGGACTTCAAGAACACCATCCTCATCATGACATCGAACATCGGGGCCCGCTACCTCCAGAAGCAGAGCAAGATGGGCTTCCAGCCGCCCACCGCCGAGGCCGTGGCGGCGCAGACCGAAGACCTGGTCCGGGGGGAAGTCCGGCGCATCTTCAACCCCGAATTCCTGAATCGTCTGGATGAAACCATTGTCTTCAACGCCTTGTCGGATGAGGACTTGATCCAGATCATCCAGTTGATGATCAGCCAGATCAACCAGAGCCTGGCGCACAAGCAGATCACCATCACGCTCACCCCGGAAGCCGAACGCTGGGTTCTCGATAAGACCTGCGCGGACCGCTCCTACGGAGCGCGGCCGCTGCGGCGCGCCTTGCAACGATACATCGAAGACCCGCTCTCGGAGGCCCTGATCCAGGGCGTCATCACCCGCCCCGCGTTCCTGGAAGTGTTTCTGGAAGGCGAGGGCCTGTACTACCGCCAGGTGGATAGCGAGGCCCAGCCCGCCCCGCTGTTCGTGGGACAAGTGTAACCTCTCCGGTTCTCCTCCGGCCCTGATTCGCCGGGTGTGTGTGTTAATTTCTTGCTCCCCGTGTGGCGGTTTCGGAAACCACGATTGGACGGGCTCGACAAGACTGGGCCGCAATTCACCTTCTTTGACCTTTCTAACTCCTCGAAGCCCGAGAGAAGCCGGAGTCAAGTCGTTTTTGGCTTGACTATGGTTAAACCTATAGTACAATGTGATGTATGGAAATGCTAACGAGATACCGACACCGCTGTTTACGCTGCAACCGGGATTTCGTGAGCTCATCCGAGAAACCCCGGTTCTGCGGGAAGTGCAAGTCAAGCCTTTGGGACCGCCCACGAGCGCATCTGAGAAGCCCGGGTTCTGCGGGAAGCGCAAGTCGAGCCAAAGATGTCAGTTATCAGGAGCTAAAAGCGGAAATTGAGAAGACAAAGCGGATTCTTGAGCTACAAGATGATTGGGATGGCGAGGGTAGCCCGGGCTATGCAGTGGAGACGTTTAACCGCGCTATCGCATTTCTGAACACATATGCACAGCGGCTTTGGGAATCTGATGGTATTCCTTTGCCTGTCCCGCGGATCGGGCCAGGGCCTGAGGCAAGCATTGATCTTTATTGGAAACGACCGCGCTGGGAGTTGCTGGTGAATATTTCAGCAGACCCCAGTGAAGCGGCATCGTACTCTGCAGAGGACGACGGGGGGCATCGGAGTAGGGGTTTCGTGCCCACCGAGAAGTTCGATTCGAGATTCGCAACGTGGCTGAAGAACTAGAGTGGTCAGTCGAGGAAATCCCGGATGCCCATTCGGTATTCATGCGTGCCCACCGGGGGTATTTTCGGGAAGGGGATCTCCAGCCCGGTGTATTCAGGAACCAGGGTAACGGTATGTCGGTGAACTGGGATAAGTATGCTTCTGCCGAAGAGACTAAACAACAAGCCCGAAAAGACGCGGATCATAATGCGGTCATCAGTATGCCAGTTATGGGCATTCGGCAGATTGACGAGTTAAAGGTTGAGCACACACCTGAGCCCACAAACCAGGCTCACTCTGACGTTTTTGGCCTTCCGCAAAAAGGTCAGCGGGACCGACGCGACGAAATGAGGCGCTTACTTCTGAAAATCACCACTATCGTAATCCCGCTGGCGCGTTTATCCGGCTAGCGATCTGGGAATAATGCCACAGGGAACAGAGTCTCAGGAGACTTTTCGGAAGTTCGCCCCTTTCCGATTTCACCCCATTTCTGCTATAAAAGTAGGATAATGAATCCCTTGTCTGCCGCCTCGGGCGGAGGAGGGGGCGTGGTGTCGGGGAAGATTGCAAAAATCTGAGGGAGGCAGGCAACCTCGCCTCGGGTTTTCGGTTCTATCCCTGGCAAGGCCTGATTCTCGATGCGGAGGGCTGCCTCGCGGGCGGCTGTTCGGAAACGGTTTGTGGTGATGCGGATATTCTGTCCCCAGCGGCGAGTGTGGATTTGCGCAGCCCTCGGTGTGGCTCTGCTGCTGGCGCTGTGGCTGACGGATGCCCGCAGCCAGACCGCGCCGCGCCCCACCATCGAGAACGTGCAATTCCGGGGGAACCGGCGCGTCCCCGCGGCGACCTTGCGCACCCGGATCTTCTCCAAGCCCGGCGACCTCTACGATGACAACGCGCTGCGGCGCGATTTCATGGCCCTCTACAACACCGGCATGTTTGAAGATATCGTTCTCCGCGTCGAAGACGGCGAGCGGGGCAAGGTGGTGACGTTCGAGTTCAAGGAGCGGCCGGTCATCCGCAGCATTGAATACAAAGGCAACAAGTCGGTCACCCACTCCGACATCCTGGACCGGTTCAAGGAGCGGCGGGTGGGGCTGACGGTCGAGAGCCGCTTTGATCCCACCCGCATCAAGCGCGCGGAAGTGGTCTTGAAGCAGTTGCTGTCGGAACGGGGCCGCCAGTACGCCACGGTAACGGTCGAGAACAAACCGATTCCCCCGTCTTCGGTGGCCCTGACGTTTACGGTAGACGAAGGCCCCAAGGTCAAGATTGGCCGCATCGGGTTTGAGGGCAACCAGGTGCTCGGGCGGCGGACCCTGGCTCGTTCCATGCGGCACTCGCGTCCCTACGGCATTCCCAAGTCCATCATTCTGGAAAGCCTCTTCGCCAAGACCTACGACAAGAACAAGCTCGACGAGGACATGGAGTTCGTTCGCGGCGCCTACCAGGACCGGGGCTATTTCAAAGCCCTGGTGAACGACCCCAAGATCGCCACGCGCGACACCGGCGGCGGGTTTCGCATCCCCTGGATCAAGAGCGGCCGGCCGGGCCGCAAGGTGGACATCACCATCCCGGTGGTGGAAGGGGAGCGCTACCACCTGGGCGACATGACGTTCAAGAACTCCACGCTGTTTCAAGACCCCGACAAGGTCCTCCGGACGCTGTTTCTGATGGGGAATGGCGACGTCTTTGATGTCTCCAAAGTGCGCAAGGGCCTGGAGGAGATGCGCAAGGTCTACGGCGAGTTCGGCTACATCAACTTTGTGGCCAGCCCGGAAACCGAGATCAACGACGAGGCGCGCCGCATTGACATGACGTTCAACGTCGAGGAGGGCAAGCAGTTCCGGGTCCGGCGCATCGAGTTTGCGGGCAACTCCACCACGCGCGACAAGGTCATCCGGCGGGAATTGCTCCTCCACGAAGGGTCGCTCTTCAACAGCCGGCTGTGGGAACTGAGCCTCCTGCGCCTGAACCAGCTCGATTATTTCGAGAAGCTCGACCCCAAGGCTTCCAACATCCAGCCGGACAACCGCACCGGGCAGGTGGATATCGCGCTCCAGGTGAAAGAGAAGGGGAAGAACGCCATCGGCTTCAGCGGCGGCGTCAGCGGGCTTTCCGGCAGCTTCGTGGGATTCAATTATCAGACGAACAATTTTATGGGGCTCGGCGAGAACCTGACCTTCGACGCGCAACTGGGGAGCCTGCAGCGCAACATCCTGGTCGGCCTGACCCACCCCTATGCCTTCGACCGCCCGCTCCAGATCGGGGCCACCTTCTTTTCGAGCCGCTATAATTTCAACGAGGCCCAGCAGGCTTCGATCTTCGCCGGCCAGGACATTCGCCCGCTGTTCAACCTGCTCGGCAGCGAAAACATCCAGAACTACCGCCAGAGCAGCAACGGCTTCACGGCCTTTGCGAGCTACCCGCTGCACAACAATTTTACGCGCGTCGGCTTGACCTACGGCTATGACAGCAGCAACATCACGACCTTCAGCGAGGTTTCCCAGCTCTTGTTTGAGAACCTGAACTTCAACGGGTTGGGCGGCCCGAATTCGCTCGAAGGAATCCGCACCAGCAAGATCGTTCCCACCTATACCTACAACACCGTGGACCACCCCCTGACGCCCTCGCGCGGCAAGAGTTTGTTTGCGAGCCTGGAGCTGAGCGGCCTGGGGGGCAACGTCCGGATGTACCGTCCCACGGTGGACTTCAAATGGTTCAAGCCCGTCACGGGCGGCGCGCGGACCTTCGGGATGCACGTGCTCGGAACGACCATGAGCGGCTACCGCGGCCGCGTCGTTCCGCCCTTTGCGCGCTTTTACGCCGGCGGGGAAACCGACGTGCGCGGCTTTGATTTCTACACCATCAGCCCCATCGGGTTCATCCCGGACAAGAGTTCCACGATCGTCCTCAATGCCGACGGCTCGCCCCGGCTGACGACCGGACTCGATCAGTTGGGCCAGGAATCCCAACAGGGCCAGGTCATGACGGTCCCCGTCAACCGCATTACCTTTCCCGGCGGCGACACCAAGGTCATCGCCAACTTCGAGTACCGCATCCCGATCTTTGGTCCGGTTTCCCTCGCCATATTCTGGGACCAGGGCGCGAACTTCGCCTGGAGGCGATCCCAATTGGAGCTGACGGAACAGCGATTGACCGAACTCCGGAAGGAATTTCCCAACACCGACTTCAAGAAGACGCTCGAATTCGCCAGAGGCACGAATCTGAAGTGGCGGGCTTCGACCGGCCTGGAGTTGCAGGTGGTGCTCCCGGTCGTCAATGCGCCCTTCCGCGTCTATTGGGCCTACAATCCCATGCGGCTTACCACCGATATTTCTCCGGCCCCGCTGCTCGACCGCGCTCTGTTCCCCAACCAAGCCACCTTCCAGAACGCCGTGGACGCTTTCGGCACGCCCCGCCCGTACTCGGAACCAAAAAAGACTTTCCGCTTCACCATCGGCCGGACCTTCTAACGGGAAATCCTAAACCATTTTCAGGGTTGCTGTATAACAAAACTAGATGTTGTCATCCTGAGCGAAGCGAAGGATCTGTTTTTCTTTGAAGTCAGCAATCCGTTGCGGGAAAAGCAGATTCTTCGGTCCCCGGCGAGCCGGGGCCCTCAGAATGACGTCATCGGAGGCAAGAGCGCTATACAGCAACCGTGAAACCGCCCTAGTCATCTTGTTTGGAATTTGGAATTTGGGATTTGTTTAGGATTTAGAGCTTAGGGTTTTGGTTTTCGAACTTGTCCGGCATCGAGCAACCGGTCCAACAGCGGCACCAGCACGTTGTACTTTCCCGCCTGCCCTTTGTGATGCGCGAAGTGATGTCTTCGCAGCCCTGCCAGCCAGCGGGGGAGATAGCCCAGATGGATGCGCCAGTGGGATTCTTCGTAGAGCACATAGTAGGCGACAAAGGCGAGCAGCGCGCCGCCGCCGATCCCTGCGCCCATCCGGTCGAGGACGACCAGAGGAATGCTGTTCCCGACAAACAGCAGGACCACAGCCGCAGGCGGGCCGAAACGCACGTAGAGCGCCTCATCTTCGTGCCCCCAGGTTTCATGATGCCGTTCATGCGCCCTGTGGAGATAGCCCGTGGTGCCGTGGAGCAAGACCCGGTGGGTGAGGTACTCGAACGCGTTCCCGTAAATCAGGCCGAGCAGTAAACCCAGCGGCCAGCGATCCCAGGCAAACAGGCCACTCCCCAGAAGGATTCCTCCCACCAGAAAGGCGGTGGCTTGGCTGCGGAGAATTTTCCGCCGCCCCTCCGCGGCCGCCAGTGGTTCGGTAAGAACGTGCGTGGCCATACCCATCACTTCCTATTTTACAAGGGGCGCCCGCCGGGGAGCGAGCCGGAAGTTCCCCTGCCCCGGTTTTTGATTGACAAACCGGCTCCCGTCGCCTATTCTTACAACTTATGGTTCAGAAGCGGCACGCTCACGGGCATCACCATTCGCACCATCGCGTGTGCCAGCGGAACCATGGTTCATAGTTGAACTGGTAGATCGGCAAGAAAGGCAACCCGCTGGCACAGACGCTAGCGGGTTTTTTGTTGCTGGGTAGCCACGGTCCCGCTTGGCGGGATGCCGTGGGCATTTTCCGGAACGAACCCACGGCATTCAGAACATGCCGTGGCTACAACTCGTGGGAGTGAATATGCAGTTGAATTTTGACAAGGGGAACGGCCTGCTCCCCGCTATCATTCAGGAAGCGGGGACGGGCAAAGTGCTGATGCTTGGTTTCATGAACGCCGAAGCCCTCGAGAAAACGATCGCCACAGGCTCCGTCACCTTCTTCAGCCGCTCGCGCAACACTCTTTGGGTGAAGGGCGAAAGCTCGGGGCACTGTCTGAAGGTCGGCGAAGTGCGCGTGGACTGCGACGCCGACGCCGTGTTGGTGGTGGCCGAGCAACTCGGTCCCGGCACCTGCCACGAGGGCTACCACTCGTGTTTTTTCCGCCGCATCGAAGGCGGGGAACTCGTGGTGGCCGAGCCGCGAACCTTCAATCCAGAGACGGTGTACGGCAATTCCAAAACGAGTTCACCCGATCCGCCGCGGGACTCCGGCCCGCGCTCTTGAGGAGGAATCGAGATGCCGAATGCGACGCCGAAAGCGACGCCGAAAATGCGACTGGGGATTCCCAAAGGCAGCCTCCAGGAAGCGACCATGGAGCTGTTCCGCCGCGCCGGCTTTGACATTCAAGTCGGCAGCCGCTCCTACTTTCCCACCGTGGACGACGAGGAGCTTGACTGCGTGCTGATCCGCGCCCAGGAGATGGCTCGCTACGTCGCAGACGGCGTGCTGGACGCGGGCCTGACGGGCCGCGATTGGGTGGCCGAGAACGAAGCCCAGGTCGTCGAAGTGGCCGACCTCATCTACGCCAAGCAGAGTTTCCGCAAAGTCCGCTGGGTCCTGGCCGTCCCGGAAGATTCCCCGATTCGGGGACCGCAGGATCTGGAGGGCAAAGTGGTCGCCACCGAATTGGTGAAGACGACGGAACGGTATCTCGCCCGCCACGGCGTGTGCGCGCACGTCGAGTTTTCCTGGGGCGCGACCGAGGTCAAGCCGCCGCTGCTCGCCGACGCCATCGTCGAGGTGACCGAGACCGGCTCCTCGCTGCGCGCCAACAAGCTCAAGATTCTCGACACCGTGATGGAATCGAACACCGTCCTGATCGCCAACCGCTCCGCCTGGCAGGACGCCTGGAAGCGGCAGAAACTCGAAAACATCAAGCTGCTGCTCGAAGGCGCCATGCTCGCCTTCGGCAAGGTCGGCCTGATGCTCAACGTCCACAAGGACAGCCTGGCGGCGGTGCTGAAGGTTCTGCCCGCGCTCAAGCGCCCGACCATCTCCGAGCTGAGCGAGTCGGGCTGGGTGGCCGTCAATACGATCCTCGATGAAAAGTTGGTCCGCGTGATTATCCCGCAACTCAAGCAGGCGGGCGCGCAGGGCCTCGTCGAGTATCCGCTCAACAAGATCATCATGTAGGTGGCGATGCGCTGTGCGTATGCGATACCTTGGTTTTCTTCAGGGCACGACTTGACCCGGACTGTTCATGAACGAGAGGAATTTTTCTCTAGCCCAGGCGTTTACGCCTGGGTCCGCGAAACCACCTGATTTCTCCCAGCCCGCTTCAGCGGGCTTCTCGAAAGGTGGCTTCCGCCATCGTCGCGGCAAGGGCTGAAGCCGAAGAAAGGGAAGGCCGCTAAAGCGGCCTGTAAACAAATATCGCCGCGAACCCCGGCCTGAAGGCCGGGGCTAGAGAAAAGGGAACAGCCAGCAAAAACTCTGAAGTTGAACTGACGATGAGGAAAGAAACCAGCAACGAATCGCCCATCCGCATCCTCTCGAGCCGGAATCAGAGCCGCGGCCGTGAGGGAGCGGGCATATCAAGGTTACCAATTCGAATTTTGTCGAGTCGGAACAAAGAGGAACTGCGGCGAGTCTTCGCGCGCCGCGCCCAGCGCCTGGAAGAAGCCGAGCAGGCGGTGGCGCCGATCCTGCGGGCCGTCGAGCGCGAGGGCGATCCCGCCCTGCTCCGGTACGCCCGGCGCTGGGACAACTTCCGCGGGCGAACCGCGCGCCAGTTGGCGGTCCCGCCGCGCGACATCGCGGCGGCGCGCCAAGCCGTTCCCGCGGCCTTTCGCTCGGCCGTCCGTACAGCAGCCGAAAACATCCGCCGCTTCTGCCGGATGCAGATGCCGAAGGAATGGACCAAAGCGGCGCGGCCGGGCGTGCGCTTGGGACAACTGGTGCGGCCGCTCGACAGCGTCGGTTGCTACATTCCCGGCGGGCGCTACCCGCTTCCTTCGACGCTCCTGATGACGGCGATCCCGGCGCAGGTGGCCGGAGTCCGGCGCATCGTGGTTTGCACGCCACGCCCCGCGCCCGAGATTTTGGTAGTCGCCGCCGAACTCGGCATCGAAGAAATCTACACCGTCGGCGGAGCGCAGGCGATTGCGGCGCTGGCCTATGGAACCAAGAGCATCGCGCCGGTCTCGAAGATCGTCGGGCCGGGCAGCGCCTACGTGGCGGCCGCGAAACGACGCGTGGCGCGCGATACGGCGATTGATTTTGTCGCCGGGCCGACCGAAGTGCTCATTATCGCCGATAACGGAAATCCCGCGTGGCTGGCGGCGGACATGCTGGCGCAGGCCGAGCACGATGAGGACGCGACCGCAATTCTGCTCACGACCTCCGCGAAACTGGCGCAAGCCGTGGCCCGCGCGCTGGCCGGGCAGCTTCCGTTGCTGCCGGAAGGAAGTCCGGCGGCGACATCGCTTCACAACAACGGCGCGATTATCGTCGTCCGCAATCGGGACGAAGCGATTGCTCTGGCCAATGACTTCGCGCCGGAACATCTGACGGTGCCGGCGGGTTTCCCGTTGAACAAAATTCACAATGCGGGAAGCATCTTCGTCGGCCCGCACAGTCCGGAAGCCGCCGGGGATTACGCCGCCGGGCCGAACCACGTCCTGCCGACCGGAGGCATGGCGCGCTTCCGGGGAGGCCTTTCGGTGCTCGACTTCGTGAAGATCATTTCGGTGCAGCAGCTTGAATCGCGCGGCCTGCGGCGGCTCGCGCCCGCGATTGTGAGCCTGGCGCGCGGCGAAGGCCTGGAAGCCCACGCGCGCTCGGTCGAGATTCGGCTGCATCCGAGCCGCGCGCGTAAGCAAGCGGTCAGAAGCCGTGACAAGTGACGAGTCAGAGCCGCGACCGTAAGGGAGCGGGCAAATCAGGGAACAGGGAATAGGGAACAGGGAACAGAATCAGAATGGCACGCAACCGCAGCCAGTTGAAGCCACGGGATGCGATCCAGCGCATGGACCCGTACCGTCCGCCGTCGAGCGGGCGCGGCGGCAAGATGCGTCTCGACTTCAATGAAAACACCGTGGGCTGCTCGCCGCGTGTTCTGCGCGGCCTCGATGGGATCGCGGCGGACTCGCTTGCGGTCTATCCCGAATACCAGGAGGCGCTGCCGCGCTTCGCCGCGCACTTCGGTGTCCGCCCGGACGAGCTGACGCTGACCAACGGGACCGATGAGGCGATCCAACTCGTCGTCAGCACCTACGTCAACGCGGGCGACGGCGTGATCGTGCTGCGCCCGAGCTACGCCATGTACCGCTTCTACGCGCAGCTTGCCGGCGCGCGCGTCGCGGAAGCGGACTACCCCGCCGACTTGCGCTTCCCGGCCAAGGAATTGCTCAAGCGAATCACGTCGCGGACGCGGGCCATCTTCGTGGCCAACCCGAACAATCCCACGGGCACGTCGGCGTCTCCTTCGCAACTCAAAGCCTTGTTGCGGGCCGCGCCGCGAGCCGCTGTGATGGTGGACGAAGCCTACTTTGAGTTCTCCGGGAGGACGGTCCTCCCGTGGATCGCGGACTATCCGAACCTGTTTGTCTCGCGGACGTTCTCGAAAGCCTACGGACTCGCGGCGCTGCGCCTCGGCTGCCTGTTTTCTCGAAGCCAAAATATTCAGGCGGTCCGCAAAGGCCAGTCGCCGTACAGCGTAAACTCGGTAGCGGTTGCCCTAGGGCTGGCGGCGATCCGGGACACGGGCTACGTCCGCAAGTACGCCGCCGAGGTTCTGCGCGCCCGCGCGCTGCTCTGCCGTGAACTCGATGCGCTCGGCTTCAAATATTTTCCGAGCGACGCCAATTTCGTTCTCGTGGATTTTGGGGCGGCCTCCGGCGCCATGCGAAGGCTGCTCGGGGAGCATGAAATTCTGGTGCGGGACCGCAGTTACGAGCTGCCCGGCTGCGTCCGCATCACGGTCGGCACGATGGCGCAGACCAAAAAGCTGATTGGGATTCTCCGGCGGGCGTTGCCCTGAAAGGGCAAGAGACAATAGCCGGGGGCAACGCCCCCGGAACAGGAGCCGTGGGCAAGTCCGGAACGACCCTGAAGGGGTCGGACCCGTTGCGTTCGGGAATTTTATGCGACCCTTTCAGGGTCGAACTTCATAACGCTGATTTCCGGGGGCGTTGCCCCCGGCTATCGGTGTAAATCCCCTGCGGGGATTTGCAGCGGCTATGTGAACATGCAGCGGTTGCTCATCCTGGACATGGACGGCGTGCTGGTGGACGTCACGGAGTCCTATCGCCAGACGATTATCGAGGCCGTGAAACACTTCACCGGAGTCGAGGTTACGCACACGGAAATCCAGGCGGCCAAGAACCGCGGCGGCTCGAACAACGACTGGGACCTGACGCTCGAGATGGTGCGCGAGCGCGGCGGCTCCCCCGCGCGCGAAGACGTGATTGCAGCCTTCCAGCGCATTTATCTGGGCGAGAACCCTTCGACTTTCGCTCAGGGCGGTCCATTCGACTCCGCTCAGGACGGTGAGCGACAGGCGAACCGTGAGCAACAGCCGAACCGCAACAACGGGCTGATCGCCCGCGAGCGGTGGCTGCCGCGCGAGGGTTTGCTCGAACGGTTGTCGCAACGATTCCGCCTGGCGCTGTTCACGGGCCGGGAGCGCTGGGAGGCCGAGTTCACGCTCTCGAAATTTGCCCCCGGCGTTCGTTTCGATCCCATTGTGGGCATGGAAGACGTACAATTTGAGAAGCCGCATCCGGAGGGGTTGTTGAAAATCGTGGGCCAAGTCAAGCCTGAGGAAGTCTATTATATCGGCGACGTGATGGATGACTGCCGGGCCGCTCGTGCTGCGGGTGTTCCGTTCATCGGGATCGTTCATCCGCAGAACCCGCTGGCGGCCGACCTTGAGAAGCTGTTCTGGCAGGAAGGCGCGCGGGCGGTCGTTTTCGACATCAACGAAGTGGAGCGAGTTCTGCCATGACGAATCCTTTGCCCGCTCTCTCACGGTCCCTTCGACTGCGCTCAGGGCAGGCGCGGCTCGGATATAACGAAGTGGAGCGAGTCCTGTTATGACAAAACGCCGCGTGGCCAAGGTGGAGCGCAACACCACCGAGACGCAGATTCGCGCGCGGCTGGCGCTCGATGGCAAAGGGCGGTACAACGTGCGAACGGGGATTCGCTTCCTCGACCACATGCTCGAACTCTTTGCCAAGCACGGCGGGTTTGACCTGGAACTGCGCGCGAAGGGCGATCTCGACGTGGACCAGCACCACACGGTCGAGGACGTGGGGATTGTTCTGGGCGAATGCTTCCGCGAAGCGCTCGGCGACAAGCGCGGCATCAACCGCGCCGGATATTTCATTATGCCGCTCGATGAGACGCTGGCCGTGGCCGCTGTGGACCTCTCGGGCAGGCCGTATCTGGTTTTGACCGCGCGGTTCCGCCAGCGCCTGGTGGGGGACTTGCAAACGGAGCTGGTCGAGGACTTCTTCCAGGGTTTCGCCACGAGCGCCAAGGCGAACGTGCATCTGAAAGTCCTCTACGGGCGGTCTACGCATCACGCCGTCGAGACGCTGTTCAAATCGTTTGCGCGGGCGATGAAGATGGCGGTTTCGCGCGATGCGCGCCTCAAAGGGGAGATGCCGAGCACGAAGGGGTTGCTATGATTACGGTGATTGATTACGGCGCGGGCAACCTGCGGTCGGTCGAGAACGCGCTCAAGCATTTGCAGGCCCCGCACACCATCACCTCGCAGCCGTCCGACGTGGACGTGGCCGAGGCTATTTTGCTGCCGGGCGTCGGGCACTTCGGGCAGATGATGCGCTCGCTCGAAAACATGGGCTTGGTACAGGTGCTGCGCGAAGCTCTGGGCCGGGGCGTGCCCTACTTCGGCATCTGTCTCGGGATGCACGCCTTGTATGATCACAGCGAAGAGGCTCCCGCTTTCCCGGGTCTCGGCGCGCTGCACGGGACGGTGCGGCGCTTTCCCGAAGGCTTGAAAGTCCCGCACATGGGATGGAACCAGTTGCAGATCGCCCCGTCGAGCCGCCTCTTCGCCGGGATCGCGCCGGGAACGTTCGTCTATTTCGCGCATTCCTATTACGTCCCGGTTGAGGATTCCGCCGCGTCGGAGCGGGAAACCCGGGCGGCACTGTGCGATTATGGACAGCCGTTCGTCGCGGCGATCGAGCGGAAGAATTTGTGGGGGACTCAGTTTCATCCGGAGAAGTCCGGCGACCCGGGCCTGCGGATTCTTGAGAATTTTGTGCGGGCGACTCGGAAAGGGGCAAAGTAGTGGTAGCCACGGCATGTTGTTTATGCCGTGGGCACGTTCCGGATTCGTTCGCCCAAAAACCCACGGCACAAAAAGGCGTGCCGTGGCTACCACCCTTTGGAGCCGCCGGGACGGCGGCGCTACAACAGCGATGAATCGTGCAACGGAGCTAGCATGTTGGCGAAGCGCGTGATTGCCTGTCTCGATGTAAAGGACGGGCGGGTCGTAAAGGGCATTCAGTTCCTGCAACTCCGCGATGCCGGGGACCCGGCGGAACTCGCCGCGGCTTACAACCGCGAGGGTGTGGACGAAGTCGTGTTCCTCGACATCACCGCCTCCGCCGAGCGCCGCGGCCTGATCGTCGAGACGGTTGCGCGCACCGCCCGCCAGGTCTTCATCCCGCTCACGGTCGGCGGCGGCATCCGCTCGGTCGGCGACGCCCGCGCCATTCTCACCTCGGGCGCGGATAAGGTCTCCGTCAACACGGCGGCGGTCGAAGGCCCGGAGCTGATTACCGCGCTGTCGGAGGAATTCGGCTCGCAGGCCGTGGTGCTGGCGATTGACGCGCGGCGCGACGGCCACGTCTGGCGCGTCTATACCTACGGCGGACGCAAGCCCACGAACCTGAACGCCGTCGAATGGGCGATCGAAGGCGAAGGTTTTGGCGCGGGCGAAATCCTGCTGACCTCGATGGACTGCGACGGCACCGAGAACGGCTTCGATTGCGCGCTGACCCGCCTCATCTCCCGCGCCGTCAAAATTCCCGTGATCGCCTCGGGCGGCGCCGGCAACGCCGAACACTTCGCGCAAGTGCTCACCGAAGGCGAAGCCGACGCCGCGCTCGCCGCCTCCATCTTCCACTACGGCAAAGTGCGCGTCGCCGATCTCAAGAATTATTTGAAGACGCAGGGGATTCCGGTGCGGGTGTGAGGAGCCTCTGGTTCGCCGATTCCTCAGTGGCGTTTCAGGAGTCGCAAGAATTCGGCAACCGTAATTCCCATATCCTTCTCGATAATGGTTCGCAGCAGCGGCAGTTTCAACGTCCTGCCTGCATGAACAGGTACGACGGCTCGCCGCTTTGTCGTCGGATGGATCAAAATTAGATGGGAGCCTTTTTGCCGGTCTTCTTGAAATCCCGTCCGCTTCAATACACGGACTAACTCTTTGGCCGTCAGCGCGGGAAGCTTGGGCATTTGGACTTAGGCGACTTGGACTTCCACTTTGCCTTGAAGAATCCTGGGCTCTTCCGGTATGGGTTCACCATGAGCCAGGAGGCTCTCGATATAGACCCCAATCGCCTCTTTCACGTTGCGTTCGGTCTCCTCTAGTGTCTCGCCTTGCGTGTGGCATCCCGGGAGGGCAGGCACCGAAGCGACATAGCCGCCTTCAGGGGCGGATTCGTAGATGACGGAGTAGGAGAAGACGTTTTTCTTCCATTTGCGCTTTGCCATGTCGCCTATTATATACCCTGGTTCTGGACACCTGTTGCATTCCAGTTGACTGATAGCGACTGATAGCTAATGTTCACTCCAATCAAACCCGATCCCGCCTTGGCGGAAACGCCGCCCCGAGCCGGTTTCGGCAAGCGCATCCACGCCTGGATGCTGGCGCACCTGAACGCGCGCTACGAGCGGCTGGTGGCGGAGCGCAAGCGCGGGCTTTTCGCCGGTCTGCAAGGCAGCGTGCTGGAGATCGGTCCGGGCACAGGCCCGAACCTGGTCTATTATCCGGCGGGAATCCGCTGGCTCGGCGTGGAGCCGAATCCGTTCATGGTTCCCTATCTGAGAACGGCGGCCGAGCGCGCGGGATTGCAGGTGGACTTGCGGCCGGGAACGGCGGAGCGGCTTCCGACGGAAGACAGCAGCATGGACGTTGTGGTGAGCACGCTGGTCTTGTGCTCGGTCAGCGATCCCGGGTCTGTCCTGCGGGAAATTCGGCGCGTGCTCAAGCCGGGCGGACGTTTTCTCTTCATCGAACACGTCGCGGCGCCGCCGGGCACGCGCTTGCGGCGCGTTCAGAAAACGATTCGCCCGGTCTGGACCTACCTCACCGACGGCTGCCATCCGGACCGCGAGACCGGCGCGACCATCGAACAGGCCGGCTTCGGCCAAGTGCGCTACGAAGACTTCCGACTTCCGCTCGGCCCGGTCGGGACACAGATCGCCGGGTTCGCGGTGAAGTAGGAACGATTTCGGGTAGAAAAACCCACGGCACAAAAAACCGTGCCGTGGCTACCAGCTATTCTGGGGCGACTGCGCAAGAGGAGATCTGGGATGTTCACCTATTTCGATCATCTGGAGTGTTCGGCCTGTTCCCGCACGTGGGAACGGAACACCCTCATCAATCTTTGTCCTTGCGGAGGTCCCGTGCTGGCGCGGTACCGGCTGGAAGAGGCTGCCAGGGCGATGGACCGCCGGAGCTTGCCGGGCCACGGCCTGTGGCGCTACCACGCGGTGCTGCCGGTCGAAAGCCCGGAACGGATCGTTTCCTTGGGCGAAGGGATGACACCGCTCTTGCGCGCCGACAGACTCGGGAGGCGTTTGGGCCTGGATGCTCTCTCGATCAAGAATGAGGCTCTGAATCCGACCGGTGCGTTCAAGGACTTGGGGTTCTCGGTGGCCGTATCCCGTGCCGCCGAACTCGGCGTGAAAGAAGTGGCGGTTCCATCGGCCGGGAACGCCGGGAGCGCGGCCGCTGCCTATGCGGCCCGCGCGGGGTTGCAGGCCCATATTGTTTTCCCTCGCGATGTGCCCCAGGCGTTCATCCTGGAATGCCGGTACTACGGCGCGCATGTGGAACTCGTGGAGGGGAGGATCAACGATGCGGGCAAGCGGGTCGCCGAAGGCTGCAAAAAGCATGGATGGTTCGACCTCTCGACTCTGAAGGAGCCTTACCGCCTGGAGGGCAAGAAGTATATGGGCTACCATCTGGCGGAGCAGCTCGACTGGGTGTTGCCCGACGTCATTGTCTATCCCACCGGCGGAGGCACCGGGCTGGTCGGGATGTGGAAGAGTTTTGAGGAAATGGAAACGATGGGTTGGATTGATTCGCGCCGGCCCCGCATGGTTTCGGTGCAGGCGGCCGGTTGCGCGCCGATTGTGCGGGCTTTCGAGAGCGGGGCGAGCCGCGCGGAGTTCTGGGAAAACGCCGCTACCATCGCGGCCGGCTTGCGGGTGCCCGGCGCCGTGGGCGATGCGCTGATGTTGCGGGCCTTGCGCGAGAGCCAGGGAACCGCCGTGGCGGTGAGTGACCAGGAGATCATCCGCGGAGTCGAGCAGCTCGCTCAGAGCGAGGGGATATTCGCCTGCCCGGAAACCGGCGCAGCGCTGGCGGGTCTCCGCCAACTGGTCGAACGAGGCTGGGTGGGCCGGCAGGAACGCGTCGTGTTGTTCAACACCGGAAGCGCGCTCAAGTATCTCGATGTGCTCGGAGCCGAGTCGTTTGGTTCTGGCCCACGATAAGTGGCCGGGAGAAGCCCCCACTTCGGCATTGTTGGGGTATCGCCGGACTCGTCAAGATTTTCTCGCGCGGGTGTGTTATCCTCGGCGCGCCGCTCCGCGCGGCCCGTCACAGGACACTTCCACAACACGGGAGCCAATGGCAACTCTGAAGGAACCACTTCCTGTCGAAAAGACCAGTGGTGGCGGCTGGCGTCCCGTGGCGCGCTGGGCGGCCCCGCTGGCGGTCGGGGTGGCGATTGCGCTGGCGCCGGTTCCGGAGGGACTCACGCCGAACGCGTGGCGCTACTTCGCGCTGTTTGCTGCGGCGATGGTGGGGATCATGACCGAACCCCTGCCCCCTGCCGCAGTGGGACTGGCCGGAGTCGCCGTGGCCGCCGCCCTGCGGCTGGTGCGCCCGTCCACCGCCGAGTCCGCCAGTTGGGCGCTGAGCGGCTTCGCCAACAGCACGGTCTGGCTGATCTTTGCCGCCTACATGTTTGCGATGGGGTATTCCAAGACCGGGCTTGGCAAACGGATCGCGCTGCTGTTGATCCGCGCGATGGGAAAGCGAACGCTCGGTTTGGGCTATGCCGTCGCGCTGGCCGACCTGGTGCTCGCCCCGTTCATGCCGTCGAACACGGCGCGGAGCGCCGGAACGATCTACCCGGTGCTGCGCAGCATTCCGGAACTCTACGGATCGCTTCCGAATGACGCGAGCGCGCGGAAGATCGGCTCGTATCTGCTCTACACGGCGCTGGCCGCGACCTGCATCACCAGCAGCATGTTCACCACCAGCGTCGCGCCGAACCTCCTGGCCGTCAGCATCATCTCGAAGACCATCAACGTGACGATCTCCTGGACCGATTGGTTCGTGGGGTTCGCGCCGGTAGGCATCCTGCTGTTTGCGGTCGTGCCGCTCCTGCTCTACATAATCTATCCGCCGGAGATCAAAGAGTCGCCCGACGCGCCGCGCTGGGCCGGCGAGCAGTTGCGCACGATGGGCCCGGTCACGCACAAGGAATGGACGCTGCTGGTTTTGGTCATCGCCGCGTTGAGCCTGTGGATCGGGGGGAGGCTCTACATAGACGCGACGCTGGCCGCCATCCTGGTCGTGGTGCTGATGGTAATTTCGCGCGTGGTGAGCTGGGACGACGTTCTCGGCAACGCCCAGGCCTGGAACGTGCTGGCGTGGTTCGCCACGCTGGTGACGCTGGCGAGCGGCCTGGCGGAGGTCAAGTTCGTGGACTGGCTGGCGCAGGCGCTCGCGCCGCAGTTCGCGGGGCGCAGCGTTACGGTCTCCATCGCGCTGCTGGTGGGAGCGTTTTTCTTCATCCACTACCTGTTCGCCAGCCTCACCGCCCACACCAGCGCGCTGCTGCCGGTGTTCCTGGGCGTCGCCGTGCAAATCCCCGGCGTCTCGCCGATGGCCTGGGCGCTGCTCTTGAGCTATACGCTGGGCTTGATGGGAATCCTCACGCCCTACGCCACCGGCCCGTCGCCGATTTACTACGGCAGCGGCTACATCCCCGGCAAAGACTTCTGGATCCTCGGCCTGATCCTGGGCGTCCTCTTCTTCGCCGTGTATATCACCATCGGAGTGCCGTGGCTGCGGTGGCTGGGAATTTGAATCCGAGCCGCGAACGTGAGTGAGCGGTCATCCGAGCCGTGTAGCCACGGCGTCCTGAGCGGAGCGAAGGACCTGCTTTTCTTCGCTTTCTCCTCTGCGAACATCTGCGCAATCTGCGGATAGACTTTGTCAGGCGACTACTGGATGGCCCAATTCCTTTTTGGCCTTGGCCCAGGGGATCGGCTTTTCCCCCTTCTTCTTCGCATCGGCCAGGGCTTTCTTGGCCGCGCGGAGGTCGCGGCGGTCTTCCAGTTCTTCCAACGCCGCCAAATCCTCCATCGGAACAATCGCGGCCACGTTCCTGCCGTTGCGCCGCACAATGACGCGCTCGCGCTTGCTGGCGACGCGGTCGAGACTTCGCGCCAGAGGTTGTTCCAATTTGCTCGCTGTACGGCCGGCCATGGGCTCCTCCCTCTTTACAGTTACGATACTCTCACAGGAACCGCTCGCGCAAGATGAGCTGGAAAGACCCTACCGCACTGCCGTAGGCCGTCGCGTAGCGACTCCCGCTCCTTATTCCATCGGCCATCGCGGGATCGCGGTTCGACTGTCGCTCACCGTCCCGAGCAGCGCCGAATGGACCGCCCTGAGCCTGTCGAAGGGCGGCGTCAATCGCGGCCATGAGCCGGATGGTTTCCTGGAGGGCTGTAACAACCTTCGCGTAATGCAGTTGGTCGTCATAGCGCAGGGTTCGTTCGCGCCTGTCCTTCAGCCACTTCTCGCAAACCTGATAGCCGCCAATATGGAGGTTCCAGACTTCGGGCGAGATGCCTTCAAAGTATTGCCCCTCTCTTCCGCTTTGCGGATTGCCCTTGCTGATATAGACGCGGCCTGCTTCATCAAACAGTGCGGCCTGGGACTTCCAGGGGTTCATCTCTTTTTCCGCCGCAAGTGGCTTATGCGTTACTCCGTATCGATGGACACAACCCGAATGAGCGTGGTTCTGTGGATGGCTTTATTCGGCTTTTCAGAAGTGACAATTTCATCGCAACCGCTACTGGCAGCAACTACTATATGGATGGCGTCAACTGAAGACAGGCCAGAGGAACAGGCTTCAACAAAGGCTGCCTCTAAATGTTCGACCCCGAAGGGTAGCCAAGTGGAGACAGTTGCAAAAAAATTCTCATAGAAGTTCACTTCCGTTGTGAAACCGAAGTACGTTGGTTTCGGAATCACTTCCAACTTGACGTAGTCACTACAGACAAACTCTCGGGAATCGGTATCAGAGATGACACCAAGCGCCCTCTGGGCGAGCTTCCCGCTCCCCCGTGCTGCAGCGATTAGGACTCCAGAGTCAACGTATGTGCGTTTCAATCTTCTGGCTCAGATTTCACACCTTTGCGGCTGCGAATTTCCTCGCGGAGTTCTTCGTCGTTGAGCAGTGGAACCCCAGCAGCAACGATTTCCTGCTTGAGGCGGGCATATCGCTCGGCTGCAGTTGCTGCCGTCGCCTGCGATGCAACTGGAAGGACGATCTTGAGGTCCTCAAACTTTTTTAGGTCTATCCCCTCACTTCCGAGAAAGGCAGTGCCGAGGGCAATGATAGTTGTGGCAACAAAGAACCGCGGAACCTTAGGGACAGCGGGAAATGACACCCCATCAGCACTAGCCGTGGGCTCACGATACTGATGCTCCGGGGAAAGGAACACATCAATCGCTGGCGGCTGGTGGTCCGCCAAGTTCGTTCCGTCGAGCCGAATCTCCATCGGATACCTCCGGGTTGAATTTGTTATTGTAATAATGCTTCCTGCGAATCCATTTGAAGCCTTCATGCTTCGTTATGGCGGCGCTTTCAGTCGGACCTCCTACCGAGGGTGGGCCTGGGAAAAACCGCGAGAACATGATGGCGGTATGCACGAGCCATTCAGCAAGATCGATGGCGTCCTGTATCGGCATCGGCGCAAAAACGAGAGGCGCTTGAAGGTTGTTTCGTAACAGATTCGCCAGCTGTTCGAGGTCAGTAGGCGACGGCGGGGGCTTGATAACAGAACCGAGCACCTGCGGTAACGCCGGGCTAAGACCGAGAACCAACCGGCTAATAGATTCGCCTTCACCGCCCCAATTGATGCCGACATCACCCTTCTGCCGGAGAAGCTGAGGTTCTTTATCAACACCGTTCTCAATGGTCAGGAGCCATCCTTCGCCTAGACTCTCGCCACTGGAATATCCACCTATCATCATACCAAGAGATGGCTTCGGTTCGTTGGCTTCGAGTTTCTTCACGTGGCTCATAAGGAAGCCAGCGAGCCGTTTTGCAACGTCTTCCATCGTGCAGTTGTGAATGTCAAATCCCGTCTCTTCACCGTGCGTAAGTCGCTTGCGGAAATCTTTGAGCAGGGTCGAGATGGAAGCGCTTCCAATGCTGCCAGAGCCATAGGCGACACAACCAATCGGTTTGCCCTTGTAGAGGTTCGCAATCTTGTTCGCGTTGTTGTAAACGTTGACGGCAACGGGTCGCGCTTTGATGGCAACAGGGTCTTGCTGATTTGGTAATGGCCCCATTAGTGTAAGTGTCGAGGCACTATCAGCGGCAAGAACTATGCCGTCGTGAACGGTGATAAGGATTCCTATGCTCATTGTTGGTCCTAGCGCCTTCCGATGTGCTCACGCCCGAGGTTGGCCCAACCTCCCTTCCGGCTATGCTTTGCCGGCCAATTCCTTAAACGCAACCGGCTTGCATACGATACCAGAAACCGCATCTGCAAATCTCTCGGAATCGGTAGCCCTCCGATTAAGGTCCCGCAGGTCGTCTTGAGAATTTTCCTTGCGAGTATAGGACAAGTGGCGGGCCGCCGCAACTGGCTGCGCCTGCGGCTCCGCTCCTCATTGATGGTGCAGGTCCCTCACTCCGCTCGGGATGACGGCAGTGCCGTCACTGACGGCAGTGCGGAAATTTATCATCTGTCATCCGATTCAACCGAGGAAATTGAAAAAACTGGGTGAAGATTGCCATGAATGGCCTATTACTTCTGGGCCTCCCAACCGAGGGAACAGGGATTAGGGAATAGGGAACAGAAAATGGGGAGTGGGGAAATGTCAACAATGTTCTTCCGAGGATTCCGAGAGGACCGAGGGAACCGAGACTTCCGAATAAACCGAGGATTCCGAGAAAGCCGGGAAAACCGAGAAAACCGAGAAAGGGAACAGGGTGCAGGTCCTTCTCCCGGCACGCCGGCCTCGGCCCCGGCCGGGCCGTGGGGATCAGGATGACATCCAAGTGCGGTTTAGGGATTGGCGGCGACGGGAGCGGCGCGGGCGACCGGGACCGGCGTCAGCCAGCCGTGGCGGTCGGGCTTGCGGCCTTCGACGATGGCGAAGAATTCCTGCTGGAGCTTTTCGGTGATGGGGCCGCGCTTGCCGTTGCCGACCGGGATGCGGTCCACGGTGCGCAGCGGCGTAATCTCGGCGGCGGTGCCGGTGAAGAAGACTTCATCGGCAACGTAGAGCAGCTCGCGGGGAATGTTCTGCTCCTCGACGGGGATGCCGAATTCGCGGCACAGCGTCAGCACGGTGTCGCGCGTGATTCCGGGCAGGACCGAGGCGCTCCAGGGCGGCGTGAGGACTTTGCCGTGGATCACGACGAAGATGTTCTCGCCGCTCCCTTCGCTCACGTAGCCGCTGGGGTCGAGCGCGATCCCCTCGGCATAGCCGTTGGCTTCGGCCTCCATGCGGATCAGTTGCGCGTTCATGTAATTGGCCGCGGCCTTGGCCATTGCCGGAAGCGTGTTGGGGGCCATGCGGTTCCAGGAAGAAACGCAGACGTCCACGCCTTCGTCGGCTCCCGCGCCCAGGTACTTGCCCCACTCCCAGCAGGCGAGATAGACCTCGATGGGCGCATTGTGGGGATGGACGCCCACCTCGCCGTAACCGCGCAGGGCGATCGGACGCACGTAACAGTGACGCAGGCCGTTCACGCGAACCAGCTCGACCGCCGCCTGCGCGAGTTCCTGGCGCGAGTAGGGCAGGGTCATGCGGTAAATCTTGGCGGAGTTGATGAGCCGCTGCATGTGGTCCCCCAGCCGGAAAATCGCCGGCCCGGAGGGAATCTCGTAGCAGCGGATGCCTTCAAACAGGCTCGACCCGTAATTGACGACGTGCGAGAGCACGTGAATCTGCGCATCGTCCCAGGGGATCAGCCGGCCGTTGTGCCAGATTTTCTCAGATTTCTTGAGCGACATCGCTTCGCACGCTCTTCCCAGAGCCGCGACTGACCAGTGCGGCTTCTCTAATCGTTAGTATAACCCGGATGGTGCGGATTTGCAGCAGCAATTCCGGCAGACACGTCCGAATCTCAACGCATGGCGTCGAAGCGAGTAGGGCTGCCGGGTCAAAGCCAGCGAAAGATGCGCAGCAGGACCAGCAGAGCCGCGGTCGCCAGGAACATGACTCCCACAGCCAGCCAGGCGCCTTGCGGCGCGTCGCCCCAGGGCAGCCCGCGCAGGTTCATTCCGTAGAAGCTGGTCACCAGCAAGGCCGGCAGAGTGATGGTGCCGAGCACCGTCAGCACCTTCACCACCTGGTTGGTGCGCTGGCTGACGCTCGACAGATAAATCTCGAGCGCGCCGCTCAGAATGTCCCGCTGCACCTCGACCGTATCGAGCGCGCGCGCCACGTGGTCGTAGACGTCGCGCAAAAACGGCCACAGGTCCTGCGCAATCAGGTCGGAGCGGGTCCGCTGCAGATGGCTCATCACGTCGCGCGTATTGGCGAGCACGCGGCGCAACTCGATCAGGTTTCGCTTGGCGGAGAAGATTCGATCCAGGGCCGCGGGCGACGGCCGTTCCAGGACCTCGTCCTGGAGCGCGTCACAGGTTTCATCCTGTTGATCGAGCACCGGGAGGTAGGAGTCCACGATGGCGTCGGCGATCTTGTAGAACAGGATGTCGGGGCGTTGCTGCGCTGCGTTGGCGCGCAGCTTCTCCAGGGCCTGCCGCGCCGGGCGACACTCGCTCTCCTGGACCGTGATGAGAAAGTCGCGGCCGAGGAACAGGTCGAGGTCCGAGAACTCGAGCGAGCCGTCGGGATTGATCTCGACCGGCTTCAAGACCGCAAAGAGGTAGTTCTCTTCCTCTTCGATTTTGGCGTTCTGGCCGCGGTGGCGGCAGTCCTCGATGTGGAGGGAATGGAGCCGGTGGCGCTCGGCCAGACGGTCGAGTTCCGGATCATTGGGGTCGCGCAGATCGTGCCATTCCATAAGTCGTTACGGCAAGCCGTTACGCCGCGAGCCAGTATACATCATGCCCGCCGCATTTCCATGCGGGGGCGCGATGCCGAAGGCCGGCGGGTATCGTCTGGTATCCGGGATGGAGCGGGCCGCCGGTGTCCGCCACTCGCAAAATTTGCCTCTCTAATTTTGTCCCGTCCCTGCCGATGAGATTACTAGAGGGGAAGAGTGGGGATGAGGGGATGAGGGGATGATGGAATGATCGGAACGGCGACGGAAAAGGCCCTGGACCCGACCGAGCGCAGCGCGCAAGCCCGGCAACTGGAGCATGCTCTCCGCGCCCGGGTTGTGGGGCAAGAGGAAGCCCTCCACGCCGTCGTCTCCGTCTATCAGGTTTTCCTGGCCGGGATGAATCTGCCGAACCATCCGGTGGGCACGCTGCTGTTCCTGGGTCCCACCGGGTCCGGCAAGACGCGTGTCGTGGAAGCGGTTGCGGAAGCCCTGTTCGGAGACGTGCGGGCGCTCCTCCAGGTGGACTGCGGGGAATTTCAGCACAGCCACGAAATCGCCAAACTGATCGGGTCGCCGCCGGGCTACCTGGGGCATCGGGAGACGCATCCGGTGCTGACGCAGGAGGCGCTCAACCAGTGGCATCGGGAGGACCTGAAACTCTCCCTCGTCCTGTTTGACGAGATCGAAAAAGCCAGCGACGCGCTCTGGCAGTTGTTGCTGGGGGTGCTCGACCGCGCCACGCTCACCCTGGGGGACAACCGCCGCGTGGACTTTTCGCAGACCCTCATCTTCCTGACCAGCAATCTGGGCGCGGCCGAGATGGCCAGCAAACTCGGCGGCGGTATAGGGTTCGGGCGGAACCGGGCGCTCCTCGACGCACGCCTCGAACGGAAGCTGAAGGTCATGGCCACGGAAGCGGCCCGGCGGAAGTTCGCGCCGGAGTTTCTGAACCGCATTGACAAGGTGGTCCCGTTTCGCCCTTTGATCTGCGCCGATCTCGAGAAGGTCCTCGAAATCGAACTCCTCCGCGTGCAGCAGCGCCTGCTCCAGGCCAGCGGCGGGAACCGCTTGGTGTTCCGCTGCACCTCGGCCGCCAAGGAGTTTCTGCTCGCCGACGGCCTCGACTTCCGCTACGGCGCGCGCCACCTGCGCCGCTCGATCGAGCGCCACCTGGTGGACCCGCTCGCGCACTTGATGGCCACCCGCCAGGTCAGCCCCGGCGACGCCCTCTCGGTGGACCTCTCCGAACACGGCCCCAAGCTCCTTTTCTTCAAAAGCGGCCGGACGGGACGCATGTCCTCCTGGATCGCCAAAGCGGGTTAGGGCTGGCTTTCCGGGAGAAATGGGTTCACGCGCCGTAGCGAGATTGGAGGACCTTCTTGACTGAAACACTCCCGTTGTGTTGCAATGCGACTCGGGAGGCAAGGTGGATGGCCCCTTCTTTGCTCGAGCGACCTAAGATTGCGAAAATATTTTCTCGAGACGAAGAAGTCATTCTGCATCAAGGGGATGCCCTTACATTCCTGAAGAGCCTGCCGTCCGGACTGGCGTCCCTGGTGATCACGTCCCCCCCCTACAATCTCGGAAAAGAATACGAGCGTAAGAAAGCCCTGCAAGACTACCTCCAGGAGCAGACCGAGGTCATTAACGAACTTGTCCGAGTGTTGAGGAATGACGGCAGCATTTGCTGGGAAATCGGCAATTTTGTGGAAGACGGAGAGGTGTATCCCCTCGACTCCTACTTCTACAGAATCTTCAAAGAAAAAAATCTTCGCTTGGGACCATGCCTAATCCTTATAAAGTCGGCATTCTAGAGACACTCCGCCAGCGCTTTGGTCAGCTCCAGAAGATCAAGGGGAGCGAATCGCTATTCACACTGGGCGACGACGCGGCGCGAATTTATATTAGGTACTCTAAGGTGCATCCTCGTGGACGCACCTTCTTCGGATTGCGTGAAGGGGACTTACGCCAGTTAGAAGGACACAATGGCTTCCTTTGCTTTCTGCTCGATGATGGCTCACCGGCTCTGTTTATCCCATACGCCGATTTCGAGGAAATTTTCCGGGGTGCGCAAACGGCAAGCGATGGGCAATACAAAGTCCAATTGCGATCTCAAGGTGATATTCGAGAGCTGTACATCGCCCGTCAAGGACGATTCAACGTTGAGGGTTACGTTGGATTGGAACCCCTGGCCCGCAGTCTTGACACCAAACTCCTGAGGGAGGCTCGTGACCTCTCTCACTCACAGGTGCAAACGCTTCTTGCGAGTATTGGGCACATTAAAAGATACGACGTGTACGTGCCTGACAGTGACGTGGGTAAGCTCGATTGGACCATTGCCGAACGATTTTCTTTGCGTACAGGCATCCCCGCTGGCTTTGAACAAGTCCGGGATATACTGTCTGAGATTGACGTTATATGGGTTACAGGGGGCCGCGATGGGATCGAGGGGCTCTTTGAAGTGGAACATTCGACCCCTGTTTATTCAGGTCTCTTGCGCTTCAACGACATTCTTCTTACTGACCCGAATGTTTCTCGGTTCTCTATTGTCTCAAACGACGTCAGACGGGGGCTTTTCGCGCGGCAGCTCTTCCGACCCACATTCAGGAAAAGCGGCCTTGCTGAGCTTACAAGCTTTCTTGAATACAGCAATGTACTCGATTGGCACACGCGCCTTGCCAAGCGAGAAACCCAATAAATTAAGACGGAGGCAAGTGTGAAGGTCTATGTAGTGGTTGACGTGATGTCTGGTGTTGTCGTGGAAGTGAAATGTTTTCGGCACGTGGAGCAGGCACGAGCATGCAAAACGCGGCTTCGTAAAGGACGTAATCTGGATGAAGATGATGTGCAACTTTTCGAAAGCACTATTCATGTCTCATCTCACCAGGGCAGTATTTTGGCGGCATCCTCGCAGAAATCCAGGAAATTTGCGAAGGGAACGAAGCGTTAGCTCTAACCCTACGGCTGTTTATGTTGAGCAATACTATCCTTACCTTCTTCGGGAGATTCACAGCGTTATAGAGGCCGTAGATGCGGCTTCCCACAAGACGAAAGTAAGCAAAGAAAAGACCATGCCCGGCAAGAAGCTTTTTAGTCCCAAGGCCCTCAATCGGACTTTCAAAAAGGAATTCAAGAAGGTTGGCTGGGAATCGCTTCGGATTCCTTGTGAATACTCGCGTGAATTCTACGAGATAGGCTACACTCCAGACCCGACAAACGCAGGAGCATTCCGTGAGATGGACTTCATCAAGGAGAGGCTGGGAGTCGAAGTTCAGTTTGGCAAGTATGCCTTCATGGTCTATAACGTCTGCGCCAAAATGACGATCTTTAGAAACTTGGGCCATATTGATTCGGGAGTGGAAATCGTGCCAACCAAGCGGTTCGCAAATCAGATGTCTACCGGCGTTTCCTACTTTGAACAGATTGTCTGGGACCTGCAACAAAGAGGGATCGCCGACATAGATGTTCCCGCCCTTATACTCGGCATCGAAGCTTGATAATCATTTCGCCGCCGGTAAGTTAGGATGGCCGGGAGCGATCTTGAGCTTAGCATTAACGTCCGACTAGTCCCGCGGCCTTGTCGAGGGTCTCACTCATAAAGCGGGCCAGCTCAGGGTGATCCATGAGTCGGACCAAAGAAAAGGCCTGCCGGAGAGCCTCATACATCTCCGGTGCTGCTGCGATAAGGAGAGCGTTGGCCGCGCATTCGTCCTCGTTCTCGCCCTTGGCCTCGGCTACTTCCCGCCCTGATTCATCCATGACGGGGCAACCAAACTCATCATCGTACTGGATTCCCGCCTGCCAAGGGCCTTTCGTGAATACCGTTGTTTCTTGGATCATCATTTCCCTCTTCTGGCGCTACCAGGCAGCACCGTGTTTCATGTCCTTCAATCTTCTAAGTGATACCGATCGCGGATCGCCTCTGGAATGACTTCAAGCCCCCATCGAGAACGGATTATGCAATGCGCACATTCCAGTGGGTGGAAAAAAAACAAGCTGCGTACCTTTGGAGTTCTCTCTGACTGAGAGAGTCATCCTATCGCCCTGATACGCCCCGATTGATCCCCCGAATAGCCCCGCAAAGTGCTATCATGAAGGGCGGTTGTGTCCAGGGGGCAGCATGAACTCACGGTTCGCGTGGCTGGGGGTTGTCTGTATCTACATCGCGTGGATATCCGCGCCGCCCGCCGCGTCCGCCCAGTCCTCGCAGGCTTCTTCCTCCGCTCCAGTTTCCGGTTTGAGTGAGCAGCAACGAACGGGGAAACGGCTGTTCCTGCAAAATTGTGGGTTGTGCCATGTCCCGGAACCGAAGAACCCGAAAGACCCCAAAGACCTCGGGACGACCGTCGGACCGCGCCTGGAGGGCCTCTTCAGCGGCGCGAAACCTCGTCCGGAGGCCGTGGTGCGGACGTTCGTCCTGTCCGGCGTCGCAGGGAAGATGCCCGGCTTCCAATACAGTCTGGAGCCGAAGGATATGGACGCGGTCATTGCGTATCTTAAAACCCTATAGGGCGTATCTCAAGACTCTATAGGCCAGTAACAAGGAGTAACGACATGTCCCGATTCGGTGGTTCGCTCCGAAGGTTTGGATTCAGTGTTGCGGTGCTCTGTTTAGGACTGTCCGCCGTAGAGGCGGCCACGTTGCCCAGCACGGGACTGATGGGGGTCGTGAAGTCCGCCGACGGGAAAGCGATGGAGGGCGTTGCGGTCTCTGCTCGCGCCAACAGCCAGACGTTCAGCACCTCCGTGTTTACCGACGGGGACGGACAGTATTATTTCCCCGCGCTGGCCGAAGTGCGCTACAAGGTCTGGGCGCAAGCGGTGGGTTTTGAGATGGCCCGCGGCGAGCTGGCGGTCGCTTCCGGGAAGAAGTTCCAGCAGAATTTCACGCTGCGGCCCATGAAGGATTTCCAGATGCAGCTTTCGGGCGCAGAATGGGCCGAGAGCCTGCCGGGCGACACCCCCGAAGATCGTCGCATGAAGGAGCTCGTTCACAGCAATTGCACCGGGTGTCATCTCACGGGCTTCGTCCTCGCCAAGCGATTTGATGCCGCCGGCTGGGGCATCATCCTGAACGCCATGATCGAGACCCAGACCCAGCCCGAGGCGCCCAACCGCAAACTCCTGGAGGCCTATAAGGAAGACCTGGTCGCGTACTTGGCCCGCGTCCGCGGACCGAATCCGTCTGCCATGAAGTTCAAACCCTTTCCGCGCGTCACCGGCGAAGCGACCCAGATCGTGGTCACCGAATACGATATCCCGCGGGGCGATAACCCGAATTTTGTCATGCTCCCCAACGGCAGCGACTGGTCCGAAGGCATCGCCTCCGGCGACGGGGGAGTGCTCCACGATGCGGTGGCAGGCAAGGATGGCAACGTCTATTTCTCGGATAACACCTACCCCGAGCGCACCATCGGCAGGCTCGATCCCCGAACCGGCCGCGTAACCAGCTTCAAGCTGGAAGACAAAACCGGCTTGGCGTCGCGGACGCACGGCGCCATTCCGGATTCGAAAGGGAACATCTGGTTCAACAACGGGACCGATGGAACGATCATCAAGTTTGATCCCGCCACGGAAAAGTTCCAGCTTTTCCCCAAGCCCCAGGGAGGGGGCTGGGTCGGGGGGCACATCGAAGTGGATTCCAAAGGCAACGTGTGGACCTCGGCGAACGTGGGAGCCGTCAAGCTGAACCCCGCCACCGGCGAATACACCGATTACAAATCCATCACCCCCGGAGGGGGCATCTACGGGATCGCGGTGGATGCGGAGGACAACGCCTGGATCGCTCAACTCGGGGCAGACCGGCTGATGGTGGCCAACGGCCGCACCGGCGAAGTCAGCGAGGTGGTTTTGTCTCCACTAATGGAAGGCGTCAGCGAGAAAGACCGGGAGATCGGCAGGCGCAGCGGCGCCGCCAACAACACCGCGCCCCTGTATTTCAAAGGCCCCCGCAGACTGGGGGGCGATCCCAAGGGCGATTCCGTGTGGGTGGCGGAGTTTTGGGCCGGCAGGCTGGCCCGAATCAATAGCCGCACCAAGAAGGTCACCGAGTACCAGCTACCGTCCAAGTACGCCCATCCCTACGACGTCCAGGTGGATAAGAACCAAATGGTCTGGATCAACCAGATGAACTCCGACCGGGTGGCCAAGTTCAATCCGTTCACGGAACAGTTTACCGAATACCCCTTGGCTTCGCTCGGCACCGAAACCCGGCATATCAGCATTGACGATTCCACCACTCCGCCGACCATTTGGCTGGCCTATTCGGGGTTGGCCAAGATCGGCCGCGTGCAGTTCCGCACCGACACCGCGCGCTCGGCGGCGGGCAGACAGTAGGCCCAGAACCGAGGCCATATCGGTGGAATGTGAAATCATCAAAGCTTAGGCGAGGCACGAAAGAGATCGTTCCCTCGAGCGGGAGGCGCGTTCGAGCATACTTCGAGCATACATGGAGAGAGGGTAACCCGATGAAGCGTATCGCCGTCATTCTGATTGGCCTGTTTGCCATCGCACCCGCCGGATCGCGGTCCGCCCACGCGCAGGAAGCGCGTCCCGTAGTGCATCCATCCACGCAAGACGCGTCCGTTCTGGTCACCCTGGATCGAATCAAACAGTGGGAAACCGAATTGTCGAACTGGCGGCGTTGGGGCTCCAATGATCAGCGCGGCACGCTCAACCTGATTACGCCGGATAAGAGTAAGGCGGCCGCCCGACTGGTGAAGGACGGCGTGTCAGTTTCGCTGGGCCACTTCGTGAGCGAAGAGCAGGCCATTGACAGCCAGACGTTTGCCCCCACGAAACACTGGATGACTGCCATTGACCCCAACACCGGCCAAGTCCGCTCTGCTCTCGACGCCATGAGTTTCTCGCTGCACGACGGCCAGCTCGCGCACATGGACGCCCTGTGCCATTACCGCACCGAGCGAGAGGGGAAGCAGGTGGTCTTCAACGGCTATCCCCAGAACCTCGATGAGCACGGGTGCAAGGACCTCGCCATTGACCGTATGGGCCCGGGGTACGTGACCCGCGGCATTCTCGTGGACATGCCGCTGCTCCGGGGCGTGCCGTGGCTCGAGCCCAGCACTCCGATCTACGTATCGGATCTCGAGCAGTGGGAAAAGTTCGCCGGTGTCACCGTCAGCAGCGGCGACGTGCTCCTCGTCCGCACCGGCCGATGGGCGAAGCGCGAGAAAGAAGGGCCGTGGAACTTTGCGCGGCAGGGGGCCGGCCTGCACGCATCGGTGTTGCCGTGGCTGAAACAGCGGGGCGTGGCAGTGCTCGTCAGTGACGCGGTGAACGACGTCCAGCCGTCCGGTGTAGAGGGCCTCGTCCGCCCGATTCACCAGATCACACAGGTCTTCATCGGGCTGCCGCTCGTGGATAACGGGTATCTCGAAGACGTTGCCAGAGAAGCAGGGCAGCGGCGGCGTTGGGAGTTCATGGTTTCCTGGCAGCTCACGAAGGTTCCGGGCGGTACCGCGAGTCCGTTCAACGCCCTCGCGACGTTCTGAAAAAGAGCGCGAGCCGGAGCTTCACCCCAGCGGACGCTCCCATACCCTCGGGGGCGGCGTATGACTCTGCGGGCAGACCCCATCCCGGAAACTGCATAAGAGATCGAGTTCGTCCATCCTTGTTTCGGCATACACACCTCGCCCGGCGTTATTGAAGAAAATTCTG
>Ga0209343_10000501_pt1 | contig 55099 bp, 75 predicted proteins | sample RifCSPlowO2_02_FD_184026 | JGI IMG/M metagenome (GOLD analysis project Ga0209343, IMG submission 184026) | Groundwater microbial communities from Rifle, Colorado - Rifle CSP2_plank lowO2_0.2 (SPAdes) (version 2) | ecosystem: Environmental > Aquatic > Deep subsurface > Groundwater | place...
ATGAACTAATGAAAAAACAAAATCTATCGCCAATATTTAAGCCGCTTTTCTGGTCATATAATTTTTCCAGGATTGATCCGGAAAAAGATAAGAAATTAATTATTATTCAAACCGTCAACTATGGCAATTTAGAGCATTGGCGTTGGATTAATAAATTTTATGGTAGCAAGGTTGTTAGGGATTCATTGCAGAAAGTTGTCAGCACCGAGTTTAGACCCCAGGCGCTTCGTTTAGCAGGTTTACTGTTTAATATTGAAAAATTTAATTATGCACCAAGAAGTACTTGAGCAAAAAAATCTAAAGGTTTTGGCCCTTTTGAAAAATTTTCCGGGTTTTTATTTGGCCGGCGGTACGGCTTTAGCGCTGCAACTCGGACACCGTCGCTCAATTGATTTTGATTTATTTTCCAATAAAAAAATACCGGTTGATTTGCTCAAAAAAGCGGAGCAGGTTTTTGCGGGATGGCAAGTTAAAATTCTGGTTAGCAACAGCGGGGATCAAATTATTATCTGCCAAAGAAGTTGCCGTAACTAAAGCTTATACCATTGGACGGAGGGGATCTTTCAAGGATTATATTGATCTGTACTTTATTTTGAAAAAGAAAATCTCTAGCCCAGAAGAAATTATTAAAATGGCTGAAAAAAAAGTATGAGGAGAACTTTAATGCGCGGTTATTTTTAGAGCAGCTTGTGTACTTGGATGATGTTAAGGATACTGATATAGTTTTTATTAAAAAACCTATGACTAAAACCAACATTGCCTCTTTTTTTACTAAAATCATCAGCAAAATTAAATTATAATCACTAGATAGATTGTATGAATTCAGGTTTTACGCAGCTCCTGCAATCTCCACATGAATACTTTGGCCTTATTTTTAGCACTGTAATAGCCTTTGGTAAAGTTTAATGTATCTTCCAACATATTTCTGGGTAGTTCTTTAGCCAGTTTAATGTAAAGAGAATAATGTTTGGTGTCTCCCAAACTTTCTGCCAAGAATACTCCATATTCCTGAAATTCATAAGCGATGTTTTTAGGCCGGTCTTTAAATTTGGTTTCCTCCAGCACTTTTTTAATTGATTTCATCAATTGCCTCCTGATAATTGGGTTTTAACTTAACTGCTTTTTCAAAAGCCTCTTTAGCTTTCTCTTTATCACCCACTTGCAAAAGAACCAAACCCTTATTGTAGTAAAGTTTGGGGTCAGTGGGAGCAAGTGCAGTGGCCATATCCAGAGCTTCAAGGGTTTTGTCAAAATATTTTTCATCCAATGAAGCCAGCTCAAAATAGGTCCTGACTGCTGTCCGGTAAAAAGAGATATTTTTGGGGCTTGTTTTGAAAACCGCATTTGTTTGAAGTATGGCTTCATCTGTTAAGTCGGCTGATAAAGTGGCATCGGTTTGGCTCAAAGCAGAAGCTGCCTGGGCTGCCGCAAACCCAAGTTCTGATCTGTAAAATGGTTCGCCTTGGTTTAAGTCAGAGGCACTGGTAAGCAAATTATATGCTCTTCCGGCATTGCCCAGATCCGATGCTTTTTCTCCTTTGGCAAAAAGGCTGTCAGCATACCAGAGCTGGAAAATGGAAAATAGAAGATAGAAAATAGCCAATAGTACAATCCCTCTGGCCAAGTTAGTGTAGAGTGTAACTTTTAGTCTGTAAACTTTTGTAGATTCAGTTGCGACAAAAGCTAAAGCAGGGAAAAGATAGAAAAACAGGGCAATAATGACTACGGAAAAGAGGAAAAAATTATAGATAAGGTAGGAAACATAGCTTGCAAGCAAGCTGGTAGCAAGTAGCAAGTAGTATGTATTATGTATTTTCTGTTTTATACTTGATACATAATACCTGATACAAAATACAGCGAATGTTCCAATGATCAAAATATAAGTTCCAAACCCCACAATTCCCGTAGTTGCCAAGTAATTTAGATATTCATTATGTGCTTTGTTATAGAGAAAATCCCACTCTGAAGTTAAATTATGGGAAACAGGCCTGAATTGGTAATAAGAATAAGCAAAGGTTTCCAGTCCTGAACCAAAAATGGGATAATTTTTGAAAATATCCAAAGCCCCCTGCCAAACTATCAGGCGGATTTGGCCGGATTCTGTGCCTCCTGTTTCCAGTTGGGTGCCGGAAGAAGCAGGTAATGAAATAGCAGGCCTGGGGGGAGGCGCAAATTTTGATATAAGCTTAAAATCGGTTAAAGCAGAACCAAAAAGAAGATTGATTAGTATAAATGTTAGTAATACCGGGGTAATTTTTTTGAAGTTTTTTAAGCTGAATAAAATAAAAACAATAAAGCCTCCAATCAGTCCCAAGGTTGGACCTCTGGAATAGGTAAAGGTAAAAGCGAGATAATAACAAATTAGACTAATAAACCAGAAAACTGATGGTGAAATAATAGTCTTTAATTTAAAGTAATCAGACATTATTGAAAATTGAGCTCCAGCACTTAGGGGTTGTCCTGTACGAGGCGGGTAAGGTATATTTTTAGCGTGATATTTTAAAGCCAAATTACTTGCAACTTCTGACTTATTTTCATATTCTGATTTTTCAGCTTTAGTTAGATTTTTAGAGGATAGAAAAAAATATAAAGCGGGGAAAATAAGCATGGCTAAATAGCCTGCCATCCAGTTGGGTTGGCCTAAGCTGGCAAAAACCCGGGCCTGGACATCCTGAACCCAGCAGGAAGCATTAAACTCTCCCCGCAAAATTACACAGGAGGGGGAAACCCCAAAATGTTCCAAAATTCCCCATAAAGAAACAATTACCCCGGAAGCAAGGGCAAATTTTAGTAAGATAAATACTTTTTCTTTATCCATATTGGAAACAAAGGCCCAGTAGAGTAATAAATAAGATATTAAAGACAAAAGGCCGCCATTTAATCTGGAATAATAACCCCAAATTGAAGTATGGGTATCAATGGAAAAAATAGTTGATAAAATATTTGCGCCTAAAAATAATAAAAGAGGTATATCCAGCGGGGTTCGATTTATGATTAAAGATTTACGATTTATGATTTTTAGAAACCAAGCACCCACAATAATTACAGTAAATCCATAAGTTAAAAACATCTTGTTAAATTCAAACAGCTCATGGTTTAAAGAGGTCCAAAAAAGAGGGGTCAGGAAAAATAAAAGATAAAAAGAATAAATGATGATTTTGTCTAACATAAGTTAGGGTATAGGGTTTAGGGTATAGGGTTTAGCCAAAAAAATCAACTAATTGAATTACTGGGGCTGCCCGGACGGAACTGGATTTGTAAGTTTACAAAGGTTTCCTACTCTTTCATCCATTTCTGCAAATTGCTTGGGATCTATAGCATATAAGTTTGCAAATCCCCTAAGCCTTTGGTTGCTGGAAAAGTGTCCAATTTGCCTCCTACCGTACTCGTCCTCAGTGCTTAATGTGCGCATACAATCACCTTGCTGCCATCTTTCAGGTGGTACTATAATTACTAGATCTCCGTTTGGATCACGGTGGCCGGGGAATATTTGCCATGAGATACTTAAAGGATGGCTATCAGGAGCTCCGCAAGCAGGAGCAAGGACGATTCGACCTTGGGCGACTAGTTCATCTAAGAGAGGACCTTGTGTTAGAGGGGGTATGCCTTTTGAAAGACCTATTTTAGCTTCTGCTGTCATGATAATAGAGAATATATCAAAAACTAAGCGTAAAATCAAGTATCAAGTTTTATCTGCTGGATCTTAGGGCAAGAGTCCTAAAGTAAATTTTTAATTTGTTTTTTAAAAGGCGGTAAATTGTTGGAAATCGTATCCCAGACAACTTTAAGATCTATTCCGAAATAACCATGAATAAGTACACTTCTCATGTCTGCCGGACTTTGCCAATCTATATTCGGATGCTTTTGTCTAAATTCTTTTGGTAAGTTTCTGACTGCTTCACCAATAATCTCCAGTCTTCTAATCACCATATCTTGCAGATCAATATTTCCAATAAAGTTATCGTATGTAATGCCATTCATGCGTTTTTCAATTAGTTCAATACTTTCCAGTATATCCCGCAGGAAGATTTCTAACTCTTTAGTCATAAAATAGGTTGTTGCTCCTGAAGAATTCTAGCGCGCAGCCTGGGATGAAGAGCATCAAAAGTCACAAGATCCACTTTTTTCTTAAGTGCCTCTTCCAGTTTGTGTTTTAAGCCTACAAATTCAAATAAACCTGTGCCTCTGGGTACATCAACCAACATATCTATATCACTATTCTGCCTTGCTTCGCCACGCACCACAGAACCAAACAAAGAAGAATGGGTTACTCCCGCCTCTTTTAAGATCGGTAAAACCCTCATTTTTATATCTGCTAAATTAGCTTTCATACAAAATGATTATATGCAATAGCTGATATAATATCAATATGAAGATTGATTTGCATGAGGATTATTTCAGAAGTATTATGTTTGGGCTCCAGGATGGCTTGGTTTCTACAACCGGAGTGGTAGTGGGGATCAGTGCCGGGGTTCCTGATAAAGCAATTATTATTTTGGCTAGTTTTGTGGCTGTTTCCGTAGAGGCTTCTTCTATGGCTGCAGGCCAATATTCTTCAGAAAAAGCAGTCCACCAGATGGATAAATCAGGTAAGCACAATGATAGTTTAATGATGGGGGCAATCTTGATGTTTTTTTCCTATCTGGGCGCAGGTTTAATTCCCATTGCCCCGTTTTTAATCTTTCCTCCTGATACTGCTAGGGTTACCAGTATTGTTGTTGCGCTCACAGGCCTTTTTGTGATTGGTTATTTTAAGGGCAAAATCGTTGAACATAGGGCTCTCCGGAGCGCGGTTGAGATGCTTATTATTGGGGGGTTGGCAACAGCAATTGGTCTGGTAGTGGGTAATTTCTTAAAGGTTTAAGAACTTCACAGTTTATGTTAAACTCACGGCATGTTTGCCAAAAAAGGAACCCCAAAAAATTTAAGGATCAGATAAAAAAGATACCGGCCAAAACTATCAAAGAGATGCGAAAATTTTCTGAAAAAATAATCTTTAAATTCATTACAGGTTGGTTTACCAGAAGCAAGAGTATTCAAGAGTATTATTGTTGAACATTGACATTGACATTATTTAACGATCGTTACATAATGGATTTATGGGAACAAAGAAGAGCTTAACAAATTTTATTCTTCTAGTACTGGAAAAAACTGTTGATAGCTGTGTGAGATTAGATCATTTCATCAATAACTCATATCTTTATGCGCATTATGGATGGTGGGACAGACCCTTAAAGAAAACAGAATTGGCTCGAGCATTGAAGAGACTGCGAGAAAGAGGACTAATAGATTTTATGGAAAATGATCAGTTAGCTTATAAACTTACAGATAAGGGCAGGCAAAAAGCTGTCTGGCAAAGCGTTATATTAAAAGATGAGAAATGGGATGGGAAATGGAGGCTGGTTATATTTGATATACCTGAAAAAAGAAAACAAGCCAGAAATTTATTGAGACGGAGTTTAAAAAAATGGGGATTTGTAGCTTGGCAAAAAAGCGTTTGGGCTACCAAGAAAAACTGTACGCAGGTTTTAAGAAATTTTATCAAAAATGTGGGAATTGAAAATTGGGTGATGGTGGTGGAATCAGATAATGTGAGTAAATAACCATATTTTACCGATCGTCTAAAAATGGTTTATAAAAAAGAGTAATGGTTACTGAAATAATGGTGATGTTTGATAAAAGCGGAAAAAGGAAAGTTTGAGCATGAGATAAAAAAAGATACCGGCCAAAACTATCAAAGGGATGCGAAAATTTTCTGAAAAAATAATCTTAAAATTCATTGAATTCATATTAACAGAAAGAGCTTTCAGGAGACAAGTTCCAGGAATAATGGTTTGTTTATTTCGAAATTCTATGAAGAACTGCGCCGGTATTACTAAAACGAGACGGTCTTTGAGTATTCGCTCTGAACTTGGGTCCTAGCACTCTTGAAACATCCAAAACTTCAACTCCCAAGATTTTTCCGTTTTTATCCTCGTCTACCACAACAGAATCGGATATTTCCCGGCTTACTTCATATGTGCCTTTTGCCAATTCTATATAAACTGCATCAACTTTTGGGTCGTATTGTATTTTCATATTATTTTCTTAGATAATAACCGCTAATGATAGTTATTCTTGGACCTTCTGTCACGGTTACCACTTGTAATATTTTACCACCTGATACCTTGCGCCGCAACCGTCTGTTTTTGAAACTTGGTATTATTTCCTGTGGATTTCGCACAGTCTCAAGAACCAGTTTTAAAGATATTCGGCGTTTTTTAAGCTGAAACTCGGCATGATCGGAAAACTTTGTAGGCACAAAACAATTTTAGCACTTTTTTGCGGCTAATTTCTAGTTGGAATTGTAGCTGCACAATGACGCTATGGTTAAATAGCTAAAGTGTCTGTAGATGGTCTTAAGTTTCTTATTAATCTCTGTATGCCTCTTGCTCCGGCACCAATCGGAAGCCAGTTTCTATAATGTTTGCCATGATTACTTTATACACCTTTCAGAATTGGATGTCAATGTGTTAAACTCACGGCATGTTTGATAAGATTTGGAGTTATTTTGCCCATGATATTGGTATTGATTTGGGTACAGTTAATACCCTGGTTTTGGTCAAAGGCAAGGGGATTGTGATCAGGGAACCAACCGTAGTGGCGCTTCATAGAAAAACCAGGCAAGTTCTGGCCATTGGTAGTGAGGCTAAAAGAATGCTGGGTCGCACCCCGGCGGCCATTGAAGCTGTGCGTCCTCTTCGAGACGGTGTCATTTCCGATTTTGATACCACCGAAGCTATGCTCCGCTATTTTATCCATAAAGTCCATCAGAGTCCTCAATCTTCAGGCTGGCGAAGCCTGCCTAAAATCCCCCGGCCACGGGTGGTAGTGGGTATTCCATCCGGCGTGACTGAAGTGGAAAGAAGGGCTGTGCAGGATGCCTGTTTAGTGGCCGGTGCCAGGCAGGCTTTTTTGATTGAGGAACCAATGGCCGCGGCTATCGGGGCCAAACTGCCGGTGGAAGAGCCGGAAGGGGTGATGGTGGTGGATATTGGCGGAGGAACCACAGAAATTGCTGTGATTTCTTTGGGGGGAATGGTTATCAACCGCTCCTTGCGGGTGGCAGGGGACGAGCTGGACGAGGATATCATAAATTATATGAGAACCCGCTACGGCATGCTGATTGGGGAAAGAAGCGCCGAAGAGGCTAAAATTGAGATTGGTTCTGCCTATGAACTGGGCGGTAAGGATAACGAGGCAACAGTTATCCGCGGCCGCGACCTTTCCACAGGACTTCCCAAATCACTTAAAATTACTGCTTCGGAAATAAGAGAAGCTTTGACCCCGACAGTGACTCAAATAGTTGGAGTAATTAAAGAAGTTTTGGAGGAAACTCCGCCTGAACTTTTAACAGATATAGTAGAAAGGGGAATTTATCTGGCAGGAGGAGGGGCGCTCCTTAGAGGCCTGGATAAAAAGATAGCCGAGGAGACAAAATTGCCTGTTTATATTGCAGATGATCCGCTGACAACAGTGGTCCGCGGCTGCGGGGAAGTTTTAGATAATCTTGATTTACTTGCCAAAGTTAAAGTGACAGGGGGATTAAGATAAGAAATCAAATTTTTAATTTCTTTTTAGCCAGTTTGATGGCCTGTTCCCGAAAAAACTTTTTCACTTCTTCCCATAAAACTTTTTTCAGCATTTTAGGATCATCATCCCGCTCGGCATCGGCAAAATAGTTTAAACTCCTGATAATTATATAGATATGCTCTTTTAAATTGCCGTATTTCTGATTGTAAAATTTGAGCATCCTCTCTAAAGAAAATTCCCGTGCCAGAAAATACAAATCAAAGAAATCTCTTTTAGTTCCCCTGTCTTCGACGGCATGGATTTTCATGGCTGCAATATCTTCCAAATGAATGATTTGTATTCCTTCAAACATAGTAGTTTTTTTAATCAGGGGATATTCATAATAAAACAGGCTGAATTTGGTTTTACTCACCTTTCCCCAGACAGTTCTCCAGCCTGTCCCGTCTTCTTTATATTCAGGCAAGGTTTTAAGTTCAGATAGTAAAGTCTTTTCATCAAAAACAGCCCGGGTAAAAAAATCCAGATCAAAAGAATACCTGTGGCCCAAGTGTAGCGCCAAAGCAGTTCCGCCTGCCAGGTAGCTTTTTTTAACAATACTTATTTTAGATACTAGCTTGAGAGCCCGAATTGTATCCGGGAGTAAGGCTTTTGTAAACATGGTACTTGATTATGGGCGATATGCAAATAATCGGCCCAGAAGTTGGCTGTCTTGGCTGATAAATCTCTGGTGGTCAAAATAAGTTCTTTAATATCTTCTTTGGTATAATTTTGAAATAACCATTTTAAGGTTTGGTTATCTCCTCTATCCAGAACCCGTTTTAATATAAAAGTTTTACTGCGCTCAAAGTCCAGCTTATTAAAATCCACATCCCAGAAGTATTGTTTTAAGAAAACGGGAAGCCTTTTCATAACTATATTTTATCATAAAAAAGCCTGTATTTGTAGGCCAAGAGGGGATTGGCTAAAGCGGCGGCGGCAACTTGAACCATGTCTGCACCGGTAGATAAATATCTGTCCACATCAGCAACTTCCACAATACCCCCTCCTCCCAAAATCTCGTATTTTAACCCTTCTTCTTTTCTAATTTCAGAGGCCCATTTAATATGTTCCAAAGCTATTGTTTGGTCTGCTTTGCCGCACACCCCGGAAGTTCGCCTCCCGGGCAAAATTTCTTCTCCTTTTTTACCCAAAACAGTCATGGCTATGGCATTGATTCCTGAAACATAATCCAAATTATCTCCGGCTGCCATAAAAACTTTTTTCATCTGCTGTTTGGACTGAAAAACTCCAAACTTAAAGCCGCAGGGGATCTCGGGAAATCTTTTTTTAAATTCTCTTAAAATGTAAGCCACCAGTTTTTCATCCTGAAACATTTCTCCCTCAACGCTGTTTTCGGTGACATTGGGACAGGCCAGATTAAATTCCAAAACTTGAACTCCGGAAATAGCGGCTGCAGCCGCTGCCATCAACAAATCCAACGCCGCATCTTCCATGGTAGCCCCACTATGGAGAGTGGCTGTAACAGAACAACCTAAAAGCTGTCCGTCACCAACTCCTTTTCTTTGTTTTGCTAGCTCTTTTGTCCAATCCGGCATGGCCGGAGAAGGGTTGCCAAAGGAGTTGGTCATGCATTTATATTTTTCCCAGTCAGAATCTTCCATGGTAGCTTCCAGTTTTTGATTTAAGTTTTCCCGGGTGACCGGATGATCCAGTTTGACAATGGCTATATTGGGCGCAGTATTTGATTTTCGCGGGATTGTTCTTCTGGTTTTTTCAAAAACCAGTCCATAACCCATTTTAAAATAAAAATCAGTCCAGATTTTAGTGGAAGCAGGGCCGGCAGAAATGGCAATAGGGGAAATGAGTTTTTGGCCCAGGAATTTATATTTTTTTTCTTTGGAAAGTGGAGGAAATTTGCCAGATTTCCAGATTGGCCCCTCTTTTACCACCTGCTCCCAGCTTTTGTGAATATCATAAACAAAAACAGGCTGGTTTTTGGCAATAAAAGTTTTTGGATCAAGTAGTTTTATCATATCTTCGGATAAATCACTTTACCAAAGGGTTTATCCAAAACTTGGCCTTTATCATACACGGTTTTTCCTCTTAAAACCACTCTTTTTACTTTTCCTGTAACTTGCATACCTTCAAAGGGAGTCCATTTACATTTAGTATACAAGCGTCTAGCGTCTAGCGTATAGCGTATAGTTGGATCAACTTCAATATAAGTATCAAGCTGTATTGGAATATTAAAAATTTTGGCAGGATTGGTGTGGCAGAGGCGGATGATGTCTTCTATTGTTAATCTTCCTTCATGGACTGCTGTTAAAAGCAGGGGGAGGGTGGTTTCCAGGCCGGGAACGCCATTTGGAGGATTTGAAGAAAGTTTTTCTTCTTTAGTATGCGGAGCATGGTCGGAAGCAACCATATCAATTGTTCGGTCTTTAACTGCTTTCCACAAGACCTTGGGATCTTCAAGAGGCGGCCGCATCATGCCAAACGGTCCCAGTCTTTTAGCATCCTTTTCTGTTAAAAAAAGATGGTGAGCAGTTACTTCACAAGTTATACTCAATCCATCTTGTTTAGCTTGTCTTATCAAACTAATCTCACTTGTCTTTGAAACATGGCAAACATGTAATTTGTTATTATTTTTTCTTGCCAGTTCTATTGCTTTTTGTAAAGTTTCTCCTTCGGCATGAACCATCAAAACCTTGTCTTTTGGCCATTTTTCAAAAATAATTTGCAGGATTTTTGGATTTTCCTGAAGTAAAGTTCCTGTAGTATGGTTCATATAGACTTTTAGGCCAAAGACTTTATCTCTTATCTCATTAAAATATTGGCTGGAATCTAAAGTTGCTCCAAAGTGGAACCCTATATCGCAATAAATCCTGGAACCCCCATTGTCATTCTGAGCGATTAGCGAAGAATCTCCCGATTCATTCGGGACTCGCATTCGCCCGCTTCGCCGACTCAGCGAGGCGAGCGAGAGATCCTTCACTTTGTTCAGGATGACAGCTTGCGTTAGCTTAATTTTTTTCTCCAGAGCTTCCGGAGTAATTGTCGGTTCGGGATTATTGGGCATGTCTAAAATAACAGTATATCCTCCGGCCAAGGCAGCTTTTGAGCCCGACTCAAAATCTTCTTTCTGGGTAGCCCCCGGCTCCCGAAGGTGTACATGTGTATCAATCAGTCCCGGAATAGTAATCATTTAAGAAAGAGTTTACTTTTTAGTCTTACTCTTGTCAAATAAAATTAAGGGTTGACAAATCTGTACAGAATTCTGTAATATAATTTTATGACAAAGACCTTACCTATTACTGAAGCAAGACAGGATTTAACTACTATTGTTGACCGGGCCAAAAGAATGCTTGATGAGTATATAATCACTGTTAATGGTAAGCCCGCGGCAGTAATAATGTCAGCTCGTGAGTATGAAGGGTGGAAAGAAACAAATGAGATTTTAGCTGACCGGGGATTAATGAAGGCGATTAAGCGGGGCGAAAAAGATATTGAAGAAGGCAAAGTATCTGATTGGGAAGATGTCAAAAAAGAGCTTGGGATAAATGTTCAGGATTAAATTAACCGCTAAAGCTAAAAAAGAACTTAAAAATCTTTCTAAACAAGATAAACTTAAGGTTGGGGAGATTATAGAAGAGCTTAAAGAAGACCCTTTAATTGGCAAACAACTCTTACGGGAATTAAGTAGAAAATATTCATATAGGGTAGGAGCATACAGAGTTATATATAAAATTAATCAGGAAGATAAAATTGTAGCGGTATTATCTGCCGGCCACCGCTCTACAGCATATAACTAATTAGTAATCAACGCTTTGGCCCTTTTGGGTAAGTTTAACTTTTTCTGTCCAGGCCCAGGGATCTTTTTGCCAATCTAAAACCATCTCTTTTTCGTTTCCTTTCAAAAGATTCATTTCAACTGCCATATTAACCAGTTCTTCAAACGAGGTTAAAGTATACAAAATAACATCTTTTTCCTGATATTTTTCTTTTGCCTCTTTAAATCCATAATCCAAAAAAGCCAGGCAAGTATCAACCATGCCACCCTCTGTTCTGATAGCATCAACTGCCGCAAGTGAGCTTTTGCCTGTAGTGATTAAATCCTCAATCAGTAAAACTTTGGCTCCTTTTCTCATTACCCCCTCCACTTGTTTTCCTTTGCCATGGTCTTTTAAGTTGCCCCGGACATAAACCATGGGTAGTTCAAGCAGTTCTGCCAGCCAGGCTGCGGGGGGAATTCCGGCTGTGGAAGTGCCGGCAATTATTTCCGGAGCAAGCATTTTCTCTTTCATTAAATTGGCCATATAACCTGTGATTTCCTTTCTTTTAACAGGGTAGCCCATCAAGAGCCTGTTGTCAGTATAAATCGGAGAGTACATGCCTGAAACAAATTTATATGGGGTTTGGGGGGATAAAGTGACTGCTTTTATTTCTAAAAGCATTTTGGCAACTTGTTCTGCGATACTCATTTTAATGCCTCCTTTATCTTATGATCCAAACTTAAAGTAGCTTCTCTTGGGTTTGGGGCAAAAATAATGCTTCTTGACGAGGAAATGATTAAGCCTTGTTTGTTAGAATTTAAGCCATTTTTCAGCACGCTTTCTAAATCTCCGCCTTGGGCCCCTATTCCCGGAATAAGTATAGGTATATCACCCACAATTTCTCTGACTGTTTTAAGTTCTTCAGGGTAGGTTGCGCCTACCACAACTCCTAAATTACCATTTGTATTCCAAGTAACAACATGTTCCGCAATAACCTTAAAAATAAGATCCTGGAATTCTCCTGCTCCCGGATTGGAAGTTTTAACCAAAACAAAAATGCCTCTATCTTTTCTTTCAAAAAAAGGCTGCAGGCTGTCTCCTCCCAGATAAGGGCTTACTGTAACCGCATCTGCTCCCAAATCATCAAAAATAGCTTTTGCATAAGCTATGTTGGTATTTTCCACATCTCCTCGCTTGGCATCTAAAATTATTGGAATATCAGGGTGGGTATTTTTTATGTAGCTGACAGTTTTTTGTAACTGTTCTTCTTCATAAAAAGCCGCATTGGGTTTATAAGCGCAGACTAAATCAAAAGTAACATCAATGATTTTTTTGTCAAATTCAAAACTGCCCTGATCCAAACCCACACAAACAAATTTCTTCTCATCCCATTTTGCCCTTAATTTATCCAAAAAACTTTTAGCCATAAATTCATTCTACTATAGCCTCTTAAACCCCACTTTGCAAGTTTTTTGTGAACATGATATAATTTTAGTTAATGATAATGGAACTAATGGGGGGGGGATATCATTCGCCTTTAATCGATGCCGATTTGGAGACTGCCAGACGTGTAGCTTTGGCCCGTCTTAACCAGACTAGACAAGAAGCCGGACTGCGGCCAGTCAAAAAGGTGCCACGCGCAGTTGTGGAAGAGTACCTGTCACCATTACCTCCCGAAGAAATCAGTCGTAAAGTTGGTGTACTTTTAGCCAGGGTGAGAGGTCGCTTTTCTGTTGAAGGCCATACCTTTTATGTGCAAGCAATTCCAGAAATACATGAACCGGTTTCCAGTGAGGAAACAAATGATCACAAGGTGTTAGTTGTTGGTGCAAATATGGCAAGACAAGCCATTATTTTTCATGATAAAAGGCCAAAAGGTAGTGAGGGATGGCTGGGAGACTGCATAGTTTATAGCCGCTATGATCGTAACGGGCTGATTTACCGGATCATGGATAATCGATTAGCAGTAGCAAGAACAGAAGAATTAGTCAGTAATGTGCTAGTTTAATTACCTTATTAATTTTTTATTTGACAAATTCCCTAAAAAGTAGTAAAATATTACCAGTATGAAAGTAGGAAATATTGTGGAGCCAAATGCCAAAGGCCAAATCGTGATACCCAAGGAGGTCAGAGATCAACTGGGAATTAGATTGGGTGTTGCATTAAATCTCATTGTTGGAGCAGGGGGAATTCACCTTTATCCTATTGATGATGTGATAACAGCAGTTGATGGAACTGATTTTCGCCTGAAGATCTGGGAAAAAACCGCCGGCGCATGGAGTAAAGATTCCAGAGAGTTGGACAGGATGCTGAAAAGGAGAAGAAAAATAGAACTTGAAGCCTCGGCAAAAAGGAAAAAGGCGTGGTAGTACTCGATACCAATATCATTATTGAACATTTACGCCGGCATGGCAAGAACTCTCCACTGCTTTCTCTGGGTAAGAAATTCCCCAATGAACTATTTGCCTTATCTATTATAAGTATTCAGGAGCTATTTGAGGGTAAAAGTACCAGGGAGAGGCAAGAAGAAGAATTTTTACTGGCTACGCTTGGTCCCCTGAAAGTTTTGCCTTACACTTTTGAAATTGCCCAAAAAGCAGGAGAAATTGCCAGAGATTTGGATCGCCGGGTTGATCTGGCTGATGCGGCCATTGCTTCTACAGTCATTATCAATGGCGCCCGGTTTTTTACTCTTAATAAAAAAGATTTTGCCGGCATTAAAGACTTGGAACTCCTTTAAGAGACAGCCTGTAGAATTGAACCTGTTGCAGATATCTTTGCAAGTTTGTACCGATTACTAGGATTATACGGCGAAATTTGGTATATTGTGAGGCGTGATTAAAGCCATCCCCAATTTAAAACTTTTTCTTCTCCTGATATTTTTAAGTTTAGTAATCTTTTTGGCAGATAGTGTTCATTTTATGGACTTTTTCAAAAGAGGGGCATTTTATCTGACCAATCCTATATCTTTTGGGCTTTATTCAACCAACCAGCAAATCAAGCGGCAATTTAATTTTATTTTTGAAGCGCGCCGAGCGGCCCGGGAAAATAAGGCTTTAAAAGAACAAATGGGTGATCTTTTATCGGAAAATGCCGGTTTGCGGAAAAAACTGGCTGAAACAGAAGCTCTTGTTGCCCAGGAGCAATATCTTGACCCCAGAATTTATAATTTAATACCTGCCCGTCCAATTGGGCTTTCCAGAAATTTAAGAATTGATAAAGGGGAAAGTAGCAATATTAAGATAGGGCAAGTTGTTGTATTTAAGGATAATTTTATTGGCAAAGTAATAGAGATTTCAGCCCAAGCCGCCAATGTCCGGCTTTTATCCGATCCTGATTCTAAAGTGGCTGCTTTTTCCCAGGGGCTTTCCGGAAAAGCAAGAGGAGTTTTATCAGGCCAATTCGGCACGGATTTTCTGTTTGATAAAATCCTGCATGAGGAACAAATTAAAGCAGGAGATTTGGTTTATTCGGAAGGGACAGAAGGATATTTACCTAGAGGTTTAATTTTGGGTAAGGTGAAAGAAGTGATGGAGCGTGAAAATGAAATTTTCAAACAGGCTAAAGTAGAACCGGTTTTTAGTTTAAGGGATCTGGATCTGGTATTTGTGATAGGAGAATCTTGAAAACATTAATAATTATTTTAATCATTGTTTCTTTTTTGCAGACCACCATCTGGCCGCTTGATCTGGTGCTAGTTATTCTTATCAGTAGGGCTTATCTTAAGGCGCAAAAATCCAATCTTTTTCTTGCCTTTTTCTTGGGACTATTAATATCCCATTTAACTCTTGACCCATTGGGCGCAAAAAGCATGGTTTATTTAATAGTTGTACAGATAATTCAGGTTTTGTCAAAGTCGCGCTTGGCCGGACACCCGTTTTTGGTTGTACCCTTAACTTTTATATTGGTTTTAGCTGATAACGGTTTACTCCCGGCTGTTTGGGCAAGCATTGTATCACTCCCTATCTTTTATTCTTTAAAGATGTGGGAAGAAAGATTTATTCCAACAAAAGAAATTAAACTCCGTATATGAGAAAAAAACGCTTTTTAGATTTTGGGGAGGCAAGCGAGTGGAAAGATCGTTTGCTTCCAAATTTTAATCCGGATATTAAAGAGTTTGACAAAAATCCCTGGACAACAACTTTTTTTTTGATATTAACTTTAGTTTCCTTTTTCCTGATTTTTTTGCGGCTGACTTCTTTGCAAATAGTTAAAGGTAGCCTCAACAGGGAGCTGGCAGACGGCAACCGGGTTCAAATTAAGATTATCCACGCCCCCCGCGGTGTTATTTTCGACCGGAACAACAAAATTTTAGCTGCTAATTCTCCTGCTTTCCGTTTGTTTGATAAAGAAATAAACAAAACAAAACTCATTACCCGCGAAGAAGCGCTAAAATTGGAAGTAAAAGACGATCCGGCTTCGCCGGATTTGGAGGTGGATAATGTCCGTACTTATCCATATGGCGAAAAATTGGCTCATGTAGTGGGATTCGTGGGTGAAATTTCTCCTGATCAGCTTAAAGAAGGCCAATTTGCAGGTTATTTAGCCGGAGACAGAATTGGCCAAAGCGGCGCGGAAGCCCAATATGAGAGCACTCTTAAAGGTAAAGATGGAGGTGAGATTATTGAAACAGATTCCAAAAATAATAAATTGCGGATCCTCCGCCAGGTGGTGCCGGTTCCCGGAAAAAATATTTATTTAACCATTGATGCTGCTTTGCAAGAAAAGGTTTATGCGGAAATGCAAAATGCGCTTATCAAATCAGGCAGTTGCTGCGGAGCCGCAATTGCTATGGACCCGGGAAACGGCCAGATACTCTCCCTTGTTTCCATACCTTCATTTGATCCAAATGTTTTTACTAAATATCGCGACGAGGGGGCAATTTCGGAACTTTTCCAAAGATCAGATTTTCCAATTTTAAACCGCGCCATAGCCGGCACCTATCCTCCGGGGTCTACTTTTAAAATAATCTCCGGTATTGCCGCAATCACCAGTAATAAAGTTACCCCGCAAACGGAATTTTTAGATACGGGTGAAATTTATCTGGGCGCTTTCAGGTTTTCCAACTGGTATTTTAATCAATACGGGAAAACCGAAGGATCGGTTAATTTGGTCAAGGCTCTCAAACGTTCTACAGATACTTATTTTTATCAAGTAGCACAAATTTTAGGCTTGGATCCTTTAATTTCTTGGGCAAGAAAGCTGCATTTGGGAGAAAAAACAGGCATAGATATTCCGGGAGAAGGAATGGGTTTGGTGCCGGATGGAACCTGGAAACTGAAAAATATAGGAGAGATTTGGTATCCGGGAGACACCTTGCATTTATCTATTGGACAGGGTTTTATTTTGACAACTCCTTTGCAAATTTTAAGTTTGACTTCATTTGTGGCAAATAACGGTATTTTATACAAGCCCAAACTCTTACAGTCCAAAAAAGAGCTTGTGCTTTCCGACATTGTTTCCAAAGAACAACTTAAATCAATTAGGCAGGGGTTGTCGGAAGTGCCCAAAGCAGGGGGGACTGCCTGGCCGTTTTTTACTTTTCCTATTCAAACAGCTGGTAAAACAGGAACAGCAGAATATGGTGATCCTAAAAACCGCACTCATGCCTGGTATACCGCATACGCTCCTGCGGATGATCCAAAAATTGCCATGACTGTTTTAATAGAGGGAGGTGGAGAAGGGTCATCAGTGGCAGCTCCGGTGGTGAAAGAAACTTTCCGCTGGTTTTTTTCTCCTGATAAAAATAAACTGATACAGGATATATATATTCCTGCTACAGAATCAGGGAGGACTTTAGGAGAATAGAGTATAAAGTGTGCTATAGCTTTAACGGATTACTAATGTCATAGGGAGACTTTAGCGTAATAGCTCTATTTGGTAATGGTAACCCTTTTTCTTGGTAAAGAGCCCGAATAACTCTTTCGTAGGTTTGTGCATAAAAATTTAAATCTTCAGTGAATTCTTGTTCATCCCGTAACTGTAACGACCCACTATTTTTATCTTGTAATGTGAGTTCTATAGTTTGATTAGGCTTTTGGCTATTTCGTACTGTTGCTTGAAAGTAAATGCGTCGTATCATTGCAGATTTCGCCTTGGTAACCACCTCTCTCACATGTGTTCCATAAGCCTCTAAGCTAGGAAAACCAAAATCAACCCCTATTTGAGCATTTCTGTCTCCCTCAATCAATAGTGTTTGAATTCCACTAGGAAGAATGCTTATTCCCACCGTTAGCTTTTGTCTCGTTAGCAATTCTTTGATCCTGCGAAATCTTTCACTAGAATAATAACCAAGAGGCGGTTTGGAGATTTCCGGATTTGCGAGAAAGAGGCTACTACTTAAATGATAAAATGGATTATCAGGATCGTCATTAGGATATAAGCTGATCTCAGTAGATTCAGCATCCAAAAATTCTCCATCTAGATCAGTTTTACTTAAATCTTCTGATAATCCGGTGTCAGAGAGAAATGGTCTTTGATTTTGCAATAAGAGAAATATGGAATAAGTATTATCAATCTTAACCTGAAAACCTGTTTCGGATCTTTCATCTTCAACCCTTTTGATCATATGAGTATTATACTATATGGGATTGATCTGTGAAAATTATCTTTTCTCTTTATCTTAAACTTTTAATTATCACCATACTAAATGTTATTTAGCCAGTAATTGACAAGAAAATCCTATGGGAATATTTTGTCAAGAATTTAAACCAAGAATTTAAACTCCAAAAAAATCTCTAAATTCTTTGTCTTGCTCAATGGCCGAAACTTGAAACATTCTGACATATTTGCCAATTCCCAAGTATTCTCTTAAAAACTCTACCTGTTTTTCGCAAGGCCAAGCATGAAGAAAAACGCTTTCATGCAAAGGATAAAATCCCCAGGCATTCAAGTACTCACGCAAAGTTGCTCTTACCCTATGAAGCTCTTTGGGGATGTCGTAACTGACAAGACGCCACCGATCATCCCAAATTTTGGGTTTCTCCACTGCCAGTTCATCTATGGCAAATTTTAAAATTCTTCGCTTGCCTCTATCCGTGATTTTAACAACCTGCATACCATCTTTTTCATCAAACTCCACCAGTTTTTGTTTATCCAGTCTTTCCAGTGTTCTTTTAAGATAGGGGATATTAAATCTTTTCCAGGCATTATATTCATTTTGTCTTTGACGATTGAGAAATGGTTTTAAGGCCATTGGTAAACCAGGGGCAACCATAGCCGCTGCCACAAAAACTCCCGCCCCCACCAATTTTAAAACTGTCATTACGGGTGCATATTTCCTTTCAAAAATCTCTTTGTCTATTTGTCTTAAAAGCGTTTTTGAAATTGCTTCTATAGTTTGGTTGCTAATGCTGGAGATAGACAGAGTTTCTGATTTAAAGTTGTGGTTGAATTTATGTTTTTTGGGAATATTTGAAATACTCATATTATTATGACAGATTAATCCCATGGGATGAAATTGTCAAGACTCAAAGTAATACAATCACTTATTGTAAGGACTGAATTTTTCATGAGATAATAGAGTTAATGAAGAACTTGCCCAAACCTTTATTTGTTGCATTGGCCTTAACAGCAGTAATTCTGACAGCTTTAGTAACTTATGGCCTAAATTCCGGCGGAGTAAAAAAAAGCGACATTGACATAGCTGTAAATCAAGCTAAATATCTTTTCGAGATGCAGAATCAGCAAACCGAAGATTTGTCTTTAGGTCCCTGTCTTTCCAATGCCTTGATGCCTGATTGGGTGGCAGATATTGCCCACAATCCCCGGGAAACTATAGATGATTTACCCGGGAACCAGTGTCCGGCTTATTTAGAAGGCCGGGCCCGTCATTTTGTAGAGTTGGATCTTGAGGGAAATTTGATAAGAGCAAAATGAAATATTTATTACTGCCAACACACTTAATTAAATTCTGGTATATGGAGAGTTTTGATGTTTTTTTTAGGACCTGGAAAAATCTTATATTATTTTTGGAAGAAGATCTGGCAGTAGGACTTATGTGGAAGCTTATTTTCACCCCCCTTTTTCATGATTCAAGTTTTATTGGTAGGGGTTTAAGCATAGCTTTCAGAATGGGCAGGATCTTAATTGGACTTTTTGCTTTTGCTTGTGCCACAGCTTTGATGATTGTAATCTGTATTTATTGGTTGCTGCTTCCAATGCTTGCCGTAGCAGATATACTGCAACTTTTAAGCAGAGTCTTGTTTTTGTCGGGTATTGGGCTTTTTATTATCCATGTGTTAACCCACCCCCACAAAAAAATTTGGCAGATTAAACAATCTTCGGATTTATGGTCTGCCTCAACCATAAAAAAAGAAGATTTATCGTTTAAAAAATTGCTTCTTGACCCGGAGGTGGTTAATCTTTTGTCAAATCTGGAACTTGAGGTAAGTCATTTGCCGGATTTGCAGATTATTGACGCGGATAAACTTGAAGAAAAAGCTTTTGAGTTGGCTAAAACTTCCGGCGCAGTGTATATTACACCTTATTATTTTTTTGTGGCGCAAATACAGGAAATTCCCAATATTGACCAATTTTTGCTTAAAATGGATTTGAGTCTGGAAGATTTTAGCCAGGCTCTTTTGTATTTGGAGAAAAAAAGGCAAAATTGGCGGAGCGTATTTATCTGGGATGATGACTTTGCCGTGCATCACTTAAAAGGAGTAAATCGAGGGTGGTTGGGAACGCCTACCCCTGCTTTGGATCTGGTGGGATCGGATTTAACTAAAGAAGCGGCAAAATATGGTTTCCCCGACCTAATAAGAAAAAGCGGTGTTTTTGAGGAAATAACTCATATTTTATCCCAAACTACAGGCAGAAATGTGGCAGTGGTAGGGCCGCCGGGAAGCGGCAAATCAGCATTAATTAAATTTCTGGCTCAGAAAATTGTGGTAGGGGACGCGCCAGATGCTTTGTCCACCAAAAGATTAGTGCTTTTGGATTTCACCAAGCTACTCTCCGGTATCAAAACCCAGGGAGATTTGGCAGAAAGGATCAAAAATGTTTTTGAGGAGGTGGAATATGCCCAAAATGTCATTATTGTTATTGAAGAAATACATAATTTAGGACTAGGCGAGGCAGGTACAAGTTTTAATTTATATTCTTTAATGTCGCCCTATCTTGAATCAGACGGCTTTCAATTTATTGCAACAACAGAAACGGAAAACTACAGCAGGATATTGGAAAAACAGGGAAGTTTTGCCAGACTTTTTAGAAAAATTGAGCTTTCCCCGGCCACAGAAGAGGAAACCCTGGAGGTGCTGGTGGACCGGGCCATTACTGTAGAGAGGAAAAACAAAATCAAAATAAGCCTTGTGGCTTTAAAAGAGGCTGTAAAATTGGCTCAAAAACTGATCCATGACAGAGTACTGCCGGATTCGGCAATAAGCGTTTTAAAAGAGGCTCAAACCAAAGCTGTCAACGGGTGGGTGACCAAAAATATTGTCAGGGAAGTAGTATCTCAATTTGTCAAAGTTCCGCTCTCTGATTTGGGCACAGCAGACAAAAGCAAATTGTTGAATCTGGAGGCTGAAATACACGGAAGACTAATTGATCAGGAACAGGCAGTTAAAGCAGTGGCAGATACTCTGCGCCGCAGCGTTACCGGCTTGCGGGAAGAAAACCGACCTATTGGATCATTTCTTTTTGTTGGCCCAACAGGGGTTGGTAAAACAGAACTAGCCAAAACTTTATCAGATGTATACTTCAAGCAAGAGGGAGCTTTTATCAGGTTTGACATGTCCGAGTATCAAAATCCCGAGTCTGTGGCAAGGTTAATTGGGGCATCCGGTGAAGGTGGGCAACTGACAGAATTAGTAAGAAACAGGCCCTATGCTCTTTTGCTTTTAGATGAATTTGAAAAAGCTGATCCAAAGATCTTAACACTCTTTTTGCAGGTTTTAGAGGATGGAAGGTTAACAGACGGGGCAGGTAGGACAGTCAATTTTGAAAATACTATTATCATTGTTACTTCCAATGCCGGATCACTCTCGATTGCCCAGGGATTATCAAACGGTAAGAATTTGGAACAAATAGATAAAGAGGTTAATGAGGAGCTGTTAAAGGTTTTCAAGCCGGAATTGGTTAACAGGTTTGACGAAGTGGTCATTTTTAAGCCTCTTTCTCCGGAGGATTTGCAAAAGATTGTGGGAATAAAACTGGCAGGATTGCAGAAGCAACTCAAAGAAAAAGGATTTTTGGTGGAATTTGATGACGGTTTAATTGCAGAGTTGGGAAAGCAAGGTTTTGATCCTGTGTTAGGCGCCCGTCCCTTGCGCCGCCTTATCCAAGACACTCTTGAATCTAAACTTTCCCGTTTGATTTTGGAAAATAAACTGGTGAAGGGTCAAACTTTCAAGGCCGGAGCGGAACTTTTGTGATGAAAATTATAGATATATTTCCTGAATTAAATAATAAACAATTAGACAGACTGTCAGAGTTTCTAGCTAATTTCTCATTACTGCTAATAGCAACCTTGGTTTTACCAAATCTGTTTGGAGTTAATATGCCAAATATGGTAGAATTAAATAGAGGGATATTAATAGCTTTAGCATCGCTGATAATCAGTTTAGTCCTAATAAAAAGAATAAAATGACATATCTGGAAACTTTTTATCTAATTTCATCAATTTTTTTGTTAGCCATTTCGATAATAGTGGCTCCAACTCTTTGGAAACAGACAAGAAGGAGTAAGGAATGAGTGAATCAGTAGGTTCTTTCCTGACAATATTATTTGCCTTTTTGGCTTTAGTTATTGTATTAGCCCCAATCCTTTGGAAAAGACCCCATAGAAGTAGAAGGTGAAAGGGATGAAAAAGTGGTTTTTGATAAGTCTGATGTTTTTTGTTTTCCCGGCTACAATTTTTGCTCAAGTAAATTTTGATCAAATAAATCAAAAAGTGTGTAACAGGTTTGAAGAAGATGTGGTCAGGATGGCTGCTATTATGGAGGAACTGCGAAGAAGAAAAGGCATTACGGAAACCAGGGTGGCTTTTGGAGGGATAGACACCCCTATTAAAAGCGCTGATTATCAAATAACTTATGCTGCCGAAGCCTTGGCTTTCCAAAAAGCCCAAAAATATACATCAAAAGCTGATGTACGCTATTCTTTGCAAACTCTGGCAGGCAAAATTTTAAAAGCTAAAACAGAGGTTAGAAAGGCCCTTAATGAATAAGAAAATTTTGATTCTTATAACTATTATAACGGTTATAATTATTATAACGATTATATTCTTCAGGCAGGAAAAAGCAGAAAAAAAATTGGCAAATCCCAAAGTGCAAACCGTTGAGCCTACTCCTACCCCAAGCCCCTCCCCCAAAACTTTTCAATTTGATGCATCAACCGATCTGGAAAAAGAACTGGACTCTGTTAACCCGGAAGTGTTAGACTCTGATTTTAATGAATAATTTAGTGGTAGTGGAAAGTCCAACTAAAGCCAGAACCCTGCAGAGATTTTTGGGGGATCAATACCAAATAGAAGCCTCAATGGGGCATGTGAGGGATTTGCCAAAGTCAGAGCTTGGTGTTGATATAGAGAATGATTTTTTGCCCCAATATATTATTCCCCGGGCCAAAATAAAACAGGTCAACCAGCTTAAAAAAACCGCAAAGTTGGCTAAAACTTTATGGTTGGCCACAGATCCGGACAGGGAAGGAGAGGCCATAGCATGGCACATTCAGCAATTGCTTAATAATTCGCAAGTCAAACGCGTTGTTTTTCATGAAATCACCGAAGAGGCTATAAAGCAAGCTTTTGCCAAACCAGGGGAATTAAATATGCAGCTTATTAATGCCCAGCAAGCCCGCCGTGTTTTGGACCGTTTGGTAGGTTACAAACTCTCTCCTCTTTTATGGCAAAAAGTAAAACGGGGATTATCTGCCGGCCGCGTACAAAGCGTTGCTTTGCGTTTAATAGTAGAGAGAGAACGTGAGGTTACTGCTTTTGTGGCCCAGGAGTATTGGGTGATCGAGGCAGAGTTAAAAAATTCGGATGTTTTCATAGCCACCCTTAAGGCAGATATTAAAAACGAGAAAGAAGCAAAAGAGCATGTTAAAAATCTCGAGAAAGCTTCTTATGTAGTGTCTAAAGTTACTCAAAAAGAAATCCGCCGCTACCCTTACCCTCCGTTTACCACTTCCACCATGCAGCAGGCATCTTCCAACCGGCTGGGCTTTTCCGCCAAAAAAACCATGATGCTCTCGCAAGCTTTGTACGAAAGAGGATTTATTACTTATATGAGAACGGATTCAGTTAATTTATCAACTGGAGCAGTGGCGGCTGTCAGGAATTATATTGGCCAAAATTTCGGCAAAAAATATATTCCTGCGGCTGCGAGGATTTATAAATCAAAATCCAAAAATGCCCAAGAAGCTCATGAGGCTATCCGCCCCACAGATGCGCAAAGACAGCTTTCATTGGTTGGAGCTGATGCGGGACTAACCAGGGATCATGCCAGATTATATGAGCTGATTTGGAAAAGGTTTGTAGCTTGCCAGATGAGCGAGGCAGTTATGGATCAAACAACAGTGGATGTGACTGCCAGAGGCAGTCATCCTGAGCGACCGAAGGGAGTCGAAGGATCTATTTATTTATTAAGAGCTACAGGTAGCGTGATTCGATTTGAAGGCTGGTTAAAACTGTATGGTAAAGAAGAGGAAACAGATGAAAAAAATCAGGTCCTGCCCGCTTTGAAAGAAAATATGCCGCTTTCCTTAATTAAACTTTTGCCGAGCCAGCATTTTACAGAAGCCCCGCCCAGATATAACGAAGCTTCTTTAATCAAAAAGCTGGAAGAGCTGGGAATTGGAAGACCCAGTACTTATGCTCCTATTTTATCAACCATCCAGGAGCGGTTTTATGTGGAGAAGCAGGAAAAAAAGTTTATCCCCACTGTCTTGGGGTTTGCAGTCAGTGATTTTTTAATCAAATATTTTCCGGATGTATTTGATTACCAGTTTACTGCCCAAATGGAAGATAAGCTGGATGAAATAGCCAGGGGTGAGAGGCAGTGGAGGCCGACTATACGCGAGTTTTATGAGCCTTTTGAAAAAAAGTTGGAACAAACAGGAGAAACAGCGGAAAAAGTAAAAGTAGCAGTGGAGCTTGCCGGAAAAAAATGCCCCAAGTGCGGCAAGGATTTAATAATCAGAGTGGGAAGGTTTGGCAAATTTTTGGCCTGTTCAGGGTTTCCCGATTGCAAACATACGGAAAATTTGGAAGAAATAATTAATATAAAATGCCCTGATGATGGAGGAGATATTGTAGTTAGGCATACTAAAAAAAGGAAAACTTTTTATGGCTGCAAAAACTGGCCTGTCTGCAAATTTGCTTCCTGGACAAAACCCAAAGAAGCTATAAGCAACAAGAATAAAGAATAAAGCTTAATTCATAATTCTTTTTGCTTAATTCTATTTTCCTCGTTGACAAAGTAAGCCTATATTTAGTATTATATTGAGGGCTTCAAAATACTCCATATTTAGACGGAACCCCCAAGTTATGAAATATATATTTGTCAGTGGCGGTGTTATTAGTGGAATTGGTAAGGGCACAACAGCTGCCTCTATTGCTTTCCTCTTAAAATCCCAGGGTTACAAGATTGCCCCTATTAAATTTGAAAACTATTTAAATTTAGATGCCGGAACCATTAACCCCATTGAACACGGCGACCCATTCCTTTGTGAAGATGGTACGGAAGCAGACATGGACATTGGCACTTATGAAAAATTCCTTGATGAGGATATGGGCAAGAGTAATTTTGTCACCATGGGCCAGATTTATCAAGAAGTAATAGACCGGGAACGCCGCTTTGAATATAACGGAGAAGATGTGGAAGCCATCCCTTATATTACCGATGAAATCACCAAGCGAATTAATAACGCGGGTAGAATAAAAAAAGCAGACATTGTGATTATTGAACTGGGTGGGACAGCCGGCGAATATCAGAATGTTTTTTACTATGAAGCATCCAGAATAATGACTTTGCAAAACCCCGGAGATGTGGTGCACATTCACGTGTCATATGTGCCCACTCCGCCTCATCTGGGTGAACCCAAAACAAAACCTACTCAACTTTCTGTGAGAACTTTAAATTCCATGGGGATTCAGCCGGATTTTGTGATTACCCGCTCGGAAAAATATCTGGATCAGCGAAGAAGAGAAAGATTTGCCCTTTTTTGCAATATGAAACCGGAAGATATTATTTCAAATCCTGATCTACCCTCGGTTTACGAGATTCCGCTGGTTTTGCACAAACAGGGAATGGAAGAAAAAATCCTTAAAAAATTAGGGCTAAAGAGCAAAAAACCTGATCTTTCTTCGTGGGAAAAGCTGGTGGAAAAAATAAATGCTAAAAAAGAAAAAAATATAGAAATTGCCATTGTGGGCAAATACTTCGGCACAGGTGATTATCAGCTGAAAGATTCTTATGCCGCTTTATTTGATGCTATTGACCATGCCTGTTTTTCTTTGGGAGTTTCAGTCAAAACCAAATGGATAGATGCGGAAAAAGTAGAGAAAGAAAGCCCGGAAATTATTGGTAAGCCTGACGGGTTGATTGTGCCTATTGGTTGGGGAGAGCGGGGTTCGGAGGGAATGATTACAGCGGCCTCATACGCCCGCAAAAATAAAATTCCTTATTTAGGTTTATGTTATGGTATGCAGCTATCTGTTATTGCATTTGCCCGGGATATGCTGGGATGGAGCGATGCCAACACCACTGAAAATGATAAAAATACCAAACATCCGGTAATACATTTAATGCCTAAACAAGAAGAGTTTATGGAAAAACGGGCTTATGGAGGGACTATGAGACTTGGCAGTTGGAATGCTATGGTTAAAAAAGGCACCAGAACTTTTGAGATTTACCAAAAAGAACTCACTTCCGAGCGCCACAGGCACAGGTATGAGTTTAATAATGAATACGCAAAAGATTTTGAAAAAGCTGGAATGGTTATATCTGCCAGGTCTGTTGAGGAAAATCTGGCGGAAATTATTGAACTGCCAGCGGATCAACATCCTTTTTATCTGGGCACCCAGGGCCACCCCGAATACAAATCCCGCCCCCTAAATCCCCATCCTATCTTCTTGGCTTTTATAGAGGCAGCGAGTAAAACAGAATAACCCTATGGAATTTGAAATAACTGAACAATTACTTGAAGCAAAAAGACATGAAGTAGAAGCTGAAATGCAAGCCTTTGCTGACAAAGAACCAGATAAAAGCTTACATGATAAATTAATGTGGGGGATAGGAGCAGGTACATATTTTAACAACTTCCCCGGTCGTTTGCCTGGAGGATTCTCAAGAGATATGCTGGCTAGATCAAGTTTTATGGACGAAAAGTACGAATCACCAGACCCACTTCTTAGCGATTTAAGAAATTCACAAACTCCAGGAGAATTCTTTGTAGCAATTGATAAAGCAATTGAAGATGAGGGTTTAGATCCTAGTGAAATAGAACGATTGGTAAGAGGGGTTCGGAATTCTCCTGAAGCCCCTATGGTACTGACTCGATATGTTTTTCCTGCTTATCTAAGACTTCGTGCAATTGGCTATAATCATCACGACCTTAGGGTATAAGTATTGCTTCGCAAGGCCTGGCCTTGCGTGCCTAAATGATATTCCCTAACACTTGCATTTGCAAGAGATTCTTCGTTACACTCAGAATGACAATATGAAAAAGAAAAAGGAAACAGTTTATGCTTTTATTGATAGCCAGAATTTGAATTTAGGAGTTAGAGCCAGTGGATGGATATTAGATTTTGCAAAATTCAGAGAATATCTAGATGCTAAATATAAAGTACAGAAAGCATTTCTCTTTATTGGATATATCCCGAAGAATCAATCTCTTTATGACTCTTTAAATAAGGCAGGATATAAAATAATTTTCAAACCTACAGTTAAAGGGAAGAAGAAAGGTCTAGGTAAAACTAAAGGTAATGTGGATGCGGAATTAGTACTACATTCCATGATTGAATTTCCCAATTATAACAAAGCAATAATCATTTCAGGCGATGGTGATTTTTACTGTCTTGCCGAATACCTGGATAAAAAGAACAAACTTGCTAAAATCATTGTTCCTAATGATAAGTACTCCTCATTATTGAGGAGATTTGCAAAGTATATTGTTTCTGTGAATTTATTCAAGGACAAAGTGAAGAGAGGGTAAAAAAAGAGAGGCATTCCCGCGGGATGAAACCCTTTGGTAGTCCTCTCATCGTGATATTAATATAATAACACAATATGAATAAAAAGCAAGGACTACTTATTGTTTTTGAAGGCATTGATGGATCGGGCAAAACGACCCAGATTAATTTGCTGGCTCGAACTTTAAAGGAAAAAAATATTGATTTTGAGGTTATAAGTTTTCCTCAATACGGCCAAAATGAGTATGCCCAAAAAATCTTTGATTATCTTTCAGGAAAGTTTGGAACACTGGGGAAGGTTGACCCGTATGAAATGGCCAAACTTTATGCTTCTGACAGGAAAACTGTCAGGGATTTGATTAAAAAATGGTTAACAGAGGGAAAATTGGTTATTGCCAATAGGTATGTTTCTTCTTCAAAAGCCCATCTGGGAGCTAATTTAGCGGAAGAAAAAAGAGAAGAATTTATTAAATGGATTGATCAATTGGAATACAACGAAAATGGGATGCCAAAAGAAGACTTGACAATTTTATTATCTGTTGATTCCAAAATCGGCCAAAAAAACTCTCAAGAAAAAAATCATCCTGATATTCATGAAGATAATTTATCCCATCTTCAAAAAGCTAATGAAATTTTCCTGGAACTTTCCAAAAAAGAAAAAAATTGGGTGGTTGTAGATTGCATGTCAAACTTCCAAATGAAATCTCCTGAAGAGATCCAAAAAGAAGTAGTTGCAGAATTAAAAATTATATGATACTCTTTATCTATGAGTTGGAACTTAAGTAATATAACCAAGAAAACTACTAAAACAGCCTTCCAAAGGAGGGAGTTTTCGTAGTGTAATTTTTCTTTAAAAAGAAAAAGCGAAACCTCCCAAGCGGGAGGTTTTTTTTATGTCAAAAAAAAGGAAAAAAATATGAGTACAGAAAGATTAATTGTTGCAAAAATTGGGGGTGAATCTCAAGAAACCTCGGAGGGGTTTCGAGCTGGGATGGTTTATGTATCTGGTTCAGATATAGATATTTTGGTGCCTTCAGCTATTGGAGGCACGCCTAAAGTTACACATCTTCTTGTTGCTTGTTGTACTCCGTTTTGGGGTGAAGACCATCCGTATCATGAAATTTATAGGAAGGTTCGAGAAACTTATCCTACTATTGGTAGAATCTTTACAGAGATTCGTCGTATGTATACTTCTATGGGAGGCGCTTTAGGTTATTATGGTTTGGGAAGAGAACTTGATGAAGTTGAGAGGATAATAAATACGGTTTCTAAATTAGATTCGGAATCGGAAATAAGCAAATATGGTCAGATGATTGTTTCGCGAGGAGAGTGGCTTAGCGGACATATGTGGGCAGAGCTTTTAGGTTGGGAATTTGTAGATCCTACAGAAATGATTTTATTAAGGGAAAATGGTCAAATAGATCAAAGGTCTTATGGGTCAATAAGAAAGAGGTTAAAGAGTAGGGTTAAAGTTGTTGTTCCTGGTTTTTTCGGCCGAGATAGAGATGGAGCAGTTAAATTATTACCCACGAATGGATCTGATCTTACTGCCGCATATATTGCTTATGGAATTAATGCAAGCGAATATCAGAATCTTAAAGGGGTAGATGGTGTTTTTTCTGCTGACCCAAAGATACTAGAGAAATTCGGAAGGAGTCCAATATTAATTCCAAAAATGACTTACGGTGAGTACGACGAGCTAGCTTATGGAGGTTTTCGAGTCTTACATCCGGATGTTACCGCTCCACTTGCTGCTGCAGGAATTAATTTACGCGTTCTTAATCCTGTGACGCTACAGTCTGAGCCAGACTATAAAGGTAGTTTAATTGTTGCTAGCCGTAATGTTAGGCCGGATGAAGATGTAATAGGAATAGCTGGAATGAATGGTTTTGCGGCTCTTAAAATTAGCAAGAGGGGGATGGAATATGATAAAGGAATTGTACGGAGAATCCTTCAAATTATTGAGAGGGATGGAGTTTCGATTTCACATTCGCCAACAGAACTGAATTCTATCACAGTTCTCTTTACAGAAAATCAGCTTTTGGGTAATAGAAAAGTTAAAATTATGGAAGAGATAGAAAGACAAATAAGACCTACAGAAATGAGGCTTGATAGTGTAGGAGTTTTGTCTGCAGTTGGACTTGGAATAAAAGGACACAGGACAAGAGTTTCCAGAATATTATTTGCTGCTTTAGATGAGGCAGGTATAGAACAACTTGGGGGCATGCAAGGATATGATGGTATAAGCGAGACCTACATTTTTAATAGTTGTGAACTTGATAAGGCTATTAGTGTTGCCCACAAAGCTTTGATAGAAGACCGTAAACCCAGTGCGTAATACAACTTCCCACTTGAAAAAAGGATGATATTTCATTAGGATCAGTCTATGCCAAAAAGAAAATCTTCTAATAAATTAGATACCCAAAATATAGTAGGGACTTTGCCTGATTGGGTCTTAAAAGAATACATCAAAAAAGGGATTATTAAAATTGATCCTCTCCCTAAAAAATGGGAAGAGGCGGTTGATGAGGTAACAATTGATTTTCATTTGGGAAATAAGTTGCGGGTTTTTACTGACCAAGGCTTAAATACCATTGATACTAAATACGCTTCAAAAGAAGATATGGAAGGCATGATGAGGTTGGTGGAATTAAAACAGGGCCAGCCGTTTATTTTAACTGAACATGATTTTGTGATTGCCACCACCAAAGAGCGGTTAACTTTGTCTGATAATATCGTAGGCCACTTGCATGGCAAGAGTTCGCTGGCCCGATTGGGAGTGGTAGTTCATTCAACAGCTGCCAGATTTGACCCGGGCTGGGACGGGCATCCTGTTTTGGAATTTGGCACTTTTTTAAAAGGCAAAAAATTAGTTATTTATGAAGGGTCGCCAATTTGCGCTTTTTCTTTTGAAAAGTTGTCAGCTTCTGTGGAAAGGTCATACAAGAAAAGTCCTAATAATAGGTATGGGGGAAGTAAATTGCCGGAAGTATCAAATATAACAGGGAGAAAAAATGTCCGTTCTGGGTCTAGATGAAGTCCTTCGCAGGATTAAAAAAGAAAAATTAATTGAAAACCTTGGGCAGCGTGAATTAAAAAATCCTGAAGGAGTAGGGGTGGATCTTCGTCTGGGAGCAATTTATAAGATCGTAGAAGGAGGGGCATTTATTGAAGCGGATTTGGGAAAAAGAAAAGGAGTAAAGACTGAAAAAATTGCGGAGTATAAAAAAAGGGGTAGACAACTTGAGATAGTAGTTAAACCGGGAGAATATTATTTAGTGTCAACTGTGGAAAAAATAAACACCCCAAAAGATTTGATGCCTGTAGTTTTCCCCAGAACCTCGCTTTTTAGAGCAGGCTTGCTTTTATTAAACTCTAAAACAGACCCGGGTTACAAAGGTATTTTAACCATGGGATTAAAAAATTTGTCCGAATTTGAGGTTAAACTGCAAATGGGAGCTAGAATCGCTAATGTGGTTTTTTATAAAATTGAAGGCAAAACTGTGGATTACCGGGGACAGCATCAAGGTGGTAGAATAAGTCCGCATGAAGAAGAACAGCAAGTTTAAAAATCCTGAATACCAGTATTTGAATTTATTAAAAGATATCCTGAAAAATGGAGTCAACAAGCCTGTATTTAACAACCCGGGAGTTTACATAAGAAGCGTTTTTGGTAGGCAGATAAGATTTGATCTATCTAAAGGTTTTCCGCTTTTAACTACCAAAAAAGTTTTTTTGCGGGGGATTATTCACGAACTGCTTTGGTTTCTAAAAGGCGATTCCAATATCAAATATCTGGTTGACCATGATGTGCATATTTGGGATGAATGGGCATACAAAGCATATAAGAGTCAAAGAGTCAAAGAGTCAAAGAGTCAAAAGTTATTAACGCAGGAAGAGTTTATACAAAAAATAAAGGACTTACTAAAAGATCATCCCTTTGTGAAAAAGTGGGGGGATTTGGGAAATGTTTACGGAGTGCAGTGGAGAAAATGGAAAACTTCAGACAAGAGATTGATTGACCAGTTGGCCTGGGTTATAAAAGAATTAAAAACAACTCCTTTTAGAAAATCAATTCTTGTGTCTGCCTGGAATCCGGAGTTTATTTATGAAATGGCTTTACCCGGGAAATCAATGGCCTTGCCACCTTGCCACACCCTTTTTCAGTTTAATGTAAATAACGGCAGATTATCTTTGCAGCTTTATCAGCGGTCGGCAGATTCATTTTTGGGAGTGCCTTTTAATATTGCAAGTTATGCGCTTTTTACCATGATGATGGCACAAGTTGTAGGTTTGAAGCCGGGCGAATTTGTCCATACTTTTGGCGACATACATATTTATAGTAATCACATGGTGCAGGTAAAAGAGCAGTTAAAAAGAACACCCCGGCCATTTCCCAAAATGAAGATTAACCCAAAAGTGAAAAATATAGATGATTTTAAGCTGGAAGATTTTGAACTTGTCGGATATAAACCCCATCCTCCCATAAAAGGAGAGGTTACAGTAGTAGGTGGATTTTAGTAGAAATAAATAATACAATAGCTCAATGAATCTTTCTTTTACAGAACAAGAGATGCTAGAGAGTAAACAAGTAATGTTAAATTTTGATTTTAATATTACTCAAGATATCGCTCAAAAAATTGGTAATAGTAGAATAATTTTTACAGGAATGGGGAGTAGTTTAATCTTTCCCGGCAAGCAAGCAAAAAATAGAGCTTTAAAATTTAATCTTATTAATAAAGTAGAAGCTTATTTTGCCTCTGACCTATTTCAATTTACAGACTTTTCTAATACATATGTTTTTCTTTGTAGCAATTCCGGTAAAACAAAAGAGGTAATTTTCCTTTTGGATCATGTTCAAAAAAATGGGGGTAAATGCATAGCACTTACGGCAGTTGCAAATTCGATACTCGCCCAAAGAGCTAATGAAAAAATTGTTTTAACTTGTGGATTCGAAAAAGGTGTGGCTGCAACAAAAAGTGTTATTGAACAAGGTCTAGTTTATGATTCATTAATCTTTCATTTGGCAAAAATTCAGGGAAAAAATGTTAACTTTGACCAATTAAAAGAAGAGCTTAATCTGGCAGCAGAGGCAGTGGAGAAAAATATAAATGCTAAAGTGGATGAACAGTTACTACAAGCTTTAGTAGATGCACAACACTATTTTATGGTTGGTTTAGAAAATGGGGTAGCAGAAGAAATTACCCTAAAAAGTTATGAAATCAGCAGAAAAATGGCTTTATTTTATCCTGATACTCATATAGTTCATGGGCCAGAAGAAGGTATTGATGAAGGGTGTGCAATTATTTTTGACCCTCAGAGTTTGCAAGATTATATACCAGATTTTGAGAAATTTGCCCCAAAAACTCACGCCACATTAATTGGGGTTGGTAATGATAATTTGATCCCCGGGTTAAAAGTAGAGCTTAATGAAGCTTTTAGAAATTATTGTTTACTTTCTGGAGGTTGGGGATTACTTAGAAATATTGCTAAGAAAATGGGAATTGATATTGATCATCCTGTTAAAGCTTCAAAGGTAGGAAATCCTTTTAATGGATAAATCAAAAATTTCAATCATTGTTGCTGTTGCGGGTAAAAAAAGGGTGATTGGAAAAAAGGGTTCTTTGCCCTGGTATATTCCACAGGAACTAAAAAGATTTAAGGAAATTACCATGGGGCATCCCATTATTATGGGCAGGAAAACTCATGAATCAATAGGCAGGGTATTGCCCGGCCGCACAAATATTGTGATTACTACTCATCCCGATTATTTAGCGCCGGGGTGTGTTGTTGCTCATTCTTTGGAAGATGCTCTTGAAAAAGTTCAAGATGAGGAAGTATTTGTCATTGGAGGTGGGGAAATTTACAAACAAGCCCTGCCTTTGGCAGATAAATTATATTTAACCTATATAGATAAAGAAATTAAAGGTGATGTCTTTTTTCCTGATTATTCTGAATTTGAAAAGAAAGTTTATGAATCAGATTGGCAGGAACATGAAGGATTAAAATATAAATTTTTGGAGTTGTTAAAATAATGCTATGGTCAAAGCCTCTAAAGTTGCCATCTTTGAAGGGAAAAGAATTCGCCGTTTCTGGGATGAAAAACAAGAAAAGTGGTATTTTTCAGTGGTAGATGTAGTTGAGGTACTAACTGGGAGCACCATCCCTCGAAGATATTGGAGTGACTTGAAAATTAAACTCCAAAAAGAAGGTAGTGAGGTGTACGAGAAAATCGTACAACTGAAAATGCAGGCTGCTGATGGAAAATTTTATCTTACTGATGCAGCCGATACTGAAGTGATGCTGCGTATTATCCAATCTATTCCATCCCCCAATGCAGAGCCTTTTAAGTTATGGCTGGCCCGAGTCGGATACGAACGCATTGAAGAAACTCATGATCCTGAACTGGCAATTAACCGTGCCCTACAAACTTATCTTCGAAAAGGTTACAGTAAAGACTGGGTCAATCAACGCCTAAAAAGCATTGAGATAAGGAAAGCCCTGACAGATGAATGGGAGACGCGAGGAATAAAAGAAACCAGCGAATTTGCTATTTTAACAGATGATATTACTTTAGCTTGGACCGGTATGACTACAAAAAAATATAAAAACTTTAAGGGTCTTAAACAAGAAAATCTTCGAGATAATATGACTAATCTTGAACTTGTTCTTAACATGTTGGCAGAAACCGCTACAACAGAGATATCTCAAAAACGTAAACCAAAAAGTTTTCCTGAAAACAGAAAAGTTGCTCGACATGGTGGAACTATTGCCGGAAATGCCAGAAAGCAAATTGAAGTAAAAAGCGGGAGAAGAGTGTTAACAAAGAAAAATGCCAAAAAATTAAAACTAATTCCTGGAGCTTGAAAGATAAAATCTTTTGCGGGATTACCCCTTGATTATTATTTAGTACTGTGATAGTTTATCAGGCTATTATGGTAAATGTTTTAGTTGAAGGAGAATGTCCGTACCTAAATGGAGATAATGGGGTGGTTTGTTCTCCACAAAGAGGTTTGTTTGTCGCCAGAGATTATGTAAGGGGTCAGTTGGATGAGCCAGGGGTAAGTGTTGTACAAGTACGAGATTTACTTTGTAATATTGGCGGGAGAGACTGTCCCGTTAGAAACAGCCTGGTTGAATTTCAAGCACGCTCTCCGTATGCAAAGCAGTTTTGACAGCAAGGTTGACAATTTTTGCTTTACAAGATAAACTTACAAACATTACACACCCGTGGTATCTAAGTCTCTGGAACTACAGACTGCGGGGAGGAAAAGAGACTATGTACAAATTACCAACATTAGAGGAACTGCTGGAAGCAGGTGTTCATTTTGGACACCAAGTCCGCCGTGGCCATCCGCGGATGAAACCATATATTTACGGAGCCAAAGACGGCGTGCATATTATTGACCTGACAAAATCAGATCAGTTTTTAAAAGAGGCCTGTGAATATGTTTACGCCTTGGGCAAAGAGGGAAAAGTTTTGCTTTTCGTGGGAACAAAAAAACAGGCAAAACCTATTATTGAAGAGTTGGCTAAGGAACTGCAAGCTCCATATCTGGTGGCCCGTTGGATGGGCGGGTTTTTAACAAATTTTGAAGAAATTAAGAAAAATATCAAAAAACTTAAAGAATTTTTGGAGCAGAAAGAAAAGGGACAACTTGATAAATATACTAAAAAAGAGCAGCTCCTTCTGGACAGGAAAATGGGGAAACTGCAAAAAGATTTTGCCGGAGTAATGGATCTTCCTGGTTTGCCTGATGCCCTGTTTGTGGTAGATGCGGTTTCAGATAATATTGCAGTAAGAGAAGCAAAGAGAATAGGGATTAAAGTGGTGGCTATTGCCGACTCAAACTGTGATCCTACTCAGATTGACTATCTTATCCCGGGTAATGATGATGCCATAAAATCCATTAAGATATTGGTAACTGCGATTGCTTCTGCTTATGGTGAGGGTAAAAAATCCCACTCCGCTAAGACTATGCAGGATAAAGAAGATGCGGAAAAGAAAGTTTTGAAAGAGAAAGAAGAGATGTTGCCCGAGGAATTAAAAGTTGAAGTAGCAGAAGCAGAAGAAATGGTGGAAAAGAAAGCAGTTAAGGAAGCAGAGAAGGTGGTCTAATGAATGTAGAAGATATTAAAAGATTAAGGCAGTTAACAGGCGCGGGAATTGCTGATTGTAAAGAAGCCTTGAGCTTGTCAAAAGGCGATATGAATAAAGCTAAAGATATTTTAAAGAAAAAAGGGTTGGATAAAGCTTCTCAAAAATCAGATCGTGAAGTTAAAACAGGCCTGGTGGAAGTTTACTCCCATGGAGGAAAAGTTGGGGTTTTGGTGGAAGTGCTTTGTGAAACAGATTTTGTGGCTAAAACAGAAGAGTTTAAGTTTTTGGCCCATGAGTTGAGTTTACAAGTAGCTTCTATGAATCCATCTTCTGTGGAAGAATTGCTAAAACAAGAGTATATTAGAGATAATTCTATGATTATTGATCAATTAATAAAATCTGTAGTGGGAAAATTGGGTGAAAATATTCAGGTTGGAAGATTTGAGCGGATTGCGCTCGGGGAATAATGGATCCAATTCTTACAGAACCAAATACAAAAATAGAAGCAACATTGCATCATTTTAAGGTGGAAATTGCTGGTATCAGAGCCGGCCGGGCCAATCCTGCCCTTGTGGAAAATATTCTGGTTGATGTTTATGGAAGTAAGATGAAACTGGTGGAGCTGGGCAATATTTCCGCTCCCCAACCGACTCTTTTAACAGTGCAGGTTTGGGATGCCTCTATTTTGGATAAGGTGATAAAAACCATTCAGGAAGCTAACTTGGGACTTAATCCTTCAAATGAGGGGACTTTAATCCGTTTACCAATCCCTCCTTTAACGACAGAGCGGAGAGAGGAATTTATTAAACTCCTGCATCAAAAAATAGAAGAGGCAAGAGTAGAAATCCGACAAATAAGACATGATTTTAGAAATGAATGGAAAAAATTAGAAGAAAGCGGAGAGTACGGGGAAGATGAGTTTTTTAGAAGAGAAAAAATGTTGCAGGAACTGGTGGATAAAAAAATTCTGGAAGTGGAAAGTTTGGGAAAACAGAAAGAAGAAGAACTGACTCAAATATAATGTTTTTATCAATAATAATTTTTATCCTAACTTTATTATTTTTAGTAGTTATCCATGAATTTGGTCATTTTTTAATGGCCAAGAAATTCGGTATTGAAGTTAAAGAATTTGGGTTTGGGATTCCTCCCCGCTTGTGGGGCAAAAAAATCGGCGAGACCCTGTATTCCATAAATTGGCTCCCTTTTGGAGGTTTTGTCAAACTTTTGGGAGAAGAAGATGGAAATGAGGGTTCCTCTGACCGTAATTTTGCCCGCAAACCGGTTTTCCAGCGGATAGTGGTTGTTATTGCGGGAGTGACGATGAATTTAATTTTGGCCTGGGTTCTTTTTTACATTGTTATAGCAGCACAGAACTTTAGAGTTATTTCCCCAAGCATAGATCAGGGCGTTTACATCTCAAAAGTTGAGGAAAATTTTCCTGCCAGGGAGGTAGGGATAAAGCCGGGAGACAGGCTTTTATCTGTGGACGGCAAAGCAGTTTCCTCTTTTGATGAGGCCAGGAGTTTAATAAAAGAGAAAGAGTCAGCAATTTCACTGCAATTGCAGGATAGTAAAGGAGTAAGAGAAGTTGTGCTGATTGCCAAAGAAGTTGATGGAAACAGATTAATTGGAGTAGTGTTTACTCCGTTTTTGATTAAAGAATTTAATACCCCAAAAGAGAAAATATTTTCCGGTATTACTTATTCTGTTGATTTAACAAAGTTGACCTTTATGGGTTTGGGTAAAACTATTAATCAATTAATTTCCGGTGAATTCGGTAAGGTTTCCCAGCAAGTCAGTGGGCCTGTGGGCATTGCTGCCATGTCCGGTGAAATTTTGCAGGGTGGCTGGCAGGCAGTCATACCTTATCTGTGGTTTGTGGGGATTATTTCCCTAACTCTTGCCATTTTCAATATTTTTCCCATTCCGGCTCTGGACGGGGGGAGATTGCTTTTTCTGTTGATAGAAGCAGTTACCAAAAAAAAGGTTAAAGCAGAAATAGAAAATATTATTCATCAAGTAGGTTTTGCAGTTTTACTGGTTCTGGCTTTGCTGGTGACTTTTTCCGACATCAAAAAATTCTTCCCCTAAATTTAATGTAACTGTCAGTCCAAAATAGAAATGTCACCCCTTAATATATTTATGTGTACGAACAGATCACACTCACTCTTAAGGAGAAATACCGATTTAAAGTCATCTCTGACTTGTTGAAGAGGAAGATAGTTAACAGACAAACAGCAGGCAAATTAAGGCTCTCTGTGCGTCATACACAGCGAGTAAAAGTTAAAGTCAGGATTCTAGGACGGAAAGCTGTAATTCATGGTTTAAAAGGGAAACCAAGCAATAGGCTAAAAAAGATGAGCCTAACCCCATGACATTTTAATTTTGGCGGAGTATGACATTTCTATTTTGGTATAAGATAAATTTAATGTAACTTGACAAAAGTAATGTAATATGGTATAATATAATGTATGACATATTTAGTAAGCATTACATCACAAGGGCAAATTAGCATTCCGGTCAGATTTAGAAGAGAGCTGGAGCTTGAAAAAACCAAAAGAGCCTTCATTTCAAAAGAAGACAACAAGTTAATCGTGGAACCTGTTAAAAATCTGCTGGAGTTAGGAGGTTCTTTGAAAACAAATAAAAAGCCTCTATCAAATAAAGAACTTGATGAAGTGGTGGCTTTGGCTGTGGCAGAAGAATACGCTCGTAAATTAAAATGACTTCTTTCCTTGTTGATGCCAATGCATTTTTGAGATTTTTTCTTAATGACATACCCAAGCAAAAAAAGGAATTTGAAAGGTTATTAAAGAAGGCTGAAAAATCAAAAGTTTTATTAATTGTTCCACAAATTATTATTTTTGAGATTGATTTTGCTCTTAGAAAATATTATAGATTTTCTAAAGAAGAGGTGGTTGATAAGTTGCAAACTATTGTGGAAACACCATTTCTTGAAATAGAAGATAGTCTTATTTTTAGAGAAGCAATCCAGATTTACTCTGGAAACAACTTGTCGTTAACTGATTGTTTTCTGTATGTTAAAGCCAAGGAAGAGAATCGGCAGCTTTTTACTTTTGATAAGGCTTTAAAAAATTTGCAAAAATTAATTAAATAAGGAGGTACCATTTTTAATGGAAGGAAAAATAATTTTCAGATATCCTACGAAAGAGGATTTGAATGCTATGTGGGAATTTATTAACACGATTTCAAAAGAGAAGACATTTATCAGATTTCAGGGTGAAGAGATATCTTTGGAGGAAGAAAAAAAATTTCTAAATTCACATCTTCTGAAAATTGCCAAAAAAGAATCCGTGCAACTGTTAGTTTTTTTCAAAGGAAGACTGATAGGCATATCAGATATTACAATGAAAGATAAAATAGAAAAGCACCTGGGTGTTTTTGGAATTATTATTGCCAAAGATTTTAGAGGACAAGGAATAGGTAAAATGCTTATGGAAAAAGTAATAGATGAGGCAAGAAAAAACCTTTCCCAACTTGAAATAATCTTGTTGAATGTATTTGCAAATAATGACTTGGCAAAGCAGATGTATAAAAAATTTGGATTTGTGGAATACGGACTAATGCCTAATGGAATAAAATTAGAAACTGGATATGCGGATGATGTGCTTATGTATAAAGTTGTTAGGAGCAGGTTATGAAGCCGCAAATTGCTTATGAAGATTTTGAGAAGGTGGATATCCGCATTGGGCGGGTGATTAAAGTGGAGGATTTTCCGGAGGCGCGAAAACCGGCCTATAAATTATGGATTGATTTTGGAAAAGAAATCGGGGTAAAAACTTCCAGCGCCCAATTTGTTAAAAATCAGACTAAAGAGGAGTTATTAAATAAACAAGTGGCCTGTGTGGTTAATTTTGCTCCTCGCCAGATTGGTCCCTTTACTTCTGAAGTGCTAACTCTAGGGCCTGATGACGGGACAGATGATCCGGGCAACTGGGTAGTTTTGACGCCGTTTAAGGAAGTACCATTAGGAAGGCAAGTGAAATAAATATGATGGATTTAGTGTTTGGATGTGCGAGAGGGATTTTTTTTAGTTCCTGAGAGTTTAAAAGCAATATACATGAGAAGCATGACAATGAGCAGCAGAGCCGTAGATATTTGTACATTAGTGTTAATATCCCAAAAACTGTTCATTTTTCAAGCTCCTTTTCAAATAAAACCGTTGCTAACAAAAAAACTATACCAAATAGAATTGTGCTAGTCAACTGGATAAAAGCAATGGCTGTCCTAGGGAAAGCAAGATTAGTGCCGATGAATGCACTGGCAAACCAGGCGGCGGAAATGTTAATACTTAGTCCTGAAAATGCTTTAAGATATGGATGGTATTGATTACGGCGTCTTTTGCGCATAAACTAAATATAACATGAAATATTCAAAACTTTTTGGGAAAACAATTAAAGAAACTCCGAAAGATGCTACTTTGTCATCTCACAAATTGCTCTATCGGGCAGGGTATATCAGGGAATCAACCGCGGGCAGATATTATTTACTTCCTTTGGGGATAAAAGTCCAGCAAAAAATACAACAAATTATAAAGGAAGAAATGGATAAAGCAGGGGCGCAGGAAATGATTACTCCTGTGCTGCATCCCAAAGAGCTTTGGAAAGAAACCAATAGAACTAATTCTGTGGGTTTTGAGTTGATGAGCATTAAAGATAGAAACGAATTTGAATTTGTTTTGGGAGGAACTGCGGAAGAAATGATGGTGGATTTGGTCCGTAAATTTCAAATAAGTTATAAAGATTTACCATTTAATTTATACCAATTTTCAGTCAAATTCAGGGATGAACTGCGGGCACGGGGCGGATTACTTAGGGTACGGGAGTTTGTGATGAAAGATGCCTATTCTTTTCATACTACAGAGGAAGATTTTAAAAAAGAATATCAACTTATGATGGATACTTACACGCGGATTTTCGAAAAATTAGGGTTAAAAACTACTATTGTGGAATCGGATAATGGCTACATTGGTGGGGAATATTGTCATGAGTTTGTGGTTGAGTCGGAAATTGGAGAGAGTAAATTTTTAGTGACAGAAGATGGTTCTTATGCAGCTCATGAAGATGTGGCCAAATTTATTTTGGAAAATGTCAGTTCCGATGAGCAGTTAAAACCAATGGAAGATGTTTTGGGAAAAGGCATTATTGGGGTGGAAGAGCTTGCCAAGTTTCTTAAAATTCCTGTAGAGAAAACCACCAAAACAATTCTTTTTGAAACAGATAAAGGTAAAGTGATTGCCGCAGCAGTAAGAGGTGGTTTTGATATTAATGAAGTAAAACTTATTCATATAATAGGATGCAACGGATTAAAACTTGCATCAGCGGAAACTGTTAAAAAAGTAACCGGTGCGGAAGTAGGCTATGCCGGCGTATTAAATCTTCCCAAAGAGGTGAAGGTTTATTTTGATGAGTCAATGTTCGGCAGGAAAAATTTTGAAACAGGAGCTAACAGAACAAATTACCATACTATCAATGTGAATTTTGGGAGAGACTTGCCTGAACCGAAAGAATTTTATGATTTTAAGCTTGCAAAAGAAGGCTATATTAGTCCTGACGGGCAAAAACTAATTGCCAAAAGAGGAATTGAGGTGGGTAATATTTTCCAACTTGGTTTCCATTATTCTTCCAAAATGAAAGGTGCAAATTTTAGAGATAGTGATGGAAAGCAAAAACCATATTATATGGGCTGTTATGGTATTGGGTTAGGTAGAACATTGGCAACAATAGTGGAAGTTTACAATGATGATAAAGGGATAATATGGCCGGAGGCGGTGGCGCCGTATCAAGTACATATTGTTGGACTTGATGGGTTGGGGGAAAAAGAATATAAACATCTTTTGGCAGAGGGAGTTGAGACACTTTTTGACGATCGTCTAAATTTGTCAGCAGGGGAAAAATTTGCAGATGCGGATTTAATTGGAATTCCATACAGGGTGGTTGTTTCAAAAAGGACGGAAGATAAATTGGAAGTTAAAAAACGATCTGAAAAGCAAACCCGATTTTTAGCTTTACAATCTCTGTTAGAAATGTTAAAATCCTGAAACTTATGATAACTAAAAATATTAGCAAGTTGGCAAAATCTTTAGTTGAGGTAACTATTACTGTTCCATGGGTTGATCTGGAACCAAAATGGAATGAAACTTTGCAAAGATTATCTGCTGATGTGGAGCTTCCGGGATTTAGAAAAGGCGCGGCTCCTCTACCCATGGTTGAACAAAACCTTGGCATTAAATTGCAGGATGAAGTTTTCAAAGCGGCCTTCCCTAATTTTTTAATTGAAGCCCTAAAAGGCAGCGATATTATCCCGATTGATTATCCCAAATATGATTTAACCTTTTTTGTAAAGGGACAAAACCTACAATTTAGGGCTACCATTACCAACAGGCCTGCTGTAACTGTAGGAAATTATAAAGTGATTAGAGCAACAAGACCAGCGGTCAAATCGGTCACAGAAGAAGAAGTGCAAAAAGTTATAGATGATTTGTATAAAAGATGGAAAGGGAAACAGTCGTCAGTCGTCAGCAATCAGTCGTCAGACAAAACACAAACAAGCGGTAATACAGGGTCAATCAGTTTTCAACCTCAATCAAATGGACATGCTCAAGTTCCTGATGATGTTTTTGCCAAAGCCATGGGAGCAATGAACCTTGCAGATCTTAATGCCAAAATCCGCAAAGACCTGGAGGCTAATGTTAAATATAATAATGAGCTGGATTACGAGGAAGCCATCCTGCAGGAAGTGGAAAAAATTACTCAAGTTGAAATGCCGGATATTTTAATTTCCGATGAATTAAACAGAATGCTAGTTTCCCTGCAGAGGCGGGTGGCAGACATGGGATTACTTTTGGAGGATTATTTAAAAACCCAGGGAAAAACCCTGGACCAGCTCAAAAGTGAATGGACCCCACAGGCCGAAAAAAATGTGAGGATGGAGCTTGGTCTGGCCGAGATTGCAAGACAAGAAGGAGTACAGATTACAGACGAGGAACTGCAGGCTGAAATTGATAAAATTCAAGATAGCAGGGTTAAGCAGCAATTTAGCGCCCAAGAGCCAAGATTGCAACTTAGGCATTCTTTGCGGCAGGTTAGGACTCTTGATTTGATGAAAAAGCTGGTAGGAGCATGAGCGGTTGTATCTTTTGTAAAATCATCAATAAAGAAATTCCCAAAGAATTTAGGTTTGAGTCGGATGCCGTGGTAGCTTTTGACGATATTAGCCCTTCGGCAGATGTCCATATTTTGATTGTTCCAAAAAAGCACATCAGGGAAGTCGGGGAAGTTGGGGATCAAGATGCAGAACTGTTGATAGAAGTTTATAAAACAGTCAATAAATTAGTTAAAGCCAATAATCTGGAGAATAATTCTTACAGAGTAGTAGTAAACGGGGGGTTTGCACAGCATGTACCCCATTTACATTTTCATCTTTTAGGTGGACAATGGAAAAAGTATGTTTAAAGGAGGTGTATTTTTGACTAATGTCAATTATTGTAAAAGCAGGTCCAGGAGACTCAACGGATTCGGTTATTAGAAAATTTCAAAAAAGGGTTGTGGCCGAAGGGTTAGTTCAGGAAATAAGGGATAGGTCTGTTTACCGGAAACCCTCACAACTGCGTCAGGAATATTTGGCCGAAAGACGCCGCAAAATTATGCGGGCCAGAAGATATAACGGTTAAATTTATGTTGCAAAATAGTATTCAGGAAGATTTAAAAAAGGCCCAGATAGAAAGAAACGAAGTAACAGTTTCCACGCTTCGGCTGCTTTTATCAGAGATAAATAATTTAAAAATAGCCAAAGGTGTGGATTTGTCAGACGAAGATATAATTGGAGTAATTCAGCGGGAAGTTAAAAAAAGAAAAGAGGCGGCAGCGGGTTTTAGATACGGCAACAGGGAAGAATCTGCTAAAAAAGAAGAGGAGGAAGAAGTAGTTTTGCAAGCTTATTTACCTGATGCTTTGTCAAATGAGGAGTTGACTAAACTGGTGGAAGATTCTATAAATGAGGTAGGGGCGAATTCCATACAAGATATGGGAAAAGTGATGGGAGCGGTGATGGGGAAAGTTCTTGGCCGGGCAGATGGGGGTACTGTAAGTCAACTTGTTAAAGAAAGGCTAACTAAATAATTTTTAATTTTCAATTTGAAATTTAAAATGAATTTTTGATGATTGAATGTTTAAAAATTTAAAATTTTGATTTGAATAAAAATTAAAAATTTAGAATTTAAAATTTTGATATGATTAATATCATAGTTTCTTCAGATCCAAGATATTTTGTTAATAACAACGCCATCAGAATGGCTGTGGCAGATGCTTTGCGAAGATACCGGATTACCGGTAAAGTAGAGCTTGGAGTAAGTATTATTGGCGACCGGAAAATGCATGAATTGAACCGGAAATTCAGAGGCATTGATTCAACAACGGATATTTTATCGTTTGCTTTGGAAGATCCAAGCCCAAGTAGTTTACAGCATGTCCCCAGGATTGGTTTTGTAGCTTCTCCGGACCGGATTTTGCGCTTGGGAGACATTGTCATTTCATACCCCCAGGTAGTGGAAGATGCCTCTATAGAGGGGATTTCGGTTGAAGAAGAGATCAGGATTTTGGTTGAGCATGGCGTTAGTCATTTACTGGGAGTGCACCATTAATAATTTATTAAACTTTAATTATGGCTTTTTATTTAAAATACAGACCGCAAAATCTTGATGAAATAACCGGACAGGATCAGGTAAAACAAATCTTATCATCAGCTTATCAAAATAATAAGTTATCTCATGCCTATCTTTTGGTTGGCCCGCGGGGAACAGGGAAAACTTCTACTGCCCGGATTTTAGCCAAGATGGTTAACTGTGAGAGTCAAGAGTCAAGAGTCAAGAGTCAAGAGACTAGCGATTATCCATGCAACAAATGCGCTACATGTTTGTCCATAACTGACGGTTCTAATTTAGACTTAATTGAAATTGATGCAGCATCAAATAGAGGTATAGAGGATATCCGCTCGCTTCGGGAAAAAATCAAACTGGCGCCCTCCGGCGCTAAAAAGAAAGTTTACATTATTGATGAGGTACATATGTTAACTACTGAAGCTTTTAATGCGCTATTAAAAACTTTGGAAGAACCCCCCGAACATGCTTTATTTATTTTGGCCACCACTGATGCTTCAAAAATCCCTGCCACTATTTTATCCCGGGTACAAAGACTGGATTTTAAAATGGCTGCTACAAAAGAACTTTTGCAAGTCCTTGAAAAAATTACCAAAGCGGAAAAAATTGATATAGAGGAAGCTGCCCTAAAACTTTTGGCCGGAAAAGCTGAGGGGTCTTTTAGAGACGGTGTGAAACTACTGGATCAGTTAAACAGCAATAATGGAAAAATTACAGCAAAATCTTTGCAGGAAACTTTAAAAACAACTCAATTTGATGATCTTTTAGATTTGCTGAAAAACTTTGGGAATCATGATACAAAAAATGCTTTACTTACTTTGTCAAAACAAACAGATCAAGGAGTAGATACCAGAGATTTGGTGTTATCACTAATGGATATTTTGAGGAATCTGGTTTTTATTAAAAACGGATTAGGGGAACAGTTGGTAAAATCTAATTTTACAGAAGATAAATATGAGGATCTGGTTAAAATAGCAGAAAGTTTTAGCACTGCGGATTTGGTTGCTGATTTAGGTTATTTGCAAAAAGCTATAGAAAAATTAAAATTTGCCTCAATTCCATCTTTGCCGTTGGAGCTGGCAATAGTGGAGATATGTGATAATTTGAAGATAGATGATGGAAAATTGAAAATAGATGTAGAAGATAGCAAATCGAAGATAGAAAATGAAATCAATCCTCCAGTTTCCATTATCAAAGAACCACCTTCCACCATCCAACATCTATCGTCCAATTCAGATTCTCCAGATATTTTAAAAATAAAAGAAAAATGGACTTTTGTTTTGGAAACCATACGGCCGTTTAATTTTTCCCTGGAAGCCCTACTCCGCTCTACTAATATTTCTTCCTGCAGCGATAGTGAGGTAATAATGGAAGTGCCCTATTCTTTTCATCAGCGGATTTTGGAAGCTCCCAAAAACAGAGATCTACTGGAATCAATTTTTTCTGATGTTTTGGGAAGACAAGTTAAAGTAGCTACGATTTTGGGTAACCGTCCGGCGAAGCCGGAAGATATCTCCAATATAGAACTGGCGGCAGATGATGAAATAATCAGAGTGGCTGCCGAAATCTTCAATTCAGATACTGTAAATTAGTTTCGCTGTTGCAATCAGCTCTCCTGTATTTTATACTCTTTGCATCATGAGTAGTCTTAAAACCACTGATCCCCAAGTTTATAAATTTATAAAAGGTGAAGAGCAAAGACAAAAACTCGGAATGGAATTGATTGCTTCTGAAAACTATGTATCTCCGTCGGTTCTTGAAGCTTTAGGTAGTGTTTTTACCAATAAATACTCTGAAGGATACCCCGGCCGTCGTTACTACGGGGGTCAAGAGTTTACAGATGCGGTGGAAAGTTTAGCAATTGAACGGGCCAAAAAACTTTTCCGCTGCGATCACGCCAATGTCCAGCCTTTGTCTGGAGCCCCCGCCAATATTGCAGTTTATTTTGCCTGGCTTGAACCCGGAGATACAGTTTTGGGAATGGATTTAACACATGGCGGGCATCTTACCCATGGAAGTCCGGTAACGCACATGGCAAAACTTTTCAATTTCGTTCGATACAAAATGAAAGATGTGGAAACAGGGGAAATTGATTATGATGAGCTGCGAAAGGTTGCCAGAAAAGAAAAACCCAAAATTATTTTGGCTGGATTCTCTGCGTATCCGCGCGAGCCTGATTATGCCAAAATGAAAGCGATCGCCGATGAGGTGGGAGCTATTACTATGGCTGATATGGCGCATATTGCCGGCCTTATTGTCGCCGGAGTTTTGAAAAACCCGTTTGATTTTGGCTTCAATATTATTACCACAACAACTCACAAAACACTTCGCGGACCGCGAGGAGGCATGATTTTATCAATGGGAAAAGTAAGTAATCCCTTGAAAGCTGTTGAGAAAACTGTGGAAAATTTGCCAACGCTTATTGACCGTTCTGTTTTTCCGGGATTTCAAGGTGGTCCTCATATGAATAATACAGCAGCTAAGGCAGTTGCTTTTGGCGAAGCAATGAAGCCTTCCTTTAAAGTTTATGCCCGTCAGATTGTTAAAAATGCCAAAGCAATGGCAGATGAACTAATGAAACAAGGCTGCAAGTTGATTACAAATGGTACTGATAATCACTTGATGGTTATGGATTGCATTAAATCATTTGGAATTGATGGAAAAGAAGTTGAACAGATCCTTGATAAAATTGGCATCACAACAAGTAAAAGTACGGTTCCTGATGATCCATTGCCGCCATTTGCACCCAGTGGCCTTCGGCTTGGTACTCCTGCCATGACCACCAGAGGGATGAAAGAAAAACATATGAGACAAATTGCCAAATGGGTTGTTGACGCGGCACATGAAAGGAAAAATTCAAAAGTGTTAAAAAAGCTAAAAAAAGAAGTAGTTGAGATGAGCCTACAGTTTCCAGTACCAGGGATCAAATAATGAAAGTTTCCGGTAAAGAAGTTGCAGATGCTATCCTCGAAAAATTAGAGAAAGAGATTAAGAAAAAAAACCTCAAGCCAAAATTGGCCATAATTTTAGCAGGCAGTGATCCTTCATCCAGAATTTATGTTAAAAATAAAATAAAAAAAGCTCTGCAAACCGGCATTGATGCCAAGCTGTTTGAGTTTTCCAAAAACCAATTTAATAAATGTTTTCAAACTATAAAAAAATTAAATACTGATAAAAAAACCCATGGAATAATTGTCCAGTATCCTGTTTATGAAAGCTGGGATTTTGACAGTTTAGTCCAAAAAATTAATCCCCAAAAAGATGTTGATGGATTTTTAGAAGCATCCCCATTTATGGGAGCTACTGCCTTGGCAGTTTGGGAAATGCTGACAGCTTTTGCCAAAAAAGAGGGTTTTTACAAAACTGAAAACTTTTTAAGAAATAAAAAAATTGTTATTTTGGGAAAGGGAAAAACAGCCGGAAGACCAACTATTGAATTACTTAAGGAAAAGGGTATTGAGCTTAGTATTATAGATTCTAAAACACCAAATCCAAATAAGATAACAAAAAAAGCGGATGTTGTGATTTCTGCCACAGGCATTAAACATATTATTAATAGCAAAAATATAAAAAAGGGAAGTTTTGTAATTGGGGTAGGGGTGGGTAAAGATAATGATAAGATATATGGAGATATAGATGAAGAAGAAGTGGCAAAAATAGCCAAATTATATTGTCCAACCATTGGAGGTATAGGGCCTTTGACTATTGTTTGTCTGCTCCGTAATGTGGTAAAATCAGCTAATGGGATTATTTGATAATTTAAAACAACTGGGTGATTTAAAAAAAATGCGGGATCAGGCCATGGAAGTGCAAAAAAGATTGGCCCTAATTAAAATTACCATAGAACACAAAGGTATAACCGTAGTGATGACCGGAGACCAAAAAGTTCAATCAATCTCCGGAGATATGGAACCGGGAAAAGTGACAGAAGCGGTTAACGAAGCGTTAAAACAATCCCAGAAAGTGGCAGCTGATGAAATGAAAGGCCTCATGGGCGGCATGGGCCTGCCAGGAGCATAAATATGATATATGGAGTAGAGGGTAAAGAAATTATAGAAGTACCAAAAGGTTTATTCCAAGCTGCTGGTGAAATAGCGCAAAGGATTATAGCAGTGGCAGACTGGGGAGCGAATAGTGGTTTAATGAAAATGAGGGAACAGGGGGTTGGTGAACCTTCTGGGGAGTGGAGTTTGCTTGTTGTTCGAGCAGAGACCTTAAGAGATGGCCAAGTTGCTCTGGATTCATTACTAACAGCAAGTGATCCGGATGCGGAGATTGTAGAAGAACCAGTGGGTTCTGGAAGATTTCAAGTAGCACTTAACGAAAGATATAAAGGCCCAACAGCTCAAATCGTTCGAGAAGCACTAACCAGAGTTGCATAGTAAATATTGGTAGGTTTTGATAAAATTGCCACAGCATGCAAGTTCCAAAATCAATACAGAGTTTAATAGAGGCTTTTGAGAGGTTGCCCGGAATTGGGCCAAAAACTGCGCAGAGACTGACTTATTATTTACTTCATGCCCCTAAAGAAGAATCCCAAGCTCTGGCAGATGCTGCAGTCGGCATGAAGGAAAAAACCAAAATTTGTTCCATTTGTTTTAACATCGGGGAAGAAGATACATGCCAAATTTGTTCCGACCAAAATCGTGAGACGTCAATTATTGCCATTGTGGAAGATCCTTTGGATGTTTTGGCTTTGGAAAAATCAAACTACAAAGGGTTGTATCATGTTTTGCATGGAGTGATTTCTCCTTTGGAAAATATCGGCCCGGATGAAATTCACATTAGAGAGTTACTTCCTAGATTAAAAGACGGGAAAACAAAAGAGATTATTCTAGCCACTAATCCGACTATGGAAGGTGAGGCCACTGCCATGTATATCCAAAGACTGATTTCTCCTTTGGGCGTAAAAATTACCAGAATTGCCCGGGGATTGCCGGTTGGTTCTGATTTGGAATATGCGGATGAATCAACTTTGTCCCGGGCACTGGAAGGCAGAAAAGAATACTAGAAATTTACAATTTACAATGTACAATTAAGATATGAATAATACAAATGTGATTGGACAATTTCAAGATGAAATAGAGCAAACATCAGGTGAAGTTGCGGAAAGCGTAAAAGATTCTGTAGGTGAGGCCATAGAACAAGGCGTTCAATCTGTAGTAGGGACGAATTTAACCCCCCAACAAATTCAAGAAAAAGAACAAGACAGACAAAAGCAGCTGTCTTATACCAGAAAATGGCTTGGGGATCTGCAAAGAGCGCAGGAAAAAGTCAGAGCAGAGAATAAACAAAAAGAGCAGCAAAGATTGCAAGCCCAAGAGGAAGAGAAAAAGGTTTCTGAAATGAAAAAAGAAGAAAAGAAGAAAAAACCTGTTAATCCGGCCATAGCCTATGCCGGAAAAGTGGAAATTAAAAGAGGAGTAGGTGGATGAAAATATATAATACTTTGACCAGAAAGATTGAAGAATTTTCTCCAATAAATCCGCCTCATGTAGGGATGTATACCTGCGGGCCAACTGTTTATGACTATACTCATATTGGGCATCTTCGAAAATATATTGGCGATGATATTTTAAGAAGAGTACTAACAGCTAGCGGGTATGAGGTGAAACATATACAGAATGTCACAGATGTGGGGCATTTAACATCTGATGCTGATGAAGGTGATGACAAGCTGGAAAAAGGAGCCAAAGATCGTGGGGAAACTGTTTGGGAGGTAGCCAAATTTTTTACAGATTATTTTTATAAATCTTTGGATCAGGTTAATGTGTTGCGGCCCAATACAGTTTGCCGGGCGACTGAACATATTGGCGAGCAAGTGAAACTGCTTGAAAAACTGGTTGAAAAAGGTTTTACATATCAGACAGAAGAAGCAATTTATTTTGATATTTCTAAATTTCCCGGATACGGCAAATTATCAGGACAAAAATTAGAAGATCAAAAAACCGGCGCCAGAAAGGAAGTAGTAGTTGATACCAACAAAAAACATCCGGCTGATTTTGCTTTATGGTTTTTTACAGTGGGAAAATTTAAGGATCATACCATGAAATGGTCTTCGCCTTGGGGCGAGGGATTTCCCGGCTGGCATATTGAATGTTCTGCCATGAGTATGGAGTATTTGGGTGATTCGTTGGATATTCATACAGGCGGAATTGATCATATCCCTGTTCATCATGAAAATGAGATTGCCCAAAGCGAGGCGGCATCGGGCCAACCTTTTGTTAAATACTGGGTCCATCATGAATTTTTGCTGGTAGAGGGAGAAAAAATGTCCAAATCCAAGAAAAATTTTTATACTATTGATGATATAAAGAATAAAGGCTTTGATCCGCTTGCTTTGCGCTATTTATTTTTAACAGCCCATTACAGGGATAAATTAAATTTTACTTGGAAAAGTTTGGAAGCTTCACAAAATGCCCTGGATCGCTTAAGAGAAATTATTAGAGATTGGGATGAGCCAAAAATAGGCTGCGCCCAATATGAACAGGATTTTATGAAGGCAGTTAACAATGATTTAAATATTCCCCAGGCTTTGGCTGTAATGTGGGATATGGTAAAAAGCGACCCGCCTGTCGGCGAGGCAGGTTATCCCTCATCTGCCAAAGCCAAAACTATTCTGGAAATGGATAAAATTTTGGGATTAAATCTGGAAAAATATTTGGGAAAGCAGGTGGAAGCGCCGGAAGAAGTGATGCATTTAGTGAGAAAGAGGGAGCAGGCAAGAAATACAGGAGATTTTAAGGAGGCAGATAAATTGAGAAAGGAAATAAAAAAATTAGGATTTGTAGTGGAAGATACTCCGGCAGGGTCCAAAATTAAAAAAATCTAGCGTTTTGACCTATCTACTTTGCCAAAGATAGCTAAGTACCAGACTAATAAGATTAATACAGTTAATGTACTAAGACCCCAGATATAGTTTTCTTGCATTTTTATCGCCCTCTTTTAGATATTATAACAGCCCCAATAAGGAATAACAATCCGCCTATTAGTATTATCACCGCAAATTCTTTAGAAAAACTACCTCCAAGGTTGAGCGCTTCAGGGACAAACATGGCCGCGAGGCCAAATAGAATGATTGCTTGACCAATATTTGATGTAGCCGATGCCAATAATTTCCACTGTGTTGGTAATAATTTTGGACCTTTAATCAGCATATATTGAATATATCATATTACAAATTTGCATCCAGTAGTAGAAATATGTTATAAAATAATAACTATGCGATACCGCAACTCAGAAGGTGAACCGTTTCCCTTAGCCAGAGAATTTGGACCTGGTGTAGATGTACCTCCAGTGGCTCTAAGAAGAAATATACGGGAACGCGGCGTCCCAATCATTTTTGATATGGGTACATGTCTTAAAAGGGATCGAACGCATGATGTTGATCATAGTCGAAGAGGGAGAATGAGATGGGTTTTAAGAGATGCATTGAAACTTCCAGTAGATCCTTAAAGTTAAGTATCAGCCAGTGTTTGTGATAAACTTAGAAGTTGTGGAAGATATTATTACCATTGATGGGCCGACGAGTAGCGGCAAGAATAGTGTGGGGTTTTTATTGGCTCAAAAATTGGGCTCTAAATATATTGATACCGGCATGATCTACCGGGCCGGAGCTTTTAAAATACTACAGACGGGAGTATCGCTGGATGATAAAGAAAAAATATTGGATATCTACAAAAATTTGGATGTCAGATTTGAAATGGATGAAGGATGGAAGATGTTTCTGGATGGAAAGGATGTGACAGATAGTTTGCATGATCCGCAAATTTCAGAAGTGACTTCCAGGATTTCTGCTATCCCGGAGGTACGGGAGATTATGAAAGCTTTTCAGCGAAAGTTGGCAAATGGGGGGATAGTGATGGGCGGAAGGGATATTGGTTCGGAAATTTTCCCCGAAGCAAAACATAAATTTTTTCTGACTGCTTCTGTGGAAATAAGGGCCAAAAGACGGTTTGAGCAACTTCACAAAAAAGATCCGGCAGTAAAATACGAGGATGTTTTAGCAAGTATGGTGGAAAGAGACAGAAGAGATTCGAAAAGAGAAGCTTCACCAATGAGAGTGCCAAAAGATGCAGTATTGATTGATAATTCAAATTTGACAGTTGAGGAAACTGTGGAGGAAATGTTAAAACACATCCATGCATAAAATTAGCTCCTTGCCAAACGGCCTGACATTAATAACAGTGGATCTTCCTTATCTTGATTCTTTGACTACTTTGGTAGAAGTGGGAGCCGGCTCGAGGTATGAAACAAAAAATATAAACGGCATCTCGCATTTTTTGGAGCATATGTTTTTTAAAGGTAGTAAAAAATACCCGTCTGCCGAGCAAATCTCCTTTTTGATTGACGGAGTGGGGGCTGTTAATAATGCTTTTACCCATAAAGAATTTACCGGATATTGGATTAAATCTGCAAGCAAACATATAGAACTGGCCTGTGACATCATCTCTTCAATGATTAAAGAATCGCTTTTGTCTCCTGAAGAAATTGAAAGGGAAAAAGGAGTGATAGTGGAGGAGCTGCGGATGGTCCGCGACGACCCATCCCGTTTTATCTGGGATCTTTATGAAAGGTTGCAGTTTGGGGATCAGCCTTTGGGTTGGGATCTTGGCGGAAGCGAAAAAACCATTAATTCCTTCAAGCGTGAGGATTTTATAAAATACATGGAATCTCTTTATTCGCCAAAAAATATGGCTTTGGTTTTTGCGGGAAAATTGCCCAAAAATATTGACAGTTTGGCCAAAAAATATTTTTCCGGATTGCCTCAGCGGAAAATGCATTTGTTTAAACCCTTTCAAAAAATCAAACAAAAAAGCCCAAAAATCAACATTTTCTTTAAAAAAACCGACCAGGCCAATGTTATTTTGGGAATGGACGGATATTCAAGATACGACAAAAAAAGATATGCCGCAGGCATTTTGTCTTCTATTTTAGGAGAGGGTATGTCCTCCCGACTTTTTATTCAGGTAAGGGAAAGAAGAGGTTTGGCTTATCATGTTGGTTGCAATCACGGTTTTTATTCAGACACGGGATCTTTTACGGTTTACGCCGGCTTAAAATTGGAAAAGGTGACAGATGGATTGCAAGTTATTGTGGCAGAGCTAAAAAGAATAAGGGATGAAAAAGTTACGGAGACTGAACTGAAAAAAGCCAAGGACATGGTTAGAGGGAGATTGGCAATAAGGAGCGAGTCCACCAATTTTTTGGCAGAATATTTTGGTTTTAATTTTGTTTTGGATAGAAAAATAGAATCGTTTGAAGAATATTTGGAAAATATAGATAGGGTTTCTGTTGAAGATATTATGGAAGTTGCCAAAGAACTTATTCATCCGGAAAGGTTTAATCTGCAAGTAGTAGGGCCTTTTAAAGAAAAAACCGTTTTTGAAAAGATTTTAAAATAATTTTGGCTGAAACAACGGATAATAAACCAACTCCCGCTCCTCCTAAAATATCAACAGGAAAATGAACTCCAACATAGATTCTTGATACTCCTACCCACGCTGTTAATCCAATAAAAAGCCATGCCCATTTTGATCTGGAAATGACATAACTAAAGAAAAAAGCTGCCATTAAAGAAGCATGTCTGGAGGGAAAAGATGCACCATCTGCATAAGCTTCAAATGGCCTTGGAGTAATAATAAAAAGATGGATAAATTTTATCAAAAGTATTGCAATCGGGATTGAAAATACTGCCAAAATCAAAGCCTTTTTTTCTTTTATTCCTGCTTTGGCAGCCAGGATAAACATCAAAATGATAGTAAGATAAATGATATATTCCGCCCCAAAAACCATCAGGTTATCCATATAATCGCTCCGATAACGGCGGCAGTAACAGCAGCTATCAAAACTGCTCCGGCCGAAATATCTTTGGCTAGTTTGGCACCCGGGTGGTTGGTTTGAATGACATGGTCAACTACTGCTTCAATGGCAGTATTGGTCAGTTCCACGGAGATGACAAAGCCGATCAGAAAAATAATAATAATCCATTCATTCCTGGAAATTTTTAAGAAATAAGAAATTAAAATTACTACCACTCCTGCCAAAAAATGAAACTTTAAATTAGGTTCCTGCTTTAGGGCAGAAACCACTCCCGCAAAAGCATATTTAAAAGAAATAACATGACTATTTTTCGATTCCATATCTTTAGTATAACATGAGAAAGTTGCAATAGAAGCAATTTCTCTTTAAGATATACGCGTATGTTGGTAGAGGGATTGTTGGGTGACGAAATAATTACTACTTTGATTAAGCCCGTGAGATTGGTAACTCCAGAGACAGCCCAAAAATTTGGTATACCTACTGAGGCGCCAATGTGGGTATCGCCATGGATTAGTGAAGAAAATTGTTGTCCACATTGTGAGCGTACTTTTACGCCTTTAGTTTATCAACCTCACTCTATTGTAGTTGCTCAACACTTTCATCCTGATAATTTAGAACTGGATGTAGGGATCTCTGGTCGAGGAGGAATCTATTTTAGTAGAGCATTATCCACCTACCATACCTCTTGGGGATGGGTGGCAGAATGTGAACCAAGAGGAAGGATCACATTCTATGGCGACGAAATTATGAGCGAGAGAGCATTTGTTAGAGGAATCCAAGCGTTCTGTGCCCCTTGTTCTGCAGAAGATGCCTTACACGAAGGCTATACTGAAAATGCGAAGAAAGGGCCTCTTGAAGAGGGATTAGTAGTTAGTTTTCAATCAGATATACCAATCTTCCATGAGTTTGCAACCTAAAATTTGACAAGTAGGGTAAAAGTGTAGTCACATAGATGTATGGGTAAATTCCTAACAGATGAGCAAGTAATGGTTTTGAAACAAGCTCACAAAACT
>Ga0209343_10000504_pt1 | contig 54928 bp, 52 predicted proteins | sample RifCSPlowO2_02_FD_184026 | JGI IMG/M metagenome (GOLD analysis project Ga0209343, IMG submission 184026) | Groundwater microbial communities from Rifle, Colorado - Rifle CSP2_plank lowO2_0.2 (SPAdes) (version 2) | ecosystem: Environmental > Aquatic > Deep subsurface > Groundwater | place...
CCCGTGCCAGTTCCACCGCCAAGTCCGTAAGTAATAAAAGCCATATCGGCACCCTTCACCGCTTCCTGGACCTCTTCTTTAGTTTCTTCCACCGCTCTTTTTCCCAATTCCGTATTCATCCCGGCTCCAAGTCCGCGAGTCAAATTTTTGCCAATGTGTATTTTTTTCTTAGATAGCGAATGGTGAAGGTCTTGCGAGTCGGTATTAACGGCAATAAAATCAACTCCTTTGACTTTGGAATTAATCATGTGATTTAAGGCGTTTTTACCAGAACCGCCGACACCCAAAACTTTTATCCTAGCGAATGCTTCTACATCTGGTTTTATCTGAGGCATATTTTTATAAGGTTAGTTTTTGATAAGGGTACTATAGCAGAAAGAAAATTAAATACAAACAATTGACCCCATTAGAGATTTATGTCAATGTAATATATAATTTCAAGATGTTTTTAGGGCAAAAATTGTTTTAACCAGTTAACGATTTTTTGGCCTCCTTTGTTGACGGTGTTTCTTAATCCCAAATTATTTTTTTCTTCCTTTGAAAGACCAAGAGTGCATAAGCCATAAGCCACGGCCCAAATAGAATCTTTACCTCCGTTTTTTGACTCGCCAGCCACAACACTGCCAATCCTTGAAGGCAATTTCAGAAAGTTTTTTGCAAAATCTTCAATAGCGTTGATTCCCGCTCCGCCACCAATAATAAAAATACCGGCAGGCAGAAGACCATTGCGACCTATTTTTTTTAAATGATTTTCTATCAGTTCAAACATATCGGCAAGTCTGGCAGAAATTATTTCATCCAACTTTTTCTTTGGGAAAGATGTGGAGCCAAGACCTCCGATTTTGACGTTCTCCGCTTCTTCCAGAGGGATTTTCAGGCCTAAAGCGATGTCGTTGGTAATATCCGTTGATCCGATCGGAAAAACTTCCAAAGATATCGGAATGTTATTTTCAAAAACAACAATAGACATCGTTTCAGAACCGATGTTGGCCAAAACACAGCCAGCCATTTTTTGTTGCTTTGTCAGGGTAACAAAAGAAGAGGCAATCGGAGCCGCCAGACAATCTATAACGTCAATACCGGCCTCATCGATTTTTTCCAAAAGGTCGTTTAAGTGAGGATCCAAGCAGACAATAAAAAGCATTTTAACTTCAAGTTTTGTTCCTTTCATACCTAAGGGTGTCTTGGCCAAAACCGGTTTGCCGTCTATTTTGTAAGATAGGGGAATGCTGTGCAATATACGGTTGTTTTGCAACAAATTGGTGGGCAGGCTCTCCTCACACATCCGTGAGACTTTTTCAATATCCAACTCGGTAATTTGAAGATCGGCCCTGCTTATGATAGCGCTGGCTGAAGAAGAAATACTGGAAAGACCAATGCCCCCAACGGAGACAAAAGCCTTGTTAATTTTTATGCCAGATGTTTTTTCGGCCAGTTTTATGGCACTCCTGATGCTTTGAGTTACATCCTCGCCATTTATAATATAACCATGCCTTAATCCGCGAGACTCCGATAACCCAGTTCCGATTACCCGGGTTATATTTTTTCCGTTTTCTCTAACAAGTTCAGCTACCACCACTTTTATTTGTGACGTTCCAATATCAATTCCGGCTGTAACATTGCGTGCCATTGTAAATAGTAGAAAGTCCGTAAAGTCTATAAAGTCTCTAAAGTGGAAATACAACTGACTTTATAACTTAAATTGCTCTCGCAATTTGGTTTCTGCTCTCCCCATTCTACTACCATGTTCCATTCCTTTCAAATGCATTAAACCGTGGATAAATAAAAATGTCACTAGATTGTCAAATTTTCTTTGAAACAGTTTTATCTGTCTCCTTACAACGCTGGGGGTAATGAAAATTTCCCCTTTATTTTTCGAAATATTAAAACTTAAAACATTAGTCGGTTTGTTTTTGCCTCTGTAAATCTTATTTAAGGTTTGTGATTTTTTTTCTCCTATAAAAACCAGAGACAAGGAATACTTGCTTCCCAAAGCCTTGTTTTTTATTTTAGCAAAAGGCACGCCAGGGAGCGTGCTTTTTGTCGTGTTGGTTAAACTAAAATTCTTGCCCATCACTGTTATTTTTTGCCACGAGTTGGCATCTCCGGCATTTTACCCATTTTTATCAGTTCACTAATCAGCTCCCGTTTCCGCAAAACTTTTAAAGTTTTTTTCTTTTTGACATATTCAGAGGCTTTCCTTACCGAATATCGCAGGCTTCGAACACGAGGCAAAACGCCCGAGCCCTGGACCCTTTTTGTGAACCTTCTTATAAGATTTAGATTATTCTCGTTTCCTGATTTAACCACCTCTACGTTTATTGTCATGTGGCTAGTACTCTAACATACCCCTTGGTTTCAATCAATCCCAACCATTATTTTTTATTCTTCTTTATTTTTTTTAAAAATTCCGGAAGATCGTGGAGAGCCACAGTTTCCTGCTCTCTGGTTTTCAAATCTCTGACAACCATGCTATTTTCCACCGCTTCTTTTTGTCCCATTATAAGAACATGGCTGGCCTTCATGTATTCAGCGCCGTTCAGTTGCCCGGCTATTTTGTCTTTGGTTATTGAGTGGTAAACCGGGATTTTATTTTTTCGGAGGAGTTCTACCACATTTAAAGCTTTTAATTTGGCCGTTCCTCCAAGTTGGGCCAAATAAAATTTAGGTTTTTTTATATTTTTTATCAAAATTTTTTTCTTGGGTATTTTATTTTTTTTGACAATAACAGTAACGCCAATAGAGGGTATTTCTCTCTTTCCGCCCAATTTTTTGGCCAAGTGATTGTACCTGTATCCAAAAGCCAGAAGTTCGCCTTCCTCAATTATTTCCACCCCGGCACTCTTTTTTTGGGTTTCCCTTATCTCAAAAGCGGTATAAGAGGCATAAAGTTTGTTGGAAAAAAGATTAGGTTTGATTTTATATATTATGCCAAACGATTCTAAACACTCCAAAACTTCCTTGAAATGGATTCTGGCTATATCTGAAAGCGAGCCGATGGGCTCCGGGATGTTTTGGGTAAATTCCCTCGCTTCTTCTGCGACATTTCTAAAAAATGTATAGTGATTTCTTTTGAATTCCTGCCGCATTTTTGCGGTTAGGACATGGGCGTTTTTTCGATAATGAGAAGCTAACTCTTTCTCAAACCTAACTATTGACTCCTTGTCTCCGATACTGTTTATATCTATATAAACATCTTTGTGTCCCAACTCTTCCAGCACGGCCAAAACACACTTTATAAGAAGAGCTTCTGAAGTAGCCCTACTGCTGCCCATAATTTCAAAACCGTACATCTCAACATTAGATTTCTTTTTTACAAGGTTACCGGGCAGAGGTTTTTTGTAGTGTATAGCTATAGGTTGTGTTTCCAAATCAAGCCTTTCATTCATATACCATTCTGTCAGAACCACTTTTTCCAAAGCATCACTATAGTGATCAAAATCCTTGAACTGCTTGGCTTTTAAAAAGTGAGAGGAAAAAATGTGCGGCGGTTTTATAACTGTGAAACCATAATGAATAGCTATTTCACCGACCTTGTCAGAAATATTTTCAAAATATGTTTTTTCCTTACCTTTCTCTTTTTTTGCCATGGCAGTATTTTAATTACTATTACTACTATTTTATTTCTCCCGGCATTACCTCTATTTTATTGAGTGGAAACAGTCGGATAATCGGTTTCCCAAGAATATATTTTTTCTGAAGCGGTCCCCAGAAACGGGAATCAAAACTTTCTGCTCGATTATCTCCCATGACGAAATATTCATCTTCGAAAAGTGTTGCTTCATAGGACATTCCGGAAGTGTGAGCGACATAAAACTGGTCCAAAAAGAAACCGAGAGGATTTTCCTTGTTTACAATACGGGTAGAATTTTCACCGACAATAACCGTTTCTCCCGGCAAACCAATAATTCTTTTTATAAAACTTTTTTTGGTATCTCCCGGATATCTGAAAATTATCACCGAATTTCTCTCTGGTTCGTTAAATTTGTATGAAATTTTATCAACTATAAGGTAATCTCCAGTGTCAAATGTCGGATCCATAGATTTTCCATCGACAAGATACGGTTCGGCTATATAGAGGCGGAAAGGAAGTATTATTCCGAAAGCTATAATTATGAACAGAACAACTTCTTTGGCTATTTCTTTAAATTTTCCTTTTTTGAGAGATTGTGGGAGCAATTCAGAGGATATATTGTTTGGAGAAGGTACATTTTCCTCGGTCATGGGAGTTAGTATACAGGTAAGTCCCATTTGACACAATGGGATTTTCTAGTGTGTGCTTTTTTATTCCATCGGTTTCACTTTATCTATGATTATGCTTTTCTCTTTATTCCTGATTGAAAAAATTCCCTTAACCACAATGCAGCTGTCCAGAATAAACAAATCAGCAAATTCTCCAAGTACCCTGGGAAAGACTACAGCTTCTATTGAATCAGACAAATCGGCCATTTTAAGAAAAACCATTTTCTCGCCATTTTTTGTCATGACATTTCTCATTTCCTCTATGATTCCGCCGATAACCACAGAATCTTTTTCTTTGGCCGTTTCTTTAAGTTTCTGTATATTTATTTCTCGGTTTTCCAATTTATGCTTATAGCTGTCCAGTGGATGTCCGGAAATATAAAGGCCTAAAAGTTCTTTTTCCCACATTAACTTGTCGGCCAATTTCGTTTCTCTTGTTTTTTCCAAATCTATTTCAATATTTTGTAATGCCATCGTATTTTTCCCAAAAAGCGAATCTTGATCGGATTCTCTGCTTCTTTCATCCTTATTGAAAGTCAGAAGTTTATCTATGTTATGCAAAAAAAGGGCTCTGTCACCAAGAGAGTCCATCGCTCCGGATTTAACAAGCGACTCCAGAGATTTTTTGTTTAAATTTTTATCTTTTATTCTGCGCAAAAAATCAGAAATGGAAGAAAATTTTCCATTCTTTTTTCTTTCGTTGATTATAGACTCGGCAATTCCTTCTCCCAAGTTTTTAATAGTGTTGAGCCCGAAACGGATTGAATCCTGCCTCTTCAGCAGGTTGTCGATGAGGCGACTTTTCCCGTCTTTTATTACCGTAAATCCTCCAAACGATTCGTTGATATCCGGAGGCAGAATGGCAATTTCCATTCTTTTGCATTCAGTGATTGTTTCAGAAATAGTTTCAATATTTCCTGATTCCGCCGTCAAAACGGCAGACATATATATAGCCGGGAAATTGGCTTTCATATAAGCCGTTTGGTAAGCCACTTTGCCATAGCTGGCCGCGTGAGCCTTGTTGAAACCATATCCTTGAAATGGTTCAAAGAGATTCCAAAGCTCCTCGGCTTTTTGCTTGCTCATCCCTCCGTGTTTTTGACATCCTTCCACGAATTTTATATGCTGCTTGGCCATTTCCTCCGGAATTTTTTTACCAACAGCTTTTCTGAATTTATCCACTTCACCCCAACTGTACCCGGCCACTTCAATGGCGGTATAAAGAAGATCGTCTTGATAAACAAGCACGCCATATGTTCTGTCAAGAAAGTCCTTCATTTTTGGGTCAAGATAAACTACAGGTTTTTTGCCGTGTTTTCTTTCAATATATTCTTTTATGTTGTCCATCGGCCCCGGACGATACAGGGCTACCATCAGGTTAATGTCGTGGATTGTTGTCGGACGCAGTTCTTTTAAAGCTTTAGTCATTCCATCGCCGTTTAACTGAAAAAGTCCGACAGTCTCACCGCGAGCCAGCATTTCAAAAGTTTTACTGTCATCCACCGGCACATTTTCTATATCAATTTTTATTCCTTCTATTTTTTCCACAAGTTTTACAGCGTCAGCCAGGATAGAAAGATTTCTAATGCCAAGAAAATCAAACTTCAAAAGTCCCACACCATCTTCTCCAACCGAATGCATGTCGTATTGAGTGATGATTTTATTTTCGCCCTTGGTATCGTACTGGAGTGGGACATGGTCAGTCAGAGGGGTAGGCGAGATGACCACTCCGGCGGCGTGGACGGAGATATGCCTTGCGCAACCTTCTATTTTTTGGGCCATGTCTATTATTTTTTTGACATTCGCCTCCGCGCCATAAAGTTTTTTTAAATCCGGTTCTTCTCTCATTGCTCTGTCAATTGTCATTGGGAACCCTTGGGCGCCAAATGGTATGAGCTTGGCGATAGAGTCTCCCAAACTATACGGGAAACCAAGGGCTCGTGTGACATCTCGAACAGCCCCGCGAGCCATCATTGTTCCGAATGTTCCGATCTGGGCCACTTTATCAAAACCATATTTCTTTTTAGCGTATTCAATCACTTCATCTCTCCTATTGTCGGCAAAATCCATATCTATATCAGGTGCTGACGGCCTTTCCGGATTTAGAAATCTTTCAAACGGCAGTTTGTATTCAATCGGGTCTACATTGGTAATACCGGCCAAGTAGGTGCATTTTGAACCAGCCACTGATCCTCTGATAGTTGTCAATATCCCGTTTTGATGAGCAAAATTTAATAGATCCCAGACAACCAAAAAATATGGAGCATAACCCTTATCCTTGATAATTTTTAACTCATACTCAATTCTTTCAAGCATCCCCGGATTTTTTTCCAGTTTCTTTTTTTCTATTCCCTCAAAAACTATTTTTCTCCATTCTTCGTCATGGGACAGTCCGCTTTCAACAATATAGTTAGGCAAAAACCATTTGCCTATGGAAATTTCTACATTGCACCTCTCGGCAATTTTTACGGTGTTTTCCAAAGCTTCTGGCAAACTCTTGAAATATCTTTCAGCGGTTAAACCGCTGATGAAAGAAAAGTCATCCTCTCTCTCCTCAATCTGCTCATCGTTTTGTGACTGGACGGCAAGCAATGTATTGCGAGCGATCCTGTCTTCGGTGTGCAAATAGTAGACATCTTGAGCGGCTACTAGCGGCGTTTGTGTTTTTTTTGCAAAATCCACAATTTTTTTCATATTTTCCTCATGACCTTTTATTTCTGGATGATGAGTAATTTCCAAAAAGAAGTTACTTGGACATCCGATGTCCAAGCTGGAGTTAAAAGTTTTTTTATACCAATTTAGGCGTTCATGAGCTTGTTCCATGTTTCCGGTTTTGAGTGAATGTAAAACATCACTTGAAAAAGATGGAGCGATGGCAATAAGTCCTTCGCCATATTTTTCTAAAAGTTCACGGTCCACTCTGGGTTTATAGTAAAAACCCTCAAGATGAGCAAGAGTCACAAGTTTTATCAAATTTTTATAACCGGTTTGATTTTCAGCAAGTAAAACTAATCTATATCTCTCTTTGTCAATTCCGGTTTGTTTGTCGTGGCGACTTCGGTAGGCCACATAAGCATCTATTCCGATAATTGGTTTAATTTCTTTTTTCTTGCAGGTTTGATAAAATTCAATTGCACCGTACAAATTGCAATTATCCGTCAGAGCAAGGGCAGTCATTCCATCTTTTTTTGCTTCATCCACCAGAGCCGGAATTTTCGGCAGAGCATTGAGTAAACTGTAATGACTATGGGTATGTAAGTGAATAAATCGGGACATAATTTTTTATTATAGCACCTAAATTTATGGGGAGCATTGTCATTTTTAGTAATTTAGGGTAAGATTTACTCGGAGGTCCTTGTGTCCAAAGAAGATGCTGTTCGTAAACTCATCGCACTCGTTAACCACAATCGTAACGGGAGTATCTACAAACAACCGCTTTCCACGATAACGGAAAGAGGAATTCGTGAACTGGCGCTCAAAGTTGCAATCGAGGATGAAAAAGAGCAGGAAGAGCCACTTGTTCGTTCTGGCAAGGAACTCCCAAGATTTGCACCAAAGTTCGTACCGTAGTTCTTTTCTTGAGGGCTGTCAGCACTTCGTTGCCAGCTCTTTTGTTGTGCTAAAATCTAGAAATGAAAATTGTCGGTATTGACGAAGTTGGACGCGGACCTCTAGCCGGTCCTGTTACGGTTTGTATTGTTTCTTGCGAGTTAAATTTGTACAAAAAACTTAAAAAAAATAAAAATCTACCTATCTCTGGCAAAGACAGTAAAAAACTAAAAACTTCCGACAGAGAAAAATACGAGAAAGTTCTAAAATCTTTAGCGCGAGAAAACAAAATTTCATATTCCATAAACCACGTTTCAAATAAAGTTATCGATTCCAAAGGTCTTTCCTTTGCTATCAAACTTGCAATAGGAAAAGGATTGGAAAATTTAAAATTAAAAAATTATTTAAAAATTAAAAATTATAAATTAAAAATTTTGCTGGATGGGGGACTTCGAGCTCCGAAAGAATTTAAAAATCAAAAAACAATTATCAGGGGCGACGAAAAAGAAAAAATTATCGCTTGGGCGTCTATTTTAGCCAAAGTTTCTCGCGACAGAATTATGACCAGACTTTCAAAAAAATATCCCAAGTATGGATTTCATCTTCACAAAGGTTATGGCACATTACACCACCGAAAAATGATAAAAAAGCACGGACCCTCGGCAATTCATCGCAAGAGTTTTCTAAAACATATCTCTAATTCGCGCGAATAACGAATAATTGACTTGGATATAGTATTATGTTATCTTGAGGCTAGAGGAGTTAGTCGTGACTGAAAAAGTCTGGGTTTTCGCAATCATATACAGGTATGTGAAAGGAAGGCTGGAGTTTTTGCTCCAGGAAAGCCAATCAGTTCTTCCAAAATACAGCGGTGAGATACAAATGAAATTCGTCGGCGGCGGGTTTGAGCCGTATGATGAGAATCATTTTGCCACACTGTCACGCGAAATCGAAAGCGAAATCTTTCTTTCTCTCAAGCTTGGATTTGTGCCGCGAAGAATCCATGACATGACCCATAGAGGTTTGAGAAAGATCGGGTTTTTGGTGCCACTGGGCGCCTTTGTCGGAAAAATCCGAGAAGTGCCACTCCAAGATGGCACCGATATGCTTCTTGGTCTTTATTGGTATTCTCCGGAAGAGGCCGAGAGAAAGATTTACTCGACACACAAGCCGCTTCTCCGGAGCGCAGTTTGGCAGCTTACGAACAACAAAGTAGGTCCTGTGAAGTAAACCGCTTCACTTGACCTACTCCGACCCCGAATCGGAATCTCCAGTTCGGCGGTTTTTTATTTTGTAAATATAGTTGATTTATATGCATATTCGTGTATACTTTCAAAATTATGGTTGTACGAATGCGTCATACAAAAAGTCAACGAAACAGAACAAGATCACATCATCGGCTGACTTCACCTGCCATCACAACAGACAAAAGCACATCTGTTATGCATCTTCGCCACCGAGCTTCTCTCGTTACTGGACAGTACAAAGGCAGAGTGGTTATTGACATGCAGGGTAAGATTGCAAAAAAAGCCAAACGTGAAAAAGAAGCTAAAAAGGAAGGTAGGTAAAAATTTTAAATTTTAATTTATAAATTTAAAATTAAGGCGTGTGCGGCTGGCAGTACATAATTGATAACTTAGATATCATTTGCTATACTGGGTTTGTAGTTATTTCATAATATGGCAAATCGGCACCTTTCCAGATCAATAATTTTGCAGTCGCTATTTGAATGGGACTTTGGTGTAAAAAGTGTTGCCGAGGTCAAAAAAATTTTTGCAAGAAATGCTGAGGAATTTGCTTCTAATCACGGCGATTTTGCTTTCATGGACAACCTCTTAAAAGGAGTTTTGGATAAAAGAAAAGACATTGATCTTATTATTGAAAAAGCCGCTCCTGACTGGCCGATAGAAAAAATAAGTGTAATAGATAGAAACATTCTTCGCATCGGATTATACGAGCTTCTTTTTGCCGACCGTTCTCAGGTTCCGCCAAAAGTGGCCATAAACGAAGCCATTGAACTTTCCAAAACTTTCGGAGGAGAAACTTCAAGCAAATTTGTTAATGGAGTTTTAGGCGCAGTTTACAAAGAACTTGGCCAACCGGGAAAAGACGAAACATCTAGGGACAGAAGGAATAAAAGCCCAAACACGGGACAAGTCCTAGTTGAACAACTTGGCGGAGCAGTTGTCTATGCCAAGGACGGCGATGATATTTACCTGGCTCTTGTCCATGATGTATTTGGCAGGTGGACTTTGTCAAAAGGTAAGATTGGCGACAACCCGGAAACAAAAGGCGAAAGTGTTGAGAATGGAACTGTTAGAGAGATAAAAGAGGAACTTGGTTTAAACATTAAAATCAAGGAAAAACTTGGAGAAAACGAGTACATCGCTTATCATCCTGAAAAAGGCAAAATAAGAAAACACGTTGTTTACTTTTTAGCCGAATCAAAATTCAAAGAATTGAAACCTGAAGCTAAGGGTGGACTGGATGATGCCAAGTGGTTCAAACTGGCTGACATACTTGACTTGAACTTTTACAATGATATCTTGCCGTTAGTTACTAAGGCGATAAATATACTACTTAAAAAACCCACTAATCGCACGAATTGACATGAATCATAACGAATAATCTTTATTCGAAAGATTCGCATATATCCGAGTTATTCGTGGGTAAAATAATTATGGATCTCACTGAATTCGAAAAAAAAATAGAGGTGGATTTTAGAAATAAAGAGCTGTTAAGACAAGCTTTTATTCATCGTTCATATATAAATGAAAACAAGGGGTTCGGCTTAACTCACAACGAACGACTGGAATTTTTAGGCGACGCGGTTTTAGAGCTCATCATCACCGATTTTCTTTACAAAAAATATCCCGGGAAACCGGAAGGGGATTTAACGGCTTATCGTTCGGCGCTAGTTAACGCCGATACTTGTGCCGGAATTGCCAAGTCGCTTGGCATGGAAGAGCACCTTTTGCTTTCCAAAGGAGAAAGCAAAGATCGTGGCCGAGCCAGACAGTATATTTTAGCCAATGTTCTAGAAGCGGTTATTGGAGCGATTTATCTGGACCAAGGAATGGTCAAAGCCAAAGAATTTATTGAAACACATTTCACCCCGCTTATTGAAACTATTATTTCAGCTGGAAGCCATGTTGACGCCAAAAGTTTATTTCAAGAAAAAGCTCAAGAGTTTGACGGTATCACTCCTTCATACAAAACAGTCAAGGAATCAGGTCCCGACCACGATAAAAAGTTTACTGTCGGAGTTTATGTCGGCAAAGAACTGGTGGCACAAGGTGATGGAGAATCAAAGCAGGATGCGGAGCAGAATGCGGCTAAAGAAGCACTTTCAAAAAAAGGTTGGCAATAATTACTTTGATTTTTAAAAGTTGCTTCCCGCCTCTGTAAGAGGAGCAAAATACGGGATAAAATACCCCAAGGCTTACCTCGGCCCAAGCGTGAGCGAAGCGAACACAGCTTGAGTCCGTTTATTCCAAAATCTTTAATACTTGATATTTACGGTTCAGTTACTTTTTTAATATACGTTAAATATTAGCTATAGCATATATTTAACGTATCAAATATAATTGTAGGTTTTTTGATGGACTAATTTTTGATATACTAAATGATGATATGTACTTGAAAAGTATCGAACTTACAGGATTCAAAAGTTTCGCTAAAAAGAGCGAACTTAATTTTACTTCCAAGGTTTCAGCCATTGTCGGTCCAAACGGCTCGGGAAAGTCCAACATTGCCGAGGCATTTCGTTTTGTTTTAGGTGAGCAGTCCATTAAGTCTCTTCGTGGGAAAAAGGGTGAAGATTTAATCTGGAATGGCGCCGGGGATTCGCCACGGGCCAACAGGGCCAGCGTTAAAGTAGTTTTCGACAATAGCAGTAAATTCCTGCCGATAGATTTTGAAACTGTGACCATAGAGCGGGTGGTTCATCGCGACTCGGTAAATGAATATTTAATCAACGGCTCCCAAGTGCGACTTCGAGATGTGGTGGAGCTTTTGGCTTCGGCTCATATCGGCGCTTCGGGTCACCACATCATTTCCCAAGGCGAGGCGGACAGGATTTTAAACGCCAATATAAAAGAGCGAAAATCAATGATTGAGGACGCGCTGGGGCTCAAACTTTTTCAATACAAAAAACAGGAAAGTGAAAGAAAACTCCTAAAAACCCGTGAAAATATTGGCCAAGTAGAATCTTTACGACGTGAGATTGCGCCCCACATTCGTTTTTTGAAAAAGCAGGTGGAGAAAGTGGAAAAAACGGTCCAAATGAAAAACGAGCTGACTACATTAGCAAAAGAGTATCTCAAGCGGGAAGATGAATACATAAATAAAACTAAAGAAAGAATTGAAAAGGGGAAACAACCTCTTTTGGAAAAAGAAAAAGAATTGGATAAGGAATTATCTTCCGCCAAATCTGTTCTAGAAAAAGCCAAACACAAAGACGCCAAGTCCGAAGAACTTATCACCCTTGAAAAGGATTTACATAAAATTCGCGATGAAAAAGATAACTTGTTTCGTGACTTTGGGCGACTGGATGGTGAGCTTTCGTCTTTATCAAAGATGGTCAAAAAGCAGGAGGAAGTGGCTCACTCAATAGAGCACAAAACGGTCACTTTAGTTTCTGTGGAGGAAATTTACAAAAAAGTTGAGGAGAAAATAAAAAGTGCAAGAAATCTTCGAGATACCAAAGCACTTCTGCAGGTCTTAGATGAGGTGGAAAAAATCCTGACTGACTTCATTGATCACAATAAGGACAAGGTTGACATGTCGCTTCTGGAAGATAGTAGGAGAGAGATTGAAACTTTGCGCAGTTCTAAAAAACAGATAGAGAAGTCTTTGGAGGAAATAAAGGAAAGGGAGAACAAACTTTCAGAGCAGTACAACACCCTAAAAAATGACATAGAAAAAGAGAAAGATTCAAATCGTGATGCCGAGAAAGCCGTTTTCCGCATTATGGCGGAATTTCAAGAGGTCATATCTAATCTTCACTCATTCTCCCTTGAGGAAGAAACCTTGAAAGTGGTTGCGGAGGATTACAAAAGGGAACTGACGGAACTCGGGCACTTGCTTGGCACACACATTTTGAAGCTCAGTGCTTCGGCAATTTCAAATTCCGATGAGCCGAGAATTGCTCAGGAAGAGCGCAGGAGAAAGATTGAAAAAATTAAAATTCGGCTTGAAGATTCAAGCGGAGCTGGCGAGATGGAGGTTTTGAAAGAATACACTGAAGTCAGCGAGCGAGATTCGTTTTTAGAAAAGGAACTGATTGACCTGGAAAAATCAGCAGAATCCCTAACCGGACTTATCGCTGATTTGGATAGCCGGCTTTCCACTGAATTTAAAACTGGTGTGGAAAAAATAAACGCGCAGTTTAAAGAATATTTTTTCCTGATGTTTGGCGGCGGGGAAGCCAGACTCTCGGTCATTACTCCGCCGAAACGCAAAAAGAAAGACATTGACTTAGATTTGGAAGAGGGTGATGAAAGTGAAGTTGTTCCGGAGGAAGAAACCGAAGAAGGAATTAACATAGAAGTTATTCTACCAAAGAAAAAAATAAAGGGCCTGATGATGCTCTCCGGTGGTGAGAGAGCCTTGACTTCCATCGCTTTACTTTTTGCCATTTCTCAAGTCAACCCTCCGCCGTTTATTGTTTTGGACGAAACGGATGCGGCCCTTGATGAAGCCAATTCTAAAAAATATGCCGATATGATTGAAAATTTAGCAAACAAATCCCAACTCATTTTAATTACCCATAATCGCGAGACAATGTCTCGCGCCGGAATTCTCTATGGAGTGACCATGGGACGTGGCGGAGGGTCAAAACTTTTGTCAGTTGCTTTCGAAGAAGCAATTGCTGTAGCTAAATAACCTACTTATAAATGAAATACTTTCTAATTTAATCCAATTCTCAATCTACGCTATAGCGTAGATTGAGAATGTATAGTCTTAATACATGGTCGTTATGCTATAATAAAAATGGAATGGAGGTGTCAGATGAGCAAAACTGTTGGACATGTTTGCAGGGGATGTGAGCAGTCGTTTATCGGTTTGACTTGGAGAAACGGGAAAGTGGTAATTGTGGGGAAGTGTGGTTTTTGTGGGGATCAGGCTTTTACACCGCTGGACTCTGCCCTGCGCAAACTGAACCAGCTCACACAAAAAAATACCGAAACTCCTGTAGTCTCGTTGTTCAATTGAGGTGTCCCGTGCGAAAGTTCTAAAAGAGCCCAGCGATTACATCAATGGGCTCTTCGCTTTTATACTAAACTATAATCAAGCGCTCGTTTGTCCAAATCTGCTCCGACAACTTTAAACTTTACAGTGTCTCCAAGCCTAAATTTCTTTCCGGTTTTTTGCCCAACAACCGTGTAATTTTTTTCGTCTAGAGTGAAATAATCGTCACCCAAATCGCGAATTTTTATCATTCCTTCACATTTTGTTTCTTTTTCTTCTATGTAAATACCCCATTCAACAACGCCGGTGATCGTCCCCGTAAATTCCTCTCCGATATGTTCTTGCATATACTCAACCTGTTTGTATTTTATTGAAGCTCGTTCTGCGTCGGACGCTTTTTTCTCAAGCTCTGACGAGGCAAGACAAATACGCTCAAACTTTTCAAACTCATTTTGCTCGATTTTTCCGCCCGACAATTCTCTTTCCAAAAATCTGTGAACTAAAAGATCCGGATATCGGCGTATTGGGGAAGTGAAGTGAGTATAGTAAGAAAAAGCCAATCCGAAGTGACCGATATTTTTTGTGGAGTAAGCAGCTTTGGCCATACTGCGGATTGCGGCAGTTTTAATAAGTTCTTCGTTTGGTGTTCCTTCTACTTCTTTAAGTAGGGTGTTAATATCTTTGGAAGTAACTAATCCTTCTTTATTTCTCAAATCAAAACCAAGGGCTTTGAGAAATGTGGCAAGATCTTGTATCCGATCAGGGTCAGGTTTGGCGTGGATTCTATAAACCGATTGCTTGCCCTTTAAAAATCCCTTGTTTTGAGACATGAAGACGAATTTTGCTACAGAACGATTAGCTAAAAGCATGAATTCCTCAACAAGCTTGTGAGTTTCCAAACGGCTTTTTTTGTACACCCGAATCGGCTTTCCTTTGGAGTCCAGCACGAATTTCACTTCTTCCGTTTCAAAATTAATTGCCCCGCCGTGATATTTGGCTTTTTCTAATTTTTGGGCAATTTCACGGAGTTTTCGAAGTTCCGTTTGGTATGGTCCTGAAAGTTTCCCGTCAATAACTTCTTGGGCTTCTTCGTATGCAAATCTTTTATTGCTATGTATGACTGTTCGGCCGAACCACTCGTCCAAAACTTTTCCATCTCCTGTCATTGTGAAAATCGCTGAAAAAGTCAGTTTGTCTTCATCAGGATTTAGTGAACAAAAGTCGTTTGAAAGAATTTCAGGAAGCATCGGTATGGTGCGATCCACAAGGTAGACTGACAGTCCCCTCTTTTCAGCTTCTCGATCAAGCTCTGTTCCTGGAGTGACAAAGTGAGAAACATCGGCAATGTGTATTCCAATTTCGTATTTGTTGTCTCCCAAATCTTTGAAAGAAATGGCATCGTCGAAATCTTTGGCGTCAAACGGGTCAATAGTGAAAGTTGTGGTTCCGAGCATATCCCGGCGCTTTTTTATTTCTTCGGCAAAGGAGGCCTTATAGGACTTATGGATTCTTTCAGCTTCTAACTCAACCGCATTAGGAAACTCAATCCTAAAGCCCTTTTCCAAAACGATGGATTCCATTTCGGCATTATTTTCGCCTTTTTGACCGATCACTTTTATCATCTTACCTTGCATGATGCTCCAATTTATTACTTTAACCAAAACTTTTATGTTTTTTTGAACACTTTTTTCTTTAGGCAGAAAAATATCAACATACATTCTCCTATCGTCCGGAATGACGTAAATTTTGCCGTCATGTTTGTCTATTGTCCCAACAAACTCATCTTTGGCCCGTTTTATTATTTTTTCCACCTTTCCCTGAGGGCGATTCTTTATTTTTTTACCTAAAAGAGAAATAAGCACAATATCTCCATTGAAAGCCCGGTTGACATTTTTAGGTTGTATCTCAATGCTTACTTTGCTAGCTCCGCGCTTTTCACCGATGTCAAAAAAACCAACACCCTTAGTGTTGATGGCGATGGGACCTTCAAGAGTTTTTTCGGCCTTGTGCTTGGTCATAACGAGCATTCTAGCAAAATTGATTTAAATTGACCATTTTTAAGAATTCTGCTAGAGTAAGTGCCATGTTAAAAATACGATTGCAAAGAGTTGGACGAAAGCACGAACCGTCATTTAGGCTGGTTTTAACCGACTCAAAAAATTCCACTAAAAGTGGAAAATATTTGGAAGTCTTGGGAAACTATGACGCCAGGCGTGGAGAAAAGGCTGAATTCAAAGCTGACAAGATTTTATATTGGATGTCTAAGGGAGCGCAGGCTTCCCCGACAGTTCACAATCTTTTGATAAGTAAAAAAATTATTGAAGGCAAGAAAGTGAACGTCTTGCCAAAAAAGAGACCTATCCTAAAAGAAGTTCCGACTACGGAACCCACCCCTGCTCCTGAATCCACTCCTGCTCAGGTTTCCACTCCAATCGAAACAGAAGCTGAGCAAACATCCACCCTTACAGCAGAGGAGCCGGTTGCTTAAGTTTTTTTAAATGATATAATGCAATGGAGTTACAATTATCCGATAACGATTGAAATCATTATGGAAAAAGACGTACAGTTTTTAGAATTTGTGGTGAAGGCGCTAGTAGAGAAACCGGAAGATGTGAAGATTACAAGAACAGTTGACGAAATGGGAGTATTGATGAGTTTAGATGTTAACAAAGACGACATGGGCAAAATAATTGGTCGAGAAGGTAACACGGCCAAAGCCATCCGGACTCTTCTTCGAGTGGTCGGTATGAAAAACAATGCCCGAGTTAATCTCAAAATTAACGAACCGGTCGGCGGGATGAACGAGGCAAAAACTTCCGCCACCAAATCTCTGGACGAAGCAATGTCAGACCTCAAACTATAATTTCAATAAATTTCTAAAACAAAAAGCTCCCAAACGGGAGTTTTTTGTTTTATTGCTCATAAAAAATATTTATGGTATAATATAAACGGAGGGTTTTTATGATGGATTTGGTACGAAAAGCTACGATGGTCCTGGCTGCTGTTTTGGTTGTTTTCGTAGTTTTGGTTGTTTTTGTCGGGGATGAAACACCAAACAACAAAACACTCATTTTAATTGGTGCAATCGGAGGGATAATTCTCTCTCTTTTTGTCCTGATTGGCTTTGCTCTTCAAAGCGAGTACAGTCTAGAATTGAAAAAGGAGACGGAGGTAGAAGAAAGAAAGTCTCCTGTGATCAGAGCTGTTCCAAGCCCTAACGATGATCAGCAACCAGCGTAGATTTCAGAAAGGTGGGTGAAGAACACCCACCTTTTCTCATATCAAAATTTGTGGTATAAATACGCGATGCGATTTCACGTTGTAACTTTGTTTCCGGATGCTTTCAGCTCGTATCTAAACGAGTCTATTATTGCTAGGGCGATAAAGGATAAAAAAATTAAAGTGAAGTTTTACAATCCTCGAGATTTTACAAAAGATAAATGGCGAAGAATTGACCAGAAACCATACAGCGGAGGCCCCGGAATGGTTATCCAAGCAGAGCCAGTTATCAAAGCTATTAACAAAGCACTTGGAAACGGAGTGTCCAAGTTAAGGAGAAAGGCAAAAATCAAGATTATTTGGCTTAGTCCCGGTGGAAAACAGTTTGATACAAAATACGCAAAAAATATTGCAAAAAAATACACAGACATAATTCTCGTATGCGGAAGATACGAGGGGATAGATGCGCGAGTTAAAAAAGTTTTTTCTGCCAGCTGGCGGATGGAAGAAATTTCCGTTGGACCATTCGTCCTGACCGGTGGGGAATTACCGGCCATGATTTTGATTGACTGCATCTCCAGACAAGTGGAATGTGTTCTTGGCAACCCCGATTCTCTTGAAGAGTCTCGTGTCTCAAGTCATGATGTCTATACTCGCCCAGAAATTTTTACATACAAAGGGAAAAAATACCGTGTGCCAAAAGTTCTCCTATCCGGACACCATAAAAATATTGAAAGTTGGAAGAAATCAAAAAAATAAAATTTCTATTTTATCTTTTATGCTGTTACAATAGCTTCTATGACTCAAAGTGAAGCTCTGGATATTTTAAAAATGGGTAAAAATGTTTTTCTAACTGGGCCGGCTGGGAGTGGGAAAACTTTTGTCTTAAATTCCTACATTCAATATTTAAAATCTCACGCGGTAAATGTGGCTGTTACGGCTTCAACTGGTATCGCCGCAACTCACCTGGGTGGACAAACCATCCACTCGTGGTCGGGACTTGGAGTTAAAGATACTTTGACTGATTATGACATTGAGGAGCTTATGCAACGGCAATATTTATACAAAAGATTTGAAAGAACGAAAGTTTTGATTATTGATGAGATTTCCATGCTCCATCATTTTCGATTGGATCTCATAGAATGGATTTGTCGGCAAATGAAGCGAAACGAAAAACCTTTTGGTGGGATGCAGATTGTCTTGTCTGGAGATTTTTTTCAACTACCGCCAGTTACGCGTGGCGATGTTTTAGAATCGGAGTTTGCCTACAAAGCGGAAAGTTGGTTGGCATCCAAATTCACAGTCTGCCATTTATCAGAACAACATCGCCAAAAAGATAACACCTACCTTTCTATACTCAACCAGATTCGTCAAAACAAAGTTTCAGAAAAAACTTTAGAGCTTTTGAAGACTCGTTTGAATAAAGATCCGGAATCACGAGGAGAATCAACTCGGCTTTACACGCACAATATAGATGTTGATGTCGTGAATAAGCGTTATTTGGATTTACTAAAGACTCAAACAAAAAATTATCACATGACTTCCAAAGGTTCTCACGGTCTTTCTATCTCGCTTAAAAAAAGTTGTCTCTCTCCGGAAAGCTTAGAACTGAAAATCGGAGCCAGAGTAATGTTTACCAAAAATCATCCCGAAGGAGCTTATGTGAACGGCACACTCGGCATTGTCAAAGAGTTCAATCAGTACGGCGACCCGGTTGTTCTGACAAATACCGGAATGAGCTTTTCGGTTTTACCGCAGTCGTGGAAAATTGAGGAAGAGGGAAAAGTCAAAGCCGAGATAAGTCAGTTACCACTCCGCTTAGCTTGGGCTATCACGGTTCACAAAAGTCAGGGAATGTCACTGGATTCCATGGAAGTGGATTTGTCCAAGTCATTTGTGAGGGGAATGGGCTACGTGGCGCTTTCTCGTGTGCGCTCGCTTGGGGGGATGAAGCTTTTAGGCTTTAACGAAATGTCGCTTTTGATTGACCAGGAAGTTTTAGAAAAGGATAAAGAATTCCAAAAATTATCTGAATTACACAGGGGAACCCTGTGTAATATGTCTAGGGAAGAGATAGTTAGGGCACAAAAAGAATGGCTCCGAAAAATTGAACCGGATGAGAAAGTCAAAATTAAGCGAAAGGCTAAATCAAATTTTTCAAATTTAATCGCTCGATCCACCAAATGTGGATTTAGGGAAAAAATTCTTAATAAATCAACTCACGAAATTACTCGTGAAATGCTAGAAAATAAAATTCCGCTTGATAATATTGCTCGAAATAGAGGAGTGAAACAAGAAACGATTATTTCTCACATCGAAGATTTGATTTTAAAAGGGAATTGTCCGGATATTTCCTATTTGAAACGAGAATTAAAAAGAAGCGAGTTTGATGATATCATTTCTGCTTTTCAAAAAGCCGGCACCACTACACTTTCACCGGTTTATAACCTACTTTTGAGACAAAAAAAGAATCCAACCTACCTAAAACTTCGTTTAACTAGACTATTTTTATAGTTGTTCGTCATAAGCAAGGGTCTTTTTTATTTTATATATTAAAATTTATTAGACACTCGGTGTCTAATAAATTTGATTTTTGGAAATATTGCGTTATAGTATTCGAGGAGGTTAGCAGTGACACAAGTTCCACCGGAAAGACGAGTTACACCCATCTTGGTTTGGCAAACGTCGGTGACGGATTATTTCAGTATCATCGAAGAGTTCGGCAGAGCCGGGCTTCGAGCTGGTCCTGATTTCATGATCTCCGATCATGTTGCACACCTTGAGTCGGACATCTGTCCGGATGAGGAGCAACTTCTCGTTGTCAGTCCGCCACACGGCAATTTCGGTGAAGCGGACAGAATTGCTCGCGAGATGAGGGTTAAGTACCCGCGTCTCGTCGTTGCCAGCATGCAGTTTTGCAATACTGTCGAACCGAGGGACCCCTACCATTTGAACATTAATCGTGGTCGGGGCAAGACCTTTTTTGATGACCTGGTACAGGAAGTCAAGCACTTCCTCCAGGTTCACCGGGTGGTGGCGGCACAACTGCTCTAGCGGATGGCAACGCGCGACCGTCAAGCACTTTCTCGGAAAGTGCTTGACGGTTTTTCTATTTGACGGTTCTTTTCTTTCTGGTACGATTGGAATAAATATAAATTATATTGGCACAATGAAATTAAATCAATTTTTTATTTCACTTTTCTTTTTTATTATTTTCTTTGTAAATACACCAACTGTTCTGGCAGATGTTTCAAATACCATCAACACCGACATCCTATCAAATTCTTTAGGTTGTTCTGGTACACAGTCTGGTAATTTCCGAGGCTATCAATATTTAGGACAAGGTTTAAGTGGTAATCTGTCACAAGTGGATATTAAATTATTAACACCTCTGCCTACATATTATGGCAAGGCAGCAACCATGGCCATATACGAAAGTGACACCTATTTAGATAATTATAGTGACATTATTATTTCCAATCTTGTTTGGCAACAAAGTGTACCTAATTATGTTGGGATAAGTGGTTACGATGGAGTTGTTTCTTTTAATAACCCTAATCTGGGCGGCACTTATCAATTTTTACCGAATAAGAATTATTATTTAGTTCCTCTATTTTTCACTTTTGACGGTGGTGGGATCTGTCAAAGCTCCTATTTTTACGGGAGTTCTGATTCCAATTCTTTTCCAACCGGAGAATTTTACATCGATCTCTATGTAAAAGATATTTATTTTAATCTGAAAGGTTTGTCTTATTCCAGCACCACTCCTCCCGTCCTAGTCGGCAACTCAAATGTGCTGTTTATACCGGGTTTTGAAGGAAGTAGGTTATATAAACCAACATCTGTTGTGGGTAATGGCACAAATCAGCTCTGGGAGCCGAATAAAAATGCGGATGTTGATCTACTTCATTTTTTAGACAATAATGGGCAAAAAATAGACCCAAGCATTTACACTGGCGATATCATAAAAGAAGTAAATATAATTGGCACGAATATTTACAAAAGTTTTTCCAATATGATGGATGGTTTAGTGGTTCAGGGGCAGATTAATGACTGGCAAGCTCATGCTTATGATTGGAGAGATAGTGTTACAAGTATTGTAAATAATGGAACTCAATACTTGGACGAAGTAATCACTTTGGAATCACGCCTGCGAGACCTAGCTCTCACTTCAGATAGTGGGGAGGTGACGATCATTGCGCATTCTAATGGTGGTCTCATAGCCAAGTCTCTTATAAAAAAATTGCAGGATGATAAAGTCGCCGGTCTTAATAATTTGATAGATAAGATAGATAAACTGATTTTGGTTGCTGTACCGCAACTAGGAACTCCCACGGCAATCCCTGCGCTTCTTCACGGATATGATCAGGATCTCGGTTTAGGTTTTATCATGAATAAAGCTACAGCTAGGGCATTTGGTGTGACAATGCCAGGAGCATACGGACTCCTGCCTTCGCCGGAGTATTTTAACAAGGTTTTCACTCCTGTAATAAGTTTTTTACCAAACATTGCTGATCCATATATGAATCAAGAAATTTCTTTGTATGGGAATACTATAGATAGTTATTCTGAACTAGAAAGTTTTTTGGCGGGTGGAGATGGTCGGCCCGACCCGGGTGTGTCAGAAATATTTAAGCCGATTAAATTACGATCAAGTTTACTTGATAGTGAAAAGGTGATGCATAGTCAAATAGATAATCTCGTCATACCTTCAAACATAGAAGTTATTGAAATCGCCGGGTGGGGGCTAGTTACAGTTTCAGGGTTTGAATATAGTGCTCCGAAGTTGTGTCAGTATCCAACGGATAATAATTGCACGGGAACTTATTTTATTGACCAGAGACCTGTTTTTGTAATTGATGGCGACAAAACAGTTGTCACTGCCAGTGCTTTGGCGGGGAGTGGGGAAAAATGGTGGGTTAATATAAACAAATATAATTTTCTGAGGCTCCCGAGGATTGGACATGCTAGTATTTTAGAAGTAACTCCACTCCTAGATTTTATTTTAAGTAAAATTACAGATTATTCTTTTACAGACACAACATATATTAGTACTTCAATTCCGAATTATAATGGTAATTACTTGAAACTATCAGTTCACTCACCAGTTACCCTAGACGCTTATGATGTAGATGGAAATCACACTGGTAAAATTTGTCCACCAAATACAGATTTATGTTATTTAGAAGAAAATATTTTAAATAGTTCCTATCTAGAATTTGGAGAAGGTAAATATATAAATCTTCCAGAAGATGAGTTTTCTAGAGTTTCACTTCAAGGTACAGGCATAGGAACATTTACTTATGAATCAGAAAAGGTTTTAGCAGACGGGACTTTAACCACTTCCACCTTTGTTGATATTCCAGTAACGACTCAAACACAGGCAGAAATAACTCTAAATCAAAGTACTGGAATACTAGAGCTTAAACTTGATGTGACAGGGGATGGAGTAATCGATTTTACGCTTGCTCCAAGTGACACCTTTGATCCAATTACTTATCTTCAAATAATGAAAGTAACCATCGACTCGCTAGATATCCCCCAAGCTAAAAAGAAGGCTTTCAGTAAACGTATTGATAACACGATTAAACTTATAGAGAAAGGTAAGATAGATAAGGCTAAATTAAGGGCAGATAAATTTAAGTCAGTTTTAGAGAAAGTAATATCAAAACCCGATCCAAAGAAACCAAAACCCAAAAAACTCTCAAAAACTGATGCACAGATGTTGCTTGATATGTTGAATCATCTATTAGATAATATAAGTTAACATGAAAATGAAAACAACTTACCTAGTTTTTTCAGGGGTTATGGTGTTAGTCGGATTTTTGCTTGTTTTTGCAAGTGTGGATATATACAACATTAGTTACTTAATAGGGGAACCAATCCTTTTCGGATTCGTGCCTGTTTTGATCTATTTTTCTGTATCCTACTTTTTAAATGAAAGTAAGATCTTATTTCAATATAAATTATTTAACTATTATTTAATTGTTTCCTTATTCTTAATTCTATTAACCCCTTCTGACTGTAATGCCCCTCTGGGTATTTGTGTAAACCAAAGTATGTTGTCACTCTTTTTATCTATAATTTTCATCTTAATCTCAATCATCTATTTCATCATCCAATTTTTCAAAAATAAAAAAAACAATGAAAAATTTTATTAAAGAGAACTGGTTTAGGATTTTGGTTATAGTCTTGGTTTTTATATGTTTTGCACATTTCCCTTAAAACTACAACGGGTAGAGGCTTTCAAAATATGCATATCCAATTACCAGTTCGGAGGTCCAGTAGTAATCTACGAAACCTACATAAACGGTTTTCAGGCATGTAAAACCGTGAGTGATGAGTTTTAAAAGTTAAAAATAAAAACAATATTTTAGTAAAAACAGTTCTTGCTTAACCCCTAGGGAACTTGTATTCCCTAATATTGCGGTTTATAATTATATCTATGAAAAGAGCACCATTAATTTTATTTTTACTTTCATTAACAGGTTCTGTTTTAGGTACGGTAGTTGAATCTCAAAGTGTGGAATTAGCCAACTTTATATTTCTTGTTTCTGGTACTGGTATATTTGCTTCCGCCGTCTGGATATTTATTAGAAGATTGATAAAGAAAAAAGTTGAGCACAGCTCAAATACAATAAATAATTAAGGATAATAAGGACAGGCTTCGCTACAGCAGTGGCTTTTATTATAGCAGATAAGCAAACTATTCGATTATTCTTTGAAAAAATACTACTAACAATGTGCCTCCAATACTTGTTAATACAGTCAATAAAACACTTGTTATATCGCTATACTCTTTTGCCATTACACTTAAGAACGTAAGTAATTTTATAAACTTACGGCCCCTATCGTCCATTCTTAACTTCGGGTTACTAGATCTAGTATCACTCTCTATTAGATATTCTCTCTTTTTTGCATCTTCAACTAAATCAAAAATCATCCTTCTTCGCTTTTGTGCTCTATGCATACCTTTACCACCTTGTAGTACCCATATACTTGTAAGACAATAAATCCAACGTTTGAATATCTCTCGAACATCCTCCCCTAAGTGTTTCTCATTTAAAACATGATTTAAAAATTCATTTTTATCTACATTATCCTCATAATACTGTATAGTCCCTCCTCGACGTCCGTGCAACTTATCAAAATATCTACATAACCAATATAAACGTATCATGTGCCTTATTCTACTAATTTTTATTTCATTTGTCATATATCTTTATGTCGCTAGGGGATAGGTGTGAAGTTATATATACCTTACGTGACTAGTGTAATTCGCAAGGACCGTCCTTGCGAGGGTTTGGATTAAATACTCACGGTCGTAACGTTTTAGTGCATTTGAAAAATCATTCTCATATTCTCAAGAATATGAGAATGATCATATGGATTTATAGTTTGCTGGAACGGTTCTTACTTAACTTCCGAGACGAATATTTACACGTTCTCTATTGTCTAATTCGTATGCGACCTAAATTTCTTTAGAAATTTGAAGTACTCTTGTGGTGAATAGTTGAATAACTGAATAGGCGAATAGTGATAATCCAGATCTAGGAATTTTAAAGATTAAATTAAATGTGCCATCATTATAAATGAGTAATGAGAGTCGGCATTCTATGATACGAAAGTGTTATAGACAGTGTTGTGATTAAAGTCCAGTCATCCGCCTTGCCTGTCCCGTAGCGAGCTTTGCTCTGCTACTGGGGTGCGGTGGATTTGTCCCAAAGACAAAGGGTAGCTGGTATTACATATACAAATAACGATATTCAACCAATATTTTCATTTAAAGGAGACCAAACAGTAGTCACAAAAAGTGCGCTTTATGGTTCTGGTATAAAATATTGGTTAGATTTGAGTAATTCAAAATTAAATCATAAAAATATTCTAGAAGATCCACAACTTTTATCTTTTCTCGATAGTCTTATTGATTCGCAGGTATCAACTCCTTCTCTTACTGATACAGAACCAGTGCAGTTGGGTAATCGTCTGCACCTAAGCGTTCACTCTCCTGTATCTATTGGTGTATACAACAGTCAAGGAAATTTTACTGGTAAGGTCTGTGACGATGTAACTTTAATTTGCAACATAATCGAAGATATTCCAGGAAGCACATATTTTGAATTTGGCGAGGGGAAATATGTAAACCTTGGTCAGGGTAATTTACAAAAAGCAGTGCTTATAGGAACAGATGTGGGCACATTCACGTTTGAGTCACAAGTTGTTACTCCAGACGGCACATCCAACATTTCGTCATTCATAGACATACCAGTCACAACTCAAACTCAAGCAGAAATAACTATAAATCAAACCAGTGGAATTCCACAACTAAAACTTGATGTAACAGGGGACGGAATGACAGACTTTACTCTCGCTCCGAGTGCTGTTTTTGACCCAATCACATATCTGCAAATAATGAAAACCACTATCGATTCATTAGACATTACTTCCGCCAAGAAAAAAGCCTTCGGCTCTCGAATAGATAACGCTATCAAACTGATTCAGAAAGGTAAGATAGATAAGGCTAAATTAAGGGCAGATAAATTTAAGTCAGTTTTAGAGAAAGTAATATCAAAACCCGATCCAAAGAAACCAAAACCCAAAAAACTCTCAAAAACTGATGCACAGCTCTTACTTGATATGTTGAACCAACTATTAGATAATATTAGTTAATATGATTAAAAAATTTAAAATTTCTTACATAGTATTTATACTCTCTGTCTTATCTATTATTCTCTTGGCACTCAACTTTTTCTCTATCGGTATGACAATAGTAGGTCTTTGGGATTTTAGTAAATATTATATCCCGATAATTATTTCATTATTACTGGTAGACAGACTACTTAATAAGAATATTAACACTAAATATTTTAAGATGTCTATAATTCTTAATTTGGTTTATATAGTGATTATACTTGTTGAAGTTATTAACTTTCACTACTAGTTTATTGGTTTTGCTACTTACTACAAAATCTGAAAGTTTTTTGACTTGTTTTTGTTTATTTTGTGGAGTATTGTATAGTAAAAGCAATTAAAATTAATGAAAAAATATCTATCAATTTTAATCATATTAATAGTTATTTCTCCTTCAATTACTTTGGCGGCATGGTGGAATCCGCTCAGTTGGTTTAATAATTGGAGTATTTTTCATAAAGAAGATAAGACTCAAGTCTTAGAAGGACGGATAAAAGAGCTCGAGGATAAGTTGAATAATGTTGCAACTTCAACAAATAATCCATTAACTACAGCAACAAGCACCGCGACGACTACAGTGAAAATTAATCCGATAGTGATAAAACCTAAAATACAATCTAGTACGATTGTAAAAGTAGAATCGTCTAAACCAACAACCAAAACTTTCACCTTACAAAATGGAACTGTTGTTGATGAATTCGGTAATATTGTGAGTGGAAAGGTTCAAGATGAAGTTATTGTATCAAACACATCTAAAACATACACTGACCAGCAAATTTCTAATCTATTTAACTCGTCTGTTGTAAAAATTGAAACTGATGCAGGTTCTGGCAGTGGTTTTATCTACGATAAAAATGGAAATATTTTAACAGCAAACCATGTTGTAAAAGGGTTTAACAATGTAAAAGTTAGATTGATGACCAACGAGTCATTCGAAGGTGTTGTTGTCTGGTCAAATGAATATGATGATATAGCTGTTGTAAATATTGGAAAAGTTGGTGCTCCATCAATGCTCCTAGGAGACTCCGATTCATTACAGATTGGTGATGAGATGATTGTGTTAGGATACCCTCTCGGTTTAGACGGCATGGTTCTTTCAAAAGGAATATTGAATAGTAAACAAAAAGGGAGTAACTATACTTTTCTTGGTACAGATGCAAACACTCAGCCAGGTAGTAGTGGTGGACCTTGGTTAAGTAGAAAAGGAGAAGTGGTGGGTCTGCATGTTATGGGCATAGGACCCCAAATACAAGGTATAAAGGTGAACCAGGGATTAAACTTTTCGGTTCCAATCAATTATATTAAGGCAAAGATTCCTTACGACTTAAAAAGTTCCTACACATTTAGTTCACAATCAACTTCTTCCAATTTTCCACCTGGTAGTTCAATAAATCTCAAGAAAAGCATACAGTATTCTGTGGACTATAATCCCAATCTAAGTTGTAATGAATTGGGTCTCTATGCTATAGACCTAGAAATTTGTAATTTATATAAGAATCATAAAAGTGAGTACACTTGGGTAGTTATTGAGGATTAAAGTTCGCAAGAAGTTCGCAAGAACCGTTCTCGCGAATACTCGCGAATACATATCAAAAATTGGATACTTGTAACTAGCAAGGACTGTAACTAGCAAGGACGGTCCTTGCTAGAGGTCTTGAAAATGAAGCCGGATCTGATATCATTCAACATGAGTAATGAGAGTCGGCATTCTATGATACGAAAGTGTTATAGACAGTGTTGTGATTAAAGTCCAGTCATCCGCCTTGCCTGTCCCGTAGCGAGCTTTGCTCTGCTACTGGGGTGCGGTGGATTTGTCCCAAAGACAAAGGGTAGCTGGTAAAAAGCAATGGTGGCTTACGGGTCTACCGAGAGCCTCGATGTGAGGGAACTTGCAAGAAGTTCTAGGCGCCGATTTTTAACTTCTAAGGTTTGTTACTCAAGCAAAACTCCCTAAATGGGTGAGAAGTCATGTTATGACTTCGCAAGACCTTTCGCGTTTTGTACTCAAAATGCGAAAGGTGTACAGCTCCTGTAAAGGAGTTTTTGCATTATTATTCCCAAAAAACTTACGTTTGGTCATAAAACCCATTACCCAGAACAACTATTCTAATATTCTCAAGAATATGAGAATGGTGTATTATTAATAATATGAAAACCACAAAACAACTTGAAAGGTATTTCAAAGGAGCTGCAAATCATCGTCGAATAGAAATTTTAATTATTGTCAAAAAACATAATGGGTTAAATTTAGGGGATATGGTTGAAATGTTAAATACTAATATAAAAACAACATCTGAACACACCAGACGACTTGTTCAGGCAGGTTTATTAAATAAAAAATACCAGGGTTTAGAAGTAGCACATTACCTGTCTCCTTATGGTGAAAAGTTTCTATCGTTTATGAAAACATTTTAGTATTCTCGTATTCTCAAGAATATGAGAATACTTTTGAGCTGGTTAGATTAGAGATTTTATTATATTATAATAAGTACTATGGCATATATATTTGTTGGGCTTGGGAATCCGGGAGAAGAATATGAAAATACTCGGCATAACACGGGTAGGAGTCTTTTAGCTGTGTTTGGAAAATCAGTCGGAGCGGAGTGGAAGGAAGACAAAAAACTCAATGCTTTTGTAGCCAAAGTGAAAATAAGGAAAATCCCGGTAACTTTAATTTTGCCGAATACTTTTATGAACAAATCCGGCAATTGTCTTAAACAAATAATTGGCAGTCAGAAAGCGGCGGAAAAGCTCATGGTCATTTATGATGATTTGGATTTGCCTTTTGGCACATCAAAAATTTCTTTCAATAAATCTTCGGGTGGGCACAAAGGCCTTGAATCAGTGATCAAGGGAATTAAAACTGAAAAATTCGCTCGCATCCGCGTAGGAATTTCTCCGACAACAGGAACAGGTAAAATTCGGAAACCGCAAGGAGAGGAAGCAGTGACCAAGATCATACTTGGGAAGTACAAATCGGAAGAAATACTTCAGCTCAAAAAATTGTCTAAAAAAATAGAAAAGGCACTGGAAACATTCGTATCGGATGGGTTGGAAAAAGCCATGACCAATTTTAATTAATAAAGATGGCTATCACAGTCGTTCTCACCGCTATTTTGTAATTTATTACTCTACTTTTTATCTGGATCAACGAATGAAAGTGTCATCTTCTTCTCTTTTGGATCAAAAATGCCGATTTTGAATTTGTAACTTTTGCCAAGTTCAAGTTTGTCGTGGAGTTTCTCATCGCTGCCGAATTCGGAGATATGCACCAAACCGGCGATGCCTTCTTCGATCGAAGCCAGAGCGCCGTGTTTGTTAAACTTAATGACCACACCATCCACAATGTCATCCTTTTTGTATTTTTTCTCGGCTTCTCTCCAAGGATTCTCTTTCAAAGCTTTGATTGATAGGGAAATCTTACCTTCTTTTATTTCAATCACTTTTACTTTAACTTTTTCGCCGATATGGAACAAGAGTTTCGGGTTTTCAACCAGAGCCCAGTCAATTTCAGAAATATGAACAAGCCCTTCAAGTCCTTCTTCCAATTTGACGAAGACGCCGAAATCAACCATGCCCGTCACTTCGCCTGTCACCACCTCCCCGACTTCGTATTTGCCGATAATGTAGTCTTTGTTTTTCTGCTCGGGGTTTTTCTCGGAGAAGATGAGCTTGCCTTCCTTTGGAAAAGCACCGATTATTGCCACGGAAATTTTCTGACCGACAAGTTTTTTCAATTCCTCCAAAATTCTGTCTTTGTCGCCGTCTGAAACGCGAGGATAATGCTCGGTTTTAAGCTGGGATGCCGGAAGAAATCCAGAAATGCCCTGCCATGTCAGTATCAGTCCGCCTTTATTGGCTTCGGAAACTGTAAGCTCAAATATTTTTTTGTCACGGATGGCATCCTCGGCCTCGTTCCAGATCAAAGCCTGGCGGGCTTCTTTGAGAGAAATTTCAATGTAGCCGTCTTTGTTGGATAAACTTACGACTTTTCCGGCCACACTGTCGCCGACATTTATTTTTTTTATAATATCGCGAGCGTTTATGTATTCACGTCCAAAAATAATACCGGTTCCAAATGGCGGAATATCAACATACACTCGGGCTTTTTCAATGCCGATAACTTTTCCTTCAATAACGTCGTCTACCGATGGGGGATTGGGACTGGTGGCCAAAACACTTTCCATGAAACTTTCTTTTTTGGTTTCAACTTGCTCATCCTGACCTGCTTCTTGCAAAACCGTCTTTTTTACTTCCTCTTTTTCTTTTAATACTTTTAACATTAGTTTCGTGCAATAAGTTGTTTGCTTCAAACTGAAATCCGGCTAAACCCAACTTTGCTTTGCAAAGTAGGGTCGCCCGATCAAAGCAAGGCTTTGATTTAGGGACGAAGCAAGGTTAAGACTTATTGCGATTAATAAAGCACCGAAACAGTATACAGAAATAGGGCTATTTTGCAAGAATCCGCCGAGCCCTTTTCTTATATACAAAATAGTGGTAGGGTTCAGCTAGAAAGTTCTCGTAAACAACGGTTTCTGGAGGTGTGCCATGGGAAATCTCAAGGGGTCGGCAAGGATCAATGTGATTCGCAACATCGTTACTTGGTGGTCTGGTCTTGGTTGGGCCATTTCTCTTTTTCTGGTTGTCGGGGCTCTCATTGTTTGGGAGTTCGTTACTCCAAGCAAGGAGACTGGTTCTGACTTTTTGTCGGTCACAGCTATATTGATGATGGCAATAAATATCATTGCCACCTTACTCATTGTTCGGGACGTTACGGCAAGAACGCGCTTTTATGCCGAACAAGATGAAGCGTGGTTTGGTCAAAAGTGTTTTGAAGTGCTGGATCTGGCCTACCAGGTTCAAAACACAGCTCTGGCAAGCGCCATTCCTGATGATGTAGTTCGGAAGGGCCTGGAATACTACATTTGGCTCGGGGAGAAATCCTTGCCAATCAAAGGAATACCGGCAACTCCGCAGGATTTTGACATCATGCTCCGTTTTTTCCAAAAAAACGGGCACGCAAAGATCACGACAGACGACTTCGCCTTTCCCGAAAAGTGGGAATGGTGGAAGCGACGAGTCGGGTTCCAGGACCCGTAGAAGGGTTTTGCGCCGGAGTGGGATAGTAGCGACAGCGCCACTAACTCTCTCCGGTTTTTTCTATTTAAAAATTGAAAATTGAAAATTGAAAATTTTATCATAATGCGTTAAACTTAATGCGTTATGATTATCACATACCACGGCGTAGATTTTTTTAAAGTTTCATTTGGAGACATAACTATCGCTGTAAACCCACTTTCAAAAGATTCAAAGTTTAAAAGCACAAAATTCGGCAGTGATATTACCTTGGTTTCGGTTAAAAGCAGTCCGGAACATAACGGAGTGGATGTCACTTCTCGCGGGGACAAAGCCTCGTTTGTCATTAAGGGTCCGGGAGAATACGAAGTTTCGGGGGTTTTCATAAAAGGTTTTCTTTCAAAAACAAAATATCCCGATGGCGAGCATATTAATACTATTTATACCGTTACGCTTGAAGGGATGAGTCTCGGTTTTCTCGGGGCTTTGTCGGAAAAAGATTTGTCAGCAGAAGCCAAAGAAGCCTTGGACGGAATAGACATACTTTTTGCGCCGATCGGAGGCGATGGAGTTCTGGATGCCTCTCCGGCCCATAAACTGGCTGTGCAGTTTGAACCTAAACTTATCATCCCTAGCCACTTTGGAGAAGTAGGCGATAAAAACGCCCTTAAAGTATTTCTGAAAGAAGCTGGTGAAGAAGGAGTGAAACCGGTTGATAAACTGACAATCAAAAGGAAAGATGTTGAGGATATGGAAGGAGATGTGATAGTGCTGGAGGTAGTATAAAAAAATTTTAAATTTTAATTTATAAATTTTAAATCAAATTTCAATTTTTTTAAATTAAAACATTTAAACATTCATTTAGAATTTAAAATTTTAAATTTAGAATTTTCTCATTATGTTTAATGCTCTTGAAAAATTAAGACAAAAGCCGGAGAGCGTCAAAAAACAAATTGCTTTTGCTGTGGCGCTTTCATTTGCCGGTATCATTTTTTTAGTCTGGCTTACCGTTGTTTATCCCGATTTGAGAAAAGAAAAGACCCAAAACGACAAACTTAATAACATGGAAAAAATTCCGGTGACAAGTTTTACTGAAACATTTAGTGGCAGATTTTCTGGAATAGTGGGGGAATTTAAAAAAGTAAAAGAGCTCATATCTTCCTTTAAAATTGGACCGGAATATTATAGAGCTACGACCACTGAAACTGCCGTTTTGTCAAGCACAACAGAGGACAAATCCCTTTGAAAAATAAGCCTAAATGTGCTACAATGAAAGAACAACTCTTTAATTTTCAGGCTTAAACTTTATAGTAAACATGGCTAAAAAAGACACAGAAACGGCGGTCAAATCACCATATAAAAACGTCATTCCCCAAGAGATTACTTCTGAAATGAAGGCCTCTTTTATTGACTACGCCATGTCGGTTATTACCGATCGAGCTTTGCCTGATGTCAGAGACGGTTTGAAGCCAGTTCATCGCCGCATACTTTACGCTATGAACGAACTTCATTTAACCGCCGGAGGGAAAACTCGCAAATCGGCCACAGTGGTCGGAGAAGTGCTTGGAAGCTATCACCCGCACGGCGATGTTTCCGTTTATGATGCTATGGTCAAGATGGCCCAGGATTTCACCATGCGTTACCCGCTTATTATCGGCCAAGGAAATTTCGGCTCAATTGACGGAGATAACGCCGCCGCCTACAGATACACCGAAGCTAAGATGGCTCGTATCGCCTCGGAACTTCTTCACGACATAGAAAAAGAAACGGTTGATTTTGTTCCAAACTACGATGGCACCAAAAAGGAGCCGAAAGTTTTGCCGACAGCCGTGCCAAACTTGCTTTTGAACGGCACTTTGGGAATCGCTGTGGGAATGGCCACAAATATTCCACCCCACAATTTAGGCGAAGTGATGGATGCGGTGGTTTATTTGGCCGACAACAATGAGGCAACGACAGAAGATCTCATGCAATTTGTTAAAGGCCCGGATTTTCCGATTGGGGGCATTGCTTTCAACCAGAAAGACATTGCTCACGCTTACGGAAACGGCAAAGGCGGGGTAGTGGTCAGGGGTAACGCTGAAGTTGTAGAAAATAAAGCCGGGCAATTTCAAATTGTCATCACCTCCATCCCTTTTAGAGTAAACAAACAAGACTTGATTTTGAAAATCGTAGATTTGCATCGCGAGAAAAAAATAGAAGGCATCAAAGATATTCGCGACGAGTCGGCAAAAGATATTCGGATTGTGGTTGAACTGAAAGGCACCGCTCATCCGCAAACAGTTTTGAATTATTTGTATAAGCACACTCCGCTTGAAGATACTTTTCACTACAACATGGTGGCTCTGGTGGACGGCGTGCCGGAAACAGTCTCACTCAAGGGCATACTTGAGGAATTTATATTACATAGGGTGGCGGTCATCAAACGCAGAACGGAGTTTGATCTCAAAAAAGCCCTGGAGCGTGAACACATTTTACTCGGGCTTAATAAAGCATTGGACCACATTGATCAGATTATAAAATTGATAAAAAGCTCAAAAGATACCACTGATGCCCACAAGAAATTGATGACCGAATTTAAGTTCTCTTCCATTCAGGCCAATGCCATCTTGGAAATGAAACTTTCTCGGCTTGCCGGATTGGAGCGAAAGAAAATTGAAGATGAACTCAAAACTGTTCAGGAATTTATAGAACAAATGAAGTCAATTTTAGCCAGTCCGAAAAAAATTCTCGGGATTATAAAAGACGAATCAAAAGAAATTAAGGAAAAATATGGCAACGAACGCCGAACAAAAATTATCAGAGGCGGCGCCCAAGTATTGTCGGTCGAGGATTTAATTCCGGATGAAGAGAACGCTTTGGTTTTGACTGCTGGCGGTTATATCAAACGGACCAACCCCGATGAATTTAGAAAGCAAAAACGTGGCGGGGTTGGAGTGGTGGATTTAGATACCAAAGAGGAGGATTTCGTAACCATGCTTCTTACGGCAAGTACCCACAGCGACCTTTTATTTTTCACTGACAAAGGCAAGGTTTACCAGATAAAAATGTACGATATTCCAGAAGGACGACGGGCTACAAAAGGAAAATCCGTCATGAACTTCCTGCCACTTTCAGAAGGAGAAAAAATTACCTCAATTTTGCCTATGCCAAAGAAAATCAAAGGCGAGGGAAGCTCGCTTATGATGGTCACAAAAAATGGCGTGGCTAAAAAAGTGACTACGTCAAGTTTTGTTGATGTCAGAATGTCCGGAATTATCGCCATCAAACTAGATGCCGGCGACGCTCTTGTTTCTGCTTCGTTTACCCGTAAAAAAGACACAGTTATTGTCGTTACCACAAAAGGCCAGTCAATTCATTTCAAAGAGTCTGATATACGAGAAATGGGTAGAACGGCAATGGGGGTCAGGGCCATTAAATTGCAAAAAGGAGACAATGTTATTTCTGCAGAAACAGTTTCGCATGAATTGAACAACGCCAACATAATGGTCATTTCTCAAAACGGCTACGGCAAGTGCACGGATATAGACGAGTATAAAGTCCAGAATAGAGGAGGTTCGGGAATAAAAACAGCAAAAGTCACACCAAAAACCGGCCAACTTATGGGAGCTAAAGTTTTTGCAGAAGGAGCGGGGGAGATTGTGGCAATTTCCAAAAAATCTCAAGTTATACGCGTGGATGCCAAAGAGATTCCAATTTTGGGTCGCCAAACTCAAGGAGTCCGTGTGATGAAACTCCGCGAAGGGGACTTCATCGCCTCACTTATCTGTTTGTAGTTGTTTCGTGCAATCTCTTACTTGGTATAATTTTTCAGAGCAACCTTAAAAATTCCAGCGAATTTTTAAGGCAAGTACTCGGCCTAAAGTCGTCAAGAACGGGGTGCCTTGACGACACCATGCTTTAGGCCTGCGAGGGTTCTGAAAAACTATACCTCGACGAGATTGTGCTTCAACTTTGTTAATAACCACATAGCATATCAGGTTTTTTCATACTATAATAAGTAGTGAGGTCTTTGCTTTATAGACTTTATAAACTTTTAACTAATTTATATGTTCTCTGACCCGGTTAAAAACATAGCTCAAAGCGGTATCCTGCCCGGCATGGAAGTGGCCGATTTTGGCGCCGGTTCCGGAGCTCATGCTTTGGCGGTAGCCAAGGCTCTGATGTCCACCGGGCGAGTTTATGCTATTGATATTCAGCAGGATTTACTTTCCAAATTAAAAAATACGGCGGTACGCGAGGGGTTGCATAATGTGGAAGTCATTTGGGGTGATATTGAAAAGCCAAATGGCAGTAAACTCCGAGACAATTCAATGGATTTCGCACTGCTTTCCAACATTCTTTTCCAAGTTGAAAATAAGACGGCAGTGATTGCCGAAGTAAAACGAGTCTTGAAACAAGGCGGGGGGATTTTGGTTGTGGACTGGGCAGATTCGTTTGGCAACATCGGTCCAAAGGAAAGCCAAGTTGTGACTAAAGACAAAGCCAAAAATTTGTTTGAAAAATCAGGATTTCATTTGGATAAAGAAATTTCAGCTGGAACTCATCATTACGGCTTAATATACAAGAAATTATGAAGGATATGAGTATTTTCAAAATTGTCGTGCTGGCTGTTTTTGCCCTGGCTTTTGTGACTGGCGTAATTTTGTTCGCTATTTCAAAAGGATTTTCTTCGCCAGCCGTTAATCTTGTCGTTTGGGGGACGATCCCCAGCGAGGCTTTTGACCTAGCCTACAGAAATTCCTCTATATATAACAGTGAAATAATAAAAATAAATTATCTCAAAAAAAACACATCAAATTTTGACGCCGATTTTGTGGAAAGTTTGGCTGATGGTATTGGCCCGGACATTGTTATCTTAAGGGAAGATTCTATTTATAAAAATCGCAACAAAATATTTGTCATTCCTTATAAAAATTATTCCGAAAGAGTATTTAAAGACAGTTTTATTGAAGAAGGAGAATTGTTTTTAAGTCCGGAAGGGGTTATGGGCGTTCCTTTTATAATTGACCCCATGGTCATGTATTGGAACAGAGATATTTTTTCCAATAATCTGGTTTCCCAGCCTCCCAAATATTGGGATGAAATGAATACTTTGGTAAATAAAATTACCAAAAAAGACAGTGCTGGAAATGTTTTGCAAAGCACTGTAGCCTTGGGCGAATGGCGAAACATCACAAACAGCAAAGAAATTATTTCTCTTCTCTTATTGCAGGCTGGCACGCCTATAGTATCCCGTGATTCCAACGGCGCTCTGATTTCCGTTTTGAACGGTTCGTTTGACCGGCCGATAAAACCAAGCCAATCAGCCATAAGTTTTTTCACCCAATTTTCCAATCCGACTGCTCCGACCTACACCTGGAACCGCTCCCTGCCAAGTTCTCTGAACTTTTTTCTTTCCGGCAATCTTGCCACATACCTCGGCTTTGCCAGCGAGATTTTTTCTATTCAGCAAAAAAATTCAAATCTGAATTTTGACGTAACTTACATACCGCAGATTCGGGACACAACCAAAAAAACGAATTTTGCTCATATTTACGCCCTTGCCATTGTCAGACAATCCAGAGAAGCGCCGAGCGCTTACACCGCTATAAGAGCTCTAACCGAAGCGGGGGCCATCAAAGCTCTGGAGGCGGCAACCAATTTGCCGCCTGTCAGGAGAGATCTTTTGGCGGACCAACCGAGCGACGCTTTCAGAGCGGTTTTTTACAACTCGGCTTTGATCTCAAGTTCTTGGATTGATCCAAATCCAGTGGCAACTGCCAGCATATTTCGTGATATGATAGAAGGCGTAACTGGTGGCAGAGTTCGGCTTTCGGACGGACTTAACAAAGCCAACCAGGACCTTTCGGCTGAATTAAAATAATTATGATTTTGTCGTCTCAAACAAAAAAAATATTCGCCGGTCTGGGGTTAGTAATGTTTTACCTACCAGCCATTGTTTTAGCTCAAACCGTATCCCCGCCATCAACTCCCAGTTCAAATACAGGCATTGTTTACGAGTGCACTAGCGGAGCAGCGGGTGAGTGCACATTCAACGAATTACTTCTGGCAGTGCAAAAAGTGACCAAATGGGGAGCCATTTTCGCTCTAGCCTTTTCGGTCATCGTTATCGCCTGGGCCGGTTTCAACTTAATGGTTTATGGGGAAAATCAGGCAAAACGAAAGGAGGCAAGTACAATGCTTTGGAAAGTAGTTCTAGGCATTGCTTTTATACTTTTAGCTTGGCTCATCGTGACACTCATCACCAAAGGCCTGCTGTTGAAGCCCAATGTCCCGCAACTTTTAAAACCTTAAATCATATTTATGACCCAGTAGTAGAAGTTGGCATAGCACAATGTGCTTGTAAGACCAAATACCAACTTCACTACTGGGTACATCCCGTAGTGAAAATAAACCAAATTTTTAGTAAAATGAGGAATATTAAAATAAATCAGTCAATAATAAAGTTAAAAATTATTAGCAATAATTATTTTCTACTACTAGGATGATTAAAAAAATTACAATAAATCTCATTATTTTTGCAATTTTTCTGGCTCCTTTTTTTGTTCATTCGCAAACTGTTGAGCCACCGTCTTCTGGCGTGACTGGCAGTATTCCAAATCCCACAACGGCCGGAGATGACATCATGAGCGTTTTGTACGCTCTGTTAAGCAATGTGGTTATGCCAATTGCCGCCGTGGCGGTAGTGATTTGGATTATCTGGGCCGGGTTCTCGTACCTTACCGCTCAAGGCAATCCGGCAAAAATAGAGATAGCTCACAAAAGATTGCTTTGGTCGCTTATCGGAGCGGGAATACTTTTGGGAGCGGCCGGCATATCGGAAGTGGTGAAAAGAACGATTGAGTCGCTTTTGAGCTAAACAAAATGAAAAAATTAAATTATTTATTTATAGGACTTACAGCATTTACTCCCCTCATCTCGCTAGCTTTCTCTCTCAAAGACAGCACTTTTAAAGACATTATTGATGAAGTGAAAGGAATAATAGACATACTGTTACCAATATTGGCGGCGGTGGCACTCATAGTATTTTTCTGGGGGTTATCTAAATTTATTCTTCATTCCGGCAATCAGGCTGACTTGGAAAAAGGCAAAAATTATATGTTGTGGGGGATTTTAGCTCTTTTTATATTATTGAGTTATAAGGCCATAGTCTCTCTAGTAGCGACCGATCTAGATATTGGAGATGGAACGACCGTTCCTTATATCAATGCTTTAGACCCCGTAATTAGAACAAGAATGCCCGGGTCTCCCGGGGGGACGCCATAATAATTAACCTCATTTATGATTGGACTACATAGACATAATTATATTAATTTACTATAATAAATAATCATAAACTCTAACGGGATGAAAAATATGATAAAAAAAATATCAATTATCTCTTCAATTTTGTTACCGGCCACCTCGCTGGCCGCTTTGGACGGCTTGAGATCGTTTCTTACGACTTTCGGAGGTCTTTTAAACCAAGCCATCACAATAGTTTTTGGTCTTGCCGTGGTCTACTTTTTTTGGGGTATAGGCCAGTTTGTTCTGCATGCCGGAGACCAAAAAATGCGAGATGAAGGCAAGAAAAAGATACTTTGGGGAGTTATCGCTTTGTTTGTCATGGTTTCAATATGGGGCATTGTTAAGTTTATTGGGGACACTTTGGGTGTAGAAACTGATATTCCAGGCGGTTTGCCAGCCCCTGATTTTAGAGGAGACGTCGTTCTTCCCCCCGGCGACAGGACTTAATAGTTATCCACAAATAGCTTGCCTTTAAGTGGTTTTTGTAATATAATCTGTCCATTATAGGATTAACAATAAAAATAATGAAAAAAGTTATTTATAGCGTATTGACATTGGCGCCGGTGTTGGGTTTTGCCCAAACCCTAAACACTCTTGATAACATTATTGCTTTCATACAAAGAACGGTAAGAACGCTTATCCCGATATTTTTCGGTCTAGCCATCGTTTACTTCTTCTGGGGGCTTATCAAATACATCAAAGCGGCAGGGGATCCAAAAGCCGCCGCAGAAGGAAAGAGCATTATGATTTGGGGCGTTATCGCTATAGCAGTCATGGCTTCTATCTGGGGGCTTGTAGTTTGGTTGCAGGGTGTGTTTGGAATCACAAACGTTGGTTCAGTTACTCCTCCCGGCGTAATCGGTTTATAACTGTATTTAATGTCTGGTTCAAGCGTAACAATCATTCCTTTTCTCCAAAAGGTTTTGGATGTTATTTTAAATCCTTTAATTACTCTTCTTTTTGCTTTGGCTTTCCTCTATTTTGCCTATGGAATAATCAGGTTCCTGTCAGCCAGTGGAGATGATAAAAGCGGAAAGCGCATAGAAGCTAGGAATTCAATCTTGTGGGGTATAGTCGGCATGGTTATTATGTTTTCTGTCTACGGAATAATAAACTTTGTACTCGGAACGTTCGGCATCGGTCCAAATGATGTGGAGACGAATATAATTCCCATAATACAAAGATAAAATTGCCAGATTACACCGGCCAAGGGTCGGTGTTTTCCTAATAAGAAAACCGCAAATAAAAAAACCGCGTCGCCCCCCGAAGGGAACGGCACGGTATGTACTACCTGCATATCATCACCACTTCTCCAGCGGTGACGTCATCAGTCATATACTCGACCGTCCATGTTTTGAAGGTCGGCATATTGTCCGGGTCTAGATTGCGGATTCGGCCGAACGAATCCCGGACCTTCATGGCTTTGTTCGGAATCCCTTGGCAGAGTCTGGAGACATCAAACTTCTCTCCCCAAACGCCCACTGGAGCAATGAGTATGACTGGCTTCAGACGATTGACGCTTCGCGCCTCCTCCGAAGTATTCCACTCGTCCGCCCCATAGTGCAGTCGGATCCAGAGTGCCATCCGAAGGTTACCCTCCAGATTGTAGATGTTGTGGCCGAGAGCGTTGGCTTGTTTCAGCCAATAACCCTCGTTAATCTGCATTACCCCGACATCCCCAGAATTCAACCTTCCTCGAAGCGGAGTTTTTCCATCCGCTTCAAATTGGTTGAACCCCGACTCCAGCTCGGCGATCCGGATCATTTCCTCAACCTCTTCCGGACGAAATTTCTCCGTCCAGAATTTTCTGACAATCTTCTCTCCCCCAGCGTTCAACTCTGGGAAGGGAAGAGTTGAATGAGTGGACGCTTGAACAGGAGTGGTAATCGGTTTTGAGGCAGACCAGTTTCCGGTGGAATACTGGTAAACCACAAAAGCAGTGATGAGCACGAAGATCAGAAACCCCCAGGAAAGGTTGATTGCAACTACCCGCTCTCCAGTCGGTTTTTCCTCTGCCTTTTTCTTCACCACTTTAGGTTCAAACTCGGCTCTTTTTTCCTCGAATTTCTTTGACCTATATTTCTCAGATCGCCCGACACCGAACAACTCGCGCTTAGTCCAAATTGTCGTGGTGACAATGATGACCACCAAAGTCCAGATAACAATAGTGCCCATTGAGCACCTCCATTTGAAATTATAGCATATCAACTAAAAAAGTAAAGCCCCTTCCGATTTCTCGAAAGGGGCTCGTCTGTTTTGAAAGTGCCGATTACTCTTTTGGAGTAGTCGGTTTGTTCTCGGTTGCCTTGAGTGCCGCTTGAGCGCTCAAGATTCCAGACATAATGGACATGTCTGCCGGGACGATGACAGCCTTGCCGTGTTCCAGTCCTGCTTTCCAGGCCTCGGTTCGAACGATGAGCTCCCCGCCTGGTTTACTGACGGCTTCAGCCATAGCAGTCATTGCTTGGGCTCTACCTCGTCCAAGTGCTGCCTCTGCAGCACCATCACCCTCACCTTCCTTGAGCAGTTCCACTCGCCTGGCTTCGGCCAATCGCTCTCTTTTTTCTCCCTCACTTTGTCCTTGGAGAACAGTTGCAGTTGCATTACCTTGAGCTTTTGCGATGATCTCCGATCTGTCCACCAGGCCGGAGTTTGTTCGGTGTGGGATACCTAGATCCTTGACTCGCACAAGGAGGATATCAAGTCCCCAAGACGGTTGTGATTTCTTGCCCTCCACCCCTGCCCCCGGTTTCTTGTCAGTGTAGGGATCTCCTACCAGGGTTTCCACGGCCAGTTTTTGCAAGTCTGAAATCTCGTCAATCTCGCCGGTGGCTTTTGCTGCGAAAGTTTTTCCCGCTATGTTTTGCAGGGAAGTTATGCAAGTAGCGATGATTCTTTCAATCGCCGCTTCAAGACTTCCGACTTCCACGATGAGTGCCCGAAGATTCACAACCCGCATCATAAGGTACTGATGCGGGTCAGTAGTAATGCGCTGAGCCAGAGGATCATTCGCAAATGCTTTGCGATCTTCAGGGGTGATATTTCTAGTTGAAAAAATATCACCCCAGTTGATCCTTACTGGCCTTTCCATCATGAACCATTGGTCAGAGTCAGCTGATTTTTGGGCAAGCTCAATATCCTCTTGGGATTCGAGGGTGCCAAAGCTCACATGAATCTGTCCTTTGGTCACTTTATAAAGCTTCACCGGCCATGGCACCAAAGCCAAACCGGATTTCAAGTCAGCCAGAAAGTAGCCGAATAGCTTGGTAACCGCCATTTCGTTCACATCCACCACTTTGATGGCTGTTATGAAATGACTAACTGAAGCTACGATGGCTGGGATCCACCACTTCCAGTTTTCAACCGTGTATGCATATCCGACCAAAGTCAGAACAAGATACACGATAAGAAGTGTGATGAATGTTGGAATTTGAGATCGCATCCGTCGGTTCTTTTTCTCAAGCAACACATCGCTTTTTGTTGCCGGTGAAATCTTCGCCACTTGTTTCGGCCCGATTCTGATTTCGAGCCAACCACGTTTGATGGCAAAGTACACCGCGGATGCTAGGACTAGAACAGCGCCAAGGCCGATCAGTCCCCAAAACAACCAGATATTCATTTTTATTTCCTTTCAACAAACGACAAAGAACCGAAATTTGACTGTCGAATGACAGTCTCTCAATCTAAAAAAGACACTATCATAGAAATTTAAAAAAGTCAAGTAAAGAAATCTCAAATTTACGGCCCGGTTAAGCGATGTATTTCCAAAGAAATCTCTAAAAATTTTGTGTATAATAAATCATTACATGTCTAAAGTTACTTCTCTTTTTGCCAAAGAGGTTCCTGATTCGCGCGAGAATCCCACAGTTGAGGTTTTAATCTTTTTGGATAAATTTTCCGGTAAAGCCGGAGTCCCATCTGGCGCAAGTACAGGCGCTCATGAAGCATTTTCTCTCCCGGCATCACAGGCAATAAACAATATTAACAATGAAATTGCCAAAAATATAATTGGCAAGGAATTTAACCAAAAAAGTTTGGATGAATTTCTGATTACACTTGACGGTACAAAAAACAAAAATCGCTTGGGAGCCAATGCTATTTTGGCTGTGTCACTTGCCTTTACCAGAACAAGCAGCGCCGAAAAAGGTTTGGAACTTTACGAGTATATCGGGCAACTTTCCGACAACTCGGATTATAAAATTCCCCAACCAATGTTTAACATAATAAACGGCGGCAAACACACCGACAATGGCTTGGACATCCAGGAATTTATGGTTTGTCCTATAAAGTTTGAAACAATTCGTCAAAAAATTGATGCTTGTCAGAAAATAATTGTTTCTCTTAAAATCATATTGGAAGACAAAGGATATGAAATAAGTTTCGGCGACGAAGGAGGCTTTGCTCCGAAACTTCAGTCAAACGAGGAAGCTTTGGATTTGATTCTTTTGGCTATTAAAAATGCCGGTTTTTCCACCGAGCAAGTCAAACTGGCCATTGACGTTGCCGCATCAACTTTTTATAAAAATGGCGCCTATCAGTTGAAAACCGGAGGCTATCGAGTAAAAACCAGAGAAGAAATGATAGACTGGTACGAAAATTTAATTTCAAAATACCCGATAATTTCAATTGAAGACGGATTGCATGAGGAGGATTTTGACGGCTTTTCGGAAATGAGTGAGAAACTGGGAGACAAAATCATGATTGTCGGAGATGATTTGACTGTAACTAATATTTCGAGAATAAAAACAGCTTTAGAAAAAAAAGCCATTAATTCTGTTATTATTAAGCCAAACCAGATAGGCAGTCTGACCGAAACTTTAGAGTCCATAGCTTTAGCTATCCAAAACGGCATAGTTCCTATCGTTTCCCACCGGTCTGGAGAAACCCTCGATTCGTTTATAGCTGATCTGGCAGTAGGTCTCGGATGTCCTTATTTCAAATCAGGATCTTTGGTCCAACCGGAAAGAATGTCAAAATATCAAAGACTTGTTGAGATTGAGAATATTTTACAAAAAAAATGAATTCAAAAGCACAAATCATCGTCACAATAGGAAAATCCTCCGAAAACCCTGAAATTTTTAGAGTAATGCTCTCTGCCGGACTGGATTTAGTCAGATTGAATTTTTCCTGGGGGAGTTTTCAGGAGAAAAAAAACCAGATTGAAATGGTCAGGGTGGAATCGGAAAAGCTTGGCAAAAAAATTCCCATTATTGCCGATTTACCTGGTCCGAGAATTCAAATCAATGGCGAGCATACTTATGATAAAACAGCAGTGGTTTCTTTTACACCTAGGGATCGCCAATGTCTTGAGTTTGCTGTTTCGGAAAAAATTGACTTTGTGGCGCTCTCTTTTATCGGCAGTGCAAATGATGTGGCTTTATGTAGAGAGGCCATAAAAAGTTTTGGAGGCAGTCAATTAGTAATTGCAAAGATTGAACGAGCTCTTGCTGTGGATTCAATTGATGAAATAATAAATGCCGCTGACGCAGTAATGATTGCCAGAGGCGATTTGGGAAAGGAAATTCCTCTGGAAAAATTACCGTTTATTCAGGAAAAAATAATCAGAAAAGCAAAACAATTGGGCAAGCCGGTTGTAACCGCAACAGGCATGCTTTTGTCCATGACCGAACATAATGAGCCGACTCGTGCAGAAGTGGCGGATGTTTTTGAGGCTATAGTGGAAGGATCGGACGCAGTTATGCTTTCCGAGGAAACTGCCAGTGGCAAATATCCGGTGGAGTCGGTCAAGATGATGGAAAAAATAGTTTTGGAGGCGGAAAAACATCTGGGAGATAAGGCTGTTATCAATGATCTAAGCAATATGAAGAATAAAGAGATAAAAATGGGAAAACTTGTTATTGTCCGTCATCACGAATCAGAATGGAACAAACTCGGTTGGTGGACTGGAAGCAGAGATTCTCACCTCACTCCCTACGGTTTTGAAAAATCAAAGGAAATGGGGGAATTGGTTAAAGATATTTGTTTTGATTATGCTTTTGCATCCATGCAAGTCCGCTCAATAGAGACTTTGTCGTCAATGCTTTCTATTTGCATGGCCGACGGGGAATTACCTACGGAGCATGTCTCCGAGCTAAACGAGCGTGGTTATGGCGATTACACCGGCAAAAACAAATGGGATATGGAAAAACTGATAGGCACCGAGGAGTTTGATAAACTACGTCGAGGCTGGGACTATCCCGTGCCGAACGGCGAGACTTTAAAGATGGTCTATGAAAGAGCCGTGCCGTTCTTTCTTGAGAGAGTTTTGTCCCTGCTTAAGCAGAACAAAAATATTTTAATAGTTTCTCATGGCAATACAGTTCGGGCTCTTATTAAATATATTGAAAATATTGCCGATGCGGATATGATAAATATTGAAGAGCCGATCGGCACCATTCTTATTTATGATTTAGACGGTGAAGGTCATAAAATAAATAAAGAAATTAGAAAAGTTGAGTCAGAAGTTAATGCATAAAAATACCATGAAAAAAATATTTATAACAAGAAAAATCCCTGAAATAGGAATTAATATGCTAAAGGAAAAAGATTACGAAGTGGATATTTGTCCGGTAGAGAAAGTGCCAAGTCAGAGCAAACTCATGGGACATCTTAAAGAAAAACCGTATGACGCCATCATCTCCCTTTTAACCGACAAAATTGATGCCAGTATTTTCAGAGCCGCTCCTAATGCAAAAATCGTGGCCAATTATGCCACCGGTTACAATAACATTGACCTGAAAGATGCAAAGAAGAGGGGAATTGTGGTGACAAATACCCCAGGAGTTTCCAGTTTGGCTGTGGCCGAGCATACCATGGCGCTCATGCTAGCATTGACTACTAGACTTATTGAAGGTGATAAATTTGTTGTTGCTGGTAAATTTAAAGGTTGGGCGCCGGATAATTTTATTGGCACGGATTTGAGCGGTAAGACAGTGGGTATAGTGGGTGTCGGCAATATTGGCGGAAGGGTAGCCTATATGGCACATCATGGATTTGGCTCCAAAATTATTTATACAGATGTTGTCCAAAATACAAAAATAGAAAGCGATTGTGGAGCGCAGAGATTTAGCGATTTGAACGAACTATTGAAAGTGGCCGATATTGTCAGTTTGCATGTGCCTCTTTTGGAATCCACACATCATTTGATAAACGAAAGTCATTTGAAACTGATGAAACCGACAGCATTTCTTATTAACACTTCCCGCGGTCCGGTGGTGGATGAAGCGGCTTTGGTCAGAGCTCTGGAGAGCAAAACAATCGCCGGAGCAGGCCTTGATGTTTTTGAATTTGAACCGAAGTTGGCAAAAGGATTGAGGAAATTGCCGAATGTTGTACTTACTCCTCACATCGCTTCAGCCAGGGAAAGTGCTAGAAGAGACATGGCGGTCCTGGTCGCCCAAGATATTATCGATTTTTTTGAGGGCAGGGAACCGAAAAATAAGGTAGTCTAAAAAATAAACCATGAATCGTTATATTATATTTTGGCTGTTTGTGTTGCTTGTCTTTACCGCGGGTTATTGGTATCGAACTAATGAAGTGTCCGAGCCTGAGACTGCTTCTATAAAACTTTACTATTATAATCCGACTAAAGATATTGGTCCGGGAGGAGTGCAGTGTAGCCGCGCTGGCTTGGTGGCTGTAGAAAGATCAATACCAAAAACTTCTACTCCTCTTACAGATTCAATAAAACTGCTTTTGAGAGGGAAGCTAACCGCCGAGGAAAAAGCTCAAAGTATTACCACAGAATTTCCACTTACCGGCCTGTCTTTAGTCGGCGCTTCCATAATCGGCAGTGCTGCTACGCTGACTTTTTTCGATTCTCAAGGCGGAACCGTAGGCGGCTCGTGTCGAGTGGCAATTCTCTGGTACCAGATTGAGGCAACAGCCAAGCAGTTTCCGACTGTCACATCTGTCCGCTTTATGCCGGAAGAACTCTTCCAGCCATAAGAAATTTTTGATGTGGCGTGACTGATGCGGAGTGATGTGGAGTGATTTACACCCATACGTTAAATATATGCTATAGCATATATTTAACGTATGGGTGAATAAATTAAAGATATCAACTACTGTGTGGTTTCTATAATAAGTGCGATACCATATATTATTTTATTGTGTCGCGAGGGAGACTTGAACTCCCACCTTCTTGTGAAGATTAGCTCCTGAAGCTAACGCGTCTACCAATTCCGCCATCGCGACAACGATGCTTTATTCCGCCACCACGGTAATGTCTTAATTATATATTAATATTGGAAATACTTTTAAATAAAATAAAACTCGCTAACATAAGTCAAGTAAGTTCGGAAAATTATTTTTGGTACGGAAAATATGTTGATAAATATAGATAAACTCCGAAGTGGGCAAGGGGAGACTCGAACTCCCAATCCTTACGGAACCAGTTCCTAAAACTGGCGCGGCTACCAATTACGCCACTTGCCCAATTAATAAACAAGCGAAATTATAACATATTTTGTATAACATAAATAGTTCTATATCTTACGATATATCGTAAGATATCAGAATTGTGATGTAATAGAATCCGATTGGATTGAGAAATTACAAAAAAAATGTTATCAATATATATTGACGCGCCCATAACTCAGTTGGTAGAGTAGCTCCCTCTTAAGGAGAATGTCCCAGGTTCGACCCCTGGTGGGCGCACTAGGCAAAAATCCTCAACTGCTCGAGGATTTTTTGCACTAGTGCGAGACGGAGACATGTTTTGCTAGTAAACAAAACAATTGAGTCAGGGTCGTGGAAATTTTTAAGCGATGGTGAAAAAATTATTCCTGACCACAAAAAATCAACTACTTGCAATTTCCTACGTGGTGCTCGGAGTGGGGATCGAACCCACATCCCTTACGGGACACGATTTTAAGTCGTGCGCGTATACCTGTTCCGCCATCCGAGCATTGAGGTGCGGGGCGGATTTGCACCGCCGCATAAGAGTTTTGCAGACTCTTGCCTTGCTGTCTTGGCTACCGCACCTTATTGATTTAAGAGCGAATCTATTCTTTGACGGTTTTTTTCGCCGGAATCTATAGCAAAATCTAAAAAAGGTATTCGGCCTAATTTTGACTCCTCCTTGATGAATTCCTTGAATTCACTGCGTTTTCTTTTAGCGAATTCTAAGGCCGTTTTTTCAAAATTTTCCGGAAAAACCGTAAAGAAAATAGTAGCACGTTTTTCATCTTTTGTTAATTCCACATTTGTAACTGTCAGCAAAGAAGATTTATTACTATTTAGCGATAAAAAACGAGCGCCCAAATCGTGTAATATTTCCTTTATTCTTTTATCACGCGTACTCATTTCTCTGTAATTATAAAATTATCAATGTAATCCCCGGGGGCAATTTCTATGTTTGAAACAATAAGTGCCCCGAATTCTCTTCCCTCTTTCACTTCAGCAGTTGTCACTTTTTGCTGCTGAAGTTCCCTGATTTTTCCTTCCCCAATCTCAACTTCCCTTCTCTGGATTTTTACTTGAGCACCAACAGTAACACTTCCTTTTTCTACTCTTCCACCTACGATTTGCTTATCTTTTACTTTGCTGAATATTTTCAAAATTTTTGCTCTACCAATGGATTCCAGCACTTTTTCTTTTGGAATTTTTGTGGCTAAAGTTTCTTTTACCCATTCATTCATCTCGTATATAATATCAAATGTTTTTATCACTATTTCATCGCGTTCTGCCAGATGTTTGGCAGGGGAATCAACTTTTACACTAAAGCCGACAATTACAGCTTTTTCTTTTCCGCTTGCTTGACGAACGTCACTTTCGCCTATTGTTCCAATGCCGGAAAAAATAATTTTGGCGCAAACTCTATCCGTTGCTAACTTTTTAATCTCCGAAATAATTGCTTCCAAACTGCTACCCGTGTCTGCTTTGAGAATAAGCGGAATACAATAAGTTGAAGCCCCGCTTCCATTTGAAGTTATGTTACCGTTGTTTGTTTCAGTTTCTCTTGCCTTTTTAATTTGTTCTCGGGCCAACTCCCTCTCTTTGAAAACTTTGAAACCGTTTCCGACTAGAGGTAACTCATCCCAGCCGATTATTTTTATCGGACTTGAAAATGTGGCATTGTCCAGCGGTTTCCCAAGGTAATTTTCCATAATTCTGACAGGACTCGATGCCGTTCCAGAAACAATAAACATTCCTTTCTCAATCATACCGTTTTTGATGATGCAGGTCGCAGAAATACCTTTTTTAATGTCACGGTTGCTTTCTATAATGACGCCTTCAGCCAGTGCATGCGAGTCGCCTTTAAGTGTTTCCATTTCTGACACAAGGAGAATCATATTAAGCAAATCATCTATACCTTGACCGGTTTTTGAAGAAACGGAGACAGATGGGATATCTCCGCCATATCCTTCAACATATATTTCATTTTCAGCCAGACTTTGTTTTGTTCGCTCCAGATTGGCTTCCGGTTTATCAATCTTTGTGATTGCCACTAGGTATGGAGTTTTACTCTCCTTTATAAGATTAAAAGCCTCAAGGGTTTGCGGTTTTACCCCATCTTCTGCCGAGACCACAAGCACCACAATATCAGCCGCGCTCACTCCGCGTCTTCTGATGCCGCCGAAGGCTTCGTGTCCGGGAGTGTCTATAAAAGTTATCGGATGCTTTTTGCCATCTTTTGCAATATGCTCAACTTCATATGCAGAAATGTGCTGAGTTATACCACCAGCTTCATCGAGAGGTTCTTTATTTTTGCGAATATATGAAAGCAGAGTTGACTTGCCATGATCTATATGCCCCATTATAGCTACGACAGGCGGACGAACTATTATTTTTTTGGAATTTTGGGGTATCATAATAGTTAATTCGAATTGCGCGTATCCAATTTTTAATTTTGTAATTTTTAATTTTTAGAAATTGAATCATTAAAAATTCATTAAAAATTTTAAATTAAAAAGTAAAAATTTATCCAAGCTTTCCTTTTGCTTCCTTTATGACCCCTTTTTCTTCACCAGTTAATTCAAAATTGCTTTCGAATTTTGAAAGTGGTTTGGAAAAGAGGCTAATTCTGTCTCGTGAATACAAGCTGGAAATGACCACCCCGTCTCCGTTTTCGTTTAAAAAAGAAGTTGAAAAGCTTTGATTGCCGCCATCACCCGTGCCCTTGAAAGGATTAAAGCGAATGGTCTCAACCGACTGCATACTGCGTTTCAATCTTTTTTCAATGTCTAAAAAATGTTCAACGGCTGCTTTTTGGAATTCATTCAACGCTTCCAGATTTTTATGGCCGACAACAATTGAATCTTCCAACGACTTCCCATTTTTGCCTTTAAGAAATCTTCCCATTTTTATTTCAAGTCTTATGATCCAACCAATAAGTATTACAATTAATCCCAAGAGCGCGTATGTAACATATAATGGATCAAAAATCATCCAGTTATTATTGCATATTTTATTGTTTTTTGCAAAAAACCAAGTATGATGTGTGTATGAAATTTTTGAGGAAAATCAGCCAGAAGCTGAGCCGCCTCTGGCGGAGAAGGATATTTTTAGACCATGCTTCCACCACACCTATTGCGCCAGAAGTGGACAAAACAATGCGGTCGCACAAAATTGTCCAATTTGCTAATCCATCAGCGTTATATACCGAGGCACTGGAGGCAAAAAAATTACTAAATGGGTCGCGAGAAAGGATTGCTCGGATTTTGAACTGTCGGAAAAATGACATTGTTTTTACAAGTGGTGGGACAGAAGGGAATAACCTGGCACTTTTAGGAGTTTTCGAAGCTCAACTTGGACATCGGATGTCTAAGTTGGGTAATTTTGCTCCCCACTTTGTAACAACAATCATAGAACACCCATCAGTTCTAGAAGTGTTTAAGGAAATTGAAAGACGTGGCGGGAAAGTAACCTACATTCCAGTTGATGAGAAAGGAATGGTTAATCCTAACAGCATTCGCGCGGCTTTGAAGAAAAATACGGTTTTGGTAAGCGTGATGTACGCAAATAACGAAATTGGTACGATACAGCCAATCAAAGAAATTAGTAAAATAATACAAGAATACAGGCGTAAAATTAAACGCCAGAATAGTACTTGGCCATATTTTCACACCGACTCTTGCCAGGTTCCACTTTACTTATCGGTTGATTGTCTGAAACTTGGCGTTGATATGATGACTTTGGACGGCATTAAAATATATGGTCCAAGGGGGTCTGGAATTCTTTATGTCAAATCTGGTGTTGAAACTATGCCGATTGTTTTTGGAGGTGGCCAGGAAAAGGGGTTGCGAAGCGGGACAGAAAATATCCCTGCTTTTGCCGGTTTTGCCAAAGCTTTGGAAATGGCCGATGAAATGAGGGAGAGAGAATCGGAAAGATTGAAAATTATTCGAGATTACGCGATAACAGAAATTCTAAAAAATTTTCCAAAGGCCAGTTTGAACGGTTCAGCAGATGAGCGTCTGCCAAATAACGTAAACATCTGTTTCCCCGGGCTTAATGCCGAATTTGCCGTTATATCTTTGGATGTTCTCGGGGTTTGCGCTTCCTACTCGTCTTCCTGCAGAACTTTGAAAGAAGATTCATCTTCTTACGTCGTAGAGAGTTTGGGCAAGACAGAGTGCAAAGAATCAAGCTTACGCTTTACTTTAGGTAGAGACAGTAAAAAAGGTGACATTGATTATTTGATTGTCGCTTTGAAGAAAATAATAAAGCAAAATCTCGTCGAACCAATACCTTTTCAGAGCATCCGCATCCCTCCTCAGTTTCTAGAAACTGAGGAGGGGGAGAATTAAGTGAGCCTTTCGCTGGAAAGGCGAGTGTCTCTGAAAAGGTATTGGTGAGTAAAAGATTTTATGTTAACATTCTACACATGGAAGATCTAAATAAAAATCAAATTATTCTGCTGACTCTCCTAGTCAGCTTCGTCACCTCAATCGCCACGGGCATTATTACTGTCTCTTTATTGCAAGAAGCCCCGCTTGAGGTTACCAGAAATATAAACCGTATTGTTGAAAAAACCATTGAAACTGTTACGCCGGGAGCTATTGCGCCAGGGCCGAAGGAAGTGACAACGGTTATTGTCAAAGAAGAAGATTTGATTATTGATTCTATAAACAAAAATATAAAAAGTATCGTACGTATAAACGAAAAGGATTCTGTTTCGGGCACAAGCATTTTTTACGGAATCGGGCTGGTTGTTGGCAAGGATGGAAAAATCAGCTCAGACAGAAAAGTGATTGTTTCAGAAAATAAATATATTGCCACGATGAGTGACGAGACTGAACTTGATTTGACTCCTTTAGATCCGGAAAAACAAACAAATTTTATTTTATTTAAAGCAAACTTGCCTGAAAAAAGCACCTACACATTTTCCCAGGCCGTTTTTTCTGATGTTGAACCGAAACTTGGACAGACTGTTATTGGCCTTGGAGGGAAAACTGCCAATGCCGTCATGGTAGGCAGAGTGGTTTCTCTCATGATGAAAGATGTTAGTGTGGGCACAACTACCGCAAAAATTTTAACAAGCATTGAAACAGATCTGGCTTCAAAAGATTTAGTGACCGGCGGTCCGATTTTCAATCTTTCCGGAGACGTAATTGGTATACAATTATCACTAGACGCGCCAAAAACTTTCACATCAATTGCTTCTCTAAAAAAAGACATAGCTACTTTGACGCCTGCAGAAACAAAAGCCCCATAACTTCACCTTAATTTGACCCGGGTTAAAAATACGGTATAATAAGCATAAAATATGCCACCATTTAAAGATTTTACAACAAAAGCCAAGGATGCCATACGAAAAGCCCATGAACTGGCCATTGAACGAGGGCAAAATCATGTCAGCCCACTGCATCTTTTGACTGCCCTGGTTTTTCAGGAGGAAAGCGTGGTCACTTCCATATTGGATAAAATGCAGATAGACACGATGCTTTTGTCCGACTCTCTGATTGAATCGATTGAGGGCGCTGAATCGGGCCAAACGCTCTCGGCCTCATACCAGATGTATCTTACTCCGGAGCTGGCTCAAACCATAGAAACGTCGGGTAAGCAGACTTCTCTTTTGGGCGATCAGTTTGTCTCTACAGAGCATCTTTTCTTGGCTTTGATTGAGGTGCCAAGCGTGGCTAGGGATTTGCTTATGAAATTTAAGATAAGCAAGGACGCGGTTATTCGAGTTTTGGAGGAAATAAGAAGTTCAAAAGGGCAAGAGGTAGAAACTCCGAAAAAATTCAAAACTCTTTCAAAATACACGAGAAATTTGACCAAACTTGCCAGCCAAAACAAACTTGACCCTGTTATTGGCCGCGATGATGAGATTTCCCGGATTATCCAAATTCTCTCCAGACGAACGAAAAATAATCCAATACTGATTGGTGAGGCTGGGGTGGGCAAAACAGCCATCGTTGAAGGATTGGCTACCAGAATTTCCATGGGCGAAGTGCCGGAGTCTTTACGGGACAAAGAGCTGGTCTCACTTGATCTGGGACTTTTAATCGCCGGCACAAAATATCGCGGAGAATTTGAAGAGAGATTGAAGAATATTTTGAAAGAAGTGGAAAAATCAGACGGCAAAATAGTTCTTTTTGTTGATGAGATTCATACTATTGTCGGAGCCGGTTCAGCCGAGGGGTCGCTTGACGCTTCAAATATGTTAAAACCGGCTTTGGCTCGCGGGGAACTCCGGGCTATCGGCGCGACCACACTCAAGGAATACCAAAAGCATATTGAAAAAGATCCGGCTCTTTCAAGACGCTTCCAACCGGTTTATGTTAACGAGCCAAGTGTTGAAGATGCCATAACAATCATGCGCGGTTTGAAAGAAAAATACGAACTTTATCATGGAGTCAGGATAACGGATGAAGCCATAGTTTCTGCGGTTAATTTAAGCGCAAGATACATTACCGACAGATTTTTGCCTGACAAAGCAGTTGATCTTATTGATGAATCAGCCTCATTTCTCAAAATTTCTCTTGAAAATAAACCGCTGGTTCTGCAAAATGCCCACTCAAAAATCATCAAACTTCAGATAGAATTGGAAGCTTTGAAAAAAGAAACCGATGCCAAGTCCAAAACTCGAACTAAAACCATCTCCCAATCTATCGCAGACCTCAAGGAAGAAATCAGCGAAATTGAGCTAAAATGGAATAACGAAAAAGATACGGTCAATGATATAAAAACAATCAAAAAAAGATTGGAGGAACTTCGTCGTGAAGCAGAACTGGCTGAGGCCAAGTCCGATTTGTCTCTGGCCGCTGAAATAAGATACGGCAAGATTCCAGCTCTTGAGAAAGATTTGGAAACAAAAACAAAAAGGCTAAAAAAACTGCAAAGTTCGAGAAGAATTTTGAAGGAAGAAATCACCGAAAACGATATTGCCACTATTGTCTCAAAGTGGACTGGTATTCCTGTCACTAGGATGCTTGAAGAGGAAGCCGAGAAATTAAACCGTATGGAAGAGGAATTGAAGAAAAGAATTGTCGGTCAAAACGATGCGGTCCAGAAAATTGCAGATACCATAAAACGAAGTCGCGCCGGCATTGCCGATCCGCAAAGACCGATCGGATCCTTTTTGTTTCTTGGTCCGACCGGAGTTGGAAAGACGGAGCTGACCAAAGCCCTAGCCCAGTTTATGTTCGACGACGAGAAAGCTCTTATAAGAATTGATATGTCCGAGTTTATGGAAAAACACAGCGTTTCCAAAATAATCGGAGCTCCTCCAGGATATGTCGGTCACGAAGAAGGTGGAACCATTACCGAAATAATTCGTCATAGGCCATACTCCGTTGTGCTTTTTGACGAAATCGAGAAAGCTCACCCGGAAGTCTTTAACATACTTCTGCAGGTTTTGGACAACGGTCGGTTGACAGACGCCAAAGGCAGGACAGTAAATTTCAGAAACACGGTTATAATTTTGACCTCAAACATCGGCGCTCGATACATAGATAAGATGGAAAAAATCGGTTTTGCGGCGGATAGAACAGAAAAGGCAAATTACAATGATGCCAAAGCCAAAATTTTGGATGCCTTGAAGGATCACTTCCGACCGGAGTTTCTCAACAGACTGGATGACATAATTGTCTTTGACATTTTGAGCAAGGAAGCTGTTGCTGAAATTGTTAAAATTCAGGTGGATGTCATTGTTGAAAGACTACAGAAGAAAGAGATCAAACTGAATCTCACTTCCACTGTTTATGCTCATCTGGCCAAAGAAGGATACAGTCCGCAGTATGGGGCAAGACCGCTGAAACGTTTGATCCAAACAAAAATTTTAACTCCAATAGCCGGGCTAATGATAAGCAAGGGTTTGTCCAAGGGCGGGGCAATAACGGTAGATATGAAATCTGCATCATCGGCGGGCGAGGGAGAGGAATTTACTTTCACAGTAAAAAAGGGCAAAAACGGCTCGTTTGTTACAGACAATTTTGTCCACGACGGAGCGTTGGCGAAATAGGATTTTAAGTTTTTCTATGCTAAACATCATCTTGCAAATATTTTTTGTTAATATACTATTTTCTAATAGAACTTGGGAGGAGGCCTCGTGTCACAGATAATTTCTCCATGTATATGACCAGTATGTCGCAGCACTTTCTTATATTATTGTAAAATATTGGATTCAGGGACTTTCTTGTGTTAAAGTATTTAGGTTTTACAATGCGCCGATCGGATAGTGGCTATTCCAGGAGACTGTAAATCTCCCGCCCTCGGGCAT
>Ga0209343_10000506_pt1 | contig 54865 bp, 46 predicted proteins | sample RifCSPlowO2_02_FD_184026 | JGI IMG/M metagenome (GOLD analysis project Ga0209343, IMG submission 184026) | Groundwater microbial communities from Rifle, Colorado - Rifle CSP2_plank lowO2_0.2 (SPAdes) (version 2) | ecosystem: Environmental > Aquatic > Deep subsurface > Groundwater | place...
TACGCCGGAAGCATAGCCGACGGCACTGGAATTAAGCGACCCGTTCCAGAGGATACATCCCACAATCTCACGGCACCCTTCGCGTCAGGATAACCGCCACCGATCAGTGTCCTTTCATCTGGCGAAAATGCGAGGGTCCAAACCTCTCTGCGTGACTCCTTATCAAAGAGTGTATCCATCTTGATTCCCGACTTTACGTCCCAAAGCGCAAGACGGCCATGCGCTTCTACCGCCAGTGATCGCCCATCAGGAGAAAATGCTAGTGCATAGACGTTCTGTTCCGACGGCAATCTCGCGAATCGGTTAGTGATTTCCAACCCGCTGCCAAGATCATATAAATGCAATCCTTTATCGCCACCTACAGCAACCATTGACCCGGGACGCCCAATTGCTACTGAGTTCAATTGTTTCAGATTCGGGTTCAGATCAATCGATCTCTTCAGTTCTCCGTCTATCGAGAAGATCTGTAATCTGGATGGAATATTCTTGTTTGGAAGCAGATCGTTATGCGCCGAGATCTCACTGGAACTACCGCCAACAGCAAAGTGCTTGCCGTCAGGAAGAAAGGAAATTGCGCCGATCAAATTGTCGAGCACTCGATCAACGATGCGACGCCCCTTCAAGTGGTTCCAAATCTCGAAGGAATTGAGCCTCCCGACCACCAATGTCTCGCCATCTGGTGAGACTGCCATTGGGCTTGGATTCTGCTCGACTCCGGCAACATCTTCGTTGTAGTTCAGTACGCGCCCTGAAGCTAGATCAATCAAAACCAGATAACGATAGATCCGTCCATCGCGAAGACGATTGCCGGATGCTACAAGCGTCCCTCTGTCAGGTGATAGCGCGACGTGACTGTAGGCACCCATCGCGCGAAGCACTTCGACGCCTTTTCCTGACACTAGGTCGCCATTACGGTCGAAAACAGGAATGGGTGAAGCTGTACTCTGCTTGTCCAGTAACTGACCGTTCAGTTTGTCCCACAACGCAACCACGCCATCAGCACTGCGGGTGTTCGGTTCCCGCTGCCTTCGGCCATTCTACCGCCAGGCACCGCATGCCATCGCCGTATCGCCAGCGCCGACTTTCTGGCAAACAAGAAGCCCTGCCTGACCCATTGTCGTTCCGGCATCGAGGGCGCTCGTCTCTATTTCGTCAGGGTGCTACCGGCTTGCCGCCGTGCGCGAAGACCCGCCGCGCGGCCGCCACCAGGGTGAACACGTCCTGCGTCGACAGGGTGGGAAACTGCTCGTGCAGGGCGCGATAAGCCAGATGCTCATGAGTCTGGCCGCCCCAACTGTTGGCGGGATCGAAGAACGGCTGCAGCACGTCATAGGCTTCGATGAAGATCGCCCGCAAAGCGGGATTGGCGCGGCGGTCGGTGCCGGAAACGGGATCGGTCATGTGCCGCCTTCCTGAGTACTCGCAGTTTTCATTCTAGCCCACGGAGCCGCGGCGATTGCGCAGCAGACGGCGCTGGACCTTGCCGGTGGTGGTCATCGGCAGGGCATCGATGAACTCGATGATCTTGGGATATTCGTAGGGCGCCAGGTATTGCCGCACATGCTGCTGCAGCGACGCTTCCAACTCAGGCGACGGACGCTGCCCGGCCTGCAACACGATGAAAGCCTTGACCACCGTGCCGCGCACCGGGTCCGGCTCGCCGATCACGGCGGCATTGGCCACCGCCGCGTGCTTGACCAGGCAATTCTCGATCTCGCCCGGCCCGATGCGATAACCGGCGCTCTTGAACATGTCGTCGCTGCGCCCCTGATACCAAAGCACGCCGTCTTCATCCAGCTTCGCCAGGTCGCCGGTGCGGCCCCAGGCATGCGCATCGTCGACGCCGCCACCGAAGAACTTTTCCGCGGTGGCCTCGGGATTCTTCCAGTAGCCGAGCATGAACACCGGGTCCAGCTCGCCGTTGCAGCTGCGCTGGACGCAGACCTCGCCCATTTCTCCTGGAGCCACGGGATTGCCTTCGTCGTCGAGCACCGCCAACTGGTGGCCCGGATAGCCGCGGCCCATGGCACCGGCCTTGGGTGGCGTCACGGCGGCACAATTGCCGACGATGTAGTTGATCTCGGTCTGGCCATACATTTCGTTGACCGTCACGCCCAGCGCCTCCTGCGCCCAGTGGCAAACGGTTTCGCCGACGGTCTCGCCGGCGCTCATGATGCTGCGCAGGGCCAGGTCGTATTTCTCCTTCGGCTGCGGCACCGCCTTCATCATCATTTTCAGCGCCGTGGGGAACAGGAAGCTGTTGCGCACGCCGTATTTTTCCATCAGCCAGAAGGCCTTTTCCGGATCGAACCTGCCGCGATAGCCCAAAAGTGGCTGGCCGAAGTTCCAGCTCGGCAGCAGCGCGTCGAACAGGCCGCCGGTCCATGCCCAGTCGGCCGGCGACCAGAACATGTCGCCGCGCTGCGGATAGAAGTCATGCGAGCAGACGAAACCCGACAGGTTGCCGATCAGGCTGCGCTGCGCGATCAGCGCGCCCTTGGGATTGCCGGTGGTGCCGCTGGTGTAGATGATCATCGCCGGGTCGTCGGCCGCGGTGTCGCGCGGCGTGTAGCGCGCGGAAGCCAGGGGCAATAGCGTGCTCCACTCGCGCACCCAGGATTCGCGCGCGCCGCCGACGCCGATGACGTGCTTGAGGTCGGGCAGCTTTTCGCGCACGGCGCCGAGTTTTTCCAGACCCCCCTCGTCGATGATCGCCACCCGCACGCCGGCGTGCGAGAGGCGGAATTCGAGCGCGTCGGCGCCGAACAGGTGGGACACGGGCACCGCGATCGCGCCCATCTGGTAGCAGGCCATGTGCGCGACGCCGGTTTCGGGCCGTTGCGGCAGGATGACGGCAACGCGGTCGCCGGCCATGACGCCCATTGCCCCGAGCACATTGGAGAGGCGGTTGGCGGCCTGTTGCACGTCCCAGAAGGTCCATGCTTCCGTGTGACCGGACTCGTCTTCGTAGTACAGCGCGAAGCGCGACCGATCATCTGCCCAGCGCCCGCAGCAGGCCTGGGCGATGTTGTAGCGGGACGGCACGTGCCAGCGAAACGAAGCCCGCAGAGTCTGCCAGTCGCGCGCAGCGGCGTCGAGTCCGATTCCGCTCATGTCGCACCCGAACAACAATGGCCTTGCGAGTGACTGCTTGCCATGATCAGCGATTCGCCTCGTTGAAACGGGCGGAGACGTCGTCGAAATAGTCTTCCATGTCGTCGGACGTCAATCCGATCTCCTCCATCACCCGCGCGCCGATCTTGTCCCACAGGGGATTGAGCTGATCGTTGATGCGGTGATGAAACTGGATGGCCAACTGCACGATGCTTACCAGCGATACAGCCGCGCCCAATTCCTCGGTGGGTATCTCATGATGGTAGCGAATCGCCGCGCAAACAAAATCGGGCAAGCCCCAATGGCGCGCCACCAGATAACCGATGCTGCAGTGATCGACCTTGAACTTCGCATCCTCTTCCGCCAGGTTCGGCCAACAAGAGAACTGATCCAGATGCAACTTCTTGCAATAGTCGGGGAAGCGCATCATCAGCACAGGCACGCCGCATTCATGAAAGATCCCGGCCATGTAAGCCTGTTCGGGAAAAACATTGCAGACCGAGACATGGTCTTCGGCAATCATCGCCGCGAGTTGCGCCACCTCGCCGGAGCGCGCCCAGAACACTTCGAACGCCTTGCGCGTGCTATTGCCGATGGCCGTGGATAGTGCGATCGCCTGCACCAGGGTGTAGGTCTGCTTGATGCCTATCACCTGCAATACCTGATCCAGCTTGTCGAACTTTCGCCCGCGTGAGAACACCGGCGAACGCGATGCCTTGAACAGCATCGCGACCAATCCCGGATCCTGGCCGATGATGCGGCTGATCGAGCGGACGCTGTAATCGCCGCTGGCAATGGCATCGCGCAGCTCGATCAAAACCCGGGGCTGCGGTGGAATGCGAATCCCGCCGGCGACCAGGCGATCCAGCGCCTGTTGCTCTTCGATCTGCAATGTCTTTCCCTTCAATTCAATCCGACACGCCCCGTCACGAGGACAAGCGCGCGTCGAGCAATTCGATCCAGTGTTTCACCGGCAAGGCGGTGGCGCCCTGCAGATGCGCCATGCAACCGACGTTTGCGCTGGCGATCGCGGCAGGCGCGCCAGCGGTCAGCGCGGCGAGCTTGTTGCTCAGCAAGCGCTTTGAAAGCACCGGCTGCAGCACCGAGTAGGTACCCGCCGAACCGCAGCAAAGATGCGAATCGGCCACCGCGGTCAATGCATAGCCGGCGGCGGCAAGCAGGGACTCGACCGTGCCGCGAATCTTCAGTCCGTGCTGCAGGCTGCAGGGGCTGTGAAACGCCAGCTCCCGCTCGCCTTCCGGCAAAGCAGCGCAAGCCTGCAACAAGGGCGCGAGACCGGCCGCCTCCGCCGCGACGACCTCGCTGACATCGCGCGTCGTCAGCACCACCCGCGCCGCCTTCACCGCGTAGTCGGGGTCGTCCTGCAACAAATGAGCGTATTCGAGCACATGCGAGCCGCAGCCCGACGCGGTCATCACCAGGCCTTCGGCGCCGGATTCGAGCAACGGCCACCAGGCATCGATGTTGCGCCGGGCGTCATCGCGCGCGGCCTCCGCATCGTTGAGATGCAGGCGCACCGCGCCGCAGCAGCCCGCCCTGGGCGCTTCGATCATCTGGATGCCGAGACGGTCCAGCACACGCCGGGCGGCACCGTTGACGTTGGGATACATCGACGGCTGGACGCAGCCGGCCAGCGCGATCAGGCGTCGGGCATGGGCGCCCCGCGGCGCTGGACCGGCAGAGGAAAGTGGCGGCACCTTGGCGCGCAGCGGCGGCGGCAACACCAGCCGCACCGCTTGCCCCAGCTTCATCGCGGCACCGAACAGGCGCGATCGCGGCAGCAGGGTCTTCAACAACCCACGCATCGCCGCATCGCCGCCCTTGCGCGGCACCTTGCTTTCGACCACTGCGCGGCCGATGTCGAGCAGGCGCGTGTACTGCACACCCGAGGGGCAGGTGCTTTCGCAGGAACGGCAACTCAGGCAGCGATCGAGATGCAGGCGGGTCTTTTCGGTCGGCTGGGCGCCTTCGAGCACTTGCTTGATCAGATAAATGCGACCGCGCGGACCGTCGAGTTCGTCGCCCAGCAACTGGTAGGTGGGACAGGTCGCCGTGCAGAAACCGCAATGTACGCAACGGCGCAGGATTTCCTCGGCCTCGCGGCCAGCCGTGGTATCCCGAATGAAATCGGCGAGATGGGTTTCCATGGTTCAGGACTTTACAATTCCGGATACAGGCGACCGGGATTGAAAACCCCGTAAGGATCGAAGCTTTGCTTGAGCCGGCGGTGCACTTCCATCAGCGCCGGTGGCAGCGGTGCGAAGACGCCGCCGCTCTTGTCGCCGCCGCGAAACAGGCTGGCGTGGCCGCCGGCCCTTGCCGCCGTTTCGCGCAGCGTGGCTACATCGACGGTACCGCGCAGCCAGCGCTGCGCGCCACCCCATTCGATCAGCAGCGGACCGGGCAGCTCCAGCGGCGGCGCCACCGACGGCAGGGAAAGCCGCCACAGCGGGGCATCGCCGGCAAAGAACTCGCCGGCCTGCTCCCGCAAGGCAGCCCAGAAGCTCGCCGCATCGGACTCCGCAACCCGCTCGCCACCGAGTTTCTCGCAGGCGGCAAGCACGGCAGCCTTGGCGCCGCACAGGCGCAGCGTCAGCACCCCGTCCTGCCAGCAACTGGCCGCCAGCGGCAGCGGCTGACCGGCCCAGCGGTTCATTGCGGCCAGCGCCTGGTTCTGCGGCATTTCGAAACGCAGAGTGGTTTCGGCCAGCGGCTGCGGCAGCACCTTGAGCGACACTTCGAGAATCAGGCCCAGCGTACCGAGACTGCCGGTGACCAGGCGCGAAACGTCGAAGCCGGCGACATTCTTCATGACCTGGCCGCCGAAATTCAGTTCACGGCCTTCGCCGTCCATCAGCTTCACGCCCAGTACGAAGTCGCGCAGGCTGCCCGCCGTCGCCCGACGCGGGCCGGACAGGCCGGCGGCGACGGTGCCGCCAATGGTCGCGCCAGCGCCAAACTGCGGCGGCTCGCAAGCGATCACCTGGCGCCGTGTCGCCAGCGCCGACTCTATCTCGACCAGCGGCGTGCCGGCGCGCGCCGTGATCACCAATTCCGTCGGCTCGTAGCCGACGATGCCGCTGTAGCCGCGCGTGTCGAGAATCTCGCCGGACAGCGGGCCGCCGTAAAAATCCTTGCTGCCGCCGCCGCGCAATCGCAATGGCTTGCGCTCGAGAATGCGCGAACGGAACTCGTCGACGCGATCCCTCATCGTGCGCTCCCGGTCAGCCGGTATTCGGAGCAGTGCCGGGGGGTCGGCACCGCCTTGCCGGGGTTGAGCAAGGCCAGCGGATCGAATGCCGCCTTGACGGCATGGAAGGCGTCGATCTCCTCGCGCGAGAACTGGACGCACATCTGCTTGACCTTCTCGATGCCGACACCATGTTCGCCGGTGATGGTGCCGCCGACATCGACCGAGAGTTCGAGAATCTTGGCGCCGAATGCAATTGCGCGCTCGGTCTCGCCGGGGTTGCGCGCGTCGAACATGATCAGCGGATGCAGATTGCCGTCTCCGGCATGAAACACATTGGCGCAGCGCAGACCAAACTCGGCGGACAATTCGGCAATGCGGGTCAGCACGTGGGCCAGATGCTTGCGCGGGATCGTCCCGTCCATGCACAGGTAGTCCGGCGTGATGCGGCCCACGGCCGGAAACGCGGCCTTGCGTCCGGCCCAGAATTTCAGGCGTTCGGCTTCGCTCTGCGAAATGCGCAACTGGCGGGCACCGCTGTTCTCCAGCAAGACCGACATGGTGGCAATTTCCTCGGCAACTTCTTCGGCGGTGCCGTCGGATTCGGCGAGCAGGATCGCCGCCGCCGCGAGATCGTAGCCGGCATGGACGAAGTCCTCCACCGCCGCCGTGGCGAGCTTGTCCATCATCTCCAGGCCGGCGGGGATGATCCCGGCCGCAATGATGGCCGCCACCGCGTTGCCCGCCTCGATCACGCTGTCGAAGCTGGCCATCACCACCTGTGCCGTGCGCGGCTTCGGCGTCAGCTTGACGGTGGCTTCGAGCACCACGCCGAGCATGCCCTCGGAGCCGATCATCAAGGCAAGCAGGTCGTAGCCGGGGTCGTCGAGGGCATGCGATCCAATCTCCATCACCTCGCCGTTGATCAACGCCACGCGCAGCTTGGTCACGTTGTGCACGGTCAGTCCATACTTCAGGCAATGCACGCCGCCGGAATTTTCGGCGACGTTGCCGCCGATGGTGCAGGCGATCTGCGAACTCGGATCCGGCGCATAGTAGAGGTCATAAGGCGCCGCCGCCTCGGAGATGGCCAGGTTGCGCACGCCAGGCTGCACTCGCGCCAAGCGGGCGACCGGATCGATCTCCAGAATGCGCATGAATTTGGCCAGCGACAGCACCACTCCCTGGACTACCGGCGTGGCCCCACCGGAAAGACCCGTGCCGGCACCGCGCACCACCACCGGCACCTTCCTGTCGTGACACACTTTGAGCGCCGCCAGGACCTGCGCTTCGCTTTGCGGCAAGACCACTGCCCAAGGCATGCAGCGATAGGCAGTGAGGCCATCGCATTCGTAGGGTTTCAGGTCCTCGTCGGCAAACAGCAGGGCATCCGACGGCAGCACGCGCGCAAGTTCCGCCAACAACACTGCACGATCGGCAGCGGCGGCGTCCGGCGGCCCATCGGCAGAGTGTTCTTGCAGACTCATCATTTCTCCTCCGCCGATTCGATCAGGATCGCCCTGTGCTCATTCACCTTGGCGCGCGCCGGACCGGCAAGGTTTCTGGTCGCTCTGCGCCCCAAGCGCGCAGCAAGCAGCATTGTCGACCAGGCGCGCACGCAAATCAATTCCTGCGGATACCTCCCGCTGCTCATCGCCACGATTCCAGCCAGCCGAAACTGTCTTCGGTGCGCCGGCTCGGCTTGTATTCGCAGCCAACCCAACCAGCGTAGCCAATCTGGTCGAGATGCCGAAACAGGTAAGGGAAATTGATCTCGCCGCTACCGGGTTCGTGCCGTCCAGGATTGTCCGCCAACTGGATGTGCGCGATCTGCGGCAGATGCTCCTGCAGGGTGCGGGCCAGATCGCCCTCCATCACCTGCGCATGGTAGATATCGTATTGCAGACGCAGATTCTTGCTATCGACTGCCTTGATCAGCGCCAGCGCGGCGCGGCTGGTAGACACAAAAAAACCCGGGGTGTCGCGCGTATTGAGCGGTTCCAGCACCAGTTCAATGCCTGCGCGCCCGGTCACGGCCGCGGCAAAGCGCAGGTTCTCGACCAGGGTTTCACGCGCCTTGTCATGCGTGACGTCGCCTGGCGCAATGCCGGCCAGGCAATTGAGTCGGCTGCAGCCCAAGAGTCGCGCGTACTCGATGGCCTGGCCCACTCCGTCCTGAAATTCCGCTATGCGCCGTGGATGGCAGGCGATCCCGCGCTCGCCCGCCGCCCAGTCGCCCGCCGGCAGATTGAACAGCACCACATCCACACCCGAGGTCAGCACCACCTCGGCCAGCGCCGCCCGGTCATGCTCGTACGGAAAGTGAAACTCCACGGCGGCAAATCCGGCGGAACGCGCAGCCGCGAAGCGCTCCAGAAAGGGACGCTCGGTGAACAGAAAGGAGAGGTTCGCGGCGAAACGGGGCATCCCCGAATTATATGTCTCTGTGTGCCTGCACCAGAGACGGTATCCACCGGATTTGTCTCTGTGTGCCCGCACCAGAGACGGTATCCACCGGATATGACTTTGGGTGCCAGCGCCAGAGCCGGCATGCGGCCGGACAGGGCGACGACGAACGGCAGACGCCAAAGACTGGCCATCGCAGACGGCCATCCGCGCCAAGCCAGATGCCCAGCCGCATTGTTGCGCTGCGCGCACCAATCATTTGTAGCTGTCGATGTTTGCCATCCGCGACCTCGCGCGTAGACTGCGCCTCTTGTCCTGCAAAGCTCTGCATAAACCGACCAGCCCATGAGTTCAAGTTCCAGCCCTGCCCGCAGTTCCGGCACCTGCTATACCGGCGTTGCCATCGGCCTGCACTGGCTGATCGCGATCGCCATCATCGGCAGTTTTGCGGTCGGCCTGTACATGGTCGATCTGCCCCTGTCGCCGCAGAAACTCAAAATCTATTCATGGCATAAATGGGCCGGAGTGACCATCTTTCTGTGCGTGGTGCTGCGCCTTGGCTGGCGCCTCTTGCATCGCCCGCCCGATCTGCCCGCCGGCATGCCGGCCTGGCAGCGCAAGGCGGCGGAAGCGACGCATGTGCTGCTCTATCTGCTGATGTTCGCCGTGCCGCTGAGCGGTTGGCTGATGAGTTCGGCCAAGGGCTTCCAGACCGTCTGGTTCGGCGTCTTGCCGCTGCCGGACCTGTTGGACAAAAACAAGGAACTGGGAGATTTGTTGCAGCAGGTGCACATGATGCTCAATTTCAGTATGGCGGCATTGGTCATCGCCCACCTCGGCGCCGCGCTCAAGCACCACCTGATCGATCGTGACGACGTGCTCGTCCGCATGTTGCCCTGGATCGGCAACGCCACCTCTGGAGACGTGAAATGAAGTTTTCGCAACTGGGCCTTGCTTGCGCCCTGACCATCGTACTGTCGACGGCCCACGCCATCGAGTTCAATCAGTTCCAGCCCGGCAAGAGCGCGCTTTCGTTTGTTTCGAAACAGATGAACGTGCCGGTCGAAGGCCAGTTCAAGAGCTTTCGCAGCAAACTCTCGTTTGATCCGGCGAAACCGGCCGCCGCCAAGGCCGAACTGGAGATCGATCTGGCCAGCATCGATGCCGGCTCGAAGGACGCCAACGACGAAGTGGCAAGCAAGGCCTGGTTCAACACCAAGGTCTTCCCGGTTGCAAAGTTCGTCGCGACGTCGGTCAAGCCGCTGGGCGGCAACCGTTTCGAGGTTGCCGGCAAGATGACGATCAAGGGCAAAACGCTGGATCTGACTGCGCCCGTCACTCAACGCCAGGACGGCAATAGCGCAGTTTTCGAAGGCAGCCTGGTGCTCAGGCGCGCCGACTACGCCATCGGCGAAGGCATGTGGGCCGACTTCGGCACCGTTGCCAATGAAGTACAAATAAAGTTTCGCCTGGTGGCAACCGCCGCCACGAAATAAGTCGCTGCAATCTGCAATCTTTTTGTCAGGAGAAAACCCATGAACAAGCTCGCCCTCGCTGTCGCCCTCTCAGCCTTTTCCGCCGTCGCCGTCGCCGCTCCCGAAACCTTCAACATCGACCCGACCCACACCGCGCCGCGCTTCGAGTACAGCCATTTCGGCTACTCCAACCAGCAGCACCGGTTCGACAAGACCAGCGGCAAGATCGTGCTCGACCGTGCGGCCAAGGCAGGATCGGTCGACGTGACGATCGACACCAAGTCGGTAAACACCGGCTACGCGCTGTTCAACGGGCACATTCAGGGCGCAGACTTTTTCGACACCGAAAAATTTCCCGCCATCACCTTCAAATCGACCTCCGTCAAGTTCGACGGCGACAAGCCGGTGGCCGTCGAAGGCAACCTGACGATCAAGGGCGTGACCAAGCCCGTAACCTTGACCGTGACGTCCTTCCATTCCATGCCGCACCCGATGCTCAAGAAGGACGCGATCGGCGCCAACGCCGTAACCAAGGTCAAGCGTTCGGAATTCAACATGGGCAAGAACGTGCCTTACGTCAGCGACGAAGTCACCCTGGCCATCGCCGTCGAAGCCGTCAAGGAGTAGACGGCAGGACCGGCTACAGCGCAATCGCGCCGACCTCTTGGGAGAGCGCCTCGATGGCGCTCTCATCCATTGCGAGCAGGCGCTGGCCAAGCGCCGCGAAATGGACGCGGCCCGCCGCGACGGCATCCATCAGCCTTGCCGCTGCCTGCCCGCGCAGCGGAATCCCGGGCACGCAAAGCGCGCCAGAGCCGACTCTCGCGGCGTAGGCATCGACCAGATGCGGAAACAGTTCACGGCGCAAGCCATCGAAGGTCGAAAACCAGAAGTGCAGCGAATCTTCCGTGTCGCGCTGCAACAGCCCCGGCAAAGTCACCAGGCAATCCGCCAGGTTGTCGCGCACCGCACGCGCCAACAGCTCCGCGCGTTTGCTCTTGAAGCCGGCCAGCTTGCGCGGCCAGTCGTTGCCCAACACGCGACCTGCGGCCAGTTCGCCCTCTTCGTGCAGCACCAGGGTTTCAATTTCGGCTTCGGCCATGCGCTCGATGGCGCCCTCCGGATCATGGTCAAAACCATAAGCAAGCAAGGCCGATTTGAGCGCGCCGTCCTGCTGCTTGACGTTCCAGCCTTCGGCCTTCTCCCACAGCCACTGCCGCAATGCCTCGCGACGCACGATCAGGGTGGCGCCCTGCGATGCCGCCGGAATCGCGGTGACATCGCGCGCATACTCGCAGCCGCAGACCAGCAGCCGCGCCTCACCGCGCTGTTCTTCGCGGGCAAGCTGTCCGAGAAAAAAATGCGGCTTGTGAAAACGCCCGACGCCGGCGCCATACACCAGACCGCTGCCGACCAGCGCCGCATTGACCTGCTGCGCGGCGAAGGGATCGAAGTCGTGCCCGGCAACCGGGACGCTGACGAACTCGGTGTCCGCGATCTGCTCCCAGCGCGCCTCGCGTGCGGCAATCCAGCGCCCCACATCATCGCGCGGCGGCGATATGCCGTAGGGCAGATCGTGTTCCCAGCGATAGAACTCGCGCATGCCGAGCAGGTAGGTGCACAAACTGACATCGCGCGCGTGGCGCGCGTCGGCGATATCGCAGTTGGTCTGCACGGCACTCACCAGCGCAGCCATGCCGGCGATCATCGATGCTCTCCCGCATGGCGCCGGCGTGCCTTCCACGCCGCGACACCCTGCACGACCTCCGAAAAAGGCAGCTGATCCAGGTCGCCATAGCGTTCCTGCGCCAGACGAACCAGACGCCGCACATCGGGCGCCACCGCATCGGCATCAAGCAAGGTCTTCAAACCGTCGAGCCCGCCACACTGAATCTTCATCACCATCGCATGCGGCAGCACGCGGCGGGTGCCGGTGAGACCCAGTGCGAATCCCGACTTGTCGCGCAGCAGGGCCGACATCTGCGCGCACAGCGCCCGTGCCACCGGCTGCGCGCAGGCCACCGTTTCGCGCTCGGCGATCTGGTGGCGCACCGCCAGTTCGCAGGCCGCATGGCGTGCCAGCAACGCCCGTTCGAAGACACAGGGCAGGCGATTGATCTCGCCCTGGGCGTGACGAAAGGCGTTTTCGTCGACCATGAGACTAGTAATCCTCTCCCGTCATCGGTTCCTCCCCGCGCGGCTGGCTGAGCAAGTCCTCGGCCTGCAGTTCGGTTTCGGCAAAAATGGTCTTGATTGTCTCACCTGCGCCAAGCTCGCTCTCGCGACGCAGGCGTTTTGCTTCCGTGGACGCCTCCTTGAAAGCGTCGAACTGGGTGATTTTCTCCAACCGGGGAATCGGCCCGAGTGACGTCACGCGATAAATATAGTAGGGCACTGCTTTCACTCCACGTAACGTTTGCTGGCCCGGCGACGACCGGGTTTGGATTTTTGGATGATGACGCCTTTGACCGCGTCGAGGTCGGGAATATCCACGGCGGGACAGGCGGGATTCAGGGCCTGCAGTCTCCATCCCTCGCGCTGCCGGATCAGTTGGCGGAAAATCCATTCGCCGGCGAGCTGGGCGACGACGAATGAACCGTCGGTGGCCAGCCCTTCCGGTTCGATCAGGATTACCTCGCCTTCGGAAAACTCTGGCTCCATGCTGTCGCCCAGAACCATCAGGGCAAACGGCTCGGCCGAGGAACAAGCCTCCAGGTCGGCATCGCCGCCCTGCGGCAAAATCGGGATGGTGCGTCGCTGGCTCATGGTTTCAGGGTCTCATAGTGTCTCAACATGCAGTTGTCGCGGCGGCACGCCATCCGCCAGCAGGGCGGCAGCCTGCGGCTGCACCCGATCGGCCGCCCCGGCGAGATAGATGTCGCTGAGCGGCAAGGCGGCATTGTGCGCCAAGGCCGCCGGCAGTTCGTCGGCTGCGAGCGGCAGGTAGCTGAATTCGTCGAGTGCCGCGGCCCAGGCCCGGCATTGCCCGGGCAGGTACTGGCCGCCGGGTTGCGTGCTGGCCCAGTAGAGCGAAATGGACTCGGCAGCATCCACTGCAATGGCGTGCTCGATCAAACTGTTTATGGGCGCAAAGCCGGCATCGATGGCGACGAACACGAGGGGGCGTGACGAGTCCTCCTCCAGAACGAAGCGGCCCCACGGGCCCCATACCGAAATGTCGGCGCCGGCCTTGATCCGGCCATCGAACACGGCTTGCGAAAAGTCCTGTGAAGAGTCGGCGCTGGCGACACGGCGACCAACATGAAAAATCAGATTGCGATCGTCGCAGGGGCAACTCGCGACCGGGAATTCGGCATGGAGGTCGCTGCCGCCCGCGACGCCGGCGCTGAGGCCGAGGGTCACCCGCTGGCCAGCGAGAAAACGCAGCCGATTGCTGCGCGGGGTTTGCAGGTGCAGCCGCATGATCTCGTCGCTCAGCGCATCGACACTGCGCACTTTGGCGACGATGCGCTGTTCCGGAATATCCTCGGGAGCACCGGCTTCCAAAACTTCCAGCACCAGATCGGAGCTGAGTGCCGTGCAAGCGCACATCAGAACGTGGTTCTGGGCCTTCTCAGCCTCGGAAAAACGATAATCGGATGCGAATACCGGGCGCGCCTCTCCCGTTACCACGCGCGCCTTGCACAAGCCGCAGTTGCCATTGCCGCAACCATAGTTGGGCGTCAGTCCGGCGCGCAGCGCCGCTTTCAACAGTGTCTCGGAGCCCTCGACAAAGAACTCGTGACCCGATGGCTTGACCGTAACGTGCGCAGACATGACGCGCAGCATAGCATCGAGGGCCGCGACGTCGCCCGCCGGCGCCGGGGCCGCCAACGCCTGCGCCAATCCCTCGTCGAGCAGGCGCAGCAGTTGGTCCGCGGCCGGCGCCGGCCCGGTATCCAGACGCGCGCGCAGGGTTTCGAACAGTCGGTGGTAGCGCGTCAGGGTGCGCTGCAGTTCTGCCAGTTCCTGCCCCTGTGCAAACAGGCGCTGGGCCAGCGCTTCCTGGGTCGGCAGGATACGCTCGCGCATCCGCCTGGCGAACGCGTCTTCGCGAATCGCGCGGGTCTTCTCGAAACTGCCCGACTCCTCCAGATCCAGTTCCGGCCAAATGCGCTGTAAATCGTCGGCCGCGACCATGCCGTCAAAGGACGGCAATTCGCCTTCGCGAATGCGCTTCTGCAGCGCGACGCGTGAAATGCCGAGCAAATGTGCGGCACGGGAAAGGGTCAGCCATTGCGACATGTTGGCAAGCATAGCGAAAAGCCGCGCGCCCGCAATTCCAAAATTTCTATGATGGATGCGGCGCGGACCCGGAGCTCCGCGCAACCGCCCGGCCCGCATCGCGCCGCGCGCAGGCCGGGTATCGGGTCAATCGGCGCCGTAGGACCAATACAGCCTGGTGCGCGTCCCAGTCAGGTTGAGTACGCTGCGCGTTCCCGCAATCGGTGAGTCCGACGTCAGCGTGGTGCCGCCGCTACCGATGATGAAGCGGTAGGGCGTGCCGCCGATCGACACCACTCCCGCGGTCACCGTCGGCGGCAGGCCGCCGCCGGTGAACTTGGTGGCGTAGTCCAGGCTGGTATAAGTCGCCGTGCCGCCGCTGGTCGAAGCGTCGCGGTTGATGGCCGGCAGGCCGGTAAAAGGATCGACCGCATAGCCCAGCGCCTCGCCCAGATTGGAGCAAACGCCGGTGTTCGAGTTGCCGTTCGCCAATATCGTCCCTGTTGCCGGAGTCACCACCGTGTTCGCCACGGAGTAGGTAAACGAAGTGCTGCTCACCTTGGTGATCGTGAAGGTTCCGTTATACCCGGTCTGCGTCGCTCCGCTGACGGTGACACGATCTCCCGTCAGGAACGGATGGGTGGTGGCTGTCGTAACCGTTGCCGTCGTCGAGGACCGGGTGATGGAACTGACGCTGACCGTCGTACCCGACGATATCGGGGTACTGGTGGCAAAGTACACCACCCCGGCCACCACCTTGGCCGCATTCACGGTCTTCTCTTCATTGCGCACGCCGCTACCGTCGGGATCGTTGCGCAACAGGATTTGCCAGCCGCGGTCGCTGCCGGAAAGGCTGTAGGCGGTCAGCGTGGTGGTCGACAAGGTATTGGAGTTGATCTGCTGCAAATCGCCAAACAAGATCGGATCGGTGGCCGCAGCAGCCAGAGTCGCCGCTTCGTCGGCGCCGGATTGAATCGTATCGAGTAGACCGAAGAAACGATCATTGACCTTGTTCAACGACGAGGTCGAGAAATAGGTGTCGGTGTACAGGGCGGAGCAGGTCAACGCATTGAGACTGCCGTCGCTCTTGAAGTTGTTCAAGGGCTTCTCGCGGTTGCCGCTGCCCACCAGGACCATCACCTTGACGACACCGTTATGGGTGAAGGGCAAGACCTCCGGCGCAAACATGAACTTTCTGGCGTTGTTGCCGCCGTTGTACTCGACGTCGCCGACCGATGCGATGTGATAACGCTTCCAGTAGCTGCTGCTGGCGACGTTGGTCACCGACTGCACGGTGTCGAAACGGAAGATGTTGGCGTTGGTATCACCCGCATATATGCGATCCAGGTAACCATCAGCATTCAGGTCCAGCACATTGACGTCGGCGGCGAAGCTGTAGCTCGTCGTAACGTCGGAAGTCGGCTGCAGAAACTGGATCAACTGCCCGGTCTCCGCCTCGACCACGTACACGCCTCTGCCCATGGTGGGCGTGACCGCGCTGCCCGTGGGCTTGTCTTCTTGCGATGCGTCATATCCCGCGCCGAACACCAACACCACCGGATTGGTCACCACCGTGGCATCGGCTCGGGTGAATGAGCCCGCCAGCTTGGTGATCTTGGGTTCGGACCAGGTCTGTCCGAGTTCGGAGAAGCCGGACGTAGCGTTGGTGATGCGCCACATGAACTTGGGCGCGTCGGGATCGGTCACGTCGAGCGCATACAGCGCCCGGCCGCCGCGGCGCATGGTGGCGAACAGCCAGGTCTTGGTCGGCGCGGTCGATGCGGTTCCATCCGGGCTTTGATAGGCGACCAGCGAGCCATCCCAGAAGTAGGTGCGCGCGGTCGGCGTCGGCGACACACTGCACGATGTATTCGGGTAGCGCACGGTCTCGCTGTTGGTGTAGAGCCGCGCCAGCTTGCTGTAGGTCATGAACTCGGTCGGCATGAAGGCCCATTTCTCGACCCCGTCGGTTTCCGCGATACCCGCCTTGATAGCGCGCAGGAAGCCGTCGTTGGCTCCGTAGAAACCGACCACGCCGAGCGTGCTGCCGTAGTTCACCATCACGGGACGGGCATGCAGCACGTCGCCTTGAATGCTGGCACGGACGTTGGACAATGAACTGTTCAGGTCCTCGTCCTCCCACAAGTCCTTGCCGCGCGTCCACAAGATCAGGTTGGTGGTGTCGGGTCCGGCCACGCCGCTGCCCGCGGTGGCGGTGATCGTCCCGGTCGGCGGCGTGGTGGGCGTCAGCGTGATCGGACCGAAGGTAAAGTTGTCGTCGTCGACCCGGGTGATGGTCCAGGTTCCGTTGTAGTTGGTCGGCGTCGCGCCGGAGATGATGATCGAATCATTGGTGGAAAAGCCGTGGGCCACGGCGGTGGCGGTTGCCGTGGTGCTGCCCAGGGTGCGGGCGATGGTGACGGTCTTCGAAACGCCCGGGATGGTCGCCGTCTTGCTTGCGCCGGTGTCGGGGCTGACCGTGGCCGTGGCGGCAGCCAGCGTGCCGACGGTGACGGTCGCATTGCCCGCCGAGACGACCGTCCAGCTGCCGTTGTACTTGGAATCGGTGGCGCCCGTCACCGTTACCGTGGCGCCGGTCGTGGCGTTGCGACAGCCCGCGGGATAGGTGGAGAAGTTGCCGCTGGCGCTATTGTCGAACGTGAACCGTCCCGTGGCCGAATCCCAGGTACCCGACGCGGTTTCGTTGGCGCCGGAACCGCCGCACTTGATGGTCGCCGCAGCCGAGCTGGCGCCCGGATTAGTGCTGGCGGGTATCGTGACGCTGAAGGTGAATGACGTCGCGGTCGGTGCCGCGCTATTGGTCACCGTGTGAGTGGTGTTGAGGAAGCTTTGCGCCGCGCCGGCGATGGTCGTGGTACTGCCGACGGCAAGGCCGTTGTTCCCGGTATTGGTCACGGTGGCGACTGCCGTCGCACCCGCGGTCGTGGTGGAAAGCGTCAGGCTGCTGATGCTCACCGTTCCGCCCGATTTATCGGCGATGATGGTACCCGTCACCGTATTCGATGGCGACTCGTTCAGCGTATAGGTGAAATGCGTCGCGTCGACGTAGGTGATGGTCTTGGCCCCGTTGTAGTCGGTGGGCGTGGCGCCGGCGACGGTCACCGAGGCGCCGTCGGAAAAACCGTGGGCCGCGGTCGAAGTGGCAGTCACCGTGTTGCCCGAGCGGGCCAGCGAAACCGTGGCCGATCCGGCCGGTGCCGCAAGCGCGGTGGTCACCTCGCTGTTGCTGGTGGAAACTATATTATTGGAAAGGGTCTTCTGGCTCGCCGTTGCTCCCTCGGCGAGGCAGGTGCCGAGACAAGTGTACAGCTTGCGACCATCGGGATGTCCGGTGGGCGCGGTCTCCGCCCAATGCGTGCGTAACCGCTGCGCCGCGCCGCCGCGCTCGACCTCCGGCCCGTCGGGTGAGTCGCTGGAGCCGGCGGTGGTGTTGGGCGAGGCGGCCCAGAAGGTGGACGCCGAGGTCCAGTAGCTGCTTGCCGACAGGTCGATAAAACCGGTATTGCCCTGCTCGTCGATTGCGCGATAGCCGTTTTTGTCACCCAAGTACAGGCTGAGAGGAATATTGCCCGTCGCATCGGTGCCGCAACTGGGCGCCGGTACGTCGTCGCCGACCCTCTCGTCGGCGGCGGTGAAGGTTCCGGTAATCGAAGGCGTGGCGTTGAGCGTGCCGGTGAATGTCGAGCTCACACTGGTGCCATCGGTGACCGTCCCGGTCACCGTCCCGCTGCCCAGGCTGGCGGCGGGACTGCCGGTCGTTCCCGGAGAATAGCCGGTGACCGTGGCGAGCAGCGTGGCGCTCGCGGTGCCGCTGATGGTGCCCGACACCGAGCCGCTGACCGCCGTGCTGGTGCCGGCCTGGTTGGTCACCGTGCCGGTAAAGCTGCCGGTTACCGCTCCCGTCGCCGATCCCGTCATCGTCGCGGCCACCATGCCGCCGCCGAGGGCGCGGGTGGAGTCGATCAGCACCTTGTCGTTGCGGTCGGCATCGCAATAACGACCGAACTTGTATTCCTTGAGGTTGCCGAACCAGCGCGGCTTGGCGCCGGCATCGGGACGGAAGACCCCGATGTAGACCTGGTTCTCGAAAGTGCCCTGGGTGTTTACGGAAATCGGCAGCGTGGCGGAGGCGAATACGCTATTCACGGCCTGTATCTCGGCGAAGATCAGCGACATCGCGTTCTTGATTTCCTGCTTGCTGGTGGACTTGAAGTACTTGCCACCGCCCACATTGGCCATGCTCTTAAGTAAAGTCGCTTGGTCCGTGTCACAGTGGTCCTTGCAAACATCAAGGGTATAGGTCGTGATCCCGTTTACCAGTTTTGCCTTCGGGCTGGTCGTGCTCTTCGGGTCATCCACCAGGGAACTGACGCCGTAGGTTTTCATGAAGCGCGCCCATTCATCGGCCAGCCTTGTGCTGCCGCCGGAGATGGTCGCGGTGATGCTCGCCAGCGTTGTGGCGTCGGTAATGCCGATCAGCGCGGCGGCATCCGTAAGTTGGGTAGTGGTTCCGGTTTGATTGGGATACTTCTGCCCAATGAAGACGATAAAATTCTTTGCACACCCTCCCGCGGCACTATCAGGAGGGCTATAGGTGGTGGCGGTGGAATTGCTTAGCGGATACGACCCCAGACTATTCGAGCACGCTGGCTGGCGCGTCGGACTTACAGTATTGCAGTTGTAGTCCCTAAGATCGAGATCACTGCCCTGTTTCCCATCCAGAAACTTATCCTTGCCGTTGAAATAGCGGAAAAAGCTGTTCATCGCTTGGTCGTAGTTGGAGTTCTGCCCGACCTGATCATCGCCGCGCTCATCGGCTACGAGGAATTTGTCGGCCATTGTGTTTAACATGTTCACCAGAACCGACTTGTTGGTGTTGTTCATTTCGCGAACGCCAAAACGAACATATCCAGCTTCCTCGCCGGATAGCATGCCAATTCCAATGTTTACGTTATCCCCCAGGGTTTGAACAATTTCGGCAAGTGCCTGATACTCTTCGTAGCCTTGTTTTCCGTCTGGCCAACCCTGAGCATTGCTATTCCACGCAGAAGAGTTGTCGATCACAATCAGGACATTGGCCTGGGATCCGGTGGATGCCTCGCCTCCGGTATAGAGGTCGATGTCGTCTGCGTGAAGCTGCGGCGAGAGGAAAGCGCCTGTCAATAGGGTAGCGCCCAGCAGCCTACGAAATGTTGATCTCATGATAGTTCTCCAGCCATTATTCCCGACCCATCAGGTGCCGGTGCAGCGATACGCTGAATCGTTGGCGTACACGGTCACGGTGCCGTTATCCATGCGTATGCCGGTGCCCTGGGTAATCGAAACATTGGCCCCGAACCAGCCCGAGGTGGACGTCGCCTGGATCTGCCAGATGGTATCGGCACAGGCCGAGTAGGGGTTGGACAGGGTGTCCAGGCACTTCTTGTCATCGGCGTTATTTATCGGGTCCGCCAGGTCGACATTCTTTACCGGCAAGGTTCTTACCAGGCAGGGCCGGGCGATGACCACCGTGTAGTTCTTGCCGCCTTCGGCGACGGTCACCGTGGAGGCGGTGCCGGCGACGTTGTCGGTGAAGTTGCTGGAAAGTACCAGGTCGATCGTGCGCTGCGCCGTGGACATGGCTTCGGTCCGCGCCTGTGCGTTGGCCACGCTGCGCAAATTGACGGTCGATAGCCGGATCGCCGAAACGGCAATCAGCGTCAGCACCATCAACATGATGAGACTGACGATCAGCACAATGCCGCGCTGGCGTGCGGGCAGGCTGCTCATGGTACCTCCCGACGCCCGGACATATTGACCAGTTTGATGGTCGAGGACGTGAGGCGCCGACGGTAGGCGTCGCCAGCCGCCGTCACCGTCTTGCTGCCCATGGTAAAAGACTTGGTGTCGGTATAGCCGGCGGTGGTCTGCAGATCCCGGGCAATCAGGAACAGCTTGACCGTCATGACGTCCTCCCAGCGGTTCTCGGTGCTGGAGTCCAGCCGCATGCCGGTCACCGCGGTACCTGTTGCGCCGGTCTGGCGCGGATCTTCATTCGACACTACATAGGCGTCCACCGCCCCGTCATCCGTGGTGTCGATTCCATACTCCAGATGAAGATTCTCCACGCCGGGCGCAATGGTTCTCACGTTCTGAACGACACGCAACGTGCTGCCGCCGGTGCTGGGAATGGCCAGTTCCACCATCTTCAGCGTAGGAATGCCGTCACCCGTGGTCGCCACATTGCTATCGAGATCATTGACGCAGTCGTCGCACTGCGAAATAAAGTAGATTCTGGTGATCAGCTTGCGCACCGATGCATTCGCGCCGGGCGTGGTCGACGTGCATCCCAATACATGCAGATTGAAATCGGTGCTGGTCGCAGTCGACATGGCGTGAAACGCCTGGGTATCGACCGTGCCGTCGGGGCAGGACGAGACCTGCAGATAGGTATCGCTGGCCACATAGCCCGTGCCGCCTGCCGTGATCGACGTAGTGCTGGCGCGACGCACCACAAAGACATCGGTCTCCGTCTTGTAATTATCCAGGCAGGCGGTCAGCGCCGCCGGCAGGCTGCCGGTGCCATGCGCCTCGTAGCCGAAGATCGGGAAAGGCACCTGAACCGGCGACGTCGTCGCATTCCAGCCTGGCAGCGGGCTGCCTCCGGTGGTCGAGCAGGGATCGACGTATTTCCAGTCGGCGGGCGTCGAACTGGCAAAAGGCGGCGAGTAGTTGCCAAAATAGCCGGCGAGGCGGATATCCTCGGCCAGGGTATCGAGCGAATAGCGCGCCGTTTCGATCTTGCGGCCTTCACGGTCGATCTTTTCCCGGGTGGTAATCGACTGGGCAAAAATGGATGACAGCGCAGCCAGGAGAATCATGCTGATGCCCATCGCCACCATCAGTTCTATGAGGCTGAATCCGCGAATGGAAGTCCGCCAGTGTCGCAAGGTCTTCATGACGGCTCAGGTCCCATCCAGGTCGGCAACGCGGATGACGCGACTGACCCCGCTGCGGCGCGACGTGATCGCGGTCGAACCGCAGGTATTGTCGCTCGGGACGACACCGATATCGCGGCCCTGCCAGACGACATCCACCTGAAACACGCCGCTGGTGCCGGTATTGAACACGCAGGCGCGCGCCCCGTTCATGCCGCCGACCTTGCTGCCGCCAACGGACTCACCGATGCCCTTCAGGGAGAGATCCCATTCGCACAAGTCACGCGCCGCGATGCTTGCCTTCGCCGCGCAGCAGGTAGCCTGGAGGGCAGAGGTGCTGTTGGCGACGGTAATGCAGTCGTTGCTGTAACTGGTGCCGAAAACCACCTTGACACTACTGCCATCCTGCTGGTTGTATCCGGTGTTGGCCGAGGTGCTGGTCTTGACCTCGGCGAGGTTGGCATTCATGCGGTCGGCCATTTCGTTGGCCAGCATCATGGCCTGCGAACGCGAAAAGGAATCCGCCTCGGCGTTGATCGACCTGGCCTGCAAGCCGGCCAGCCCCAGCAATCCCACGGCGAGTATGGCCATCGTAATGATCACTTCGAGCAGCGAGAATCCACGCTGGCGAGCCATCACGGCGCGATCGCTCACGAGCATGATGTGGTTCCTGCCGCCATGACCCGCACGCTGGCATTGCCGTTGGTGTCGAAGGTGACGCAGCGCGGCGTGGCAAAACTATCGTCGTCGGTCACCAGCAATTTCACCGCCACACCGCCGGACAGGCGTCCGGTACGGGTAAAGATGATCGGCGCCGCGGTACCTTGATACGCATAGGTGATACCCGTGGTTGGCCTGATGATCTGCATCACGCCATCGCCGGGGCTGGATGTGCTGCAGGTGGTGGAACTGGTGAACACGATGCACCAGCCACTGTTGAAATCGTTTGACGGAGCGACAATGGAAATGGACGAAGAGGATGCCCCACTCCATTTGATGGCTTCGCTCCGCGCCAACATCGCCGTAGCTACCAGGTCGAAGGTCGCGGACTTCATTTTTTGTGTGTTGAGCAGGGTCTTGATGCCGGGGACCGCGATGCTCATCAATATTCCGGCGATGGCGATCACCATCATCATTTCGATCAAGCTGAATCCGGAGGCCCGGCGGCGAGTGGCTACCATTCGGCCACCGGCAGCTTGAGTCCGAACTGGTTGATCGAAAACGCCGTGCTTGCCCCGGCCGCCGGCTGGCCCTCCTGCAAAGTGCCAGCCTTGCCGCTGGCGCTGATGGTGAAGATAGGCATGCCCTGCAGGGCAGCCACCGTGGAGCCCGAATTGGTTCCAGTGGTCAGCGTTATGTCGAAATAGGTACTGACTTCCGTCGGCACCGTGTAGTTAAGCTGTGCCAATGTGCCGTAGCTACCCGAGTTCATCATGTACTGCTCCTCGCGGCTGAACACTTCCATCAGCACGGCCTTGGCGGCCGACTTGTTGGCACGGATCATGTACTGGTTGTAAGCGGGTGCGGCGATCGCGGTGAGAATTCCGATAATCGCGACGACGACCACCAGCTCGACCAGTGAAAAGCCGTCATTGCCTGGCCCACGGCGAATGACGCTTGGCACTCGCGGATAAGCTGCCGGCCGAAGGGATATCATTGGCATGTGCTGCGTGTCTAAGAAGATAGAACAATGATTCCCTTGCACGTCCTCGCGCGCCATCAGCAAAGGCGGATTCTTGGTAGGGAAAACCTGATTCGACGACAGGGCTTCCCTGATTCCGTATTGCTGCCGATGCCATCACTATTTGCCTGCCGCTGGCCTGGCTCGGCCGACGCAGCCCTAATGCCCGGATAGGCACCACTGGTGCGCCAATGCTTGCTAGATGAATTCCCCTGACAAAATCCCGCTCCACCCCATCATCGGCGTCGCGCTGGCGCTGTGCCTGGTGCTGCAGTCATGGACGGCGCTCGCGGGAACCTTGCTGCTGAGCGCCGACGAACGCGAATGGCTGCGCACCCATCCCGTGATTCACTACGGTACCGATCAGGCGACGGGAACTTACAACTTCACTGAACAGGAGAGCCAGGCGGGATTTGCGGCCGATTACATGCGCGCACTGGAAAATCGCATCGGCGTGCGCTTTGAATTTCACGTCTATGAGGAATGGTTCACGCTGCAGGAGGAAGGGAAAACCCGTGCGATCGATGTCGTCGCGCGCACAGGCAGGTCGGCGCTGGAAGACGGGCACCTGACCTTCTCCTCGCCGCTGCCCCAGTACCAGTTTCCGCACGTCATTGGAATGCGCGGCGACTGGCCCCAATTGGAAGCGATCATCAAGAAAGCCCAACGCTCCTTCTCTCCCGAGGACGTCGAAGCCTTGCGACAACGCTGGCTGAAACCGGCCAAGCGGGCGTATACCGGGCAACAAGTCACCCTGGTTGCGCTCACGCTGACCGCCAGCGGCCTCGCCATCGCGCTGCTGATCGCACTCTGGTCGGCTCACAAGCAGCGTCGCATGGCCCGCGATATTGAACGCAGCGAGGCTGCCTTCGACGCCTTCTTCGACGCCTCCCCGGCGGGCATGGCCATCCTCGATCGCGATCTGCGCTTTGTCCGCATCAACGAAACACTGGCCAGGATCAACGGACGCGCCGCCGGGGATCACATCGGCCGCCCGATCGAACAGCTTGTTCCTGACCTCGCCTCGAACGTGGTGCCGCTGATGCGTGAAGTGCTGGTCACCGGCCACAGCTTCCACAACATCGAGATATCGGGCCGCACGCCGGCCGATCCGGAACAGGACAAGCACTGGCTGATATCCTATTTCCCCATCTACACCCATTCCGGACGGATTCCCATCGGCACCGGCACCGTGGTGCTGGATATTGGCGACAGAAAGCGCGCCGAACTTGCGTTGCGCGACTCGGAGAATCGCCTGCGCAAGGTCTCCGATCACATTCCGGTCGCAGTGTTCCAGTACCGCACCGACACCCGGGGCGACGAGGGGTTCACCTACCTCAGCGAAGGTATTCAGCGCTTGCTGCACCGCAGTCCCGAGGAAATTATCGCCAATCCCGTGCTCTTTCTCGACGCCATCCATCCGGACGACCGTAGATCGCTGTTGAAGCAGTGGGCCGCCCTCTCGCAGGCAGTTGCCGCGGGACGGGAAACCGGCCGTGAGTCGGAATGGACCGGTCGCAGAAATCCGGAAACGGATGCTGCATGCTGGCTGCAAATCCGCGCCACGTTGGAGTCCACGGTCGACGGCAAAGTCTCGGTGAGCGGCGTCATTCTCGACATTACCCAGCTCAAGAACGTCCAGCAGGCACTGGAACGCTCGCGCGCCGATCTACGTCGACTCGGGGCGCATCGCGAAGGCCTGATCGAACGCGAACATCAGCGGCTCGCGCGCGAATTCCACGACGAACTGGGCCAGGTACTGACAACCGCGCGCATGCATCTGCAATTGCTTGAACGCAGCCTCCCGGCAGAGTCCTCCGACGCCCGCGAAGCGGCACACAGCATCGACGCAATGATTGCCGAAGCCTATCGCAGCGTCAAAACAATCGCCTCCGACCTGCGTCCGGCTGCGCTCAACCTGGGTCTGGCTGCGGCGATCGAATGGGTTGCTGCCCGCATATTGGGCGCCGCGCGAATCCAGTGCAGCATTTCCTGTACCCAGGCCGCGGACAGGATGGATGACGACTACGCCATCGCGCTGTTCCGCATCGTCCAGGAATCCTTGACCAACATCGTCCGCCATGCCGAAGCGAGGAACGTACACATCACGCTCAGCCACCACGAGGGAGAAATGCGCCTGCTGGTGGAAGACGACGGCAAGGGATTCGAAACGACGCAGGTGAACCATGCGACGCACTTCGGACTGCTGGGAATCTCCGAACGCGTCCAGTCTCTTGGCGGCGTACTTGAGATCGACAGCACTCCGGGCGCCGGCACTCGTCTTTCTGTGACACTTCCGCAAGTTCCGCTCAAGGCGGACAATACCGACTGGAGCCCGACCCCGCCATGATCAGAATCATCATCGCCGACGACCATACGCTGTTCCGCGTCGGCCTCAAGCAGATGCTGCACTCATTTTCGGGAATCAATGTGGTACGCGAAGCCACCAATGCGGCGGAAGCGCTGGCAGCGGCGAGTAGCGAGGAAGCCGAACTGATCATCATGGATCTGACCATGCCCGGCGCGTCGGGCACCAGCCTGATCGAGCAGACCCGGAAGGCGCAGCCCGATTTGCCGATTCTGGTGCTCAGCATGCACGATGAGCCGGGAACGGTGCGCCGCGCGCTGCAGGCGGGGGCATCCGGCTACATCACCAAGGGATCGAGTCCCGACACCTTGTTCACCGCCGTCACCCGCGTTGGCGCCGGCGAACGCTATATCGATCCGTCAATTGCAGAATCGCTGGCTTTCGATACGGTTGCCCACGGCGCCGGCGACCCCCACCAAAGCCTGAGTCAGCGCGAGTGGCAAGTGCTGCGCCTGATCGCACAGGGCGTGATGCTCAGCCAAATTGCCGAGCAACTTCATCTCAGCCCGAAGACCGTCACCACCCACAAGACCCACCTGATGGAGAAGCTTGGCATCGGCAACAACGCCGATCTGATCCGCTACGCGATCGAACACAGGCTCTTCGATTGAGGTCGCAGCGGCTTGCCTGGTCCCTTGCTGCGTCGCTGGCACTCCATTTGTGCGGCGGCTGGTTGCTGTCGGCGAGACCCGCCGGACATTTGGCAAACCCCGCGACGGCAATTACGCTGACCGTGGTGCTGCCACAACAAGAGCGCCCGCCACCCCTGCCGATTCCAGCGCGACAACAATTGCCCGCGTCTTCCGGCGCTGGAACAACGATTGTCGCCGGCAAGCTGACGCAAAAGGCACGGTTTCTCGTTGCTCCGGATCTCGCGACGCTGGAGGAAATTCCGGTCCCATTTTCCGGCAGCCTGACCGTTCGCCTGTACGTGACGTCGCTGGGCACCGTGGATCGCCTCACGGTGATCAAGAGCGACCCGGTACCCAAGGAGTTGCTCGACGGCCTGTTCAGCCGCCTGCAACAGGCGCAACTGGCGCCTGCGCTGGCAGGATCGGAACCTGTTGCCAGTACGCTCGACTTGGTCATCCGATATGAAACCGGACCTACGCTTTTGCGGCGCGATCCCTGAGCAGCAGAGGCTGTGATAGAAGTAAGCGGACTGGAAGAGGGTAGAATTTGCCATCCAGTCTCTGCGATACGGTTCGGGCCAAGCGCATGCAATTCAAGCTGATCTTTTCGGCGGGACTCATCGCTGCATGCGGAATGCCGGCGGTGCTGCTTGCAGGCGACGAAGTCTCCGGCATGGGGCTGGAGGACTTGCTTCACGTTGAAGTCCAGGGAGCCTCCCGCTATGCCCAGCCGCTGGCGGAAGCACCATCGAGCGCAACCGTGATTCCCGCCGCCGACATACGCCGCTTCGGCTTCCGCGATATCGGCGAGGCGCTGCAATCGGCACGGGGCGTCTACACCAGCTACGACCGGGGCTACACCTACCTTGGCGTGCGCGGCTTCAGCCGACCGGGTGACTACAACACGCGCATCCTGCTGCTGGTGGATGACGCGCGCAACAACGACCCGATCTACGATCAGGCAATGGTTGGCAACGAAGCGCCGATCGACATCGACTGGATCAAGCGCCTGGAGTTCGTTCCCGGCCCGTCATCCGCCAGCTATGGCGGGAATGCCTTGTTCGGCATCGTCAATGCGGTGCTGTGGACTGGCGCCGACCTCAACGGCAGCCGTGTTTCGCTCGATGCCAGCGACGGCCACGGGAGTAGGGCCAACCTGCTCTCGGGCGGGCGCACCGCCGGCGGGCTCGACTGGGTCGCCGGCATCAGCGCCTACCAGCGACGAGGGGACGATCTCTACTTCGCTGAGTACGACAGGCCTGGGACCAGCGACGGCTTGGCGCACAAGCGCGACGGTGAGCGTTACCTCAAAGCCATGCTGAAGACCAGTTGGGAAAACTGGCGCGGCAGCGCAACGTTTTCGCAGCGACGGAAGCACGTGCCCACCGCCTACTATGACACCGTATTCGATGCTCCGGGCAACTTCGCACAGGATACCGGCTATCATTTCGACATTGCCCGCACCTCGACACTGGTGGACGCGCTGGACCAGCAGATACGTGTCCATATCGGACGCTACGCCTATGACGGGGAATATCCGTTTGACGGCTACACCAACCGCGACGAAACTCGCGCCGACTGGTGGAGCGCAGAATGGCAGCTTACATGGACAGGCTGGCGTGGCCACCGCCTGTTGGGTGGTATCGAAGCGCGCAACTATGGCCGTTTGGAGCAACGCAACTTCGATATCTCGCCCCGCGCCGAAAATCTAGACGACCGCCACAGCGGCCGCACGAGCGCCGTTTTTGTGCAGGACGAATGGCGCATTGCTCCCGGCTGGCTGGCCAATTTTGGCTTGCGCGTAGATAGCCAGACCACGGCGCCGACCATCGCCTCGCCGCGGGCGGCCCTGATCTGGCATCCGCGCGACGAGATCACGCTGAAGCTGATGGGGGGGCGTGCATTCCGCGCCCCTAACGACTACGAGCGCGACTATGGCGACAACGGAGTAACGCAAAAAGGCAATCCCGATCTGCGCCCGGAGCGCATTCGCACCCGCGAAGCCACGCTCGACTTCACGCCGACGCCCAGGCTGCGACTCGGTATCGGCCATTACCAATATGTACTGCGCGACCTGATCGATCAGGAGACCGATCCCGCGGATGACCTGCTGGTGTTTCGCAACCGCGACAAGCTCTCGGCCCGCGGTTGGGAGACGGATGTCGAGGCGATGTTCGGCGGCGGCTGGCGCGTGCGCGGTAGCCTTGCCTGGCAGTCGATCGACCAACCCGGCGGGGAACCCGTCAACTCGCCACGCCGCCTCGGCAAGCTGCTGATCGATGGACCGATCTCCAGCCTCGGTGCCACGCTGGGCCTCAACGTACAGGCAATGGGCCCGCGTCGCAGCGTACTCGGCAGGGTAGCTGGCCATGTCACCGGCAACCTCGTGTTGCGCGAAGCACGGCAGCACGGCCACGGCTTGTGGAGCCTCGGCATCTACAATCTGGCGGGCAAGCGTTATCGCGACCCGCTCGGCCCCGAAGTCGCGCCGATCGACAGCCTGGAGCGCGACGGGCGACAGTGGCGCCTGCGCTGGGAGCTGGAGATCTGATGTGGCGGCGCCTTTGCGCAGCAGTCCTGGCGGCGCTGCTGCAGGCATTGCCGGGCCATTGGGCGTGGGCGGCTGAGCGTGTCGACGAAAACGAAGTCAAGGCTGCCGTAATCTACAACCTGCTGCTATTCGTCCAGTGGCCGGCGCAAGCGTCGTCAACTGGCAGCTTCCGCTTTTGCGTACTCGACGACGGCGCGCTGACGATGGCATTGCGTCGCCACGAACGAAAGAAAGTGCAGGGGCAGACGCTCGAAATTCATCGCGTCAGCGCGACGCCCGAAGATCTCGGCACCTGTCTAGCGGTAATGGTCGAAGCGGGCAACCCGCGCATCCTCGCGCGACTCGGTGTGCTGGCGCGCACCCAGGCCATACTGGTGATCGCCGAGGGTGCCGGCGCAGTGGACCGCGGCGCCATGATCGGTCTGCATACCGATGGCGGGCATGTTAGTTTCGACATCAACCACGGCGCCATGAAAAAGAGCGGCCTGGCACCCAGCTCCAAGATTCTGCGCCTGGCACGAACCCTGATCGACTGAAGCCATGACCGAAACACGCCTCCGCAACTACTGGCGACTCAGCCTGCTCTCGACCGGCAGCGCATTGCTGATGGCATTGCTGCTGCTGCTTGGCGACCACGGCTTCCGGGAACGGGAAGAACTGGTGAACAATGTGGCCACACAGGCGCGCTTGCTGGCCGCCAATGTCACTGCCGCCGTCGTGTTCGAGGATGGCCGCACCGCGACCGAGATCATCGGCACGGTAGAGTCGTCGCCAATGATTCTGGAGGCTGCCATCTATCGCGTCGACGGCAGCCTGATGGCGCGCTTCCAACGTTTGAACGCCGAGGTCCAGTTCGGCGAAAGGGCGCCGCCTTACGGGCACATCTATTCCTTCGACGACATCAAGCTGGTTACTCCGGTAGAACTGGAGGGACGGACTGTCGGCAGCATTGCCTTGCGCGCATCGATGGACGATCTGTACGCGGAACTCGGGCGCGTTTTTGTCAGCATGCTTCTCATCCTGGCCACTTCCGCCGCACTTGGCAGCTATGTCAGCCGCAAGATGCGCCTGCAGATGGTCGAGGCCGACAATGAAATCGAACGCATGGCGCTGTATGACGGCGTGACTGGACTGGCCAATCGCCACGCCTTCGAGTTGAGCCTGACCCAGACGCTGCAACGTCACGCCCGCGACAAGGGCGGTTCAGCCCTGCTGTTCATCGACGTCGATGATTTCAAAAAGGTCAACGACCTGTTTGGCCACCAGGTCGGCGACCAAGTATTGAAGGCGATCGGTGATCGCCTGACCAAGACCCTGCGCGGTGCGGATATCGTGGCACGCGTCGGCGGCGATGAATTTGCCGTTATCCTGACCAATACGCCATCACCGGAAGATGTTGAAAGCGTGGCGGAAAACCTGGTAAGGGCCGGCGCCGAACCTTTCGATACCGGCGGAGTTCCGGCCCATATCGGCTTCAGCATCGGCATCTGCATGATTCCGCAGGATGCGGCGGATTTGGAAAGCGCACTGCGCAGCGCCGACCTGGCGATGTATCACGCCAAACAGGCCGGCAAGAATACTCACCAGTTTTTTTCCGCCAAGATCGGCAACAAGGCACGGCGCGACCTCGACATCGAGGCAGGATTGCGCCAGGCGCTTGAGCACGACGAATTGTATGTCGTCTATCAGCCGCAACGTTCTTCACGCAGCGGCCGTATCGAAGGCCTGGAAGCCCTGGTGCGCTGGCGCCATCCGGAGCGCGGCATTGTCTCGCCGCTCGAGTTTATCCCCGTCGCGGAGGAAGCCGGCCTGATCCGGGACTTGGGCCGTGTCGTGCTTGATCACGTGTGCCGGGACATTGTGGAACTGCGCGGCAGTGGCCATGTCGTGCCGCCCGTGGCGGTAAATGTCTCCGCGCGACAGGTGGTGCAGGAAGACATCGGCGACGAAATTCTCGCCGCGCTGAATAAGTACGGACTCAAGCCGGAAGCGATCAAAATCGAATTGGGCGAAAGCGTTTTCATCAACCAGCCCGCTGCGCATGCCCAAGCTATTGGCGATTTGGCCAAGCGCGGCATCCAAATCGCCATCGACGATTTCGGCAGCGGAAATTTATCTCTCGACCATCTGCGCCACTTGCCGGCATCCGTACTCAAGATAGATATCCGGGTCATCCGCAACTTACCGGACAATGCCGAGGCGCTGGCTCTGGTCAAAGGCATCATTGCCATAGGACATGCAGTCGGTCTGAGCCTTGTCGCCGAGGGCGTTGAGTCCGCCATGCAGGCCGAATGCCTGAAGGAAGCTGGCTGCGATCTGCTGCAGGGCTACCACATCGGGCTGCCGGTGCGAAAACAGGATGTACAACTGCTGCTCGAACTGGACTGAAGCCGACTGCCTCAAGCCAGAAACGCATTCCTGAAGTCGGCTGCCGGCATCGGCTTGCCACGCAGGTAGCCCTGCATCTCGTCGCAGCCAGCAATGATCAGGAACTCGCGCTGGTCCTCGGTTTCCACCCCTTCGGCGATCACTTTCAGTTGCAGGCTGTGGCCAAGGGCGATCACGGCGCGGGCAATTGCGCAGTCCTCCGCGTCGCCGGGCAACCCGCGCACAAAGCTTTGATCGACTTTCAGCTTGTTGAGCGGCAGGCGCTTCAGATAGGCCAGCGACGAATAGCCGGTACCGAAATCGTCGATGGCCAGGCTGATGCCCATCGCCCGCAGATCGTGCAGTACCTGAATACTGTTCTCCGCCTGGCTCATGATCGCGCCCTCGGTGATCTCCAACTCAAGCTGCGCCGGCGGCATGCGTGTCGCGGCGAGGACGTTGCGTACCGTGTCCTGTATCTGTCCACGGCGGAATTCGACCCCGGAGACATTGATCGAAAGTACGCCTGGTTCGAGTCCGGTGGCGATCCACGCGGACCAGTGACGGCATGCGGCGTACTGTACCCACTCGCCCAGCGAAACGATCAGTCCTGATTCCTCGGCCAGGGGAATGAATTTTCCCGGCGCCACCAGACCCTGCTGTGGATGCTGCCAGCGCACCAATGCTTCGGCGCCGATCAGCTTGCCGGTCTTGAGGGCGAACTGCGGCTGCAGATAGACGATCAGTTCGTCGCGATCGATTGCGCGCCGCAGGTCGGTTTCCATCTTGAAGCGGTCGAGTGAAAATTGCGTCAGGTCGTCGCTGAAGAACTCATAGGTATTGCGGCCGCGCTCCTTGGCGCGATACATGGCGGCATCCGCGTTCTTGATCAGGGTTGCCGAATCGGTTCCATCCTGCGGAAAGAGGCTGATGCCCAGGCTGGCGCCGATAAAAAACTCCTGCTCCAGCGTCACCGGATTCGCGCGCAAGTCGTCGAGGATCTTGTCGGCGATGCGCGAAGCCGTCGCCGGATCGTGAATACCTTCCATGATGATCAGGAATTCGTCGCCGCCAAGACGGGCAACGGTGTCCGACTCGCGGGTCAGCGCGCAAAAACGCTTCGCCACTTCGCACAAGACGCGATCGCCGACGTGATGGCCGAGGCTGTCGTTGATGTTCTTGAAGCGATCGAGGTCGACGAACAGCACCGCCAGCTGCATCTGCTCGCGCTGGGCGCGCAGCAGGGCTCCATGCAGGCGGTCCTCGAGCAGCAGCCGATTCGGCAGGCCCGTCAAATGGTCGTGATGCGCCTGATGGTCGAGCAGGTCGTTGGCGCGCTTGATTTCGGTGATGTCGGAAAAGACACCGACATAGTGCATCACCTTGCCGGCGGCATCCTTGACGGCGCTGATGGTCAGCGATTCGGGAAACAGGCTGCCGTCCTTGCGCTGGTTCCAGAGTTCGCCCTGCCAGCGGCCGCTGCGCGCAATGGTGTCCCACATCTCGCGATAGAAGCTCTTGTCCTGCCGAGTCGATTGCAGGATCCGCGGGGTGCGGCCAAGCACCTCACTTTCGCTGTAGCCGGTGATTTCGGTAAAAGCGCGGTTGACCGCAATGATCGATTCATCGGGCGCGGTGATGATGATGCCCTCGACGCTGCTATCGAAAACCGTTGCCGCCTGCTGCATGCGCTCTTCCATGCGCTTGCGCTCGGTAATGTCGAACATCACGCCGATGATGCCGCCGACGCTGCCGTCCGAATCCGCGAACGTTGCCTTCTGGAACATCACGTCGCGCCGTTCGCCGCGGGCCGGCTGGACCTGGGTCTCGTATACCTGCGACCCGGGGTTCCTCAAGAGCTCTTCGTCGGCTGCCCGGTAACGGTCCGCAAGATCCTGCGGCGCGATGTCATGAACCGTCGCGCCGATCAGCGCACTGCGCGGCTTGCCGAGAAAGTCGATGTAGCGCTGATTGCAGCCGAGATAGCGTCCCTGCCGATCCTTGTAGAACACTGGCCCGGGAATCGCCTCGATCAACTGCTCCATGAAATACAGTTGCCGCGAAAGCTCTGCGGTACGCTCGGCAACGCGGCGTTCCATCTCGCTGTAACTTTGACGCAAGGCGTCTTCGGCCTGCCGGCGACGAGTGACGTCCTGCATTGTCCAGATCCAGACCTGCCCGTCGCCTTCCTGAATCGGCTGGCCCTTGACGCGCGCCCAGATCGGCGTGCCATCCTGACGCTGGTAGCGGATTTCGCCGGAATAACCCTTGCCTTCCCGTGCGACGGCCAGCATGTTGCGACTGGTCACCTCCCATTCTTCGTCGCTGGTAAAAAGTTCGCGCGAGGTCTTTCCCGTCAGAACGCCTGCGGCAAAGCCGAAAATCTCCTCCAGGCGGCGGTTGCAGCGCAGGAAGCTGCGGCCGCGCATGTAGGCGATGCCGATCATCGCATTGTCGAATATCAGCGCGTATTCCCTGACGTTCTTGGCCAGGGCCTCCTCGGCCACGCGGCGTGCGGTGATGTCCTCGTAGGTCCAGATCCAGGTCGCCGGACCATCGGCGACATCGACGGTACGGCCGATGATATGAGCCAGAATCGGCGTACCGTCGCGCTTGCTGTAGCGCATTTCGCCATCAAATATCTGCTCGCCGCCAAGTCCCGTATAGACCCTGCGCCCGGCCTCTTCCCATTCGCTGTCGCTGGCGAACAGAACGCGGGTCGACTGCCCGATCAGTCCCCCTGGAGCATAGCCAAACATCTCCTCGAGGCGGCGATTGCAGCGCAGGACGGTGCGGTCGCGCTGATAGGAAATCCCGATCAGCGCATTGTCAAAAATCAGCTGCTGTTCCCGATTGCTCTGCCGCAAAGCTTCCTCTGCCGCGCGGCGGGCAGTGATGTCCTCATACAGCCATACCGTACCCGCGGACGGATTTGCGGAGTCCAGCAGGCTACCGATGACGTGGCAGCAGATCGGCAAACCGTCACCGCGGACATAGTTCAATTCCTCGTCGAGAATCCCCGAGTTGTTGATCGTCGAATACACCTTGGCACCATTCTCGAGCCATGCCTGTTCGTCGGCAAAAAGCACGCGGGTCGACTGGCCGCTGAGGGAGCCGTGCGGATGCCCGAAGATGGCTTCGAAACGAGGATTGCAGCGCAGGATCATCCGATCGCGGACGAACATGATGCCGGTATGGGCGCGTTCGAAAATCAGCGTCTGCTCGCGCAGCAACTCTTTCAGTGCATCTCGTGCCTGCCTTTCCTCGGTGACGTCGTAGTAGAGCCAGACGTATCCTTCGCGAGGATCGCCCGTATTTATCGAGCTGCCGGTAACCTGGCACCAGATCAGGCTGCCGTCGCGGCGGCGGTAGAGTCCTTCGCGGGTGAAGCTTCCGGTTGCGGCAACCGCCGCGTAGGCCCGGCGGCCCACCTCGCTCCACTCCTCGGCGCTTGGGTAATAAACCAGGCTCGATTTGCCGATAAGCTCGCCGGGGCCGTAACCGAGGATTTCCTCGAAGCGGGGATTGCAGCGCTGGACGATACGATCGCGCAATACCACTATGCCGACTTGCGCACGCTCAAAAATCAGCTGGTACTCGAGCAACTGCTGCGTCGTGGCCTCGTCGATGCTGAGCGTCATGCCTGCGTCCTTGTACGATACGGATCGGCTTGCCGATTTGGGGAATCCCCCTCATGGTAGCCGAGTTTCCATCGTCGGAAGCGGCAAATCAAGGCTGCGCCCTTGTCGCGCGGGGGCTGTAAGATGCAAAAAATCGGAGCGAATGTCATGAACAATGAAACCCGCGGGCTCGGCCTTGCCCCCGCCACCGCCAACGATTACCGGGAATTGGCACGCCGGCGCCTGCCGCGGCACCTGTTCGATTATCTCGACGGCGCCGCTTACGAGGAGATAACTGCGGGCGACAACCAGCGGGCGTTTCAACGCCTGCGGCTGCGCCAGCGCGTCATGCGCGATGTCTCCTGCCGGAACCTGTCCAGCCGCGTACTCGGGCAGGAGTTCGCCATGCCGTTGATTCTCGCCCCGCTCGGACTTGCTGGCGTCATGGCGCGCCGGGCCGAAGTGGCGGCGGCACGAGCCGCCGAGGGTGCCGGCATCGCATTTTGCGAATCGACCGTATCGATCTGCTCGATCGAGGAAGTTCGCGCCGCGACCCAGGCTCCTTTCTGGTACCAACTGTATGTGATGCGCGACCGTGGCTATGCCAAAGACTTGCTGGTGCGGGCACAAGCGGCTGGCTGCCCGGTACTGGTGCTCACTGTCGATCTGGCGGTGATGGGCGCGCGCTACCGCGACATCCGCAATGGCATGGCGGGCGCACTGCCGCTGGCCGGCCGCCTGAGCAAGGCCTGGGATCTGCTCTCGCATCCGCACTGGCTGCTGGATGTGGCGATCAAGGGCAAACCCCTGACCTTCGGCAACCTGACCGCGGCGGTACCCGACGCGCAAAGCCTGCCGGCGTTCAAGGCCTGGGTCGATAGCCAGTTCGATCCGCGCGTCGGCTGGCGCGACCTGGAGTGGGTGAGGGAAAACTGGCCAGGCAAGATTCTGCTGAAGGGCATTCTCGACGTGGATGACGCGCGCGAAGCGGCGGCGGCAGGCGTCGACGGCATCGTGGTGTCCAACCACGGCGGCCGTCAACTGGATAGCGTGGCGGCCAGCGCGGACGCCTTGCCGCGAATTGTGGATGCAGTCGGGAACAAGCTCGAAGTATTGATGGACGGCGGCGTGCGCAGCGGCCTCGACGTGGTCAAGGCGCTCGCGCTCGGCGCCAAGGCCTGCTTGCTGGGTCGGGCCTGGGGCTACGCCGTGGCGGCGCGCGGCGAGGCGGGAATCGCCCACATGCTGTCGGTGATGCGCCAGGAAATCAACGTCGCCATGGCGCTGAGCGGCACTACCGACCTGCAGTCGCTGGGTCGCGACGCACTGCTCGCTGCAGACGACCACCCGGAGTCGAACTGAGCGGCTCGGTTGCCCCTCCTGGGACGCCGTGGCACCAGCGCCGACTCTTGGCGGCGGTCCGTCCGGCGCTACTCCCGACGGCGAATCGCCGTCAGGATGCCGCGCAACAGATCGAGCGGCGGCGGCGGGCAACCGGGCACCGCGACATCGACCGGAATCACGTTGGACACCTTGCCGCAGCTCGCATAGCTCTCGCCAAATATTCCACCGCTGCAGCCGCAGTCGCCGACTGCCACCACCAGCTTGGGCGCGGGTGTTGCCGCATAGGTCCGCTGCAGCGCCACCTCCATGTGACGCGAGACCGGGCCGGTGACCAGCAGCATGTCTGCATGGCGCGGGCTGGCGACGAACTTGATGCCGAGGCCCTCGATGTTGTAGTAGGGGTTGTTGAGCGCGTGGATTTCGAGTTCGCAGCCGTTGCAGGAACCGGCATCGACTTCGCGGATGGTCAGCGCACGGCCGAGAATGGCCAGGATATCGGCATGGATGCGCTCTGCCTCCGCCCGCTCGATGCGCCAGTCGTCATTGGCCTCCGGCCGCGGCTCGGTGCGCAGGCCGTTCTTCGCAATTTGTACCAGCATGCGCCACATCAGAGATCCTGCCCCGAATAACTGAGATTGAAAGATTTGTTGATCAGCGGGAAATCCGGAACGATGTTGTCCATCACGGCGTGTTCCAGCAAGGGCCAGTTCTGCCACGACGGATCATGGCAGTGACAGCGGCGAATGCCGCCTGCCTCAAGCTCCAGCGTCACCAGTACGTCGCCGCGCCAGCCCTCGACCCAACCGGCGCCGACGCCTTCAGCAGGCAGCGGATTCAGCGCGATGCGCAGCGTCCCCTGCGGCAGCCGCCTGACCGTCTCCCGGATCAGGCGCAGCGATTCGAGGATTTCCTCGAATCGTACCGTCACCCGTGCCGCGACGTCGCCGTTGCGGTGGCTGACCATGGTCGCCTGCAAGGCAGCATAGGGCTCCCATGCGAAATCCATGCGCAAATCGCTGGCCTGCGCGCTGGCCCGGCCCGCCATGCCGCACAGGCCGAGTTGCGCCGCCAGCTTGGGCGATACGCGCCCGGTAGTCAGGAAACGATCCTGCAGTCCGCTGTGTTCGTCGTAGATTCCCTTCAAGGTCCGTACGTCGGCCTCGATCTCGTCGCACTGGCGGCGTATGCGCTCTCCGGCGTTGGCATCGAGGTCGACATCGACCCCGCCGGGGACCACCCGGTCCATCATGAAGCGATGGCCGAACAGTTCGCGGTTCAGCCGCAACCAGTCTTCCTTGAGGCGCGAGAACTGCGCCAGGCCGAAGCCGAGCGCGGCGTCGTTGCCCAGCGCACCGAGATCACCCAGATGGTTGGCAACCCGCTCGCGCTCCAGCAGCAGGGCGCGCAACCACCGCGCACGCCATGAAATTTCGCAGCCGGCGATCGACTCGAGCGCCATGCAATAAGCCCAGGCAAAGGCCACGGTGGAATCGCCCGAGACGCGCCCCGCGAGTCGGTACCCGTCCAGCGGCGCGATGTGCTCAAAGCGCTTTTCGATGCCTTTGTGCTTGTAGCCCAGATGCTGTTCGAGGCGCAACACGCGCTCGCCGATCACCGAAAAACGGAAGTGCCCCGGCTCGATGATTCCGGCATGAACCGGGCCGACCGCAATCTCGTGTACGCCGTCGCCCTCGACCAGCACGAACGGATAGGACTCGGGAGTCAACGCGAATGACTCGGCGCCGGAATTCTCGCGGCGCAAGGGAAAATAGTCCTCGGGCCAGGCGCCGTGCCGCAGCCATGGCCGCTGGTCGGTCGCGTCCTCGGCGACCAGTCCGAGCAGGTCGCGACAGGCGCGCTGCATGCGGCCGGCAGCGGGAAATACGCGAGCGATATCCGGATAGGAGGCTTGCCCCGCGCCCGCCGCATCGGGCAAGGGCACGGGTATGGGCAAACTGAGCCAGGCCAGGCCTTCGGCCAATGCATAGGCGGCCGAAACGGCAAACCCGCCGTCGATCCCGCGCCGGTCCGAACCCCACAGGGAAACCAAGCGGCCCCCGACCTGATCGACTGCGGCTGGCGCCATCTGCCACTGCTCGCGCGTCACCGTGGCACGCTGCATCGGCAGCGGCCCGGGCAGTGCATGGAACTGGCAATTGAGTGCGGAGAGCGGCATCGGCATCATCCTCCGATCATTTTGGCGGCCTGCTGATACCAGTCCACCAGATAGGGTGGAATGTAGACGCCCAGCATCAGGCCAAGGCCGAGATGAACAAATACGGGCAACAAGGCCGGCGGATGCTCCAGCGGCTTCAAATCCGTGTCGCCAAACACCATCTCCTGCACCCGGCTGAAGATCGAAGCGAAAGCCACGCCCAGCGCCAGCAACAGGAACGGCGTCGCCCACGGCAAGTCGCGCATGGCGGTAGTGAGAATCAGGAATTCGCTGGCGAATACACCGAAGGGCGGCATGCCAAGGATCGCCAACGTACCCAGCAGCAAGCCCCAGCCGACCATGGGATTGACCTTGATCAGGCCGCGAATCTTTTCCATCAGTTGGCTGCCGGCGCTCTGCGCGGCATGGCCGACGGCGAAGAAGATGGCTGACTTGATCAGCGAATGGACCGTCATGTGCAGCAGACCGGCGAAGTTGGCGATCGGCCCGCCCAGACCGAAAGCAAAAGTCATCAGGCCCATGTGCTCGATCGAGGAATAGGCGAACATGCGCTTGATGTCTTTCTGCCGCGACAGAAAGAAGGCCGCGGCGACCACCGAAAGCAGGCCGAAGCCGATCATCAAATGGCCCGCAAGATGATTGCCGAGAGCTCCGTCCGTCAGCATTTTGCAGCGCAGGACCGCATACAGGGCAACATTCAAGAGCAAGCCAGACAGCACTGCCGAGATCGGCGTCGGACCTTCGGCGTGAGCATCCGGAAGCCAGTTATGGACCGGGACCAGGCCCACCTTGGTGCCATAGCCAAGCAGCAGAAAGACGAAAGCCAGCGCCATGACGTTGGGTTCGAGCTGGGCCTTCACCGCCTCCAGGTTGGTCCACAGCAGGGCACCGCCGCCGGCGCCGATCACCTTGTCGGCCGCCAGGTAGAGCAGGATGGTGCCAAACAGGGCCTGGGCAATGCCGACGCCGCAGAGAATGAAATATTTCCAGGCGGCTTCCAGGCTGGCTGCGGTGCGATAGACGCTGACCAGCAACACGGTGGTCAGCGTCGCCGCTTCCATCGCAACCCAAAGAATGCCGAGGTTGTTGGTGGACAAGGCAACCAGCATGGTGAAGTTGAACAGCTGATACATGCTGTGATAGAGACGCATCCGTCCCGGCGTCATCTTGCCGCAGTCACGCTCGTGACGCATGTAGGGCCGCGAGAAAACCGAGGTGGTGAAGCCGACAAAGGCAGTCAGCGCGATCAGGAAGACGTTGAGCGGATCGACGAAGAACTGGTCGTCGAAGGCCAGCATGGGTCCGCGGTCTATGATTCGCGCCGTCAGCAGGCCGGCGGCAACCAGGGTGCCGAGGCTGACGCCGACGTTGACCTCCGGCGCATAGTCGCGATGCCCGCACAAGGCCAGCACAAAACCACCGAGCAGGGGAACGGCGAGAACAAGCAGCAATTGTTCCATCTCGGGCTAGTCTTCCTTGAGTTTTTCCAGATGCCGGATGTCCAGGCTGTCGAACTGCTCGCGAATCTGGAACATGAACACGCCGAGAATGAACATGCCGACCAAGACGTCGAAGGCAATGCCGAACTCGACCACCATCGGCATGCCGTAGGTAGCCGCGGTGGCGGCAAAAAACAGGCCGTTCTCCATCGAAAGAAAACCAATCACCTGGGGCACCGCCTTGGCGCGCGTGATCATCATCATGAATGAAAGCAGCACGCAGGCCAGCGCAATGCCGAGCGTGCTGTGCACGATGGACGAAGACAGCTTGGCGATCGGCAGCGCCAGGTTGAAGGCGAACACCACCAACAGGATGCCGAGCAGCATGGTGGTCGGAATATTGATCAGCGTCTCCACGTCCCATTTGACGTTGAGCCTGTCGATCAGCCGGTGCAACAGGATCGGGATGACGATCACCTTGGTTACCAGCGTGATCGCGGCGGAGTAGTAAAGATGATGCTGATTGGTGACGTAGGCGACGACCACAGTCGCGGCGACCAAGGCTGCCCCTTGCAAGGTAAACAGATGGATCAGCGACAAAATGCGCCGCTGCGACAGCATGGCGAAGGACAGCAGCAGCAGCGCCGAGGCAAACAGATTGACGGACTGGATCAGGTAGGCCTGCATCATCATTAACCGAGAAGGAAATGCACCAGCATGCCTATCACCGCGAGCATGAACGCAGTGGCGAGAAATTCCGGAACGCGGAAAATGCGCATCTTGGCGCTGACCGCCTCGATCAGCGCCAGCAAAGCGCCGCCGATGGCGAGCTTGAGAACCAGCACCGGCAGGGCGAGAATCATTTCCCCCGGCGAACCGACCTCGGCCAAGCCCCAAGGAAAGAACAGCGTCAGCCCGATACAGGAGTAGGCGAACAGCTTGAGGCTGGCGGCCCATTCGATCAGGGCCAGGTGGCGTCCGGAATATTCGAGGATCATCGCCTCATGAATCATGGTCAATTCCAGGTGGGTGCTCGGGTTGTCGACCGGCACGCGGGCGTTTTCAGCGAGCGACACCAGGGTGAACGCGACGCCGGCGAAAGCCAGGCTCGGATAGATGACGAACTCGCGGTGCGCCAGTGTCTCGATGACGCTGGTGAGCGAGGTCGACTGCGTGATCAGCGACGCCGAAAACAGCACCATCAGCAGCGCCGGTTCGGCGAGAAAACCGATCAGCATTTCGCGGCGCGCACCCAGACTGCCGAAGGCGGTGCCGATATCCATCGCCGCCAGGGAAATGAAGACGCGGGCGAAGGCGAACAAGCCGACCAGCGCGATGGCGTCGGCCGCCGGCGACAGCGGCAGGTCGATGGACAGGGTGGGAATGATGCCGCTGGCCAGCGCCATGCAGCCGAACACGATATAAGGTGCGATGCGGAACAGCGGCGAGGCGTGCTCGGCAACCACCGACTCCTTGTGGAACAGCTTGCGCAGCATCTGGTACTGCAGCAGTAGACTTGGCGCCGACTTGTTCTGCAGCCAGGCGCGGCACTGGTTCACCCAGCCGGTCAGGAGCGGCGCCAGCAACAGGGCGGCGACGATTTCCAGCAATTGCGAGAAGACGCCCGACCAGCTCATAGCCTCACCAGCACCAGCATGGCGATCAGGGTCACGAAGCTGTATAGCAGATAGACCGAAATGCGTCCCTGCTGCAAGCGCCCGACCAGCTTGGCCACCGCTTCCGTCGCCACGGCGATCGGCAGGTAGATCCAGTGCCAGAAGTGGTCGTCGACGCGGATGCGATACACCGGCTTCTCGTCGAAGGGCGAGGGAAGCTTGACCTCCATGCGGAAGAAGGGCTCGAACATCCGGCGGATCGGCTGGCCGAAGCCTTCAGCGGTATCCTGCATGCGCGCATTACCGGCTGGATAGCCGCAATCCCACGGCGCGGCACGCCGCAGCTGACCACGATAGAGCACCCGCACGATGATCACGGCCAGATAGAAACTCGCCGCGCCGACCACGAGGAATACCAAGGGCGCGTAGCTGGCCCGATCGACCGACATCGGCGCCAGCAGGAACCAGCCATTGGTGCGCACCGTGTCGGCCAGGTTCTGCCCGACCAGCAGCAGCGTAACGCGTCCGATGGGCTCGATGACGTGCACCGGGAACAAACCCAGCACCAGACAGCCGGCTACCAGCCAGAACATGCCCGCACGCTCCCACCACGCTGCATCATGCGCCTTCGCCAGTTTTTCCTCGCGCGGCTGTCCGAGAAAGATTACGCCGAAGAACTTGACCATGGCGAACCCGGCCAGCGCCGCCACCAGGGCCACCGCGGCCGCCACCACAGGGATCAGCATGTTCAGGAAGGGATCGGGCAGGCCTGGAGTGAACAGGAAGCTTTGTAACAGCAACCACTCCGAAACGAAGCCGCCGAAAGGCGGCAAGCCCGCGCTGGCCAGCACGCCGACCAGCGTGGCCCAGGCCACCCAGGGCATGTAGCGCATCAAGCCGCCCAGGCGACCGAGGTTGCGTTCGCCCGTGGCATGCAGCACCGAACCGGTACCTACGAACAGCAGACTCTTGAAGAAGGCATGGCTGGCGACATGATAGAGGCAGGCGGTGAGCGCCAGCGCCGCCAGTCCGTCCATGCGATAGGCCTTGAACAGCACGCCCAATCCCATGCCGACGCAGAGCAGGCCGATATTCTCGATCGAGGAATACGCCAGCAGCCGCTTCATGTCGGTCTGCACCGCGCTGAAAATCACGCCGAACAGCGCCGTGACCAAACCCAGCGCAAGCAGGATCACGCCCCACCACCACAACTGCACATGCAGGAGGTCAAAGCTCACCCGCAGCAATCCGTAGATCGCTGTTTTCAGCATCACGCCGCTCATCAGCGCCGATACCGGCGATGGCGCCGCCGGATGCGCCTCGGGCAACCAGACGTGCAGCGGCACGATGCCGGCCTTGGCGCCGAAGCCGAACACTGCAAGCAGGAATGCGGCGGAAGCCCAGAACGGAGAAAGTTGCTGGGCGCGCATGTTGGCAAAGGTGTAGTCGCCGGTGTTCGCCTGCAGCACGCCGAAACAAAGCAGGATCGCGATGGCGCCGATATGCGCCACCAGCAGGTAGAGATAGCCGGCACGACGGATCGCCTCGATGCGATGGTTGCTGGTAACCAGGAAGAACGATGACATCGCCATGGTCTCCCACATCACCATGAAAACGTAGGCATCGTCGGCCAGCACCACCATGACCATGCTCGCCATAAAGATGTGGTACTGCAGGCAAAGCAGCCCGGGGGGGGTACCCTCGCCCTTGCGGAAATAGCCCGCGGCGAACACCGAGACGCCGGTACCGACCCCGCCAATTACTGCGATGAACAGCGCGGCAAGCGCGTCGAGGCGGAGGTGGAAGGGCAGACCGGGCAATCCCAGCGGCAGCACCGCCAACTCCGGTACAGCGAAAACCGCATTCAATGCGACCAGGAAAACGCCGAGGCAAATCAGGCCGCCGAGGGGGAACAGCACGTGGGAGACGAACTCGAAGCGCCGCAACGCGACGATGCCGAGCGCGCCCACCGTAAGCCAGGCGGCGCACAGCCACAACAACCAGTCAAGATGCGGAAGCCCGGTCAGCACTTATAGCCCGCTTCCGCAACCAGCCGTCCGCGACGTCGCCGAATGACGACCGCTGGGCGGAACGACGGACATGACAGGAACGGACTCTCGCGTCCTTGCCAAAGAGCAGCACAGACATTGACTCATCAATAATATTCTACTGCGCTTTTTCGGGTTGGCGGCTATCGCAGCAAACCCTGATCATGCAAATCGCTGTGCCGCAAGCGGCCGCAGCGGGCACGCGGAATCGTCCAGACCGCGCGCTGCAGCCTCGCTGTGGATGGCCTCCAGCGCATCATCGGCGGTCGGATAGATATTCCGTTCGCCTATGAACTCGAGCAACCCCGTGGCGCGCATTACGTCCACCGCCTGCTTCTTGAGGCCGGAAAATGACAATGAAATTCCGGCGTCCGGCAGGTGCTGAACCACGTGATGCATCACCTCCTCGCCGGAAGCATCGAGTTCGTTGATCCCTTCGCCCGCCACCAGCAGGGCGTGCGCCTTGGGGTTGGCCGCCACCGCATCGAGGATCGCATCCTCGAAGAAGGCCACGTTGGCGAAGTACAGGCGGCCGTCGAAGCGCACTGCGGTCACGATCTCGGAGGGCGGCAGGTTATGCACCCGTGCGTCGCGCAAGCTGCCGTCAGCATGCCGGCCGAGAATGGCCACGCGCGGCGACATGGCGCGATACAGGTAGAGACCGATGGCCAGGCCGGCGCCGACCATGATCCCGTTGTCGAGATGGGGCGCCGCGGCCAGGATGGCGACGAAGGTTGCCACGGCGGCGATGCCGTCGTGCTTGTTGGCCTGCCAGGCATGCTTGACCGCCGCGAAATTGATCAGGCCGATCACCGCCATGATGATCACCGCGGCCAGCACCGCCTGCGGCAGGTGATAGAGCAGCGGCGTCAGGAACAGCAGGGTCAGCAGCACGAAGAGGCCGGTGAATCAGGAAGACATGCCGGTCTTCGCCCCGGCATTGATATTTACCGCCGAGCGCGAGAAGGAACCCGAAACCGGAAACGCCTGGGTCGCGGCACCGACGATGTTGGCCAGCCCCTGGCCGATGAGTTCCTGGTTCGGGTCGATCTTCTGTTTGGTCGTGGCGGCGATGGCCTTGGCGATGGAAATCGCCTCCATGAACCCCACCAGCGAGATGACGATGGCGGCCGAGAGCAGGCTGCCGGGCATCTCCCAGGACATTTTCGGCACGCCGACGGAGGGCAGGCCTTCCGGCACCTTACCGACCACCTCGCCGCCGCCGGTCAGCCTCATGCTGCCCGAGGCCGCACGGGCGATGCGCCAGCGGTGGCCATCCGACGCCTTGCCTTGCGGTACCTTGCCTTCGGCATAGAGTTCCGCCGCCTGGCCATCCGCTGCGACGACGCGCTCGAAGACAAAGCTGCGTATTGCCCGATTGCGGCGGCGATTCTCGTCCTCGCGGTCTTTGAGCTGCAGGCGCAGCAATTCCACCTCGTAGTTCAGCGTCACCGCTTGGTGGGAAAGATCGCCGCGCTCCGTGCGCAGCGCCTTCAACTCGGCGGTCCTGGCGGCAAGCTGCTCGTTGATCTCCTTGATCCGCGCATCGGTGCGGACAAACTCGGTCAGCAAGGCCTTGGCCTCGGATTCTGCCACCTGGTCGATCGTCGCGACGGCGTCGCGCTCGAAACCGATCAGCCACGACGCCGTCGTCGTCACGGCCACGGCGATCAGCATGCCGGGAAGCTTCGGCGCCTTCTTGCGGATCGCCCAGATGATGGCGATGGCGGCCGCACCCATGGCCAAAATCGGCAGGTGGGTATCGCCCACCTGCTTGGCAACGCCCCAGATGTCCTGGATGAAGTGTTCCGACCGTCCCATCGGCACGCCGATCAGCTTGTTGACCTGCGACAGGCCGATGATCATGGCCGCTGCGTTGGTAAAGCCGACGATCACCGGTGCGACAGGAAGTTCACGATGACGCCGAGCTTGAACGCCCCGAGAACCAGTTGGACGATCCCGACCAAAAGGGCCAGCATGATCGCGAGGGCAATGAATTGCTCGGAACCTGGCGCCGCCAGCGACGTCAGCGACGAAGCCGTAAGCAGCGAGGCCACGGCCACCGGTCCGGTTCCGAGCTGGTTCGACGAGCCCTACATCGCGGCCACCATCACCGGCAGGAAGGCCGCATAGAACCCGTAATAAGCCGGCAGGCCGGCCAGCTGGGCATAGGCCATCGACTGCGGCACCAGCACCAGGACCACCGTCAGACCGGCGAGGAAGTCGGCTCGCAGCGTCGCCCCGCCGTAGGGCAGCCAACGCAGGAAAGGCAGGAACCGCAGCAGCGACGGTGAGAAGCTCATGTCCGGGAACTCACTCTGTGGGCAAGGAGCGGGGCGTGCATCGGTTCTTGACGCTCCCTTGACGAAGCGCTCGATCGTAGCAGCGCCTAATACATTGGAGACAACAAGGTTGTTGTTCTGCAATCAGGACAGCGTATCGCGCCGTGCCGCCGGCGCCGACTCCTGGCCTGGAGCCACAATGCGGGGCGCAATCTCGCCCAGCGTGGCAGCCAGTTCCCGATCGCTTAGCACCCGTGCGAGCAGGGCCGCATCGAGTACCTCGAAGTTTCCCTGGCGCGCCCGAAGGTAGGTCATGCCGCTGCTCCGATCGACGAATTCAAGCGTTCCGATGCGCCGCACGCATTCCTTCAGGAAGCCCGAATTCGCTGCGACGGTCATCTCCGCGGCAGAGGGATAGACCGCCTCCGGCGAGGCGGCGTTGATGTCGATCTTCTGGTAGCGCTCGATGTCGATGAACGCCACCGGGTCGTAAATCACCATCGCGCCGCGGTCGCCGCGGGCAATGGTCTTGGGAAAGGTGCCGCGCGGCACCCGATTGTCGAGGAAGACGTAGCGGTATTCCGGCCGGGGACTGGCCAGCCATTTGAACAGGATCTTCGGCATGCCGCGATAGGCTTCCACGCCGTGCGCCAGGAAATCTTCCACGGCCTTGTAGCGGCCCCGCTCCAGCGCCCGCTGCCAACCGCGCTCGACGGTTTCCTCGGGCGGCGTAACGATGAAGTACATGTACATCGTGTCGACGTAGCGGGCGTAGGTGTCGTGCAGCACCCGCGCCACCTTCTCGGCGGTAAAGCTGTCAAAACGGAAGCGATCGACCAGCAAGTGGGGGATGGCTCCTTCCCGATTGGCCTTGTCGCGGATGTAGCGATCGAGTTTGCCGTCGATCACCATCAGCTCGCGGCTGGTCAGGTGGCCGGCATATTTGCGCGCCGGCCCGAGCGACCCATAGTCGAGCAACTGGCGCCGCCAGACGTCGGGGCTGATGGTGGCATAGCCGTCGGCTTCGATGCCCTGCTCGCGCAGGATCTGCTTCAGCATCGGCCGTAGCGAGCTCTTGCCGGCCGCCGAGGCGCCCTTCAGGCTGATCAGCACCGGCGCCGCTTGCGTGGCGACGCGGACGTAGCCTTGGCGCGCGATGGCGGCGTCGACCAGCGGCGCGATGATGTGGCCGATCGCCTGGCTGCCCTGGCTGTTGCAGACGTGGCGGACGACCAGTTTCGCCAGCAGCTCCCGGTCCGCCCCCAGGCGCCCGCGCCGGCCGGCCAGCGCGCCGAGCACCCGGTAGAGGCTCTTGAATACCGCGCGCCGCAGGGGGTCCGCGGCGTCCAGGCCCAGCGTCTTGTAGGCCGCAACGATGCGGTACTCGCGCTCCGCGGCCGATTCCGGCGCCGGACCCGGGCGCGCTGGCCTGCGCCAGCGGCCGAACCAGCCGCGCGAGGGCGGCGGCTGCGGCGGCGCGAACAAGGTTTCGGCAAGAATCCGGCGCACCAGCGCATCGGCGCGCTGGGCGAGGTCGGCGTAGGCCTGTTCGATCGCGGCCATCTGCGGGGCGACGAAGTCGTCGCGGATCTTCACCGCGATGCGGCGGAAATTGCGCCCAAAATCCTCTTCCTCGTCGCCTTCGGCAACCGCGATATCGGCTGTCACGCGAATGATGATTTCATGCAGCGCCAGCCGCTGCGGCCGGAATACCGTCAGTTCCTCGTGCGGCAGCCCGGTCAGCGCGGCGAACTCGTCGATCTCGGCGACGCCGCTGAAGACGCAGTCCGGGCGGAAGATCGTCTCCAGCGTCCGGAACTCTGCGGGGATGCCCGTACCGACGCCCGGATTCCAGGCCGAGCCTGCGCCGGCAGAGGCGTTCTCGCCGCCCATCAAGGCTCTCCCGGCAAAAAGAAAATCTTGCGTCCCATGTCTGTCCTTGTGTAGCACCCAGCATAGCCCATGGCGCAATGCTTAAAGCTGGTCTGGGGAATCGGCGCTGATGAAGCAACTGCGCTACAAGGCAGTCGAGCAAAAGACGCGCTCCTCGCCGTAGCGGATGGCGATACAGCGCCAACACATCCCGCGTCTTGACCTTATCTTCACGGAGCAAATGATATTAGCAATCCTAAATAGACCATAACCTGATCAAGAACGCCATGCAGGCCTCTGGCGAGAACGGCCGCGTGACGATCGCTGCCAACCGGCATGCCGCCGGCGCCGCCGCGCCGGTCGACCCGGGTCTTGCGCCCTGCCGCGAGATGGCCGCCGTCGACATCCGCGTCAACGACGACGGCCCGGGAATTCCCCCGCAGATCCTGCCGCGCATCTTCGATCCGTTCTTCACCACCAAGGAGGTTGGTAAAGGCATGGGGCTGGGCCTGTTCATCGTCTACCAGATTGTCGAAGAGCACCGCGGCTGCGTCTCGGCATCCAGCGAAGATGGCCGCGGCGCCACCTTCGTCATGCGGCTGCCGCAAGACGGTGAAATTGCACATGCATATGAATAAGCCTGATCGAATCCTGATCGTCGACGACGAGGAAATCGCCGTGCGCAACTTGAGCCACGTCATGACGGCGGAGGGATACGAGGTCACCACGGCGCAAAGCGGCAGCGAAGGCCTGACATTGCTCGAAAGCCGGCCCTTCGACCTGCTGCTGACCGACCTGCGCATGGAAAAGATCAACGGCATGGCCCTGCTCAAGGCCTGCAAGGAGCTCCACCCCGACAGCGAAGTGATCGTCATCACCGGCTACGCCACCACGGAAACCGCGGTAAGCGCGATGAAGCTGGGCGCCTTCCATTACATTGCCAAGCCCTTCCATTTCGACGAAGTCAGGAAAGTCGTCGCCGAGGCGCTGGAAAAGCTGCGGCTGCGCCGTGAAAACCAGCGGCTGCGAGCCGAGATCGCCAGCTACCGCGGCAAGGCGAAATTCATCACCCAGGATCCTGCCACCCTGCGCCTGCTCGACCTGGCGCGACAAATCGCCCCCACCGACTGCAACGTCCTCGTTACCGGCGACAGCGGCACCGGCAAGGAACTGCTGGTGCAATTCCTCCATCGGCACAGCGGCCGCCACAACGGCCCACTGGTCGCAGTCAATTGCGGCGCCTTCAACAAGGAACTGTTCGCCAACGAGCTTTCGGCCATGGGCGCGAAGCCTTCACCGGCGCCGCAAGCGCGCGCAAGGGCCTGATCGAGGCCGCATCGGGCGGCACGCTGTTTCTCGACGAGATCACCGAGATGCCGCCGGAGATGCAGGTCAAGCTGCTGCGCGTCATCCAGGAGAAAGAGGTGCTGCGTCTCGGAGCGACCGCACCGACCAAGGTTGACATCCGCGTCGTCGCTGCAACCAATCGCGACGTCGCACAGGCCGTCGCGGACCAGATCCTGCGCCAGGACCTGTACTTCCGCCTCAATGTGGTCGCCCTGCACATCGCGCCGCTGGCGCAGCGGCCCGACGACATTCCGTTGCTGGCACAACACCTTCTGCACAAATTTGCGCTGCAGATGGGCCAGCCGGTCTCGGTAATCGCACCCGATGCACTCGAGCGTGTGCAGGCCTATGCGTTCCCGGGCAACGTGCGCGAGCTGGAAAATATCATCGAGCGCGGAGTGGCAATTTCCGTCGGCGACACCCTGGGGCTGGAGCAGTTGCCGCCTCATTTGCGATCCGGCGAGCTCGCGGTGTTCCGCAAGAAGAATGGCCGCATACCGACGCTGGACGAGCAGGAGCGCGATTACATCCGCTGGGTGCTCGACGCCGTCGGCGGCCACCAGACTCTCGCCGCACAGGCGTTGGGCATCAATCGCAGTTCGCTCTGGCGCAAGCTCAAGCCGAAGAACCCCGACGACAATCCCGCGCCGGATTGATGACGCCGCTCTCTCGGATTGATGACGCCGCCCTCGCGTCCAGTCCTGCGGGTTCAAAGCAATATCGCACTCTGCTAATATTCAAGGTTTTCCAATACCGTGGCCACCCCTGTCGTGCCTACGCACCAAAAAATGAAACTGCCTTCTACCCATCTGGCCAAACTGTTTCCTTTCCTGCGCTGGTGGCCGCTGATCACACGCAGCAGCCTGCGCGACGACTTGCTTGCCGGCTTCAGCGGCGCCCTGATCGTGCTGCCACAGGGCGTCGCCTTCGCCACTATCGCCGGTCTGCCGCCGCAGTATGGCCTCTATGCGGCGATGGTACCGGCCGTGATCGGCGCGCTGTTCGGCTCCAGTTGGCACCTGGTATCGGGGCCGACCACCGCTATCTCGATTGCCGTTTTCGCGGCGCTTTCGCCGCTGGCCGAACCAGGATCGCCCCAATATATCCAGATCGTACTGACGCTGACATTTCTCGTCGGCATATTTCAGTTAGCGCTGGGTCTGGCCCGCATGGGCGCGCTGGTGAACTTCATATCGCACTCGGTGGTAATAGGCTTCACCGCCGGCGCCGCGGTCCTCATTGCCGCCAGTCAGGTACGCAACTTCTTCGGTGTCGACATCCCGCGCGGCACGCCATTCTACGAAATCATCCGCCAACTTCTCGTACAGGCCGGCGACATCAATCCATGGGTCGCCGGTGTCGGCGGCGTCACGCTTGCGGCAGGCATCCTCACCAAGCGTTACGTCAGGAAGATTCCCTACATGATCGCGGCCATGGTCGTCGGCAGCATCGTGGCGGCCATTGTCAACCTGTGGCACGGACAGGCGAATACCGGAATCCTGACTGTCGGCGCCCTTCCTTCCGGTCTGCCGCCGCTATCGGCGCCTGATTTCTCGCTCGAAACCCTGAGCCACGCGGTCGGCCCTGCGCTGGTCATCACCATGCTGGCGCTGACCGAGGCCGTGTCGATCGCCCGCGCCATCGCCGTGCGCTCGGAGCAGCGCATCGATGGCAACCAGGAATTCATCGGCCAAGGGCTGTCCAACATCGTCGGCGCTTTCTTCTCGGCCTATGCCTCGTCCGGATCCTTCAACCGTAGCGGCGTGAATTTCGAGGCCGGCGCACGCACGCCGCTGGCTTCGGTGTTTGCCTCCGTTTTCCTACTGCTGGTGCTACTGATCGTAGCGCCGCTTGCCGCCTACCTGCCCAACGCCGCCATGGCCGGCATCCTCTTCCTCGTCGCCTGGGGTCTGATCGACTTCCACCACATTTCCCACATCTGGCACACCAGCAAGATGGAAACGGCGATTCTGGCGTCGACCTTGATCGGCACCCTGTTCAATCTCGAACTCGGTATTTTCCTCGGCGTTTTCCTGTCGCTCCTGATGTTCCTCTATCGCACCTCGCGGCCGGAAATCGTGCCCGTCGTGCCGGCACCCGAGGAAGGCGCCTATCATTTCGTCCGCGCCGAGGCTCGCCCGGAATGTCCTCAGTTGCGCATCGTGCGCATCACCGGCTCGATTTATTTCGGTGCCGCCAGCTTTGTGCAGGCCGCACTGCAACAGATCGACGAAGACAACCCGCTGCAAAAATCCGTGTTGATTGCCGCCTCCGGCCTGTCCTACATCGACATCGCCGGCGCCGAGGTGCTGGCCCAGGAAGCGCGCCGCCGCCGCCGCATGGGCGGTGGCCTGTACTTCTACCGGCTCAATCAGTCCAGCTACCGTTTCCTTCGACAGGGCGACTACACGCGCGACATCGGCGAAGGCGCCTTCTTCCCTGTAATGACCAATGCCACTGGAGCGCTTTACTGGACGCTAGACCCGGATGTCTGCCGCAGTTGCAGGGCGCGTATCTTCAAGGAATGCAACGCGGGCGTCCTGCCCGATGGCCTGCGCCGCCAGCGCCTCCTGCTCGCCACCGACGGCAGCGAGTTCAGCCATGCGCCGGAAGACGTTGCCATTGCGCTGGCGAAACGTTTCGGCGTCACGCTCGACCTGATGACCTGCGTCGAAACCCCGGAAGACGACGGGGCCGCCCGCAATCGACTTGCCCAGGCGGAGCGCAAGGCCCTCATTGCCGGCGTCGACACCGAAGCGATGGTGCGTCATGGCAAGCTGCCAGTGAAAGAAATCGTCGCCGCCGCGAGCGCCACCGACAGCAATATCCTCGTCATCGGCCGCCGCCCGCCGAGCGGCGATGTCAAGGAGCGGCTGCTCGGCGACATTGCGCAGCAAATCATCACCGACTCGCCGTGCCATGTACTGATCGCCAACTCACAGGCGCAGCCGTGGGTGCGACGCATCCTGATGGCGACGGACGGCACGCCGATCAGCGCAACCGTCGCCGAGGTCACCGCGCAAATCGCCAAAGTATCGCACTTGCCGGTCACCGTGCTCGCGGCAGCCGGAACGGACGCCGAGCGCACCAGAGCCGAATTGGATCTTGCCGAAAAAGTCCGTTTGCTCAAGCTGGACGGTATCGATTGCGAGGTCATGATCGTCGCCAAGTCGCCCGAGCGAGCGATCATCGAAACGGCGCAGGAAATCGGCGCGGACCTTGTCGTCATCGGCAACGATCAACGCAAGGGTCTGTCGCGCAAGATAGCGGGACAAACCACAGACGGCGTGGCTGGCAGCCTGTCCTGCGCCGTACTGATAGTCAAGCGCGCACCGGAACCCGGGGCGCTGGTCGCCGCGGTCAAGAACCAGGCCTGAGTTTCAGCCTGACGCACCGCTTTTGTTTAAACTTCGCCGCTCCGCCACCTCCAACTTTTGACCATGGGACACCGCCTCTCGAAGATTTACACCCGCACCGGCGACGCCGGCACCACCGGCCTCGGCGACGGCTCGCGCACCGCCAAGAATTCCGCCCGCGTCGCCGCGATGGGCGACGTGGACGAATTGAACTCGCTGCTCGGGGTAATCCTCTGTGAAGAACTGCCGGCTGAAATTCGCGAACTTTTGATCGGCATCCAGCACGACCTGTTCGACCTGGGCGGCGAAATGTCGATCCCCGGCGCGGTCCTGCTGAAAGCCACGCAGCCGGCACGGCTGGAAGCCGCGATCGACCGCTACAACGCCGATCTCGGACCGCTCAAGGAATTCATTCTGCCCGGCGCCGGAATTCCCCTTTCCCCCAGCCCCCTTGCCATTGAAGAAGGCGACGGCGCTTCGCGGACTGCGTCCGCACCGGGCAGCGAAATGTGCGGCCCAGAGCGGCCCAGCGCCGCACGCGCCGCCGCCCTGACGCATCTGGCGCGCACCGTCTGCCGTCGCGCCGAGCGCGCAATAGTCGCGCTGGCTGCGGAAGAAACGGTATCCGATGCCGGACGGCAGTACCTCAATCGCCTGTCCGATTTGCTCTTCGTGCTCGGCCGCTGGCTGAACAAGACCGCCGGCGGCGGCGACGTGCTGTGGCAAAAGGGCAGGAACGCCTGAGTTGAAGTCGCAAGCCGCGCCCGCTTGGCCTGGCGCCGAAAGTCCGCCGAATTCCCGGATCGATGCTGTTCCGCAGCCGGTTCGCGGCGGGAGCCTCATCCCGTCCACGTCCGGGAATATGGCGCGACCTCCTGCCAGCCGGGTATGATTGCCGGATATAAGAGCAAATACACGGGGGAGGGACATGGGCGATCCAGGCGCCGGTTATCAGCACACGCTGCAAACCATCATCGACTTTCTGCCGAGCGGAATAACGATGTTCAACGTCGAGCAGCAGATGGTGGTGTGCAACCAGACATTTCGTACCATGCTCGAATTTCCCGACTCGTTTTTTGCCGATGGCTTGCCATCGCTGCGCGAGCTTGCGCTGTTCAATGCCGAGCGCGGCGAGTATGGCGCGGGAGACCCGCAGGTGATCGCCGACCAGGTTTGCGAGCGCGCGCGCGGCATGCAACCCCACGTCTTCGAGCGGCAACGGCCAAATGGCAACGTGCTTGAAATCCGCGGCGCGCCGCTGCCCGGCGGCGGCTGGGTCAGCATCTATACCGACATCACCGACCGCAAGCGGGCCGAACACGAGGCACGACGTTATTCGACCTATCTCGACACGGTGCTCAATTCGCTGCCGCAGGGCGTCACCGTAATCAACGAAAGACTCGACATCGAACTCTGGAACAAACGTTTCGAGAATCTGTTGAACCTTCCCGAGGGGGAGCTCTTCCCCGGCGTCCGCTTCGAAGACGTGATTCGCCGAAACGCCGAGCGCGGCGAATACGGCGACGTCGATCCCGCGCAAAAAGCCCGCGACACCGTGGCGCTGGCGATGAAATTCGAGCCGCATCGCCTCGAACGAACGCGCACCGACGGCCGCACCCTGGAGATCGAGGGCCGCGACATGCAGATCGACGGCAAGGTGGCCGGCTTCGTGACCACCTACACCGACATCACCGAACGCATTCGCAACGAGGAAACCCTGCGTCGGGTGAAAGACATGATGAGCGACGCCATCAATTTCTCGCCCACCTTCATTTGGGAAACCGACGCCGAAGGCAACTACACGCATCTGCAGGGCGTCGAGCACATCCTCGGCTTCAGCGAGAGCGAGTTGCTCGGCATGTCGCGCTGTTCCACTCTGTGCGACAAGCGAGACTGTGCCGACTGCGAGGTCGCGCGGCGCATGCAAGCCCTGGAACCGATCGAGCGCCTGGTGGTGGAAGCAAGAAGCAAGGCAGGCACCTTGACCTGGCTGTCGACCAGCGCCCAACCGGTATACGATCCGGGCGGGCGCTACCTGGGCTATCGCGGCGTCGATGTCGACGTCACCGAGATCACTCTGGCGCGGCAGGCGCTGGAGCAGATCGCCTTGCACGATCCGCTCACCGGCCTGGCCAACCGCCGCAAGTTCCAGGACCGCTATGAACTCGAACGTCTGCGCCAGGCCCGCGTCGGCCTGCCGCTGACCCTGGTGCTGGTCGACGTCGACCATTTCAAGCAGGTGAATGACACCTGGGGGCACATCGTCGGCGATATCTGCCTGAAGTCGGTGGCCAACGTGCTGGCCAGCCATGTGCGCACCATCGACCTGGTAGCGCGCTTTGGCGGCGAGGAATTCCTCATCCTGCTGACCGACGCCAATGCCCACGAAGGCGGCCTGGTCGCGGAGAAACTGCGGCGGGCGCTGGAGAGCAAGGAAATCGACATCGGCCTGGAAGTCAAGCCGACCCTGCAGATTACCGCCAGCTTTGGCGTGGCCACGCTGCTGCCGTCGGAGGACCTTCCGCTCGAAACCTTGATCGAGCGCGCCGACGGCGCCGTGTATGCCGCCAAACGTGGCGGACGCAATCGGGTGTGCGCATCCGCAAACGCCACGCCGGCCGTCTAGCAGGAATCTGCTTCGCGGCTTTCCCGGCTTTCCCGGATTTCCCGGATTTCCCGGATTTCCCGGATTTCGCGAGCACTAAAACCTACTTTTCTAGTATGGTTTTAAGTTTTTGATTTATAAATGATTTGTATCAATTTTCAGTTCCAGGGGGCGAACCATAATTCGGGCGTCC